>SMVB01095366.1_pt1 | contig 35316 bp, 27 predicted proteins | sample 2456461 | NCBI WGS metagenome assembly SMVB01 (sample SAMN11095934, study PRJNA526329) | marine sediment metagenome | biome: Marine sediment; feature: Surficial sediment; material: Deep marine sediment; isolation source: Hadal surficial sediment | place: Pacific Ocean | collected 2014-05 | depth... | reverse complement strand
GGGTCATGGCGCCGTCGGCGCCACCGGCGTCAGCGCGTCCATCTGCGGCAGGGCGATATCGCCGTGCAGGTCGGTCATCGGCTGTTTCCTTTTGAGTGGTGGCCGAGGGTCATGCTGCCCCCGCCGTGAAGCATTCCCGTAGAGCGGTGCGGCTCGAATACCAGATGCGACCGATCTTCCAGCCGGGAATTTGCTTTTGCTCGAGCATATAGCCGGTACGGCGCTCTGGTTCGTCGATGAACTCGGCGATCTCTTTCACGCCCTTGATTTTGTCTTCCTTGATAGAAGGGCCTCCGCCGCACCCGGAGTCATGGTCAAACGACATTTCGTTCTCTCCTTTCGGATTAAGGGACATACTGTGTCCCTATGTGGTCAAAAAAATATCAGGCTCCCAGCCCGGAAAATAACCTCGTCAGGTTCAGGATGATGGCGCTGTTCTCTTTATCCAATGTGATGGGGTTTCCTTCAGGCACATAAAGAACCACGTCGGCGCTCCCTCCTTTTTTATGCAAATCGCCCAAGGCGATGGCCGCATGGATAACCGCTTCGCCCGCCTTCGCCTGTTGCCACATGGTGGCCCACCGCGGTCTGTTCGCGCCCCTCGGCATAATCAAAAATAATAGGGCCAACCCGGCCATCTCGTTCACCGGGAGCCTGTATCTTGAGAGCTCAATTAAAATGGCCGCGATGTAGAGTGATTCACCCGAATATTTGCGGTGATGCCCGACGCCCGAAGATACGGGCCCGATGGGTTTGAGTGCCCCTGCCAGGGTCCAATGCCTTAGCTGACGCACCAGCCGATTAATCGCGGTGGCGTCCATGTCGGGGGCGACCCGCTTGGCGATCTCTCTTACGGTCAATTCCATGCGCGAACAATAAGGACACACCATGTCCCTTGTCAATTAATATTCAAGTGCCGCCAGCTATCACCAGATACCTTAAAAAATGCTTCGCCGCCGCTCTATGTCGCATCCATGTCGCAAGGAGTCTCCGCGCCTCTTTGTAAGCCATTGAAATTAAATGGTTCATGTTGCATCTATGTTGCATAAAGAAAAAGGCCCGCTGGGGGCCTAAGTCTTTGAAAATATTGGTAGCGGGACCCGGACTCGAACCGGGGACCTCCGGATTATGATTCCGCTGCTCTAACCAACTGAGCTACCCCGCCGCGTTGCCTTGGGGGCCATGGGCCGAAGGCAGGGCATATAGGCCGCGAAGCCCCGGCTGTCAAGGATGCCGACATCCCGGCCGCGCGCCCCCGGGACGGGGCCGCCGGGCATGCCGGCCTTGATCGGCGTGGTTGCCCGCCCGGTCCGAAAATGACGCGAAAAAGGTTGATCATCGCCCTTCCCGTCCCCGCCCTCCCGGCGATATGATCGGCAAACTGGTTCTATCCGCCCGACCCTTGCCCCGCCCCCTCAACCCGGCCCCTCGACCCGGCCCCTCGACCCGGAACACCCCATGGCGAAAGTCTCCGACGTCAGCGCCTTTTGGCGCACCCTCAAGATCGCGAACTACCGCAATTACATGGCGGGAAATTTCTCGTCGCAGTTTGGCATGTGGGTGCAGCGCATCGCCATTCAGTGGCTGACCTGGCAATTGACCCATTCGCCGACCTGGCTCGGCATCATCGCCTTCGCCGATTTCTTTCCCAATATCGTCATGGCGCCGCTCGCCGGCGCCCTGACCGACCGTCTCAACTGGCTGCCGTCGATCCGCCTCTACATGTGGATATCGGGAGCAATCTCCTTGACCATGGCGGGCCTGGTCCTGAACGGCGCCATGACCATGGAACTGCTGCTGGCCCTGGTGGTGCTCAACGGCACCGCCATGGCCTTCAATTACCCGGTCCGCCTTTCGATCATCCACGCCCTGGTTCCCCACGGAGCGCTGACCTCGGCCATCGGCATCAACGCCCTCGGCTTCAATATCGCCCGCATCGGCGGTCCGGCGGCGGCCGGTTTCATCATCCTGCAATGGGGGGTGGGCCAAGCCTTCGCCTTCACCGCCCTGACCGATATCCTGTTCGTCGCGGCGCTCTACACGATTTCGCTGGCGCCGCGGGGCGAACGGCGCGAACGCCGCGCCCTGCGCCATATCCCGGGCGAGATCATGGAGGGATTCCGCTATGCGCGGTCCCACCCCGGAATCGGCCCGTTGCTGATGATCTTGTTGGCGACCACGCTATTTGCGCGCCCTTTCAACGACCTGTTCGCGGGCTTCGCCGATGACGTGTTCGGGCGCGGCGCCGAAGGCCTGGCCTGGTTGACGGGGATGCTCGGGGTCGGCGCCTTCACCGGTTCCATATTCCTGGCGCGGCGCAATAGCATCCAAGGGCTGACCCGGATGCTGGTGGCGGCGGTGCTGGTCTTCGCCATCGCCCTGATCGGCTTCACCGCCACCGATATCTTCTGGTTCGCCTGCATTTGTACGGCATTGGCCGGGCTTGCGGTGGTGACCATCGGGGTCGCCGAGCAGACCCTTTTGCAGACCGCGGTGGACAGCAATATGCGGGGCCGCATCCTCTCCCTGTACACCATGATCGCCCGCGGATTCCCCTCCATCGGCGCCCTGGTGATGGGCTTCATCGCCTCTTTCGTCGGCCTGCGCGCCCCGGTCATGGGCGGCGCCGTGCTGTGCCTCGTGCTGTGGCTCTGGGCGCGCCGCCGCCAGGCGCGCATGGCCGAAATCCTGGAGGTCCCGCCCCGACAGGGCTGAGTTCCCCGCCCCTGGCCGGCGGCTAGCCGCCGGCGGTGATCCAGCCGCCGCCCAGCACCCTGGTCCCGTCGTAGAAGACGCAGGCCTGGCCCGGGGCGATGCCGAACTCGGGCGAATCGAAGCGGACGCTCACGGTGCCCGCATCGGTCCCCGGCGTGATCACCGCGGGGACCGGCGCGCGCGCCGAGCGCACCTTGACCGCGACCTCCCGGCCACCGGCTTCCAGCGGCGCCGGCGCCAGCCAATTGACGCCCTTGAGCGAAATCTCGGTCCGCGCCAGGCCGGCCCGCGGGCCGACCACGACCCGGCGCGCCTCGGCGTCGATGCCGAGCACGTAGAGCGGCCCTTCGGCCTCATCCTTGCGCCCGCCGATGCCGAGCCCGCGGCGCTGGCCGATGGTGAAGCCGATGATGCCGTCGTGGCGGCCGAGAACATTGCCGGCCTGGTCGACGATGTCGCCGGGCTCGGCGGCGCCGGGGCGAAGCTTCTCGATCACGTCGGCGTAATTGCCGCCCGGCACGAAACAGATGTCCTGGCTGTCGGGCTTGGCGGCGACCCCAAGGCCGAATCGCTCGGCCAGGGCCCGGGTGGCGTCCTTGTCGGCCATGGGGCCCAGGGGGAAACGGAGCATTTCCAGCTGGGACCGCGTGGTGGCGAAGAGAAAATAGCTCTGATCGCGCTGGGCATCGGCGGCGCGGTGAAGCTCCGGGCCATGGGCGCCCATCTCGCGCCGGACGTAATGCCCGGTGGCCAGGCAATCGGCGCCGAGGTCGCGCGCCAGGCCCAAGAGGTCGCGGAACTTGACGGTCTGGTTGCAGGTGATGCAGGGGATCGGGGTCTCGCCGCGCAGATAAGCATCGGCGAATTCCTCCATGACGTCGTCGCGGAACCGGTTTTGGTAGTCCAACACGTAATGGGCGATGCCGATTTTGGCGGCGACGTCGCGGGCATCGTGGATATCGCTCCCGGCGCAGCATGCATTCTTGCGGCCAACCGCGGCGCCGTGATCGTAAAGCTGGAGGGTGAGCCCGATCACCTCATAGCCCTGGTCCGCCAACAGCGCCGCCGTGACCGAGGAATCCACCCCGCCCGACATCGCCACCACCACCTTGGTCTCAGTGGGGGCCTTGCCCGGGACCAGCGGCTGGGCCGCCTCCCGGGTCGTGCCGGGTCTATCAAACACCGTCGCCATGGGGGCGTTCACTCTTCCATCATGTTGGTGGCATCATGCTGGCGGTTTCCGCCGGCAGGGTCACGGTCAGGCCATCGAGTTCCTCGGCCATGATGATCTGGCAGCCGAGGCGGGAAGTCGCGGTCAATCCGAAGGCGAGATCGAGCATGTACGCTTCGTCCTCGCTGGCCTCGGCCAGGCGCCCGAAGTCCATTGGCGCAACGATGACGTGACAGGTGGAACAGGCCAGCGCCCCTTCGCAAGTGCCTTCGATATCGATGCCGTTGGCACGGGAGATGTCGAGCACCGACACGCCCACCGGGGCGTCCACTTCCACTTTCGATCCGTCCGCGTTGATGAAGGTCATCCTCGGCATGCTTTGTCGTTCCCCGTGACTCGAAGAGATGGTGACGTGGGACACCGCCCCCTCAGGCCGGTAGCCGGTCGACGCCCAGCGCCGCCGCCCCGGCGTTGCGGCCCAACACCACGCGACAGGCGGCGACGAAGGCGTCGATCTCTTGAATGGTGGTGGCGTATCCGACGGAGACGCGGATCGCCGAAGACGCCAGGCCGGGCGCCAGGTCCATGGCCGCCAGCACGTGGGATGCCTCCACCTTGCCCGAGGAGCAGGCCGAGCCGGCGCTGATGGCGAAACCTTCAAGGTCGAAAGCGATCACCAGGGTTTCCGCGGCGACCCCGGGAAAGGCGAGGCAAGACGTGTTGACCAGCCGGGGAACCTGCCCGCCGACCACCACCACCGCCGGGGTCGCGGCGGCGATGGCGGCCTCCAGGCGATCACGCAGGTCCCGCTGGCGTTCGATCTCGGTGCCGCCGGTCAGCTCGGCCAGGGCGGAAAGCGCGGCGCGGCCGAAACCGGCGATCCCGGGAAGGTTTTCGGTTCCCGCCCGCAGGCTGCGTTCCTGGCCGCCGCCGGCGATCAGCGGGGCGAGGGTGATCTCGGCGCGCTTGACCAAGACCCCGACGCCCTTGGGGCCGCCCAGCTTGTGGGCGCTCAGGCTCATCAGATCGGCGCCCAGCCGATCGAATTCGAGAGCCACGCGGCCGGCCGCCTGGACCGCGTCGATATGAACCAGGGCGCCGGCCTGCTTGGCGATCTCCACCACCTTTTCGCTGGGCTGCAGGACCCCGGTCTCGTTGTTGGCCATCATCACCGTCACCAGCACCGGGCCGTCGCTGGGCTCCGCCAGGAGCGCCTTGAGGGCGCCGAGATCCACCACGCCATGGCCGTCCACCGGAATCAGCGCAAAGCCCCCTGGGCGTTCCGCCGCGGGGCGCAGGATCGATGGATGCTCGATGGCCGAGGCCAGGATGCGGGCGGGTCTGGGCCCCGACAGCGCCAGGTTGTTGGCCTCGGTGCCGGAACCGGTAAACAGCAAATTCTCGGGCGACGTGCCGGCCAGGGCCGCGACCTGGGCGCGGGCGTCTTCGAGGCAGGCCCGGGCCCGGCGCCCGGGCGCGTGCACCGAGGACGGATTTCCGGCCAGCGCCAATGCATCGGCCACCGCAACGCCCACCTCTGGGCGGCCCAGCGCGGTGGCGTTGTAATCGAGATAATGGGACATGGTCACGATGAGCGCGTCGGATCGGCGGCGTCCCCGGGGTGTCTCCGGGGCCGCCCCAAGGTTACTGGGCCGCCATGGCGGCTTTGCGGTAGATCACCCCGGAAATGCCGAGAACCTGCCGTTCCGCCACGTCGGCAAGAGAGACGGAACTCAGGAACAGGTGAATATGATTGGACAGTTCCTCCCATAGGTCATGGGTAGTACACCGCCCCTTGGCGCCTTGGCAACTCATGGGGGACCCGGGCTGGCAGCGGGTGGCGCGGATCGGCTCGTCCACCGCCAGCACGATGTCGGAAATTCGGATCGCCTCGGCGGCCCGCGACAGAAGATAACCGCCGCCCGGCCCGCGCACCGACGCCACCAGGGCGCCGCGGCGCAGCTTGGCGAAGAGTTGCTCGAGATAGGACAGCGAAATCGATTGCCGATCGGCGATTTCGGACAGTGTCAGGGGTTTGCCACGGCTATGGATGGCAAGGTCCACCATCGCCATGACCGCGTAACGGCCCTTGGTGGTGAGTTTCATGCCGGCCTCCAAAGACACCGCCGCAACGCCAGGAATCGTGGGGTCATTGCCGCCATTCCACGTCCGTTGGGCATCAGTTCTTGGGCAGCGGGGGAGCGTCGGCGCGCTCCTCCACCGGTTGCTCCGGTGCCGCCGCACCTCTTTCCGCCTCTTCCAGGCGGCGTTCCAGGTCCTTGACTTGGGCCTGGATGGAAGTCACCTGATCGCATAGCCCGTCGATGGCCCGCGCCACCGGATCGGGCAGATCGGCGCTGGGCGTGCCATAGGCGCAAAATTCCTTGCCCGTGGCCGCTTCCGGCGGTTGGGCGCGGGGCTGGACCATGCGCGCCGGGATTCCCACCATGGTCACGTCGCTGGGAACATCCTTGAGAACCACCGCGTTGGCGCCGATCCGCGCGCCGGCGCCGATGGTCACGGGACCGAGCACCTGGGCGCCGGCGCCGACCACCACGCCGTCCTCCAGGGTGGGGTGGCGCTTGCCGGCGGCAAGAGAGGTCCCGCCCAGGGTCACGCCCTGGTACAAAGTCACGTCGTCACCCAGGATCGCGGTTTCACCAACCACCACGCCCATGCCGTGATCGATGAACAGGCGCCGCCCGATTTCGGCGCCGGGATGGATTTCGATCCCGGTCAGCCACCGCCCGACCTGCGACACCAAGCGCCCCAGAAAAAGAAGCCGCCACCGCCACAACCGGTGGGTCATGCGATAAATCATCATGGCGTGAAAGCCCGGATAGGAGAACACGATGTCCATCCTGGACCGCGCCGCCGGATCGCGGGCCATCATCGAATCGATATCGTCGATAAGGTTTTTGAAAAACATCCGCCTACTTTGTGCTATCTTGCGCCGTTCCGCGCGCATCTCTTGTGCGATTGGCGACGGTACCCGTATGACGGTACCCATATATCGTGCCCGCGGTGGGGATTGCAAGAGATCGAAAAAGGCCCATCGCCAGCCCCTTTCCTCACCAGGTAAGCTATAACCAACCGTTCTTATCAGGTATTGTTTTCAGCATAAAGCTTTACTTTAGAAAATTTCCGCAACACCATAGTACACGCGGGTTCCCGTCCGGTTGCGAGTCTTTTTCAAAGCAACGCCATTTCGAGTGCCAAGGTGAATGAATGCCTGAAGTCATATTCAACGGCCCCGAGGGCCGAATTCAAGGACGCTATCAGCACAGCAAACAGGAAAATGCGCCGGTGGTGCTGATCTTGCACCCCCATCCACAGGGGGGCGGCACCATGAACAACAAGGTCGTCTACAACCTGTTCAACGTCTTCACCAAGCGTAATTTCTCCGCCTTACGGTTCAATTTTCGCGGTGTCGGCCGCTCCCAGGGCGTCTTCGACAACGGCCAGGGGGAATTGGCCGACGCGGCGGCGGCGTTGGACTGGATCCAGAGCCATAACCCCGATGCGCCGCGCTGTTGGATCGCCGGATTTTCCTTCGGCGCCTGGATCGGCATGCAGCTGCTCATGCGCCGGCCCGAGATCGAGGGCTTCATTTCGGTGGCCCCGCCCGCCAACCTTTACGACTTCTCATTTCTCGCGCCCTGCCCGTCATCGGGCCTGGTGGTCCATGGCGATGCCGACGAACTGGTCTCCACCAGCGATGTCGATGCCTTCACCAAGAAGCTGTCCTCGCAGCGCAACATCACCATCAAGCACAGGGAAATCAAAGGCGCCGGTCATTTTTTCCAGGACCACCTGGAGGACCTGACCGACGTGGTCGGCAAATACATGGACGCCGCGCTCAAGGATGAGCCCGTCCTCGAGGCCGGCTGAGGCCGCCTTTCCGCGCCGCCCCCGGGCGGTTTTCACCATCGCCGCGTGATCAGGCCTGGGCCGGCCGGTGCAATCGTCCGCCCACCACGGGGCGCTCGGCGCCGGTGGTCGGGGGAAGGCTCGAAGGAAGCCCGCGCAGGCGGCGCACCGCGAGGAAAGCAAAGGCCTCGGCCTCCAGCACGTCGCCGTCCCAACCGAGATCCTCCACCGGGCGGATGGGCGCGCCCAGGGCGGCGGCGATGGCGGCCATCAAGACACCGTTGTGGCGCCCGCCGCCGCTGGCGAACCAGGCCCGCGGCGCTCGCGGCAGGAAATCCCGGGCGCGCGCCACCGCCCGGGCGCTGAATTCGGTCAGGGTCGCCGCCCCGTCGGCGGCCCCCAGCCGCGCCACCGCCGAGATGTCGAACCCCGCCCGGTCCAGCGACTTGGGCGGCGGCGCCGCGAAATAGGGATCGGCGAGCAGCCGGTCCAGGGCCTCGGAATCCACCCTGCCCCGCGCCGCCAGCGCACCGTCCCGGTCAAACGGCCGGCCGGTATGGGCCGCGGTCCAGTCGTCCAGGAAGGCCGAAGCCGGGCCGGTATCGAAGGCCAGGATCCCCGCCGCGTCCGGTTCCAATTCCAGGTCTGGCGCGGCGATCCAGGTCACATTGGCGACGCCGCCGAGATTGACGATGCAGACCGGATAGGGAACATCGGCACCGCGCAGCTTCGCCGCATGGTATAGCGGAGCCAAGGGCGCGCCCTGGCCGCCCGCCGCCATGTCGGCACTGCGGAAATCGTCGACCACCGGGACCCCGGTCAGGCGGGCAAGGCGCGGGCCGTCGCCGATCTGCCGGGTTTTGCCCTGGCGCGGCCGGTGCCAAAGCGTGTGGCCGTGAAAGCCGATGATCGCCGGCGCGGCGGCGCTGCCCGCTTGCGCGCGCCACAGGTCCAAGAGCCGGGCCGCCACGGCGCCATGGTGATCGGTGATCAACCGTTCCAGCGCGCCGATCTCGGCCTCGTCGGAACCGCCGGCGACGGCGGCGCCAAGGCGCGCCCTGACCTCCGGGTCATAGGCTTGGGTCAGCGCCGGGCCGAGGGCGGCGATGTCAACGCCGTCGGTGCGCACCAGGGCCGCGTCCACCCCATCCATGGAGGTGCCGCTCATCAAGCCAAGCGCCCAAATCGGAGGCCCGCCGGGGGCCGACGCGCCGCCCGTGCGGTCGCGGTCTTCGCCTTCGCTCAATTGTGCCTCGCTTGGGTTCGTGCTACATGAGCCACCGGGTCACCACCGGCCCGGGCGGCAAAGACACTTCGTAGCATGGCAGCGGTCAAGAGCGAATTCCTGAACACCGTGACCGAACGCGGCTTCGTTCATCAATGCACCGACACCGCAGCCTTGGACGCGGCGCTCTCCGCCGGCGTGGTCACCGCCTATATCGGTTTTGACTGCACCGCGCCGAGCCTGCATGTGGGCTCTCTGGTGCCGATCATGCTGCTCCGGCATTTGCAGAAGACCGGCCACAAGCCCATCGTGCTGATGGGCGGCGGCACCACCAAGGTGGGCGATCCGTCGGGCAAGGACGAAAGCCGGCAAATCCTGTCCGAGGCCGATATCGCCGCCAACATGGCCGGCATCAAAAGCATTTTTGAAGGTTTCCTCAGCTTCGGCGACGGCCCCACCGACGCCGTCATGCTGGACAACGCCCAATGGCTGGAGGCGCTCGGTTACATCGATTTTCTGCGCGATTACGGGCGCCATTTTTCGGTCAACCGCATGCTGGGCTTCGACTCCGTGAAGCTCCGCCTGGAACGCGAGCAGCCGCTCAGCTTCCTTGAGTTCAATTACATGGTCCTCCAGGCCTACGACTTCCTGGAACTGGCCCGGCGCCACGGCTGCATCCTGCAGATGGGCGGTTCCGACCAATGGGGCAATATCGTCAACGGCGTCGAGTTGGGCCGCCGGGCCGACGACCGGGCGCTCTACGGCCTCACCTCGCCGCTGATCACCACCGCCGGCGGCGAGAAGATGGGCAAGACCGCCAGGGGCGCGGTGTGGCTCAACCAGGACCGGTTGGGCAGCTACGATTACTGGCAGTTCTGGCGCAATACCCAGGATTCCGACGTCGGCCGTTTCCTGCGCCTGTTCACCGAACTGCCGCTCCATGAGATCGTCAAACTGGAAGCGCTGGAAGGGGCCGAATTGAACGAAGCCAAGAAGCTGCTGGCCAATCAGGCGACGGCGCTGGCCCACGGGCGCGGCGCGGCCGAGGCGGCGGCGGAAACCGCACGCCAGACCTTCGAGGAAGGCGCTCTCGGTAAAGGGCTTCCCACCATCGAGGTGGCCGAGGCGGAACTGAGGGCAGGCATCGCCGCCTTCGAGTTGTTCCGCCGCGCCGGCCTGGCCACCAGCAATTCCGAGGCCCGGCGCCTGATCAAGGGCGGCGGCGCACGCGTCAACGACCAGCGTGTGGCGAGCGAAAAAGATCTGGTCACCCTTGACCAGAAGACCGGCGACGGGGTGATCAAACTGTCGGCCGGCCGCAAACGCCACGCCCTGGTGCGCCCGGTCTGACCGGCGTTTCGACGCCCCGCATTTTGCCTCACTCCTGACCGGCGCGCGACGGCGTTTGCGGCGGCGGGAGGCGCGCGGGAGATGACTTTTTTTCCTCGGCGGGGGGTTTTTTCGAGGGCTGGCCGAAGATATTGAACAAGCCTCTCAGGAACCCGGGCGCCAGGGTCGCCAGCGGGTTGTGGGAGACCTTGGGGTTGGCCAGCGCGCCGTGCATGCGGTAGGTGGCGGCGAACACGCCCGAACCTTTCTCGCCGACCAGGAGACCCCCCAGCAGGGGAATGTACCCCAACAGCTTGTTGAAGGTGTAGGCCGGAACGACGGTTCCGGTAATGTCCAACTGATCCTTCTCCAAATCCACCCAACCTTTGGCGGTGAACCCCAAGGCCCCGCCATAGGCGCGGCCCTCCTTGAGCCTGAGGTCGTCGCCGGTCATGGTGAAGGGCACGATGGCCTCATCGAAGGCGATGCCCTTGCCCGAAAGCGCGTCGAGGACACCGCCCAGGGAAAGCACACCCAGCACCTTGGCCATCAGCGGCGCGCGCACCATCTGAAACTTCTTGACCCGGAGCGTGCCGGTCAGCGGGCTCCCGGGCTTGGTGTCGTCGTACTTGCCGCTGATGGTCAGCCGCCCGCCGACCATGTCTTCGGTGATGTCGAGAGACCGCAGGGTCGCGCCGGCATCGCCCGAGGAGATGTTCAGGTTCCGCATGCCCTTGCCCGGCGTAATGAGCACCAGCACCGGCTTGCGGTTCTTCCCGACGGTGCCGCGGATGGTCATGTTGCGCCAATCGCCGGTGCCGCGCGACAGCGACCCCTTTACCGAGGAAATCGGCGGCCCCGGTCCGACACGGGCCTCGTCCACGTCGACGTCGATGGAAAGCGGCCTTTTGGCGCCCTCCTTGCGCCGCGATTCAAGGAAAGGCCGGATATCGATCATGGCGCCGGTCACCGAAAGGTCGAGCCCGCCGTCGGGCCTCGCCTGGCCCGAGACGCGGATATCGCTCTCGCCGAAGATCAGTTTGGAGAACTCGAAACTCTCGACCCTGATCCCGTCGGCGGCCAAGCGGACCCACCCAAGGGCATCGAGGTCGCCGGCCTTGATGCTGAGGTTGGGAATAAAGCGGATCTTGTCGTCCTGCAGATTCAGGGAAAATCGCGCGAAGCCGCCGATCCCGGGCGACTTGGACCATTCGATCTCATTGAACACCAGCGCCGCCTGTTTGACGTCCAGGGTGCCGGAAATGTCCGTCCGTTTATCGTCGAACCGCGAGATCACCAAGTCAAATCCCAGCGGCCCGGTGACATGCGGCCCCGAAGGCAGGCCCAGCCTTTTGCGCCCGGCATCGTCGATCACGCCCTTGACCGCGTAACGGCCGCGGAAGCGCGCGCCGGAATAGAAGTTCTCGGTCCAGGCCAGATCGGCGCGCACGCCGCCGAGACGGATGGAACCGGTCACATCCATCCCTCTCTTGTCCAGCTGGAGGGTCAGATCGCCGTCGGTCACATCGGCACCGAGCGCCACCTTGGGCACCCTCACGCCCCTCAGGTTGACGGCCGCCACAACCTCGACCATATCGAATGTCACGACCTTGAGAAGCGGCAGTTCGATGGAAAACCGGGCCGCCATTTCGCCCCTCACCTCGCTGGGATCGACGCCGAAGCCCTTGAGGAGGTCGAGCCGGGGGTGGCTGAGAAGGGCCAGTGCCGCCGGCAAGGGGCCCCTGGCGACGGCCTCCACCTTGAGGAGCTCACGATCCCGGTCGAGACCGGTGAGATGCACCTTGCCGTGGTCCAGGCGCAGGCCCTCGACGCGCGCCGAACCGCCCTCGAAGACGATCGCGTCCTTGCTCACCGTGGCCCGCCCGGTCAGCCCGATGATCGGCGGCAACGGCTTGAGGTAATGGATCGTCAGGTCGGCGAAATCGAACCCCCCTTCCAGGCGGCGGACATCGATCCCGCCGGGTTTGCCGTCCGCGCCCTGGGCCCAGGTGAATTCGACGCGGGTATCGGCCCGCCCGACCCTCCCTTGGACGATGTTCTCGGTGATCCATTCACGCGCGCCGGGCGCCACCCCCTTGGGCCATAACCGCTTCAGGTCGGCAATGGTCACGTCGCGGGCGGTGACGTCGAGGGTGACCGAGGTCATTTTGCCATTCCGCACCGCCTGCCCGGAAAGGCCGATTCTCGGGCCCCCCAGATCCACCGTCAGATGATCGAGCTTGAAGCGCTTGAGGCCCTGATCGGCACGCGCCTTGATACGCATGGCGCGCACCTCGATGGGCTTGGCATAGAGACCCTTGAGAGCTAATTTTCCGGCGCCGGCCGTGGCCTCGAGGGCGATCACATCGATCCGCCCATCGGCGTCCATGGTGAGGCTCAATTCGCCGTCGGCGGGAAAGCGGATGGCTTCGAGCGGCGCCAGCGCCGCGCTGAGCTTGGCCAGGCGCGCCAGCTCGAGATTGGTGAAACGGGCCGTCAACTGGATTTTTTCGGTCGCCGCCCGGTAGCCGCCGGTGATGTTCACCGGCGCGGTTTCGCCGGCCGCCGTCAGGGACAAATTGGCGGACACGGCGATCCCGTCCTTTTCGCGGACCAACAGCAGGTCGCTGGCCGGCGAGGTCAGGCGGAAATTGTTGCGTTTGTCCACGAACTCCAGCGCCGCGTCGCTCAGGGCGATGCTTCTCAGGTAGCGCAGCGGATGGCCGGGGGCGGGACGCGTCAATAGGGAGCCCAGCACCGTCGCCGTGATGTCGCCGCCCATGGCCGGGGCGCCGCCGTCTTTGGCCTCCTGGGCCGTGCTTTCACCCTTGGTGGGCGCGGGCCGGCGCAGCGACGGCGCGCCCAATTGGATGCGCCCGTCCTCGCCGCGAACCAGCTTCAGGCGGGGCCCGAAAAACTCCAGGCGCGTGGGCCTGAATTCACCGCCGATCAGGGCGCGAATCGACAGGCCCATGGCGATTTTCGGGACATAGGCCTGTTCGGCGCCTTGCCGGTTGGTCACCCGGACATTCTTCACGACGATGTCGAGATCGCGGTCGGCCTGGGACCAGGCCAGCACGGCACCGCCCAACGTGACCCTGAAATTCCCGCCCTCGGCATTGAGCCCCCGCTCGATATGGGGGGTCAGGATGTCCAGGGATATCGGCCCCTGGGACAGCCGGACGGCGGCGAAAGCGACAAGCACCGTCAGCCCCGCGACGCTGATCGCGACAAGTTCGACGAAGATCTTCAAACACCGCTTGATCACGAAAATGCACGCCTTCCCCGGTCTTGACCCCTTGGCAGAGTTCGCGCAGTGTGCGGCGAAATCGCCCGCCGGGGAATGGACCTGTGACCTTTGTACCCGATCCCGCCGCCCTGCCGAAACCTGCAGATTCAGAGCGGCTGCAAACCGGTCTCGCCCACTGGCTGGAACTTGGTGCCGCGGCCTCTGAGCCGGGGCTCGGCGCCTTCATGAAGCATCTCGCGGAACAGGCCGCGGGCAAAGCGTTATTAGCCGCAATTTTCGGCAACAGCCCATGGCTGACACGGTGCATGCTCGCCGAACCCGCCTTTGTTCGCTTGATTTGCGAGACCGGCGTCGAACCGGCGTTGGCCACCGCCCTGGCCACGCTCGACGATCAAGACGCCGGCGAAGACATCATGCGCCGTTTGCGCATCGCCCGGCGGCGCGCCGCGTTGGTGATCGCCATGGCCGATATCTCCGGCGCCTGGGACCTGGCCGAGGTGACCGGCGCGCTCAGCCGTTTCGCCGATCTCGCGGTCGGCGCCGCGTTGCGGTCGCTGTTGGCGGGCGCGGCGGCGGCCGGAGAGATCGCGCCCCGGGACGCGGATGCGCCGGAACGCGAAGCCGGCCTATTCATCCTCGGTCTCGGCAAGCTCGGCGCCCATGAGCTCAATTATTCCAGCGATATCGACCTAATCGCCTTTTACGATCCCCACCGTCTCGCCTATACGGGGGCCCAGGACGTGCCGCGATTCTTCGTCCGCATGGTGCGCGACCTCGTCAACATGCTGGAATCCCGGACCCGGGACGGCTACGTCTTTCGCACCGACCTTCGGCTGCGGCCCGACCCGGGCTCGACCCCCATCGCGGTTTCCATCGCGGCGGCGGAGGCCTATTACGAAAGCACCGGCCAGAACTGGGAACGCGCGGCCCTGATCAAGGCCCGGGTGGTGGCCGGAGACACCGAGGCGGGAGCGCGTTTCCTCAGGCATCTGGAACCGTTTCTGTGGCGCAAGAACCTGGATTTCGCGGCGATCCAGGACATTCATTCCATCAAGCGCCAGATCAACGCCCATTGGGGCGGCGTCGAAATCGCCGTCGCCGGCCATAACCTCAAGCTCGGTCGCGGCGGCATCCGCGAGATCGAATTCTTCGCCCAGACCCAGCAGCTGATCTGGGGCGGCCGCGTGCCCGCGCTCCGCTCGCCGGCCACCGTCGCCACCCTGACGGCGCTGGCCCAAGAGAACCGCGTGTCCGCGGACGTCGCTAAAGACTTGATCGCGGCTTACCGTTTCCTGCGCACCGCCGAGCATCGCCTGCAGATGGTCGACGACCGCCAGACCCACAGCCTTCCCGAAGATGCCGATGATCTCGCCAAATTCGCGGTATTTCTCGGCTACGACGGGACCGAGCCCTTCGCCCGCAAACTGAGGGAGCATTTGGGCCGGGTCGAGCATCACTACGCCCATCTGTTCGAAGAATCCGCGTCGCTTTCGGGCCCCGGAAATCTCGTATTCACCGGCGGCGAGGACGACCCCGAGACCCTCGCGACATTGGCCCGGATGGGTTTCGAGGAAGGCTCCATGATTTCCGAGCGCGTCCGCTCTTGGCACCGCGGACGCCACCGCGCGACGCGCAGCGCCCGGGCCCGGGAACTGCTGACCGAACTGGGCCCGGGGCTTTTGGAAGCGCTGGGAAAAACCGTGAATCCCGACGCCGCGTTCAAGAATTTCGACACCTTCCTATCCAACCTGCCCGCCGGGGTGCAGCTTTTCTCCCTGTTCCTCGCCAATCCCGGGCTGCTTTCCCTGGTGGCGGAAATCATGGGATCGGGCCCCAAGCTCGCGGCCCACCTGGCGGCCAACCCATCGCTGTTCGACGGGGTCCTGGCGGGGGATTTCTATGGGCCGCTGGAATCCCGCGCCGGGCTCGCCCACGGCCTCAAGACCGTGCTCGCCATGGCCCACGATTTCGAGGACGTGCTCGACCGGGCGCGCCGCTTCGCCAACGACCACAAGTTTCAGGTCGGCATGCAGATCATCAACGGCATGCTCGATGCCGACCGGTCGGGGGCGGCCCTGACCGACCTCGCCGAGGTCGAGGTCGAGTCCCTTTACGCCACCGTCATGAAGCAATTCGAAGCCAAGCACGGATGCCTCTCGGGGCAGGGTCTCGCGGTGGTGGCCTTGGGCAAGCTGGGCGGCCGGGAGATCACCGAGAATTCCGATCTGGATTTGTTGTTTATCTACGACGATGCGGTGCCCGGCGAGGATGGCGGCGCCGTATCCGACGGCGCGGCGCCGCTTTCACCGAGCCAGTATTTCGCGCGCTTTTCCCGACAGTTGATCACCGCCCTGTCCGCGCCCACCGCCGAAGGCCTGCTCTACCAAGTCGACATGCGCCTGCGCCCCTCGGGGGATGCCGGGCCCATCGCCTCCAGCCTCGCCGCCTTCATCGGCTACCAGGACCGCCAGGCCTGGACCTGGGAACACATGGCCCTGACCCGGGCGCGGATTATCGCCGGGCCGGCGCCGCTCGCCGGCAGGATCGAGCAGGCCATCGGCGCCATCCTGACCGCCCGGCGGGATCACGGGAAACTGAAGACCGATGTCGTCGAAATGCGCCTACGCGTCGCCGAGGCCCATCCGCCGTCGAGTCCATGGGATGTCAAATACGCCAGCGGCGGACTCATGGATATCGAATTCATCGCCCAATACCTGCAGCTGCGCCACGCCTGGGACCACGCGACCGTCCTCGAGTGCAATACCGGCGCGGCGCTGGCCCGCCTGAACGCGGCCCAATTTCTCGATGCCGAGACCGCGAATATGCTGGTCGCCGGGGGTAAACTGTGGCGCACCATACAGGGCATGCTGCGCTTCACGGTGGAGGGCCCGTTCGACGAAGAGGCGGCGTCCGACGGGCTCAAGGCGGCATTGGTGCGGGCCACGGGGATGGAGGATTTCGCCGCCCTGAAGCACCAGATGGCGGCCACCGCGGCCCAGGTCCGCGCCGCCTTCATCGCCCTGATCGGCGATCCCCATGCCATCCCCGCGGCCAAGGATTCCTGAGCCGGGATTATCGATCCGCCGGGCCGGGATTATCGTCTCATGGGCCGGCGCCCGGGGGGCCCGGTCAAGCGGCTAGACCACGGGTTCCTCAGGATTGGCGGGCGCCGCGGCGAAGGCCTGGACCTCGCACAGCAGCCCGGGCCGCGCCAGGCCCGAGATGAACACCTTGGTCGAGGCCGGCCGGGCATCGCCCAGATGGCGCAACCGGGCCTCGTCATAGGGCGCGGGATCGGCGCCGGCGACCAGAAACGAGGTGTAGTGGATGATGTGCTCGGCGCCCATTCCGGCCTCGGCCAGCACCGTCATCACATTGGCCCAGGCGCGGTCGGCTTGGGCGCCCATGCCTTCGGGGATGGAGCCGTCACGGCCCTGGCCGGTCTGGCCGGCCACGGCGACGATCCGCATGCCCGGGGCGGTTTCGATCCCCTGGCTGTAATTGGGATTGATCCTAAGTTTTTCCGGTGCGAGTTTCTTGTGCATGGTGTCCCCCTTTGCTGATTCGTCACCGCAATTTAGCCTGAGACCCGCGTCCTTGGCCAGCCAACACCCGGCCCGGTGCCGGCCCAGGCGCGGAAACCGGCCTCCTCCCCCGGAAGGCGGCCCGCAATGATCAGCGTCACCGACGCCGCGAGGGCGGTTCTCGACTGCCCGGAACCCATGGGAAAGGTCCGCTTGGCCAAAGCATGCGGGCGATCCGTGGCGGCCGGCACCATCGCCGAAATCGGCCTTGCCGCGGCGCCGCCCCGCCCGGGCCGGCCCACCCGGCCGCGGCTTTGCGCACCCAGGCACATGGCGCGGCGGCGGGCCGCCGGATCCCGGGCGGGGCGTATCGCGCTCTACCACGCGCTGGCCCATATCGAGCTCAACGCCATCGATCTCGCCTTCGACCTGATCGCCCGGTTTGCCGACCCGGCGCTACCCTGGGCGTTTTACGCCGAGTGGGCGCGCATCGGCGCCGAGGAAGCCCATCATTTCGAACTCCTGGAAGGCCGCCTCCAGGCCTTCGGTGCGGCCTACGGCGATCTTCCCGCCCATGACGGCCTGTGGGAAGCGGCATTGGCGACCTCCGACGATTTGTTGGCCCGTCTCGCCGTGGTGCCCCTGGTGCTGGAAGCGCGTGGGCTCGACGTGACGCCGGGCATGATCACCCGGCTTCGCGGCCATGGCGATGGCGAAGGGGCGGCCATGCTGGAGCTTATCCTGGAAGAGGAAATCCGCCATGTGGCGGCCGGGTGGCGTTGGTTCCGATGGGTCGCCGAACGCCGCGGGATGGACCCGCCGGCCGCCTGGGCCGGGCTGGTGCGCACGCGCTACAAGGGGAAAATCAAGCCGCCGTTCAATCAGGCGGCGCGGCTGGCGGCGGGCTTCGATGCCGGGTGGTTGGAATTGGTGTCATCCCCGGATAGGGCGGGCACGCCGGCGCGCCGCTAGAGCACTTTCCAGTCAAATGGTTCAATTTGACTGGAAAATGCTTTAACCGTCGCCGGTGTCCTCGGCGCCGGCGGCGCCGCCGATTTTGTGGGACAGCGCCGCGGCCAGGTAATCGTCGAGGTCGCCATCAAGCACACCCTGGGCGTTGCCCTTTTCCACCCCGGTGCGCAGATCCTTGACCATCTGGTAGGGGTGCAGGACATAGGACCGGATCTGGTGGCCCCAGCCGATCTCGGACTTGGCGTCGCGAACGTTTTGCGCCTGTTCCTCGCGCTTTTGCAGCTCGAGTTCATAGAGCCGGGCCCGCAACATGTCCATGGCCGCCGCCCGGTTGCGGTGCTGGGAGCGATCGCTCTGGCACTGCACGGCGATGCCGGTGGGCAGATGGGTGAGGCGCACCGCCGAATCGGTCTTGTTGACATGTTGGCCGCCGGCGCCCGAGGCGCGATAGGTATCGACCCTGAGGTCCTTGTCGTTGATCTCGATCTCGATGGTTTCGTCGATCACCGGATAGACGCCGACGCTGGCGAAACTGGTATGCCGCCGCGACGCCGAATCATAGGGTGAAATGCGCACCAGGCGGTGGACGCCGCTTTCGGTCTTGAGCCAGCCATAGGCGTTGGAACCCGAAATGCGCAAGGTGGCCGATTTCAGCCCGGCCTCTTCGCCCGGGCTTTCCTCGATCCATTCGACGCCATAGTCGTGGGCCTCGGCCCAGCGCAGGTACATGCGCGCCAGCATTGCCGCCCAATCTTGGGATTCGGTTCCCCCCGCCCCGGCGTGGACCTCGAGAAAGCAGTCATTGCCGTCGGCTTCGCCCGACAACAGGCTTTCGATTTCAAGCTTGGCCACATGGCGGCGCAAGGCGACAAGCGCCTTTTCCGTTTCAGAGGCGATCGCTTGGTCGCCCTCGGCCTCGGCCATCTCCAGCAGTTCCAGATGATCGTTGAATTCTCTTTCCAGCTTGGAAAACGCGCCGAGCTGGTGCTCGAGCCGGGTGCGCTCGCGCATGACCCGCTGGGCCTCGGCCTGATCGGACCACAGGTCGGGGTCTTCGGCTTTGGCGTTCAACACGGCCAAGGCCTCGAGCGCGTTGTCCCAGTCAAAGAAACCTCCTTAGCAGTTCGAAGGACTGCCTGGTCTCGGTGACGATGGCTTCGATCTCGGCTTTCATCGATCTTCCTCGGGCATCGGTCTTTCGCGGGCTGGGCCGGGGCACTGGAAAACGGGGCGCATGAAATCACGAAATGGGGCGTCAATACAAGCCGCGGGGCGTGGCCGGCTCTTGACCGCCCAGGGCGGCGGCGCGGCCGCGCACGATTCCTTCGTTGCCCTTGGGCTCCGAACCCGGCTTGAAGGCCTCGAGGATGACGCCGCGGTCCCCGGGCTTGGCGAGAAGGCCGGTCGCGACATTGACGCGCACCAGGCGGATACCCGGGGGAATGCGGAAAGGAATGGCCGGCTTGTCACGCAACGCCGCGGCCATGAAATCGCGGAATATGGGGGCCGCCACCGAAGACCCCGTTTCGCGCCGGCCCAGGGATTTCGGCGTGTCGAAGCCGACGAACACCCCCACCGCCAAGTCCGGCGCGAAACCGATGAACCAGGTGTCCATGTTCTTGTTGGTGGTGCCGGTCTTGCCCGCCAAGGGCTTGCCCACCGACCTGATGCGCCGCCCGGTGCCGCGCAAAATGACACCGCGCAGCATGGAAACCATTTGGTAGGCGGTGCCGGAATCCGTCACCCGGACCCTGGTGTCGGGGATCACCGGCAGCACCGAACCGGCCACCCGATCGACCCGGCAGCCGGGGCAGGCGCGCTTGTCGTGGCGTAAGATGGTGCGGCCCTGGCGGTCCTGAATGCGGTCGATCAGGCTGGGCGTGATCCTTTTGCCCCCATTCACCAACATGGCATAGGCCGTCACCAGCCGGAGCAGGGTGGTCTCTCCCGCGCCCAAGGCCAGGGCAAGGTTGCGGGACTGGTTTTCCGTGAGATTCTGCAAGATGCCGAACTTGCGGGCGGTGGCCACCACCTTGTCGATGCCGATGGTCTGGGCAAGCCGCACGGTCATCAGGTTGCGCGACTTTTCGATGCCGAGCCGCATGGTCGACGGACCGTAGAATTTACGCGCGTAGTTGTGGGGTTTCCACAGGCCCAGGCCCGGTCCCTGGTCGATCACGAAGGGCGCGTCCAGGATCAACGAAGAGGGCGTAAAGCCTTCCTTGAGAGCGGCGAGATAGACGAAGGGCTTGAAGGCGGAACCGGGCTGGCGCAAGGCCTGGGTCGCCCGGTTGAATTGGGAGTCCATATAGGCAAGCCCGCCCGACATGGCCAGCACCCGTCCGGTGTGCGGGTCGAGGGCCACCACCGCGCCGTTGATATCGGGAATCTGGCGCAGCCCGAAGGTCCGCGGCGGATAGGCGACGATTTGGCGGCTCTTGCCCCCCTTGGGCGATTTAACCACCCTTTCGCCGACCGCTTCGACGGCGACCACGTCGCCGGGCTTGAGCACTTGTTCGGCCCCCCTGACCGGCGGCCCGCGCTTCTGACCCTTGACCCAGGCCCGCGCCCAGCGCAGTTCGGCGCGCGGTATGGTCCCTTCGCCGCCGTCTTGCAGGCCGATCCGGGCGCTGAGCTTGTCCACCGCCAACACCACCGCCAGCCGCCACGGGCCGAGCGCCGCCGGCGCCTTGACCTTGGCCAGGCGGGCCGCCCAATCGGCGCCGGGCGCGGCGGCGCCGGCCGGGCCTTCGAGCCGCGCCATGGGGCCGCGCCAGCCATGGCGGCGGTCATAGGCGATGAGCCCGTCGCGCAGCACCTTATCGGCGATGGCCTGCAGCTTGGGTTCCAAGGTCGTACGCACCGACAGGCCGCCGCGGTAGAGTTGGGTCTCGCCATAGCGCTCGAGAAGCTCGCGCCGGACCTCCTCGGCGAAGTACTCTGCACGGGTCAGCAGGGTCGCCTGGCGCTTGCGCACGATGATCGGCTCGGCCTTGGCCGCCCGGGCCTCGGCCGCGCTGATGAACGATTCCTCGGCCATGCGCGCGATCACCCAGTCGCGGCGCGCCTTGGCCGCCTTGGGGCGGCGGATGGGATGGTAGTTGTTGGGGGCCTTGGGCAGCGCCGCGATAAAGGCCGCCTCGGCGATGGTCAATTCATCCATGGACTTGTTGAAATAATTGAGCGCCGCCGCCGCCGCGCCATAAGCGCCGAACCCCAAATAAATCTCGTTGAGGTAAAGCTCGAGGATGCGGCCCTTGCTGAATGCCCTCTCGATGCGTAAGGCCAGGATCACCTCCTTGATCTTTCGCTCCATGGACACCTCGTTGGTCAGCAGGAAGTTCTTGGCGACCTGCTGGGTGATGGTGGAGGCGCCGACCGGCCTGCTGTCGCTGCCGAGACGCCGCAGATTGGTGATCGCCGCGCGCAGGATCCCCGCCACATCGATGCCTGGATGGGAATAGAAGTTCTTGTCCTCGGCGGCCAGGAACGCCTTGATCACCCGCTTGGGGATGGCGCCGATGGGGACGAAGACCCTATTTTCGGTGGCATATTCGGTGATCAGGCTGCCGTCTCCGGCATGAACGCGGGTCATCACCGGCGGCTCATAGGTGGCGAGCTGCTGATAATCCGGCAGTCCCCGCCCGTAATGCCAGAACCCGCCCAGCACCGCGCCGGCGCCGAGAATCGTCAGCAAAACAAGTGTGACGGTAATGATCACGAACCAGCGGAGCATCTTCGCACCAAACCTCATGGGTCCTCCGGACGCGCCCCCCAAGCCGGAACACCTGGTGTCCTCATTCTATACCCGCGATCCCCGGGATACCCGGAACCGCACCCGCGAAAAACCGTTCAACGGATCACCCATCCCGCGCCTGTCTAAACGCCAACTGTGGCCATCGAGTGGCGCGTCAACGCCCCGCCGCCTTCCCCCGGGCATGGAAATAGCGGTCTATGGCCCGGGCGATGGCCTTGGCCAGCCGCGCCCGATAGCGCGGCTGGATCAGCCGTGCCTCGTCCTCGGCATTGGAAAGGTACCCCATTTCCAACAATACCGAGGGCACGTCGGGCGCCTTGAGAACGGCGAACCCGGCGAAGCGGTGGGACTTGCGTAGGAACCGCGTCGACTTGCGCATTTCATCGACCAGGATACGGGCGAAACGGACCGAATGATTCATGGTTTCGCGTTGCGCCAAATCGATGAGGATATCGGTCACCTGTTTGCTGTTGGCGCTCAAATCCATGCCGGCGATCAGGTCGGCCTTGTTCTCCTTGGCCGCCAGCGCCGCCGCCTCCTTGTCCGACGCCCGCTCCGACAGGGTGTAGACCGAGGCCCCCCGTATCCTGGAATCGGCCATGAAATCGGCGTGCAGGGAGATGAACAAATCGGCCCCCGACCCACGCGCCCGGGCGATGCGGTCGCGCAGGCGCACGAAGACGTCCCGGGTGCGGGTGAGGACCGTCTTGTAGCGCCCGCCATTGTCCAACTCGCGCTTGAGGCGCCGCGCCATGGCCAGGGTGATGTGCTTTTCAAAGACCCGTTTCCTGCGCCCGGTGGTGCCGGGATCGATGCCGCCATGGCCGGGATCGATCACCACGACTATTTGCCTGTAGCGGGGCTTCTTCGGGGATCGGGCCAACGGCGGGCGGCGCCGCGCCGCCGTCACCGCCGCCGGCCGGCCGGCCCGCGCGCGCGCCTCCGCCGCCGTCGCGCGCTTGAGGTCCAACACGAAACGCCAAGGCCGCCCCTTGCTGGGCGCAAGCGTAAAACTCTTGGCGATGACCGCCGGACCCTTGAGGTCGAACACCATTCGCGCGCGGCCCGGCACGAACTGGCCGAACCGGTATCCGGCGACGAACCCCTTGCCGCCGCGCCCGGCCGCCAACGGCAGGCGCCAACGCACCTCGGGCATGTCGAGAACCACTCGATAAGGGCGCACCAGCACGAAAGCAGATATTCTGAGCTCGGCGCTGGCCTCCACCACCACCCGGACCGCACCGGGATGGATGCCCAGGCGGACTTGGGTGACCTCGGTCTCGGCCCCGGCGGCGGCTGTTCCGGCAATGAAAACCACCCCGGCGAGGACCGCGGCGGCCAGGCCGGAACCGCGGCGCTTCATTGGAAATTTACTCCACATCTTGGGACTAATCCCATGCATGCCACCACATATATTAGAGGAGTGCCCCCCTCGGCAACGGAATTCCGCCGCGCCCCAGGCCCCGGTCGGGCCGGCCCATTGCCAATAATGTGATTGTAGAACCGCCCTCGGGCAACTATGTTAAGGATTGTGAGTACCTCCGGTCGGCCCTCTGACAGGCGGCAGTGCCACGTTAGAGGGCGGCGTAGTGCGGGATTCGCCCGGTGATTCCAATGCGAACCGGTGCCATTTTCCCACAGTGCGCTCAGGCGGAATGGAGGTTTGTTGAAACTTGAAGCCGATCCTGACGGCGAGGCTTAGCGCCCCCTTGAGGATGGGCCCGGACCCCTCCCTGTGTCCCGCGACATGGGTCGAGATCATGGCCAACGGCTTCGCTGACATAGCAAGCGACGCGCCGCCCTGTCGGACGCAAATCGGCGTTTATGGGCCCGGCGGCGTTGCTTCGGAGACTGACATACATGGCTATGCGCATGTTGATCGATGCGACTCACATGGAAGAAACCCGTGTGGTCGTTCTGAATGGTAACCGCCTCGAAGAATTCGACTTCGAAACATCCACCAAAAAGCAGCTCAAAGGGAATATTTACCTCGCCAAGGTCACCCGCGTGGAGCCTTCCCTACAGGCGGCGTTCGTCGAATTCGGCGGCGACCGCCACGGCTTCCTCGCCTTCAACGAAATCCACCCCGACTACTACCAGATTCCCGTGGCCGACCGCATGGCTCTTCTCAAGGAAGAGGAGGAACTGGCGGTCGAGGTCCTTGAGGCCCACGCGGGGATGGACGACGACGACGAAGCCGACGCCGAGTCCGATGATCCCGGCGATCAGGAGGCCGAACCCGTCGACCACGGCGGCGACGACGAAGGCGCCGGTGACGCCGCCGCGCAAGAGGCCAACGATGCCGAGACGGACGACGGCGATCCCGGCGATCCCGGCGATCCCGACACCGGCGCGGAAAGCCTGGAAGAGGTGGGCGGCGAGGACGAGGTGGAAATCCAAGCCGCCGGACGCCGCCGCATGCGGCCCCAGCGCCATCGCTACAAAATCCAGGAAGTCATCAAGCGGCGACAGATCATCCTCGTCCAGGTGGTCAAGGAGGAGCGCGGCAACAAGGGCGCGGCACTGACCACATACCTGTCGCTCGCGGGCCGCTATTGCGTGTTGATGCCCAACACCACCAAGGGCGGCGGCATCTCACGCAAGATCACCTCGCCGAAGGACCGCAACAGGCTGAAGGGCTTCATCGCCGATCTTGAAATTCCCGATGGCGTCGCCGTCATCCTGCGCACCGCGGCCATCGAACGGTCGAAAGCGGAAATCCGGCGTGATTTCGAATATCTCATTCGCACTTGGGACCTAGTCCGCGACACCACCTTGCAGTCCATCGCCCCGACCCTGGTCTACGAGGAGGGCAATCTCATCAAACGGTCGATCCGCGACCTCTATTCCAAGGATATGGACGAGGTTTTGGTCGAGGGCGAGGAAGGCTACAAGACGGCCAAGGACTTCATGCGCATGCTGATGCCAAGCCATGCCAAGAGGGTCCAGCCCTACAAGGATGCCCATATCCCTCTCTATCACCGCTATCAAGTGGACGCCCAGATCGACGCCATGCATTCGGCCAACGTGCAGCTCAAATCGGGCGGCTATGTGGTGATCTCCCCCACCGAGGCCCTGGTCGCCATCGACGTCAACTCGGGCCGTGCCACCCGCGCCCGCAGTATCGAGGAAACCGCCTACAAGACGAACCTGGAAGCGGCCGAGGAAATCGCCCGCCAACTCAAGCTGCGCGACCTCGCCGGCCTGATCGTCATCGATTTCATCGACATGGCGGAACGCCGCAACCAGCACACCGTCGAACGCCGCCTGAAGGAAGCCATGCGGTCCGACCGCGCGCGCATCCAGATCGGCAGGATCAGCCCCTTCGGCCTGCTTGAACTCTCCCGCCAACGGCTGCGGCCAAGCCTGCTCGAGACCAGCACCAAAGCCTGTCCCCACTGCGAGGGCAGCGGCCTCATCCGATCGACCGAATCCACCGCGCTCCTTGTTTTGCGGGCGGTGGAGGAGGAAGGCATCCGTCGGCGCTCCGGTGAAATCCATATTGCCGTCGCCACCGGCGTCGCCCTTTATATCCTGAACGAAAAGCGCGAAATGCTGACCGAAATCCAGAACCGCCACGGTTTCCGCGTGCTGATCACCGGCGACGACACCCTGGTGCCTCCCAACTACCGGCTCGATCGGGTTGCCGACAAGGCGCCCGAGGACCGGCCGGCGGCGGCGGTGGACCAGGGAGCGAAGGCGGAGGACGCGAAGAGCGCGGAAACCAAGGAGGAAACCAAGGAGGACAAACCGGGGCGGCGGCCCAGACGCCGGCGGTCCCGGCGCGGCGAGCCAACGCCAATCGAGGCCGCCGATCCCATCGTCGCCGAATCGGCCGGGGAGGGGCCGGCCGAGGCCGACGCCGAGGCGGCGGCAATCGACGATTCCCAACAAGACGCGGATGGCGCGGCACGGGAAGCCGGCGGCGAAGAGAGCACCGAGAAACAGCGGCGCCGGCGCCGCGGCCGGCGCGGTGGACGGCGCCACGCAAGAAGGAAACCGGCGGAGGCGGCGGAGGCGGTCGAGGCCGCCGAAATCGGCAACAACCAAGCCCATGCCGCGGCCACGGCAGCCGATGATGCGGGAGCCGATGACGCCAAGGATGCCCACCAACCGGGTGACCCGGGCGGCGATGGCGCGGTCCAGGCGGGCGGTGGGGACGGCGATGAAATCGAGGCGCCCAAGCGGCGCCCCCGGCGGAGCCGCACCCGGAAATCCTCCCCCGGCGACGGGCAAGAGCGGGTAACGCCCGCCGGCGAATCACCTTCGGGCGCCGGCGCAGAGCCCGCGGCGGAGGCCGCGGAGGCGGGCGCCGGCACGGAGCCCGCGGCGGAGGCCGCGGAGGCGGGGGACCAAGCGCCCAAACCGCGCCGCCGCCGCCCCCGCGCCCGCAAGCCCACCACGCCTGATGCCCAGCCCGTCGCCCAACCGGCCGCGGCGCCCGTCGCCGAACCGGCCGCGGCGCCCCACGGCGACATTGGCAACGCCGCGGCAACCGGCTCGGGGAACGGTGCCGGGGAACCGGCAAATCCGCCAAGCATGGGCGGGGCCCTGCCCGAGAGAGCATCCTCCGAGAGAGCATCCCCCGAGAGAGCATCCCCCGAGAGAGCATCCCCCGAGAGAGCATCCCCCGAGAGAGCATCCCAGGAACCCGAGGCGCGCAAGCGCCGGGGATGGTGGAACCGCCTCACCCAATAGGCATCGGCCGCCACGGGCGGCTTGGCGGGCGCGGTTACGCGTGGGCCGCCCGGCCCCGGCCTATCCGGCCTCGAGCGGTGTTTCGAGGCCGCTTCCGGGAACCATGACGCCGGCCCGCGCAACCCGAGCCATGTGATTCCGGCCCGCGCAACCCGAGCCATGATCCCGGCCCGCCAATCCTCAGCGCCGTTGGACCCAGCGCCGCAGCCGCGAAATCGCTTCGGTCATATCCGCCGTGGCCCCGGCGTAGGAAAACCGGATGAATCCGTCGCCATGATGGGGATCGAAATCGGTGCCCGGGGTGACCGCGACGCCGGCCTGTTCGAGAATCTCCGTGCACAAACGCGGACTGTCTCCGCCCAGGCTCCCGACCCCGCCATAGACGTAAAAAGCGCCATCGGCGGGGGCCAGGGGGCCGAACCCGCATCGCCGCAGCCCGTCGAGCAGGATCGCCCGGTTGTCGGCATAGCGGCGCACGTTCTCATCGAGCGCGTGGCGGCAATCGAACACCTCCATGGCCGCGTACTGGGACAGGGTCGGCGGCGAGATGAAGAGGTTCTGGGTCAGGCATTCCACCGCCCGGGCGAGGTCATCGGGCAGCACCAGCCAGCCGAGCCGCCATCCGGTCATCGAAAAATACTTGGAAAAGCTGTTGATCACCACCGCCGTGGGGTCCAGTCCCAGCAGGGTTTGCGCCTCTCGGCCATAGGTGATGCCGTGATAGATCTCATCGGACAGCACGCGCACGCCCCGCGCCTTGCACCAGGCGACGATCTCGGCCAGCACATCGGGCACGATCATGGCGCCGGTGGGATTGGCGGGGCTTGCCAGGATCAGGCCGTCGGGCACCGGGTCGAGGCGGTCGAGCAGTTCCACATTGGGTTGAAATCCGCTGGCCTCACCGCAGGGGATGGCCATGGGCACGAGATCGAGGGCGGTGGCGATATTGCGGTAACCGGGGTAGGACGGCGCTCCGAAGGCGATGCGGTCCCCCGCGTCGAAGGCGGCGAGAAAGGCGAGAACGAAGCCCCCCGAAGAGCCCGTGGTCACGGCGATGCGCGCGGGGCTCACCTCGGCCCCATACCGGGTCCCGTAGAACGCGGCGATCCGTTCGCGGAGTTCAAACAGCCCGAAGGTTTCGGTGTAGCCGAGCTCGGCCACGTCCAGGGACCGCTTCGCCGCGGCAATGACGGGATCGGGCGCGCCGGTGGCGGGCTGTCCCACCTCCAGGTGGATGACGTCGTACCCGGCGGCGGCGCGCGCATTGGCGGCGCGCATCACATCCATCACCATGAAGGGGGCTATGCGGCCACGTGCTGCGACCTTGATCACCATGGCCCCGGGCCTTATTTGCCTTCGGCGAAGCCCAGGCCGCGGGGATCGGTCCTGACTTCGCACCGGCTTTCCGCGCCCTCGAATCCCCGGGGACAGATGAAGCCATTGAGGCGGCCGAACGACGGCACCATTTGCACCGTGTGGCCCTTGGCCCTGAGGCCCTTGGCGACGGCCTCGCCCGCCGCCCCGCGCTCGACCATGACCCGGTCGGGCACGGCATCGTTGAAATAGCGCGGCTGCCTTTGCACGGCCTCGAGGCCGAAACCGTCCACCATCACGCCAAGCGCCGTGGTCACCAGGGCCACCGGAGCCGCCGCGCCACCGGTGGCGACGGCCAAATACTCGAGTTGGTTCTGACTTTCCAGGCGCAGCAGCATCAGCCCGAGGACGGCCGCGCCCCGACCGGCATGATCCGGCGCCGCCGCCATGACGATCCCCGTGCGGGGGACCAAACGGGCGGCCCCCATGGGACGGTTCATGGTAAAGGCACAGGCCACCGCCAGCCCGAAACGGTCGGCGGCGATGATCCCGGCCGAGCCCTGGCCCGCCGGCGCCGCCCGCGCCGCGGCCGCGCCCGCCTTCCATGGCGTGCGCGTCTCGGGCCGGTAGGACGCCATCAGCCGTTCCATGCGCGCCGCGCCGACCAACGTCCCCGCCGACCTCACGACCCGCGACGGACGATAAAAGGCGACACCAGTATCGGCGAAAACCCTTCTCGTCACCTCGGCCACCAAATGCGGCTTATCGGCGTCATCGGCATCCCGCCAATAGCCGTCCCGGTACAGCACCGCCCACATCTGCGCGGCCACGACGCCGGCCGGGGTCGGGGGAAACTCCGCCGACTGGTTGCGCCGCCGGACCGAAATCGGCGGCTGCCACTCGGGGCGCTGATTTTCAACCTCGGCCGCCGTCAGCGGCACCCCCGCTTGCCGGTAGGCCGCCGCCAGGCGCGCCGCCTGCGCGCCCCGGATAAACCGCCCCGGCGCCCGCCTGATCCGAGAAAGGGTGGCCGCCAGATCGATCTGGCGAAGCCTGTCGCCGGCCCGCAGCAGCGCGCCCCTGGCATCGGTGAAGATCAGCCGCAACCCCGGCGCGGCCATGATGCGGCGCGACGATGCCCGAAGCCCCACCGCCATGGCCTTGGACACGGTAAAGCCGAACCGCGCCATGCTCTCCGCGGGGGCCAGCAAGCGCCCCCAGGAAAGTTCGCCGTATTTCGCGTGAAGCGCGTACATCCCGCGCAGGTTGCCGGGCGCGGCCACCTTGGCGCCGCCGCCATGGGTGAAGATCAGGGTTTGGACCGCTGGCTTGGTCTTTTTGGCCTTGCCGCTTGGCGTCCTGGCGTCGCTGATCATGCAGACCCCCCCGCCGCCCAGCGATGCGGCGGAAGGCAAGCCCACCGACATCGCGAAATAGCCGGCGACAACGGCGTCGGCGGCGCTTCCCCCGGCGGCCAAAACCTGCTGGGCGATCAAGACGGATTGCGGCTCGTCGCCGGCGACGGCGCTTGTGAAGCCGGCGACAAAGTCACCGGCCCGAGTGGCGAACATGGACGGAACGCCACAGCCCCCAAGAATCAAGGCGGCGGCGCAAAGCAGGGCCAGGGTGATTGTTGTTTGACGCCCTCTGGGCGCCCGCCTACGCTGGCCTGCGAACCAGCGAGCGCGGAAAATGTCGGGATTCATTCGAACACGGACCATATCGTTGTTTCTAGCGGCGATTCTCGTCATGCCCCTGACGGGGCGGGATGCGGCCGGTGCCACGCTGATTCACGACACCGAGGTGGAAAATACCATTCGCGCCTACGCGGCGCCACTGTTTGAAGCGGCCGGCTTGCGCGGCGCCGACGTGCGAATATTCCTCGTCGCCGACGATGCGCTGAACGCCTTTGTCGCGGGCGGCCTAAACCTGTTCCTCCATACAGGCTTGCTGCTCAAGGTCAAGAATGTCGGCGAACTGACCGGCGTTCTCGCCCATGAAACGGGTCATATGGCGGGCGGCCACCTCAGCCGCATTTCCGGGCGTTTGAAGGCGGGCAGCACGGCCGCGTTGGTGGCCACCATTCTGGGCGTGCTGACGGCGGCGGCGACCGGTTCCGGCAAAGCCGGCGCGGCCATCATAACCGCAGGCCAGGGCCTCGCAATGGGCTCCGTCCTGGCCTTTAGCCGGGCCCAGGAATCGGCGGCCGACCAAGCGGCCATGAAACTGCTGGACCTCACCGGACAGTCGGCCCAGGGCATGGCCGACTTCTTCAAAACCATCGAGGACCAGGAATTGCTGCCGGCAAGCCGTCAGGATATCTATGTCCGGACCCATCCCATCACCCGCTACCGGCTCCAGGACGTGGAATCGCACCTCAAAAGGTCGCCGTATACCAAGGCGCCCGCCAACCCCAAATTCGAAAAAATGTTTCGCCGCATGCGGGCCAAGCTGCGCGCCTTCATTTACCCGCCGGCGCGAACCCTGAAGACCTACGCGGCCACCGACCGATCGATTAACGCGCGCTATGCCCGGGCCATCGCCTATTACCGGTTAAACGACCTGGACCGGGCGTTGCCCCTCATGGACGGGCTGATCCGCGAGGAGCCTTCCAACGCGTATTTCTTCGAGCTCAAGGGCCAGGCCCTGCTCGAGGCCGGCAGGATTAAAAAGGCCCTTGCGCCCTACCGCCAGGCCGTCAAGCTCGACCCCAGCTCCGCCCTGATCCGCATCGACCTGGCCCGCACGCTGCTGGCCATGGGTGATCGGGGCTTGGTCAAGGAAGCCATCGGGCACCTTCTTTTCGCGACCCGCGAAAGTCCTGATAATTCCCGGGGCTGGCATCAGCTGGGCATCGCCTATGGGCGCGACGGCCAATTCGCCATGAGCGCGCTGGCGCTGGCGGAAATGTCCCTGGTCCGGGGCCGGCTCAAGGACGCGTTGTACCACGTGGCCCGCGCCCAGCGAAAGCTTGCCCGGGGATCCGCCGGCTGGCTCCGGGCCCAGGACATCAAGCGCCTGGCCAAGGACCGGCGCAAGAAACGGCGCCACCGGCGCTAGCCGTCATCCGGCCGAACGGCTCGATTTGGCGGGGGTTTGCCCGAGCCGTTATCCGGCGTCGGGCTGGTTGTCGGGCTGGGCGGCATCGAAGGCCGCCACCGCCATGCAGTTCTCGAAGATCGCCATGACCGTGGGATAGTCGTCGAGCGGGCAGTCGAACCGCCTGGCATTGAAGATTTGCGGCACCAGGGCGATATCGGCGAGGCCCGGCGCGGCGCCATGGCAGAAGCTGCCGGTATCGCCGTGTCCGGCTACCAGCGCCTCGAAGGCGCCCAGGCCCTTGGCCACCCAATGGCGGTACCAGGCGTTGCGCTGGTCCTCGGTGCGGCCGAGCTGGTCCTTGAGGTATTTGAGCACCCTGAGATTGTCCAGCGGGTGGAGGTCGCAGGCGATCACCTGGGCCAGCGCCCGGACCCGGCACCGCGCCGCCGCGCCCTGGGGCAGGAAGGGCGGCGACGGATGGGTCTCGTCGAGGTATTCGAGGATCGCCATGGACTGGATCAATGTGGCGTCGCCATCTTCGAGCACCGGCACCAATTGCTGCGGATTGAGGGCCGTGAAGGCGTCGGCGAACTGCGCGCCGCCATCCTTCAACAGGTGCACCGAGGCGCGCTCGGTCACGATCCCCTTGAGGTTCAGGCCGATACGGACGCGGAAGCTGGCCGATGACCGGAAGTAGTCGTACAGAAGCATGGACTCCCCTTTCCTTACCTGGCTTCGCTTCGTCCCGCCTTCGGTCCCCGGCATCCCCGGCCCAACCGGCGTCTAGATGTAGTGCTCCGCCAACGGTGGAAAGCCGTTGAACCCGACCGAACAATAACTGGCAGTATAGGCCCCGGCGGCGAGGATGCGTACGCGGTCGCCCACCGCCAGGTCGAGCGGCAGAAGGTAGCCCGCCCGGTCGTAGAGCACATCGGTCTCGTCGCAGGTGGGACCGGCCAGCACCACCGGCCCGGTGGGCCCGCCACGGCGATCGGTCTCGATGGCATAAAGGATGCATTCATCCACGGTTTCCGCGAGGCCGCCGAACTTGCCGATATCCAGGTAGACCCAGCGCCTTTGGTCGCCATAGCCCTTATGGGAAATCAGCACCACTTCGGCCTCGATGACCCCGGCATCGCCCACCAGGGCGCGGCCCGGCTCGACGATCACCCGCGGCAGGTGATTGCCGAAATGGCGCGAAAGCGCGTCGGCGATGGCCCGGCAGCCGGCCTCCAGCGCCGGCACCGGCGGGGCCCCGGGGCCGCCCCCATAGGCCACCGGCAGGCCGCCGCCGAGATTGACCATGGAAAGCTCGATCCCCGCCTCCTGGAGGGAGGTGAACAAAAGCTTGGTGCGGGCGATGGCGATATCCCATTGGCCGAGATCGGTCTGCTGGGAGCCCACGTGGAAGGACAAGCCGTAGGGATCGAGCCCCAAGCGCCGCGCCGCGACCAGGAGATCCAACGCCATCTCCATATCGCAGCCGAACTTTCGCGAGGTCGGCCATCGGGCGCTGTGGTTGGTCATCAACAGGCGGCAATAGACCCGCGCGCCGGGCGCGCAACGGGCGAGCTTTTCCAGCTCGCCGGCGGCATCGAAGGCATAAAGGCCGATCCCCAGCCGCGCCGCCGCGGCGATGTCGTCCGCTTTCTTGATGGTGTTGCCGAAGGAGATGCGGTGGGGCGGCGCGCCGGTGGCCAGCGCCGCGCGAATCTCGAAGATAGAGGCGGCATCGAAATGGGCGCCGAGGCCGGCCAGCGCCTGGAGGACCGGCGGCGCCGGATTGGCCTTGATGGCGTAATAGATTTCCGCTCCCGGCAAAAGCCGCGCGAGGCTTTGGTAATTGTCCACCACCCGCTCCAGGTCGACCACCAGCGCCGGCGTAGCAAGCCGGTTTTTAGTTAGGAAGCGCTTGATTTTTTCGGTCATGGCACTGCGCCCCCGTGGCCGCCCCAGCGGCGGTCATGCGCACCGGCGCCGGGCACACCTTCAGAGAAGCGTTTCAGATCAGGCCCGCAAGCGGAGATGACGGGTCGGCGTAAAGTTTCTTGGGCATGCGCCGGGCCAGGTAGGCGAGCCGCCCGGCCTCGATCGCCAGTTTCATGGCCCGGGCCATGGCAATGGGGTCGCCGGCTTCGGCGATGGCGGTATTCATCAACACCCCGTCGCAGCCCAGTTCCATGGCGATGGCGGCATCGGACGCGGTGCCGACACCGGCATCCACCAACACCGGCACCGACGCGTTTTCCACGATGATGCGGATGGTGACGGGGTTCTGGATGCCCAGGCCGGAACCGATGGGAGCCGCCAGGGGCATGATGGCGACACAGCCGATATCCTCCAACCGCTTGGCCTGGATCGGGTCGTCGGTGCAATAGACCATCACCTTGAAGCCCTCCTTGATCAAGGTATCGGCGGCGGCCACCGTCGCGGGCATGTCCGGATACAGGGTCTTTTGATCGCCCAGCACCTCGAGCTTCACCAGGTCCCAGCCGCCGGCCTCGCGGGCCAGGCGCAGCGTGCGCACGGCCTCGTCCGCGGTGTAACAGCCGGCGGTGTTGGGCAGGTAGGTGTAGCGCTTGGGATCGACGAAATCGACCAGCATGGGCTGGGAGGGGTCGGTGATATTGACCCGGCGCACGGCAACGGTCACGATCTCCGCGCCCGACGCCTCGATGGCCCGGGCGGTTTCCTCGAAATCCTTGTACTTGCCGGTCCCCACCAACAGCCGCGAGCGATAGCTTACCCCCGCCACTTCCAGGGGCTCGGGATCCGCGACCGCAAGGTCGTCGGCGCCGCCGCCGATGAAATGGACGATCTCCAGCCGGTCGCCGCCGTTGAGCCGGGTATCGAGATAGGACGAACGGGGCACGATCTCGAGATTGAGTTCGACCGCGACCTTGCGCGCATCGATGCCGAGGGCGGCAAGCAGGCTCTCGACGCTTTCGTCCCCTGAAAAGGCGCGCTCCTCGCCATTGACGATAATGTGGTTGTCCATGGGCTCTCCCGGCTCGGCATACCCCGGCGGCCCCGGTCTTCAAAGCCGGGACTAACCGATGGCGGCGATTATAGACGATCGGCGAAGCCAAGGCCAAACCGCCGGCAGGTTTTTTTTGCCTTGCCGAGCCCCCCCTGGGCCCGAGGGCACCGAGGAACCCCCGCCCCACCGGGATTCGGGGCGCCGAATCAGCCGATCCCGCCGGCCCGGGGAGACCGCACGGCGCGGCCCCTAAATAATGGAATTCAGGACGTAAACCAGTCCGAGGGCGGCCCCTATGATGGCCACGAACAGAAAAGTCTTTCCTAGGATTTGTTTGGCCATGCTCTTTTTCGGCGGCGTTCTGCTGCTGGCGCGGCGGCGGTGGCGCAATTCGTCGATCACCTCCGGCGGCGGCGGCGTTCTGCCGGCGCTGAGGCGGCGGCGGCGCAAGACCTCGATCACCTCCGGCGTCGGCGGCTCCGTGGCTCCGATTGGCGGCTGCTCATTGGTGGAACGATAGATGGTCCGGGTGCTGGCCTTTTCGGTTTCCTCATCAAAAGTCTCCTCGACCACACGCACCACTTTGTAACGGGGGGAACGTCCCATGCGCTCACCCTCCATGACCGCGAGTTCCCGGTCATCGTAAATCGATTCGATTTTCCATCCGTCGTCCCTAAGGATGTGGATCTCGAAGACCGTCAGCTTAGCCACGATGCATGCCTTGGTTCACGGCCACCGCTTCATTTGAATTCATCGAGGCGGCAGTTGGCGCCGCCGAGAATGCCATCGATCGCCTCGCCGTCGTCGGACAGGGGAAGCAGGATACTGCGATAGGCAACGGGTTCGCCGTCCGCACCGGTGAAGGTTCCCCCGTAGGTGATGGGAACCTTGAGGCTCAGGACCTCATCCAGGTATTCGACGGAGCGCCCAAGCAGCGTGCCCACCCCCGCCTCCTCGGTCGGCCGCCCGCTAAGGTCACGGCCATGATGGGCGACATGGAGGGCGCCCACATAGGCGAAGACAGGCTTGGGTCCGCCGATATCCAAGATGAAACAGGCGGGCCACAAGTCCGCGAGGTCGGCCGGCTGGATACCATGGGCCGCGGGCAGTCGTCCTTCGGGCGCGAGATCACGCCAATAGGCGAGAAGGCGCTGCACCAGACGACGTTCACGTAGGTCTGTGTTGGTCGCCAAAGCCGAATCCTCGCGCGTGTTGCCGCACCAACATGTTTAGTAATCCTCCAATCAAAAACGATTTGCGTTAAAGTCCTGTAAACAAGGACGTGGCCGGCCGGCACCCCTGGCCCCGCGGGCGAGGCCGGAATCGGGCGGCACGGGGGGCAATGGCGGCGTTGCGTACCCCCCACCCCATGCTATAAACGTCCACACTCCGCGGCCCCGGAAGCAAGGGGCCGGTCCGCGTAGGGGAACGAAAGCGCCATGAGTTCCAAGGTCTTGATCCTCAATGGT
>SMVB01172324.1_pt1 | contig 35372 bp, 29 predicted proteins | sample 2456461 | NCBI WGS metagenome assembly SMVB01 (sample SAMN11095934, study PRJNA526329) | marine sediment metagenome | biome: Marine sediment; feature: Surficial sediment; material: Deep marine sediment; isolation source: Hadal surficial sediment | place: Pacific Ocean | collected 2014-05 | depth... | reverse complement strand
CCTATCTACGATTGCGAAGCAAGCTGACTAATGGTGAACAGGTCGAACCGGCACCGGAAAAACCCGTGATTGTCCGTGTACTACGAGTACGTAAAAGCGATTGGGATCTGGTGCGCGAATAGCCCATTATGGCCCGGCATCAATGTATGCCACCTTCAGAGGCCGGATATACGTGTGCAGTCGAGCCCACTCACCGAAGACAGCCTGCTTGCAAACTAGGAGGAGTCCATATACGGACAATCTATTTGCTACAGAACCGGACATTTCTATTTGTTGCTAACAGACCAGAGCGGGAGATTTTACCGCTCGTAATGGGCATAAATTGGCACAGGCCAGCCACAGCGGGTCATAACGTTGCCTTCACAATCTAAAGCACTTGCTTTAAAAATCAATCTCCCTATTATATAGCTCTTCAATCTTCTGGGGGTAAACTCATGGCGTACAGCAGCGGCAAAATCGCGGTCATTACCGGCGCGGGCTCGGGCATAGGTCAGGCCCTGGCACAACAGCTAAACCGCGAGGGCTGTCGTCTTCTGTTGTGCGATATAAGCGAACAGGGCCTGGCGGCAACGGTGCAATCCCTGACGCGCCCTGAGGTCTCGGTCCAGACCCACGCCATGGACATTGCGAACAAAGCGGCGGTGCAAGCCTGGGCAAAAGAGATTACCGCCCAGCATGGGCATATCGATATTCTGGTGAATAACGCTGGTGTTGCCACCGGCGCGCGCGTCGAAGATACCCAATACGACGACATTGAATGGCTGATGGGCATCAATTTTTGGGGCGTCGTCTACGGCACCATGGAGTTCCTGCCCTTGCTGCGCCGGGCAGAACAAGGGCACCTGGTCAATATTTCCTCCATATTTGGCATAGTGGGCATCCCCACCCAATCGGCCTACAACGCGTCAAAATTTGCGGTGCGCGGATACACCGAGGCCCTGCGCCATGAAATGGCGGGCAGCAACGTCCATGTGTGCTGCGTTCACCCCGGAGGTATCAAAACCAATATCGTGCGCCATGCACGAATCACCGATACCACCAGCACTGAAGCGGAGCGCGTGGCGAACTTCGACAAATTGGCCCGCACCTCACCCGCCTCGGCGGCAGCACAGATAATACGGGCGATCGAGAAGCGCAAGAAACGCCTGCTAATCGGCCTCGATGCCAAGTATATATCGCTGATTTCCAGGCTGTTCCCGGTACGGTACGCCAGTTTTCTCCCCGGTTTAGGCAAAGTGGGCAACGAGACCCTCTGATGAGTAGGGCCGTCGCACACAGGCACAGCGCAGACGAGGCCGACAACTCCACCCGGCAGCGCCTGCTAGTCACTGCACTGCACCTCTATGCACAGGAAGGCCTGCACGCAGTGTCCCTGCGCCGCATCAGTGCAGCTGCGGGGTCCAAAAACTCTGCCGCCATGCATTATCACTTCGCCAACAAGCTGGGCGTGATAGAGGCGCTGGTCACCATGATCGCCCGGCAAATCAACTACAACGCCAAGAACATAAAGCAATTCCCGACCGCCCACCCCTCGTTGAGGAGTGGTTTTCGCGACACCCTTGAGCCCCTGGTGCAATTGCCCGCGAGCCAACCGTGGGGCGCCGACGCCATTCGATTTATGTCGCGCGTATTGACTGAAAACGACCCTGAAATCGCGGCTATTACCAATCGGGTGTACGAACCCTTCTGGCGCCGAGTCGACATAGAATTGGCCAACATGGTGCCCGAATTACCCGCCGAAATACGTAAACTACGCCTCATGTTTATGAGCGTCAACGTATTTCACGGCCTGGCTGAAGTCTCCTCGCTCGCCCACACACCGCTGGGCGATATGAGCTACTTCAGCCACGATACACTGCTGGATCACTTGGTGGACTACTTGATTGGGGGTCTGATGGCGCCCGCCCACCCAACTGCATAAGCTGAACCCTACGACATTTTGCCAAAGGATACCCAATGACTACCACTGCCCAAAACTTGCTTTTCGATTTAACCCTGACCGACGATCAGCGCATGACTCGCGACACCATCGCGCGATTCGCGGCCGCCGAAATCAGGCCCCAGGCCCGGGTGGGAGACACAGCCGCCACGGATTTTTATCAAAAAACCGTGGACTTGGGTCTCACCCTCATGCCCATCCCCGAGGCGCTGGGCGGCGCTGGCGTAGAGCGTTCCGCCGTGTCCAACGTGCTCAATGCGGAAGATTTAGCCCACGGCGACCTCGCCATGGCGCTCGGTGCAATCAGCCCCCTGGCATTCGTCAATACCGTCCTGGATCAGGGCACGCAGAGTCAGCAAGAAAAATACCTGCCCCGCTTTTGCGCCGAGGAGTTTGTCCCGGCCACTACGGCCCTGATGGAGCCGCGGGCCACCTTTGAACCGACCCAACTGACGACCACGGCAACCCGCAACGACAACGGCTTTGTGTTAAATGGTGTGAAAACCATGGTGCCATTGGGTCTGGACGCCGAATTAGTGCTGGTTATTGCCGTGCTGGACGGCGAGGGGCCCGCCGCTTTCATTATCGAGGGCACTCCCAACGGCATGCAGCGCACCCTGGAATCCCATATGGGCCTGGAAACCGTGCAGCTTGCTACCCTCGCATTTGACAAGGTGCAACTGGGCGAGGACACCCTTCTGGGTGACAGCGGCTTTGACCTGCAACGCTTTATCGATTTATCGCGCATAGGAATTTGTGCACTGGCGGTGGGGTGCTGTCAGGCGGTGCTGGATTACGTAAAAGAATATTGCAACGAGCGGATCGCCTTCGGTGAACCCATCACCAATCGGCAATCGGTGGCTTTCATGATCGCCGACATTGCCATTGAACTGGAATCGATGCGCCTGATGACCTGGCGCGGCGCCTCCCTCGCTGAACAGGGCCAGGACTTTCACCAACAAGCCTATCTCGCCAAGGTGTTTTGCGCGGAGCACGCCATGAAAATTGGCACCGACGGCGTGCAACTGCTCGGTGGTCATGGTTTCTGCTGTGAACACCCGGTAGAACTGTGGTATCGAAACCTCAGGGCTATCAGCTTCCTGGAAGGCGTTGCCAGCGCGTAAAAGGCAGTCATCACCAATCAATGACGACCAACACCCGAACACAGTCCAACAGTATTTAAGGAAATACCATGATAAATCTCGAACTAGCCGCCCAACATCAGGAAACCTATGACAACCTCATGCAAGTGGCGGAACACATGATGCGCCCCTACTCCCGCAAGTACGATAAAGAGGAGCACAGCTACCCCAGGGAAATGGAGGAGGTTGCCAAACTCCTCGCCGGAAACCGGGACTCGAGGGCCGGCCAGGAGAAATCGGACAAGGCTCAAGACGGGGCACCGCAGATCAAAAATGGCGCCAACCTAATGGCCGTGACGGCTTATGAAGCGTTGTGTTGGGGTGATGCCGGCCTGATGTTGGCTATGCCGGGGCGCGGCCTGGGGAACGCCGCAATCAGCGCGGTGGGTACGCCCGAGCAGGTGGCAAAGTATGGCAGTTCCTACGCGGCCATGTGTATCACCGAACCCGGCACGGGCTCGGATTCAGCCAATATCAGTACCACGGCGGTAGCCGATGGTGACGAATGGATTCTAAACGGCGAGAAAATATTCGTCACCGATGGCGAGCGCTGCGACACCCTGGTGGTGTGGGCCACACTGGACAAATCCCTGGGTAAAGCGGCCATCAAATCCTTTATCGTGGAAAAGGGCACACCGGGCTGCGAAGTGACCCGCCTGGAACACAAAATGGGCATTCGTGCATCCGATACCGCCGCCATCAGTTTCACTGACTGCCGCATTCCGAAGGCCAACATTCTGGGTACTGCCGCCGTCGCCACCAATGCGCAGGAGCGCAAAAAAGCGTTTGGCGGTGTCATGCAAACCTTCGACAACACCCGCCCACCGGTCGCCGCCATGGCCATAGGCGTGGGGCGTGCAGCGTTGGATTTGACGCGGCAAATTCTGCAAAAAGAAGGGGTGGAACTGGACTTCGACAAAAAGCCGGGAAATGTTTCCGCCATCGAGGCGGAACTGTACAAAATGGAGGCCGAGTGGCACGCCGCCAGATTACTGGTGCGCAAAGCCGCGTGGATGGCGGACAACAAGCAGCCCAACTCCCTGGAGGCCTCCATGTGCAAGGCCAAGGCGGGTCGCACGGGCAACTACATCGCCCTGCGCTGTGTGGAGTTGTGTCAAAGCCTCGGTTACAGTGAACATGAATTGCTGGAAAAATTCGCCAGAGATTCAAAGATTCTCGATATATTTGAAGGCACTCAACAAATACAACAGTTAATCGTCGCCAGACGGGTGCTGGAAAAATCCTCCAGTGAACTAAAGTAAGGTAAGCAACAAGCGCAGTGGCGCACAGTAGGCCCCTCTCTTGCCCAGGCAGTTAACCCGTCATCAGCTGACCATTCTCATCTTGAGCCTGATGGCGACCAGTATGGGTCAATCGCTGGTCTTTGCTATTTTGCCGCCGCTGGGCCGGGAAGTGCATTTGGGGGAACTGCAAATCACTTCCATCATTGCAGTTTCTGCACTGATATTCAGTATTGCATCTCCCAGGTGGGGACGACTCAGCGATCGTGTGGGACGCAAACCCATTATTATTACCGGCCTGGTTGGCTACACCATCGGTTCGGTCATTTTCACCAGCGTCTTTTATGCGGGGTTAACTGGAGTGCTCAGCGGGCTCACCCTGTACGGCGTGCTGATGCTGGCACGGTGTTGCCAATCGGTCATCATGGCTGCGACTAGTCCCTCTACGGCCGCTTATGCGGCGGACCATACCTCCCGGGATCAACGCACCGGGGCGATGGCCAAACTGGGCACCGCCAATAGTATGGGCACCATACTCGGCCCCGCCGTCAGTGGTCTGCTGGCAACGGTGGGGCTGCTTGCGCCATTATATTTTGCCGGGCTGCTAACGGCTACCGCCGCGCTGCTCACCTGGCGGCAACTGCCGCGCATACCCCGACCTCAGCTAACGGCGAGGCAAACCCGGGCCAAATTGCGCTATCGCGACCCCAGAATTGTGCGCTATCTGGCGGCGGCGATTGGTCTGTTTGTAGGGTTTTCCGGCATCCAGCAAACCCTGGGCTTTGCGCTGCAGGACAAGCTTTCCCTGAGTGGGATTGAGACTGCCCAGATGACCGGCGCGGCACTCATGGTGTCGGCAATATTTACCTTCATCATCCAGGTCACCGTCATGCAGCGCCTCAAGCTGGAAACCAGGCAATTTGTGCGGCTGGGTTTGCTATCGGCATTGGTCGGCGCCGGCTTTATCGCCAGCTTCGAGACCTTCCCCATCCTGGCGGTGGGCATGGGATTTTTGGGCACGGGACTGGGATTGTGCATGCCGGCGATTTCCGCCGGGGCATCGCTGGCCGTAAGCGCGGAAGAACAGGGTGCTGTCGCCGGTATGGTGAGTTCCTGCCCCGCGATCGGCTTCGTGGTCGGACCCATTTGTGCTGGCTTTCTCTACCAGATTCACGGCCCTCTGGCGGCGGTTTTCAGTGGCGTTGTTTTCTTTACAGTGCTGGTTTCACTGATGGTCACCGACAGCCGGCCTGCCCGGCGCTAGTCGTAGGAGGCCCGGTAGATGGACAGGACATCCTCGTAGGTCACGTCGCGGGGGTTATTAATTAGCAGGCGCTGCTGCAGCATGGCGTCGCGCGCCAGCATTTCCAGGTCGCTTTGCGCTACCTTGGCCTCCTGCAGGGTCGCGGGCAGGTTCACATCTTCGATCAGTTGGCGCAACGCGGCCACCAGGGCGGCGGTCTTTGCCTCGGCACTGCCGGTGCCGCCAACCGTCGCGCCCCCCCCGTCAACCATCACATCGGCCAAATCGGCGTACAGATCACTGGCCTGGGGTGCATTGAATTCCAATACCGAAGGCAACACCAGGGAATTACTGAGCCCGTGGGGGATATGATAGTGTCCGCCCAGCGGATAGGCCAGCGCGTGCACCGCGGCTACCGGGGCATTGGCGAATGCCTGACCCGCCAACAGTGCACCCAATAACATATTGCCCCGCGCCTCCCGGTTACCGCCGTCGTGAACGGCCGTGCGTATATTGGCCGACAGCAGCTGCAGGGCCTGCATCGCCAGACTATCGGACAGGGGGTTTTTCTTGTGCCGGGAGGTATAGGCCTCTATCGCGTGCACCATCGCATCCACCCCGGTCATCGCGGTGATTGACGGCGGCAGACCAAGGGTAAGATCGGCATCCAGCACCGCGATATCAGGTAGTAATGTCGCCGAGGACACACCGGCTTTGGTGGTCTCCCGGGTGGTGATCACCGCCACGGGTGTGACTTCGGAACCGGTGCCTGCAGTGGTAGGCACCAGAATCAATGGCAGCCGGCCACCGCTCACCAAATCGACCCCGTAGAGTTCTGGCAATTGCTGATCGCCCGCCAGCAATACCGCAGTGAGCTTGGCGACATCCATGGAGCTGCCACCGCCTACCGCTATCACGCCATCGACTTGCTCTGTCGCACCCAGTTGGGCCGCGCCTAGTACGATGTCCTCCGGCGGATCCTCACGGACCTGGTCAAACATGATGACCGGTAAACCGGCCTCCGTCAGCGCCGAGAGGATCGGTTCGATCAAACCGATTGACACCAGGCCGGGGTCGGTAACCAACAGGGGGCGCTTCACACCCAGCACCGCACATTGATCGGCGAGATTTAGCGCGCTACCGCCGCCATTGATGATTCTGGCGACCGTGTTGAATACAAATGACTGCATAGTGTTCTAGCCGGAGAAATTCATGATGACCTTGCCTCTGGCACGCCGTTCGATCAAGCAATTGAACGCATCTTCGTATTGTTCGATGGCAAAGCTGTCGGTGACCACCGGGCTAATTTTACCGCTGGCAAACAACTTCCACAATTGCTCGATATTCTTCAGATTTTCATCCGGCTCCTCCGCTGAAAAACGCCCCCAGAATACGCCCACGATGGAACAGCCCTTGAGCAGCGCCAGGTTAAGCGGAATTTTCGGGATGGGGCCGCTGGCAAAACCAATGACAAGATAGCGGCCATTCCAGGCCATTGAGCGAATTGCCGGTTCGGCGTAGTCACCCCCCACCGGGTCATAGACAACGTCCACGCCCTTGCCGCCGGTCAATTCCTTCACCGTGTCTTTCAGCGAGACTTCGTTATAGTTGATGACTTCGTCCGCACCCAGAGATTTACACAGCTCAAGTTTTTCCTGGGTACTGGCGGCGGCTATCACCCGCGCACCCATCATTTTACCCAGCTCAATGGCCGTCGTGCCCACGCCGCCGGCAGCGCCCAGCACCAGCAGGGTTTCACCGGCCTGGAGGTTGGCGCGTTGTTGCAAGGCGTAATAGGAGGTGAAATAGGTAATACTGATGCCCGCGGCCTGCTCAAAGCTCAAGCCCTGGGGCATGGGGAACACGGCGTGCTCGTTGGCGGCAATCTGCTGGCAAAAAGCACCCGATGCCCCCATCGAAATCACCTTGTCGCCGACCTTGAAACGCGTCACGTCTGCGCCCACTTCTGCCACAACGCCGGAACACTCCCCGCCGGGCACGAACGGCAGTTCGGGCTGAAACTGGTACTTGCCCTGAATAATCAACACATCGGGGAAATTAAGTCCCGCCGCCTTTACCTCGATCAAGACATCGTTAGCACCCAATTCCGGCTCGGGCCAATCACTGACCAATTCCAATTTGTCGGCCAGCCCATGTTCTTTGCATATCAGTGCTTTCATTGTCACTCCCTAAAATGGAGACGGCGCCCGCGGGCGCCGTCTGGTTATAGCCTATCTATCACGCTACTTCAAACAAACCCGCTGCGCCCATACCGCCGCCCACGCACATGGTGATGACCACGTACTTGACGCCGCGGCGCTTGCCTTCAATCAGGGCGTGGCCGATCATACGCGATCCACTCATGCCGTAGGGGTGACCAACGGAGATGGCGCCGCCATTGACATTGAGCTTGTCGTTATCGATACCCAGCTTGTCGCGGCAGTACAACACCTGTACGGCGAAGGCTTCGTTGAGCTCCCACAAACCAATATCGTCCACACTCAGGCCGTGCTGCTTGAGCAGTTTGGGCACGGCAAACACAGGGCCAATGCCCATTTCATCGGGGTCGCAACCCGCCACCGCGATGCCGCGGTAAATGCCCAGCGGCTCGATGCCTTCCCGCTCTGCCACCTTGGCGTCCATGACCACCTGGGCAGAGGAGCCGTCTGACAATTGCGATGCGTTGCCCGCTGTGATGGTGCCGCCGTCAATAACCGTTTTCAACCCGGCCAATGCTTCCACCGTAGAGGCGCGCAAGCCCTCGTCTTTGGAAACGGTGCTTTCCACCTCGGAGGCCTCGCCGGTTGCCTTGTCCCAGACGGTGCGCTTACAGGTTACGGCAACCAGTTCATCGTCAAATTTACCCGCCTCATACGCCGCCGCGGTACGCGCCTGTGACTGGGCGCCGTACTCATCCATCGCTTCGCGCGAGATGTTGTAGCGGTCGGCCACGATCTCAGCCGTTTTCAGCATGGGAATAAAAATATTGGGAGAGATAGCCAACAGTTCCTCATCGACCATACGATGCAAATTCATATGCTCGTTCTGGACCAGGGAAATCGAGTCCAAACCGCCACCGACCACGCAGTCCATGCCGTCGTACATAACCTGCTTGGCCGCAGTGGCCACCGCCATCAGGCCCGAAGAGCACTGTCGGTCGATGGTCATGCCGGAAACGGTGACCGGGAACCCGGCCCGCAGTGCGATTTGACGCGCGATGTTACTGCCCTGCGCGCCCTGCTGCAGCGCACTGCCCATGATCACGTCTTCAATACGTGCAGGATCAATGCCGGCGCGTTTCACCGCTTCGGCCACGGAAGCAGCGCCCAGGGTGGCACTGTTTAAATTATTAAAACCACCGCGATAGGCTTTGCCAATCGGGGTGCGGGCTGTCGCTACAATTACCGCTTCTTTCATCTCAATTTACCTCAATTAATCCAGTTTTATGCCAAGGCCTTCGGCCGCTTTGCCCACCATCTTAACAGTCTGCTCGAAACCGGCGTTGAGCACCTTCTCGCCTTCTGGTGAGTTGATTGCATCCCAGTTTGCGGCAATGCCTTCCGGTGTCTGATCTTCAGGTTTGAGCCACATGCCGTCGGTTTCGACAATTTTCGCCACCGCGAATGAACCCGCGCCAGCAGCCAAAATGGTGCGCGTGGGGGCATCCTCACCGACCAAAAACAGTACCGCGGGGGTGACGGTTTCCGGGGTTAGCAGCTCAAACGCCTTCTCCGGAATCAGCCCTTCGGTCATCCGGGTGCCGGCGGTGGGGGCCAGGGCATTAATTTTAATATTGTACTTGGCGCCCTCCTGGGCCAGGGTGTTCATCATGCCAATGACGGCCATTTTGGCGGCGCCATAGTTGGTCTGGCCAAAATTGCCGTATAAGCCGCTGCCGGACGTGGTGACCACAATACGGCCATAGGCCTGCTCACGCATGATCTCCCAGCATGCCTTGGTGCAATTTACCGTGCCCATGAGGTGCACATCCAATACCAGTTTGAAGTCTTCCAGGGAGCCCTTGGCAAAACTCTTGTCGCGCAAAATGCCGGCATTGTTCACCAGAATATCGATACGGCCCCATTTGTCCATGGCCTGCTTGACCATGGCCTCCACTTCGTCGTACTTGGCCACGTTGGCGCCATTGGCGATGGCTTCACCACCCATGGCCTCGATCTCGGCCACTACGGACTGGGCCGCCTCGCTGGAGCCACCGGTGCCGTCTTTTGATCCACCCAGGTCGTTAATCACCACCTTGGCGCCGCGTTTGGCCAGTTCAATGGCGTGGCTACGCCCCAATCCCTGGCCTGCGCCAGTCACTATGGCAACCTTGCCGTCATAACGAATAGTCATTGTGCGTTCTTCCTCAATCTAGTTGTAAAGCGGTTGGTGTGAAAACTGTCGCACTATCCCACGATAACCATGGAGAGCCACTCGGCGACCAGGGCCGGGGTTTCCTCCCCTTCAATTTCAACCGAAATTCCCTGCTTGATCAGAAACCGGTTATCGTCTTTTTGGTCGACGTTCAGAATTTCCACATGGGTTCGAATGCGCTTCCCGACTCGCACGGGAGCGAGAAACCGTACTTTGTCAAAGCCGTAATTCAGGCCCATCACGATATTTTCTGGCACGATGGCGTTTTCTTCACACATTTTCACCAACATGGACAAAGTGAGAAAGCCATGGGCAATGGTGCCGCCAAACGGCGTTTGTGCCGCTTTCTCGACATCGATGTGGATAAACTGGTGATCTTCGGTACAGTCGGCGAACGTGTTGATGCGCTCCTGGGGCATTTCTACCCAGGGACCCGGCTCAAATTTGGTACCAATTTGATTGACCATTTCTTCTTTGGGTATGACAACGATAGCCATGGCTTAGCTCCTTCGATCATTGGGATTGTTGAACCGGCTCAATGCGCAGGAGCCGGCGAAAAAGGGGTTTGAACATACAGTATGTTCTTAGTGCTTTCAAGTATTATCTGCCGCCTGGGATCGGCGGCAAAGCTAAAAACTGTAGTCCAGGCGCAAGCCGTAAATGCGCGGCTGGGTCAGCGAACTGGAGGCATTTTGAGTCACTGTGCTGGGTCGGGCACGCAGCACAATGTCCCGGTCATCGGCGATATTTTTGACGTAGCTTGAGAGTACCCACTCGCCCTGCAAGGACGCGACCGACAACCGGGCATCCCAGCGCTCCCAGCTGCCAATGTAGTCATACTCATCGACATTAAATGGCGACATGTACTGCTCACTGGTATACATATAGCTGCCCGTGGCCGTCCAGTCCAGCTCAAACAACTTCCAGTGATAGGCCAGGTTCACCGACAGCTTGTGTTCCGGGGTCAGCGGGAACTCGTTGCCTTTCAGGTTCAGGTCCTCCTGGCACAGGGGGGCCTGGCCGTGGCCATTGGCCAGCGGCCCCAGCGTACAGGCGTTGGCGTCCTTGGAGAAAAAATCCTGATACTCGGTCTGGTTATAGGAATAGGTGCCGCCCACGGTGATGTGCTCACCCACGATAGCCATTACCTCCAGCTCTACGCCCCAGGCGGTCGCTTCATCGGCGTTTTCAAAGGTATTGAGGCCAATCCCCTCGACCACATCCTGCTTTAACACCTGCAGGTCCTGGTAATCATAATAGTAAGCAGCCGCACTGAGGTTCAACCGCCGCTCCAGTAAGCTCCCTTTATAGCCCAGCTCCAACGACAATAACTCCTCCGGATCGACCACATCCACATCATGGGAACTGGTCGGCTTGAGGAAATTGAAACCGCCGGAGCGGTAGCCCGTCGCCACAAAGCCATACAGGAAATGGTTATCATCCAGCGTATGGTCTATGCCCAGGCGCCAGGTAATCTGGTCCCAGCTGTCTTCCTCGGTGCGATATATGGTGCCATCGAGCGGGTCACCCACGAGTTGGACAAAGGTATTGTCACCGCCTTCCTTTTCATCCTCGGAATAGCGTATGCCCGCGGTGATTACCGTGCTGTCGGTCCAATCCCAATAGGCCTGGCTGTAGAGCGCATAGGAGTGGGTCACCAGGTCGGCCTGGCCGCGATAGAGGAAGTTATCCTCGCTCACCGGCTTATTAATAGTGCTGGCGAAGAACGCGTAAACCGCCATTAAATCGTCATTGCGCTCGTGGAAGGCCACTAACTGATCTTCCTGACTGCGGTAGTAATATAGCCCGGCAATAAAGTTGAGCGGCCCCTCGAAGTCAGACGTGACCTGCAGTTCGTGGGAAACAAAACTGGCTTCCTGGTCGATGGTGTAGATCATATCCGAGGGTGTTAGCTCGTACCCGGTAAACACCGACACGGGTATGCCCGATAACAACAACTGGGACCAATCCAGCCCCGAATCTTCCATCGTGCCGCCATCTGCATCAATGGCGTAGGTATAGTCATAGCGGGAATAACCGCCGGTATATTTAAAGGAGTAATGATCTGTGGTGTACTCGCTAGACAGAAATGCCGCGTCGCGCCGGGTGGTTTCAATCGGGTCAAAATCCAGCGAGACCTTGTTGCTGTCCCCCACTGCAATATTTTCATGTGCCCGCCCCTGGTTCATATTGGCAAAATTTTGCTTGGCAAACATGCCGGGGAAATTCAGGGTTTCACCAGTATCTACATCCTGTATCTGTTGTATGTAGTCCCGTTCGAAAGGCTCCAGCACATAGGGGTTGGACGGACGGCGGTCCCTGTCTACCGTGATCACTTTCAGCGTGGTCGTCCAGTTCTCACTCGCGTTGTATTGCAGGCCGAAGGTACCGTAGCGGGAGTCCTCCTGCTCCAGATTGGCCCCGGTATAAATGTTTTCCTGGAAGCCATCTCGCTTGATACTTGAGGCGCCCAGCAACACTGACAGCTTATCGGTCACCGGGCCGCTGACCAACCCCTGCACCGTGGTCGCATCATAGTTGCCCAGTTCGGCCACGACTTCGCCGCCCCAGGTTTCGCCGGCCTGTTTGCTGATCAGGTTGATCGCCCCGCCTACGGAATTCCTGCCGTAGAGCGTACCCTGGGGGCCGCGCACCACTTCGATACGCTCGATATCAAAGAAGTTGGCGTAGCTAAAAACGCCGTTCTCCGTGTTGTAAACACCATCCCAGTAGATCCCCACCCCGGGGTCGGAGCCCAGGGCGTTATTGGGCCGCCCCACGCCGCGGATGCTGATTTTGTTCGCTGTTATGGTCAACGAGGGCGTGTGCACCACCAGATCCAGTGCATTTCGTATGCCCAATTGCGCCAAGGACGATGAGTCAAATGCGCTGAGCGCGGCGGCTGTTTCCATCAGCACCGACTCGCGTTTATTGGCGGTGACGATAATTTCTTCCAGGGCTAAACCCTGGGCCACGGCGGCGGTGGACAGAACCCCGGTTGCCGCAGCGGCAACCAGGAAAGAGCGAACATTATTATTAGAGTGTGTTTTAGCCATCGCGAAATGTCACATTAGTCTCAGTCTGGGCAGCATATTGTCTTAATTCATGACGACCTACCACCATGCGGTGGACCTCATCTGGACCATCCGCCAGACGCAGGGTGCGCTGTGCCATATACATCCCCGCCAGAGGAGTATCTTGGGAAATGCCCAATGCCCCATACATCTGGATCGCTTGATCCACGATGCGAATGGAGATGTTGGGCACAGCCGTCTTGATCATGGAAATCCAGACCCTCGCCTCTTTGGGGTCGGTATTGTCCATCATCCACGCAGTTTTCAAGGTGAGCAAACGGCCCATCTCAATATCAATTCGGGCGTTGGCAATAATGTCGACGTTGCCGCCCAGTTTAGCCAGCGGCCTGCCAAATGCGGTGCGCGACAAAGAGCGCTTACACAGAAGTTCCAACGCCTTCTCGGCGGCACCAATCGCGCGCATACAGTGATGGATACGGCCTGGCCCCAGGCGACCCTGGGATATCTCAAAACCCCGGCCCGCGCCCAGGATTATATTGTCTTTGGGCACACGCATATTGGTATAGCGCTGGTGCATATGTCCGTGGGGCGCATCGTCCATGGAAAAAACGTTCATTGCCCGCAGGTTCTCCATTCCGGGAGTATCCATGGGTACCAGAATTTGCGACTGCTGCACATGCTTGGCCGCATCTGGATCGGTTTTAACCATGACGATCATAATTTTGCAGCGCGGGTCGCCGGCACCGGAAATATAGTGCTTCTCACCGTTTATGACCCACTCGTCGCCATCCAGCTTGGCGTGCGTGCTGATATTGGTGGCGTCTGAGGACGCCACATTCGGCTCGGTCATGGCATAGGCAGAGCGAATTTCACCGCTCATCAGGGGCTCTAGCCACTGCTTTTTCTGTGCTTCAGTGCCGTATTTATGCAGCACTTCCATGTTGCCGGTATCGGGCGCGGCACAGTTAAATATTTCGGCAGCCATGTGGGACTTGCCCATCTCTTCCGCCAGGTGGGCATATTCAACCGTGTTGAGTCCCGACCCCGACTCGCCGTCGGTGAGAAAGAAGTTCCACAGGCCTCTGGCCTTGGCTTTGTCCTTCAGGCCCTCGCGAATGTCAGTTTGGCGGTCGGTGTACTGCCAGCGATCACCCACATTGATCTCATCAATGTACTCTTGCTCCAGCGGCATGATCTTATCGGCGATGAAGTTCCTAACTTCTTCCAATAACGGCCGAACTTTTTCACTAACACCCAAATCCATAATAATCTCCCAATTCTCTAACTGTGGTTTATTGATTAAGCTTTAGCTGCCAACTCTGCGGAGTAGTCAGCTTTCAATTCTCGTTTGAATATTTTTCCGGTGGCGATACGCGGTAAACTTTCTTCTCTGAACCAGATGTGTGCCGGTATTTTAAAACTCGACAAATGCTCAACCAGGAAATCGCGCAACTCCTCTTCGGTCATACTGCTGCCGTCGCGCAGTACGATGGCTGCGGCCACGGCCTCACCGAGGCGCTCGTCGGGCAAGCCAAATACGGCCGCCTCCAGCACTGCCGGGTGATTGTAAATGGCGGCCTCAACTTCCAGGCAACTGATATTCTCGCCGCCACGGATAATAATTTCCTTGATGCGATCGACGATATAGAGGAATCCATCCTCATCCAAATAGCCCACATCGCCGGTGTGAAACCAACCCGCGACAAAGGCCTCGGCCGTAGCCTCGGGATTGTTCCAGTAGCCCAGGCCATTGGCCGCGGACTTAATACACACTTCACCACGCTCGCCACAGGGCAGCGTTTCGCCCGCAGCATCGATGATCCTGAACTCGGTCACGGCGGGTACGGCTCGGCCGGTGCTGTGGGGGTTGGCTACATAAAAGGCGCCACTATTGACCGCACCCAGGGCATTGGTTTCGGTCAAGCCATAGCCGGTACCCGGTATCGATTTCTTGAACGTGTTGGCAATCTTTGCCACCTGGTCCGGTGGTCTGGCGGCGCCGCCGGAGTAAATATCGGTAAGCGAGGATATATCCCTGTCGGTTTCAGCGGCCGCCGCCTGTAGTTCGGCAGACATGGTTGGCACACCGGTGAACCAGGTAATGCGTTCTTTCTCTACCAGGCGCAGGGCTTCCTGAGCGTCCCACTTATGCATAATGACCAGCTTGCGCCCGACAATCATGGACAACAAAAAGGCCGAGTGACTGCCGGTACAATGAAACAGCGGAACCGTGAGCAGGCCGGAAGGCGGATAGGACACGGCATCATCATCTTTTTCATCGGCCAGGGCTTTCGTGGCCATGCCCATTAACATCCAACTGTACAGGGCGGACAGAATACCGCGATGGGACGATAGCGCACCCTTGGGGTGACCCGTGGTGCCCGAGGTATACATGATGGTGGCGTAATCATCCGGCACCACCTCTACCTCCGGCAAACTTGCGCCGCGGTACTGTTCCAACAGGCTTGCGAACGGCGTATGTGCCACTTCCAGCGCACTGCAATCGTCCACCGATATAATTTCCAGCTGATGACTCTCAATCAATGGCGCAAGGCGCACAATACGCGAGTTATCTGCCACCACAATGTTACAGCCGCTATCGCGCAGGCCGTAATCCAACTCCTCCGTGGTCCACCAGCCATTCATGGGCACAGCGACCGCGCCGATGGAAGTGATCCCGATAAATGCCATCATCCACTGGGGGTTGTTGCGCGAGAGGATGGCGACCCGGTCACCTTTTTTTACCCCGTAGCGGTCGACCAGAGCGGCGGCAAACTCGACCCCGTGTTGCAGGCCTTCACCGAAGGTGTAGCGCTCATCGTTATAGACCGCGAAGTCCTTCTCCGCGTGCATGAGCATGAATTGGTAATAGGCGTTCAGGTTCTGTGGCAATTGCGCGTAGTTGCGATAGGAGTAGCCGTTGATCTCAATATCGTTCAGTTCAAACATCTGTCCGACGGAGGTCAGCTGCGCCACCGCCTGTTCAAATTTCTCCAACTCTGGATTCATACTAAAACCTGTCCTGCACTGTCATTATTTTTACTGTGTACCAAAACCCATTCGACGGCTCCCACCCCCACCCGCTAAAACCCGCTCAGCAGGGCAAAGCGGTCCAGGTGGTAGTTGTAGTCGCCGAACAAATGTTGTGCCACTCGGGCGCGCTTGATAAAGAATCCGATTTCGTGTTCATCGGTCATTCCTATGCCGCCGTGCATTTGAATGCCTTCGTTGGTGGCGCGCTGAGCAACTTCACACAGTTTAGCCTTGGCGGCGCTGGCATGCACTGAAATATCCTCGGCGCCTTCATCAATTGCCTGCAGGGCTTGCAAAACGATGGAGCGAGCCAGTTCCAGTTCAGCAAACAATTCCGCCGCCCGGTGCTGCAGACCTTGAAAAGAGCCTATGAGGCGGCCAAACTGCTTGCGTTCTTTCAAGAACTCCAGAGTCCGCTCATAGGTTTCCAAAGAGAGCCCGAGCAATTCAGAGGCCAGTCCGATATTGGCGATATCCAGGGTGCGATTGAGCCCGGCCCAGGCCTCATTAGCCGCGCCCAGCAAACTGTCACTCGAAACGCTGACATTTTCAAAAGTAACGCTGCCCGCATTGCGAAAATCGACCATCACACTGCGCTCTATGTTGACGCCGTCGGCGGTGGCGTCCACCAGGAACGCGCTGAGCCCCTGCTCGTCGCCCGAGGCGCCGCCGGTGCGGGCGATCACGATGAAGCTGGCTACTACATGAGCATCGAGCACCATCACTTTGCGGCCGTTGAGAATATAGTTCTCGCCCTCTTTGGCCGCCGACAAAGCTGTTTGCAGGGGCGCATGGTGGGCCCCCTCCTGCAATGCCAGGGTAACTAGCGACTCGCCGGCGGCAATCGCCGGTAACAGCGCTTCTTTTTGTGCATGGCTGCCCAGTTCTGCGATCAACGTGGCTGCCACCAGCACCGTCGATTGCAGCGGGGAAGCACTCAGATTTCGACCCGCCTGCTCAAGTACCAAGCCCAGGCCGGTGTAACCAAAACCCAGGCCACCAAACTCCTCCGCGATGGCAATACCCGCCCAGCCCATATCGACCATTTCGCGCCATACTTGCGGATCGTATCCCTGCTCGCTAGCGCTATCACGCAGCTCTCTTAGGTGCGAGAGCGACGCCTTTTCAGCCAGGAAACCCGCAGCGGAATCCCTGATCATCAATTGTTCTTCGTTCAATACCATTGCCATGACTATTTACTCTCCCGGCTCAACTACTATTCGTCTGGAAGGCCCAGGACTCGTTTGGATATAATATTCAGCTGCACTTCGCTGGTGCCGCCCTCGATGGAATTACCCTTGGAGCGCAACCAGGCCCGGACGGTGAGTCCCTCGTCATATTGCTCACCCTGCCATCCCAGCGCGGCCTCCCCGCCAATTGCCAGCAACAACTCATTGCGACGTTTGTTGAGTTCGGTACCGTAATATTTGAAAATGGAAGACGCCGGCCCCAGCCCTTTACCCGCTTTGGCTTCGTCGCCAATACGGCCCATGGTCGCCCCGAAGGCGCGCGTATCGAGCTGATACTGGGCGATAGCTTGCCTGAGCACGGAATTTGACAGGCGGCCAGAACCATCTGCCCCCATGGACTGCACGGCCTGCTCACCCAGTGACTGACCCGATGCGGTGCCGAACCCTGAAATCATTTCCCGTTCATGGGTCAGCAGGTACTTGGCGATGGTCCAGCCCTTGCCCTCCTCGCCCATCAGGTTCTTTTTCAACACCTTCACATCGTCGAAAAAAGTTTCACAAAAAGGTGATGAGCCGCTAATCAGTTTGATGGGTCGGGTGGTCACACCCGGTGTAGCCATATCAAACAGCACGAAGCTGATCCCCTCGTGCTTGGTACCCGAATTGTCGGTGCGTACCAGGCAAAAAATCCAATCTGCCTTGTCCGCGTAGGAGGTCCAAGTCTTTTGCCCGTTGACGATGTAATGGTCGCCCTTATCTTCAGCCTTGGTTTGCAGGCTGGCCAAATCGGAACCGGCGCCCGGCTCGGAATAGCCCTGGCACCAGCGAATCTCGCCGCGCACGATTTTCGGCAAGTGTTCTTGCTTTTGCTCTTCATTGCCAAATTGCAGCAGGGCTGGCCCCAGCATGGAAATGCCGAAACTGTCCAGTGGGCTGCGCGCTTTGATGCGCCGCATCTCCTGGCGCAGCACGTTGACTTCTTCCTTGTTCAACCCGCCGCCGCCGTACTCCTTGGGCCATTGGGGCACTGTCCAACCACGCGCGGACATGCGGTCGCACCAGACCTTCTGATCGGGGTGGGCTATCTCCGGCTCGCGCCCTCCCGGATACAGATCCTCAAAGCTTTTAATCGGTTGACGCATGGCGGCCGGGCAATTTTCTTCCAACCAAAGCCGGGTCTCCTGGCGAAACTGCTCCAGATCACTCACAATAATTCCTCAATTGTTTGGGCCAACACGAATAAACCAACAGCTTGGCCTTAAATAATTCGGATTTGAACATACAGTATGTTTTACCTACCTTCAAGTATCTCCAGCGCGGAGGTGGGTAAATTAGGGGACTAACAAGCCCTAGGCGCCGAACCCGGCGATAAATTGCATGATCAGGCCGCAGCGCCACACATCCGTGTGCAGCGCGCGTCGCACAGGGGCCAGAAATCGCTCCCCTATCTGCTCTAGAATGCCAGGGTCAAATCCACGCCGTACATGCGCGGCATATTGTACTGGAAGCCGAGCGCGGAAAGGTCGTAGACCACTTCGTCTTCGTCGGTCAGATTCTTGCCCCAGAGCGCGATCTTCAGCTCTGTAGTGCCCAACTGCCAACCCGACAGCGCAAGACGACCGCCCAGCAGACCCAGGGACTCAACCGGCAGACCGCGAGCCGGCTGGGAGAAGACCTCATCACGCCAGCTGTAATTCAGGTGGAAATCCAGGCTGGCCCCACCGTTCAGCGCCCAGGAGTGGTCGAGTGCGACCGACACTGCATTGTCCGGCGCGAAGGCAATATAAGTCGTATCCGAAATATCCACACCGCGCATATCGACCGGGCTGGCGGGCGGCCCGCCCAGCAAGAAGCTGTCCTGCGGCACAATCACGTCATTCAACTCGGTATCGAGGTAGGTGTAATTGACTGTAACTGTGGTCGCATCACCCAACAGCGCGATAACGTCCAGCTCAAAACCGTCAATACTCGCCTCGCCGGCGTTAAAATTTTCCACAAAGGAAGCGAACATCGGTGGCTGCCCGCTAATGGTTAGCAGCAGATCATCATAATCTGTCATGAAGATTGCGGCGTTAACCCGCAGGCGGCGATTGAACAGCTCTGACTTGAGGCCGAACTCGTAGCTGGTGCTCTCCTCCTCGGCAAAGGTCTGGCTAAAATCCAGGGTACGTTCACCCGAACCGCCTGCACGGTAGCCCGTGGCAACCCGGAAATAGCCATTGACGTTGTCAGAAAATGAGTAGTTCAGGGCGAAGGTGTAATCGGTTCGGTCGTAATCCAGGTCGTTGTTTCCCGGCGCGAACTGAATGGAAGGATTCGAGGCATCCACGCCGCGGCTCGCATTGCGTTCATCCTCGGTATAGCGGAAACCGGCGGTGATCGACAAACGCGAGTCCAGCCATTCCGGCGTATAGCTACCCTGGGCAAATACCGCCTGGGACTCCAGATCGGTGTCCAGTGTGTGAATGCCCAGGTTATTGCCCCCCAGGAGCACCGAAAGAGAGGCCAGTGGATTCAGCAGCGAATCGAATGACCCGCTGACGCCATTGGTAAATTGCTCCTCGGCCTTGTCGCCCTCTTCATCAAAATAGTAATAGCCGACGATGTAGTCCAACTTGCTGTTGAAGGCAGACCCCAGCAGTTGCAGTTCCTGGCTAAACGCCTCGGTGGACCAGTCTACCGAGGTGGCAAAGAACAAGGTATCCGACCAGTTCTGCACCGACAATTCATCCATTTCGCGATAGCTGGTGATGGACTTCAGCGACAGGGTGTCGCTCACAGCCCAGCTAATGGTCAGGTTGTGACCGGACTGCTCGGTATTGGATTCGGGCAGTACGTATTTATAGGCACCGCCCCCCAGAAACAAATGGCTGGTTTTCTCCTGCCGTCTGGCGGGGTCTTGCTGATAATAGGGCGCGGTGCTGTCAATTTCGGCCCAATCATAGCTGTAATCCACCACCAACTTATCCGACGCATCCCAACTCACTGCCAGGCGATATCCCTCCTGCTCTTTTTGATAAAAATCCTTGGCGGACTGCCCGGCAACATCATTCGGACCCTTGTTCTTCACCCACCCATCGATGGCGGACGCATGGTAGCTGAGCTTGGTGCGCAGGGTGGGCGCAATGGGCGCATCGAGGGTAAGCCCCCCATGCCATGAACCAAATTCACCGGCACCCCCCTCTATCTTGCCCTGAAATTCATCAGCGGGCTTTTTAGTAATAAAGCTGATGGTGCCGGCGGAGGAGTTTCGCCCGAACAAGGTGCCCTGGGGGCCTCGCAAAATTTCTACGCGTTCCAGGTCGAGCACGTCGATGGTGGCGCCCGACGTCCTGGCAATATAAACACCATCGATATAGACGCCTACCGGATTGTCGATAGTCAGTGTCTGGGAGTCGGTGTTGCCAAACCCGCGCAGGAATAAGGAGATATTGCTGGTGGAGGTGGGGAAGTCATAAAACTGCAAACTGGGTGCCTGCAAGGCGAGATCACTCAGCCCGGCGATACCCTGGTTTTCCAACACCGATTCACTGAAAGCCACCACCGACAGCGGCGTGTCCTGCAGGGACTCAACCCTTTTTTGTGCGGTGACAACCACCTCTTCCAGTTGCGCCAGGGCTTGAGCGGATAACAGGCCAGAAGCCAGCACGATAGCCATGGGCAGGGGTTTTACCGGGGATAGGGTCTTCAGCATTTTGATACTCCGTTGGGATTATTGGCGGCCCGCGGTGCAACACACACAGCAGCCCGACCTCTTTTTAGTATCAATAGTGTAAGACCCTTTCGTTAAAATGTGTGTGAAGTATTAACACAACTCGACTTTCTATTAGATTTATCTATATAAATCATGGGTATACAAAATTACCCCTGCGTACTCCATGGATATAAACAGTGGGCAGTTAAACTAATTGAACCAGGCCGGATCGCCCCACAATTTGAGCCCATAATGTTGAGGAGAAGTGCTATGGGTAACACACAAATTCGACCCGATGGGTTACTGGCTGGCTGGATTGATTTCCGCCGTCATGTTCAGCAGCGCCTTTACAGGGTTTTGCCCCGTACACTACACTCTCAGCAAGTTGATGCGAGCACCTAGCTAGCGACCGTGGGGTGCGCTGCCGGGTAGCAAGCAGAGGCGACGGGCCCCAGTGATTTGGCAGGGGCATGCCGCTTATCGGTTTGTTTCCGAAAGCTCGAAAATAATTAGGCAACGCTACATGAAGAAATCCATTATTGTCGTCATCGTCCTGGTGCTGGGCGTCGGAGTTTACCTGCAGCGCGGCCCGCTGAGTATGTGGGTATTGTCACGTAATCTCCCAGCGATGCTCAGCAGTAACGTTCTCGATTCGCTGGAAGATGGATTACACGTGACTCTATGCGGCGCAGGTGGCCCCCTACCCGACTCCAGGCGCTCGGGTGCCTGTGTCGCAGTGGTCGCAGGCAAGGCGCTGTTTGTCGTTGACGCGGGAACCAACGGCGCACGTAATATGAATAAAATGCGCTATCCCATGGGAGACATCGACGCCGTATTCCTGACCCACTTCCATTCGGATCATATCGACGGCCTGGGTGAACTCGCCATGCTGCGCTGGGTAACCGCGGCCAACACCCACCCACTGCCGGTGCACGGACCGGAGGGCGTACAGGCTGTGGTTGATGGTTTTAATGCCGCCTATGCAATGGACGCCACCTACCGTCACGATCACCACGGCGATATTGTCGCTCCCTTGAGTGGTACGGGCATGGTGGCATACCCGCATTCTTCTCCTTCTTTGGGCGAATCGGTAACTGTCTTTGAGCAGGGTGATCTCACGATAGAAATGCTCACCGTAGACCACGACCCTATCAGCCCCGCTGTCGCCTATCTCTTTCGCTACAAGGGGCGCACTGCCCTGATCAGCGGCGACACAGCAAAGTCCGATAATTTGCAATACTTCGCCCAGGGCGTAGACCTGCTGGTGCACGAAGCGCTGTCACCGGAATTGGTGGGCCGAATAAACCGCGCCGCTACCGAGGCCGGCAACACCGTCATGGCCAAAATTACCCATGATATTTTGAATTATCATGCCAGCCCGGTGGAGACAGCGGAGATTGCCCGCGATGCCGCGGTGGGCCACCTGCTCTATTACCATATTGTTCCCCCTCTGATACTGCCCGGCACAGAAGCGGCATGGCTGACCGGGGTCGATGCCGTTTTTAGGGACTACACGGTCGGTCTTGATGGAACCGCGTTCTCGCTGCCCGCCGGCTCCACCGATATCGTACAGCTGCCGAACTCAATTAATTAGCACAGCGCGCCAGTTTTCGGCGCACCCACCCACAGATCGATGGAGCAAGATTGAATATGGTGATTGATGACAGAGTGGAGATCAATATTGAAGGCGGGGTGGCCGATGTTCGCCTGCAGCGCCCGGAGAAAATGAACGCCCTGGATAGGCGGATGTTTAAGGCCATTGCCGAGGCGGGACGCCTATTAGCGGAGGACTCTGACGTGCGCGTGGTGGTGGTATCCGGCGAGGGTCGGGCATTTTGCGCCGGCCTGGATACCAGCAGCGTGACAGACTCGACCGACAAAGAGACCGAGGGTGGCAGCCTCAATTCACTGGAGCCCAGAACCCACGGCATTGCCAATTTGTTCCAGTGCGCCGCCTGGGTGTGGCGTGACCTGCCGGTACCGGTCATCGCGGCGGTGATCGCCGGTAAAAACCCGGAAGCCATTCGCGCCAACAAACGCCTCTACAACCTGTCACACCAACTGTCCGCCGAAGAGGGTTTGCTGATGGAATCCGTTGAGCAAGATAAAATCATGGGGACCGCGAATCAGTTGGAGGCAGTGTTAGCTCAGATCGAAGGCCGTGCCCCGACTTTTAACCAAACCGTGACTTAGCCCTGCATTTTCTCCAACATGGCCTGCATCTGGGCGTGAATCATATTGACGGCCTGTAATGGCCGAATCATCACTTTAAACTCGATGATTTTTCCCGCCTCATTGAAGGTGATGATATCCACGCCATTGATGTACTTGCCCCCTATGCTGGATTCAAACTCCAACACCGCATAGTCGCCGCACAGCACCTCCTTGACATATTTGAAATCGGAGGACGACTGCCCGGGCGCCTTGCTTATATCCCCCTCACTGAAGGTACTGCCCGCGGCGGTGAGGTACAACTTGGTCAGTTCCTTCCCGCGCTGCGGCGTAAAGACCACCGGGGACAGGAAGACGCAGTCATCGTCCAGCAAGTCATCCAGCCCCCCGGGCAATTCGCCTTTCAGATGCGCATGCCATCTTTTTATATTATTCTCGATCACGCTCGTTCTCCTGTTCAATAAAAAAGTAACTAAGGGGCTGAACCCATTCCCTGATTGAGAAGTTTCCTATAAATTTCGTTCTACGGTCTAGCGAACCCCACATTATTGCACGGCCTTAAAGGTCGCGAACAGAAGCGGTAACCGCTAGAGTACGCTGCCCATAAATCAGGAAGTCAAAACACTATGAACCAGTCCGTTCAGGCCCCCACCATCCCCCTCGCAGTTGCGATGCTAGGCATTGCGACCTACACCGGTATGGATGTTTTCATGAAGGGACTGGCCATTGAAATGGGCGTGTACAACGCCATGCTCTGGCGAACGGCGCTCTCCCTGGCAATCGCGAGCGTGCTGTTTTTTTGGCGGGGGGTGCAATGGCCCGACACGCAGGTAATCAAATTGCATGTCTGGCGCGGTGTGGTGACCTCATTAATGGCATTCCTTTTTTTCTGGGGACTGGTGTATGTGCCGCTGGCAGAAGCGATTGGACTGTCATTCATTGCGCCGCTAATAGCGTTATATCTCGCTGCGGTATTGTTGCAGGAAAAAATCAGCAGCAAGGCCGTGCTCGCATCACTGATCGGGCTAATGGGGGCGTTGGTGATTGTCGGCGGAAAGCTGGGTGGCGAGTACGGCGAAAACATGGGAAAGGGGGTTGCCGCTATTTTACTGTCGGCGTTAATGTATGCCTATAACCTGATTCTACAACGCCAGCAAGCCCAAGTAGCAGAGCCCGCCGAAATTGCTTTTTTTCAAAATGGCACAGTCGTTGTCGTGTATCTTCTGTTTGCGCCATTTTGGGCAGTGGCACCTCCGCTTGAATTGCTGCCGAACCTGGCCGCAACCGCAGTACTGGGCATTATTGCCTTGCTGCTAATTTCATGGGCCTACGCGCGGGCGGAGGCGAGGGTGCTAATCCCGGTAGAGTATACGGCGTTCATTTGGGCAGCGCTGTTGGGTTGGCTGGTGTTTGCGGAAGACGTCACCACGGCGACATTGGCGGGCACCGCATTGATTGTGGTCGGCTGCCTGGTGGCCGCCAGGCAGCGACCACAACAGCTTGACCATGTGGAGACAACGGCAGTCTAGCGACAGGGCGGCCGCAAATTGGAAGTGAAAATCATCACTTGGCGCTATCCACAGCACAGACTGTCACCTGCGATACACCCTGCCCGCACGTTTTCCTTTATACTTTTGGAACCAGTAAAACTTTCTAAGGATTATTACCGTGCATCAGCTAACCGGAATGGACGCCTCCTTTCTCTATTTGGAAACGCCCAATGCACCTATGCATATTTCGGGGCTGGCAATATATGACCAATCCACCGCGCCCGGGGGCAAAGTGCGATTCAAGGATCTCATAGAGAACTACAGCGAAAGGCTGCGGGTCATGCTACCCATGACCCGCAAACTGGTGGAAGTGCCCTTTAACCTCGATCATCCCTACTGGGTCTCCGACGGTCACTATGACCCGGAATTCCATATCCGTCATCTGGCCCTGCCCCAGCCCGGAGACTGGCGTCAGTTGTGTATTCTGATATCGCGTCTCCATGCCAGACCCCTGGATCGCAACCACCCCCTGTGGGAAGCTTACGTCATTGAAGGCTTGGACAACGTAGAAGGCGTACCCAAGGGCAGCTTCGCCGTATTTTCAAAGACGCACCACGCCGCGATAGACGGCGCCTCCGGCATGGAAATGATGGCCGCGATTCACGATTTGTCCCCGGACTACCAATCCGCCCGCAAGCCCGCGATTATTAAGGTCGACAGCGAGCCCAGTAAGCTGGAGTTGGTTATCAGATCCCAAATCAACAACATCAAAAAGCCCTTTCACTTTATTAGCGTGGCGCGCAATACCATACCCGGTATGGCCAGGGCTTATAACGCCACCCGAAAAGGCCAGTTGCAGCAGGTTAAGAATGTTCCACGCACCCGCTTTAACGGCAAGGTTTCACCCCATCGAGTATTCCAGGCTATAACCGTCAGCCTGGATGACATCAAAAACATCAAGAATGCCGTTCCCGGCGCCACGGTTAACGATGCGGCTCTAACCCTGGTGGGTGGCGCCCTGCGTAAATACCTGCAAAAGCACGACGAGTTGCCCGAGCAATCGCTGGCGGCCATGGCACCGGTTAACGTCCGCTCCGATGCAGATAAAACAGGCGGCAATATCGTTTCCGCCCTTACTGTAGAGCTTCGCACCGATATCGAAGACCCCCTGGAACGCCTGGCCGCCGTACACACCAGCACCAAGGATGCCAAGGAATACAGCAATGCGATTGGCGCCAAGGCCATGACGGATTACAGCCAGTTTATTCCCTCCATGCTGACCGCTCAGGCCGCCAGGCTGGCCAGCCAATGGGGATTGATGAGCCGCATGAAACCGTCCTTTAACTGTGTGGTCACCAACGTACCGGGGCCACCCATTCCGCTGTACAGCACCGGCGCAAAAATGGTAACCAATTTTGGCACGGGGCCCGTGCTGGATGGCCTGGGTCTCTTTCACGCCTTGGGCAGTTACTGTGGGCAGTTTATGGTGTCCGCCACGTCTTGTCGCAACATGATGCCCGACCCCGATTTTTACCGGGACTGCCTGCAAGAAGGCTTCGATGAACTCAAAGCGGCCACTGCGGCACGCAAGGATAAAAAATGAAGCCTCCTCACTGGTCACTCGCCCTGTCGGAAGCCCCTCGTACGCTCATCGAATTTGCCACGCTTACGCTGAGCAAACCCCTGTTGAGCAGGCTGCCCCGGGGCGATGGCCATGGCGTCATGGTTATCCCTGGCTTCATGGGCGATGATCCGTTCAACCGGTCTCTGGTCGATTATCTGAACAAATTGGGCTACCGGGCGACCGGCTGGGAAATGGGCCGCAATCTCGGGCCAGGCAGTTTTTCAGCCGATGATTTGAAAGTGAAAATACAGCGACTTGGCAAAGCCGGGGGCGGCCAGATATCCCTGATCGGTCACAGCCTGGGCGGCATTTACGCCCGGGAAATTGCCCGCACGGAACCCGATGCCATTCGTCAGGTTATCTCGCTGGGCACCCCATTTGGCGAGGGCCGCGATACCGGCTCCAATGCCAGCCGCCTGTATCAGCAGCTCAACCCCAAGGACCGGGTCGATCCAGAATTGATAGCGCAACAAAAAAGTTTGGCCATTGCGCCACCGGTACCCACCACCTCGATCTACACCAAAGCGGATGGTGTGGTGAATTGGCGTACCGCGATCCAAGGTAAAGACCACCCCCAGACCCAGAATATCGAGGTGATCGGTAGCCACTGTGGGCTGACCCTGAACCCGGCGGTTTGGTATATTATCGCCGATCGTCTGCGCTATGACAAAGCCAACTGGAAGCCCTTCCAGTCACCGGTGTTTAATTACCACTGAGTTCGTTGTTGCCGGTACTTTATCGCTCCAGTACCGGCACCCCGCCAAAAGTTTGAGCGGCCCGTCGCTTACGCTTTTTCCAGGCTGACCTTGTTCTCCAGATCAGCCCGCAAATGCTTCGCGGCCATCACAAACATGACAATCGCCAACACGCCTACCATGCCGATGATGAGCATGGCGTAGCGCAGGCCATCGGCCCCGTAAATTCCAGATAGCCAGTCACTGAGGAACCCGGCCGTCAGGGGTCCCAGGCCCAGACCGATCAAGTTCAACACAAAGAACAAAATGGCCGAAGCTAAAGCGCGCATCGCCGGCGGCACCAGCGCATGACAAATGGCCAGACAGGGTCCCATGTAGGTATTAATCGACAGGGTGACGAAAAATAGCAGGCCAATCACCACATAGGTATTGTCCAGCAGCAGGTAGGGAAAACCCAGTGGCACCGCGATACAGCCGGCGATGGCGGGCAACCACACATACCAGCGCTTGTCCTGGCGGCCCAGCCGGTCGGCCCAGTAGCCCCCCAAAAATGTACCAACGATGCCACCACCGCCGCCGAAAATAGCCAGAATCACGCCGACTTGGGCAACGCTGAGGTCGTGACTGCGAATCAGGAATGAGGGTGCAAAATTGCCATTGCCGTAACCGACAAACGCGCTGAGGCCCGTGCCTGCAGCGATATACCAAAACGACCGGTACTGGCGCAGCAGCTTCAGGGTTTCACCCAGCGTAGGTTTATAACTCGCCTCAGCGGCCGACTCCCAATGCCCGCGCTGGGGTTCTTTTACTGTGAGAAAAAAGACAATGGCAAACAGGACACCGGGAATTCCCACCGCCATAAATGCCATGCGCCAACCATAGGCCTGGCTGATAAATCCGCCAATGAGAAAGCCAAACAATACACCCAAGTGCACACCCATGGAGTAAATCGACAGCGCCGTGGCGCGTTTTTCCGGTGGATAATAGTCACTGATCATGGCGTGAGCCGGCGGGCTACCTCCCGCCTCACCGATACCTACCCCGATGCGGGCCAATAGCAACTGGGAGTAATTTCCGGCCATGCCCGACAGGGCTGTCATGCCGCTCCAGACTGTCACCGCCAGGGCGATTATATTGCGGCGATTGCCCCGGTCTGCCCAGTAGGCGATGGGGATGCCGGCGGTGATGTAGACCAGTGCAAAGGAGAAGCCGCTGAGCAGCCCAAGCTGAACATCGCTCAGGCCCATATCGACTTTGATCGGCTCCTGCAAAATCACCAGGATCTGCCGGTCGACAAAATTCAACGCATAGGCGATGGTCAACATAATCAGGGCGTAACGCGCTACCTTGGGGGATCCGCTGGTCGCGGCGTCAACCGCTGGTTCCGTGCTCATAGTGCTCCCTGGCTTTCTCTATCGAAAATTTGGCACCACAATACCATACGCCCAGTATCCAGAGATTTTCCCGGCGACAGCTCAGTTGGCACAATCTCTTATGCGGATGGCGCCCAATCCCATGAACCGTCGGGGCGGAGGCAGTATTATTCTGCAATGGAAGAAATCTTCGTGCACCGACTATGACAGATAAGACAATTCGAATGGGAGAACACAACATGAGTCAATTACCCAACACCACCGAGCTGATCCTGGAACGCCGGGGCAGCGTACTGAAAATCTGGTTCAATCGCCCGGAGGCGCGCAACGCGTTGTCCGCCGAAATGGTCGGCGAGTTGGAACAGGTACTGGATGCCATACGTGATGATCGCAGCATTCGCACCATTGTATTGCGCGGTAAGGGCGGCTTTTTTTGCGCCGGCGGCGACATCAAGGGTTTCAAATCCGGCTTACAGGGCGGCGTGCCCGATCCCGATGAAGTTGCCCGAGACAACCGCTCCTTTGGCGACCTGATGATCAAACTCAATGAGCAACCCCAGGTGGTTGTCATTTTGGTGGAGGGCGCGGCCATAGGCGGCGGTCTCGGGCTGGCCTGCGTCGGCGACGTGACCATTGTTACCAAAGATGCGCGTTTCCGCCTGAGCGAAACCAGTCTGGGAATTCCCCCTGCACAAATCGCGCCTTTTGTGACCGAGCGGGTTGGTCTGACCCAGGCCCGACGCCTGATGCTCACCGGCGCCAGATTCAAAGGTGACGAGGCACTGCAATACGGCATTGCGCATATGGTGGCAGACGATGCCGACGACCTGGAGGCCAAATGCCAGCAGGTACTTGACCAAATCGCCTTTTGCGCGCCCGGCGCCAATGCCATGACCAAAAGCATCGTATTTGAAGCGATGCGCAAACCCCGTTCGGAGGCCCTGGATTTTGCCTCGCGAGGTTTTGCCTCCTGCATGTTAAGCGAGGAAGGCGCTGAAGGGGTGAGCGCCTTTGTCGAGAAACGCAAACCCAAGTGGGCAACACAATAGAGTCAAAAGCCCCGTCTTTGAAAATGTGGCTATACTGAATCAGTGATCCGCCACGGGTGCCTGCCTGATCGCACTGCCGGTATCAATTCACGACGGTTGGTGCCACTTTTGAGTCAGGGTGAGGATATAAAAATGAAAACAGGGAAAAATCTCTCAAGACGCCAGATAAACAAAAAAATGGGCATTGCCGCCTGCCTGGGTTTGGTCACCCCCGCCCTGGCATTTGGCAAGGCGGTAACGCCGGCACAAGTAGAGGGTCCATTTCACCCGATCACCCCGCAGACGGATACCGATATGGACCTGACGCTGGTCGAAGGACACACTGAATCGGCGCAGGGGGAACAAATCCTGGTGCGTGGACGGGTACTGGACACTCGGGGCCGGCCCCTGAAAAACGCGCTGGTAGACGTGTGGCAGGCTAATGCATTGGGGCGTTACAGCCACCCCAAGGACCGCAATACGGCCCCTCTGGATCCGAATTTCCAGGGCTGGGGATTGATCCGCACAGACGCCAACGGCCACTACGGATTTAAAACCATTAAACCCGGGGCCTACCCGCTTTCTGTTGCCGACAAAGAGGGTTGGCGCTGCAGGCACATCCACTTTAAGGTATCCCGCCCAGGCTCCCGCGAACTGATCACGCAAATGTACTTCCATGGCGATCCGTTGATAGCAGATGACCAGCAAGTCGCAAAAGTGCCTGAAGAACTTCAGCACCTGCTGATCATAAAATCAGTTACCGATGAGCAATCAGGCCTGCCCTTATTCAGCTTTGACTTAACACTGGCATCTCTGGATTAGGACAGGAACCCAGGCGCCTTTGCCTCGAGGCCGGGCGCACCGCCTTCTTTTATCAGATAGCGTCGATCAGTGGTTTCACCTCCCGTGCGAACCGTTCGATCTGCTCGTCCCGATCCTCAAACGGCCCGGTGAGGTCGAGGACGAAATGGCGGCAACCCGCCGCAGCATATTCATTGACCCGCTCCGCTACATCGGCGGGCGAGCCTAGGGCAGCGTATTTCTTTGCTGCCTCGCGGAAGTCCATGGCATAGCGGGTGGAGAGGTGTTCTGTGGCATGGTCCAGGGCCTGTTCATAACTGTCATCCACGCGCATGAACAGCAGGTGCCCCGAGCCGAAACTGTCGAGCGTGCGCCCGGCAGTTTCAGCCGATATCGCTATCTCGCGCAACGCATCCCGATACATGTCGGGAGTGACCACATAGGAAATCCAGCCATCCGCCAGCCTGCCGGCGCGTGCCAGCGCCGGTGCCGAACGGCCACCGGTCCAGATTGGCGGCCCCGCCGGTGTCGTGCAAGCTGGCTTCATGGTGACATTCTCGAAGGGATAGAATCGGCCGTCATTGGAGCAGGTGGCACCGCTTAACAATTGCTTTAACACAGGAATGGCTTCCGACATGCGCGCCCCGCGTTCATTGTGGGGGACGCCGGTGGCTGCCCACTCATTGGGAAACTCCCCGCCGATACCAGTACCAACTATCAGGCGTCCGCCCGTCAATTGGTCTAGCGAAGTCATCTGTTTCGCCACGTGCACCACGTGGCGCATGGGCAGCAGGTAAACACCGGTGCCGAAGGTTAATTTGTCGCTCATGCCCGCGGCCTGTGCGATTTGCAGCAGCGGGTCGAGAATGGGCACGGGAAATTCTACGTGATCTCCCACCCAGATGGAGTCATAGTCGAAGCGTTCCGCCAGTGCGACCGTGCTGCGGCACATCGCCGGGTTGGCCATGATGGTGATAAAGCCGAATTTTAACGCTGAGGCAAGTGGCAATGTCATGGGGTTCTCCTGTTACTTCGAATTACCAATCTGACGCCCTACCCCTGTCGTTGCCTGACAGGGAGTTCTGAAATCCAGCGCCTGTGAAATACAATCACTTAAAAAGGCTGCGGCCAATGAGTTCCTTCATAATCTCTGACGTGCCCCCGTAGATGCGTTGCACCCGGGCGTCGACAAAGGCTCGGGATACACCGTATTCCCGCATGAATCCGTAGCCGCCGTACATTTGCAAACAAATATCCGCGACCCGCCCCTGCATTTCCGTGGTGGCAACCTTGGCCATACTCACGGTGGCCACATCCAGTTCTCCGCGCAGGAACAGGCCCTTGCACTCCTCTACGAAGGAGCGATGAATGCGGATATCGGTGGCAGCCTCGGCCAGCTTGAATCGGGTATTTTGCAAGTTGGCCAGAGGTGCGCCAAAGGCCTGGCGTTCCTTCACGTATTCTATCGTCTCGGCCAGTACGCCTTCGGCGGCAGCCACAGCACCAACGGCCAGGGACAGGCGCTCCCGCTGTAACTCTCCCATCAGCAAGGCAAAACCCCGATCCAGTTCACCTAAAATGGCGGTTGCGGGAACCCGCAGATCTTCAAAGAACAACTCCGAAGTGTCCGCGGCGTGCAAGCCGATTTTTTCCAGGTTACGCCCGCGTTGGAACCCCGGGGTGGTGGCATCCACCAGAAACAAAGTAGTACCTTTGGCCCCAGATACGTCCAGATTGGTGCGCGCCACCACAATAACAAAATCACAGTGCTGGCCATTGGTGATAAAGGTCTTCGATCCGTTGATGATGTAGTCTTCGCCATCGCGCTTGGCGCTGGTGCGGATGCCCTGTAGGTCACTACCAGCCCCCGGCTCGGTCATGGCAATAGCGCCAACACACTCGCCCGATACCATGTTGGGCAGATAACGCTGCTTCTGCTCTTCGGTACCATTATTGAGGATGTAGTGGGCGACAATATCCGAGTGGACCGTCATTGCCCCCCCTACCGATCCACAGTTGGCACGGCTGAACTCTTCTACAATGATCATGGAAAACAGGAAGTCGGCGCCAAAGCCGCCATAGGCCTCGGGGAGATCCACCCCCAGCAAACCCTGCTCGCCCAATTTGGTCCACAGCTCGCGGGGAAAAATCTCCTCCTTCTCCCACTGGGCATAGTAGGGCGTGATTTCCGCTGTAATAAAGCGTTTGACGTTTTCCCGAAACAGTTCCAGTTCTGCGTTCATCGATATGTCCTTGTTTAGTTAGCAGGCATGCCGGCACAGGTGATCACAGTACCGTCTTCCGTCTCACCCTGGATTATGGCTATTCCGTCTCCCACTTTCCAGATTTTGGTGATGATGGTGTCGCCAAAATACATCTGTTTGGCGAATCGGCCGGTCAGTGATTTAATAAGCGGCGCTACAGGCAATTTTAAACTAACATCTATAGAGATCGAGTACCCACAGACGTCGACACGATAAGAGGACTAACCAGACATGTCCGCTCATATAAATGTAGGTGACTTCCTTACCACTCGCGCCCATATCAACCCTGATAAAGAAGCCCTGTACGATGTGGAGGCGCAGCAGCACTTTACCTTTGCTGAACTAAACCAACGCTCAAATCAGGTTGTTAACGGCCTCCAAGAGCTGGGGCTGGCGAAGGGCGACCGCGTAGCGGTGCTGGCCTATAACGGTCATGAATTTATGGAGAGCTTCTTCGGGCCAGCCAAGGCCGGCCTGGTTCTCATGCCGCTGAACTGGCGCCTTACCGCGGATGAACTTTCCTACATTCTTAAGGACGGCGGCGCCAAAGCCATTATCTACCATGCAGACTTCCTCCCGGCGATTGACCAGATTCGCGCAAAGGGCAGTGAGGCTAGTGATATTGAACACTGGATACAAATAGGGGGTGAAGCTACAGCGGGGAGCATCGACTTCACGGCCTGGCAAAGTGGGCAGTCGACTGGTGAGCCCGCTGATAAAGCCGGCCCTGATGACAACCTCTTTCTAATGTACACCTCAGGCACGACCGGCAACCCCAAGGGCGTAGTGCATACCCATGAAACTCAGCTATGGGCAGTGATAACCTCCACCAACAGCGCTGATGGCAGACTGACTGACCGCTACCTGGTGTTGTTGCCGCTGTTCCATGTGGGTGCCTTAACCCCCATGATTACGATGCTATACGGTGGTCTGACCCTGGTTATTCTGAAAAGCTTTGACCCGGTAAGGGTCTGGGAACTCATTGAAAGTGAACCCATAGACACCACACTCGCCGTACCCGCGATGCTCAATTTTATGCTGCAAGTACCGGACCTCAAGCGATTCAACTACTCCTCGCTGCGATGGATCATGAGCGGCGCTGCACCACTGCCCGTGGCAACCATTAATGCCTATAAAGACCTCGGCATTGAAATTCACCAGGTATACGGGTTAACCGAAACCTGTGGCCCCGCCTGCCTGATTGCCCCCGATGATGCCATGAGAAAAATTGGTTCCACCGGCAAGGCCTTTTTTAACACCGAAGTGCGGGTGGTAAACGATCAAGGGGAAGATTTACCCGCCGGTGAAGCCGGTGAGATCATAGTGCGCGGCGGGCACATCATGAAAGAGTACTGGAATCGAGAACAGGCTACCGCCGAGGCATTACGCGATGGCTGGTTGTATACAGGCGACATCGCGGTGAAAGATGATGAGGGCTTTGTCTATATTCAGGACCGCATCAAAGACATGATCATTTCCGGGGGAGAGAACGTTTATCCTGCGGAGATAGAGAACGTCCTCCTGCAGCACGAAGGAATAGCAGACGCCGCCGTTATCGGCCAGGCTAGCGAAAAATGGGGTGAGAGCCCGCTGGCGATTATTGTCAAAGCGGATGATTCACTGGCTGAAAGCGATGTTCTGGCGCACTGTAACGAGAAATTGGCCCGTTTCAAGCTGCCCAAGGGAGCCGTCTTTGTGGAAGCTATACCGCGCAATCCCAGCGGCAAAATTCTAAAACGCCTGCTTAGAGAGCAGTTCCCGGATGCGGCGCTCGAATAGACAACTCTGGTAAAGCGGCATGAACATATAGTAAGGCTGCGATAGCGCCGTTTACCGAATGATTTTTCCCGACCTGGGCAATAAAAGTAGATAATTCGGACAATGTTTCAATTAATAAATCTGCGGTAATTGTTGGCGCGAGCCAGTATTCATGTAGGTTTCAGCGCTTAGTCGTGCAGCAAAAACTGATTTTTTTCTTCCGCAAAATTTTTTTTTTGAAAATTAGGCAGTGAATTCTAATTAATCTGCGTATCTTGGCCTCCCATGACTGCAGCAGTGCAGTTAAATCCCAGTAAAACCATTATTGAGACATAGAGAGGAAACAACCATGGCCACTACTGCCAAGAAAGCACCTGCTAAAAAAGCGCCTGCCAAGAAGGCCGTCGCCAAGAAAGCTCCTGTAAAGAAAGTATCTGCAAAGAAAGTTAATGAGTTTTCTTTCAAAGATTCTACCGAAAAAGCGGTCAATGTTTATTTTGGCGTTATCGGCCAGGGTATCGATCTGCTTAAAGAAAACTTTGAAACTGCTCGCAAGGAAAGCGACAATCGTGTCGTTAAGCTGGAGAAGCGCGGTGCCAAGTTGCGCACTGAGCTGACCAAGCGTTTTGACAACGTTGAAATGCCTGAGTTTAACAACGTAGTAGAAGACGTTAAAGCGCAGATCAGCAAGGTCCAGGACCAGGTTGAAGAAGTTGTTGGAAACGTTAAAGAGAAGCTGACTGCTAAAAAAGCAGCTTAGTTGACTCCTTCACTTCGGTGAAATCAGGGCGCTCCCTAGAGCCGCCCTCTAAAAAAGCCCTCCTCGTGAGGGCTTTTTTGATTGTTTGATCTGAGGTTAGCCATCACCGCAAGTGGGAAAGGCCAGTTATTTTAGCGCTAAGTGATGGTTGGTAGAACGTGAAGTCACTGATCCCGCTGACGGTGTGGTCAGGTTGTCGCCATTTCACTACAACCAGCCCGAGGATGTGGTGAAGTCTCTGCACGAACTGGATTTGGCGTGGTGTTTGCGTGTGGAGACGATTAAACTGTAAAATTCCTCGAGAGTCTTCTTTTATAATGGAAAGTATCTATAACTGGGCAAGTGCCCAGCCGTCGAAAACGGCCGTCGTCTATAATGGCAGTGCCATAAGTTACGCTATGTTTGCGGGTGAGATTAATGCCACTCGGACTTTTATGCAGGCGCAAAAACTTCCAGAGGGACAGACTGCGATCGTTGTCATTCGCAATTTAATAGACGGTTGGGTTGCCACTATGG
>SMVB01392266.1_pt1 | contig 35411 bp, 31 predicted proteins | sample 2456461 | NCBI WGS metagenome assembly SMVB01 (sample SAMN11095934, study PRJNA526329) | marine sediment metagenome | biome: Marine sediment; feature: Surficial sediment; material: Deep marine sediment; isolation source: Hadal surficial sediment | place: Pacific Ocean | collected 2014-05 | depth... | reverse complement strand
CTGAACAAGATGGTCCGATCCGGGCAGATTATCCAGAACCGTCGCTCCGAGTATTGTCTCACCGCTAAAATCGAACTGTTGACCGGCGCCGTTCTTGGCCACCGGGACGGCTTTGGTTTCATTTCTCGTGATGACAAAGAGGCAGATGTCTATCTGTCCGCGCGCGAAATGCGCGAGGTCATTGACGGCGACCGAATCGCATTTCGAATCATTGGTGAAGACCGGCGGGGTCGCCCGGAAGGGAAAGTTATTGAGGTTATAGAAAGAGGCGTTCGCGAAATCGCAGGCCAGTTCATACGCGAGCGCGGTATCGGCCTCGTCATTCCGGACAATCCCAAAATATCGCACCGCATGCTGATCGCGAAAGGCGAGTCAGGCAATGCCAAACACGGGCAGATGGTGGTTGCGGAGATTCTTGACTATCCCGGTTCTATGGAACAAATGTCCGGTCGTATTATTAAGGTCATTGGCGAACCCGGCCAAAAGGGTATCGCGACAGACATTGCGATCCACTCTCATGCCATTCCAACGCGTTGGCCGGCCGAGGTGGACACCTTTGTTCAACAATTCGGTGCATCCGTTCCGGACAAGGCAAAAAAGGGACGAGTCGATTTACGCGACGTTTCCCTGATTACGATTGACGGCGCAGACGCACGTGACTTTGATGACGCCGTGTACTGTGAACCGGCAGGGTCGGGTTGGAAATTACTGGTCGCCATTGCCGACGTTGCTCACTATGTTGAGACAGGGTCGGCGCTGGACAAGGAAGCAATCAGACGTGCCACGTCCGTTTACTTCCCGGATCGGGTGGTACCCATGTTGCCGGAGGTACTCTCCAATGGTTTGTGTTCCATCAACCCCGATGTCGATCGCTTGTGCATGGTCTGTGAGATGCACATCAGCAAAGAAGGCAAAGTCACAAGCAGCAAGTTTTTCGAAGGAGTGATGCGATCACACGCACGCCTGACGTATTCGCAGGTGAGCGACTTTCTGACCGGCGCATCAAAGGATTCTGTTCCTGCCGCTGTAAGAAAACCCGTAAAACACCTGCACGATTTATACAAATCATTCGTGCGCTTGCGGCGTCGTCGTGGCGCGCTGGAACTGGACATACCGCAAACCCGCATCGAATTGAATGCAGACGGCGAAGTGGAAAGTATAAAGGCAGTACCGAGAAACGATGCACACAAACTAATCGAAGAATGCATGATTGCGGCGAACGTGCAGGCAGCGAAATTCCTGCACAAGAACCGCATCCCGGCATTGTATCGTGTGCACGCGAAACCGGACCCGGACAAGTTTGATGAATTACGTTTGTACCTGCTGACGCTCGGCCTCAAGGTCCCGCACCCGGATCACGTGACTTCGAAGCAATTCAATAACATGCTGACCCAGGTAAAAGACCGGCCAGACTCGCATGCCATATCGATGGCCATGTTGCGATCGCTAACGCATGCGGAGTACACGCCAAAGAACATCGGTCATTTCGGTCTGGCGTTGGACGCTTACGCGCATTTCACATCACCGATTCGGCGCTATCCCGATCTGTTAGTGCATAGAGCAATTCGACATATCGTTCGCGGCGGAAAGCCCGGCAAATACGATTACAACGCCGCATCAATGGAGCGACTGGGGACGATATGCTCAGAACACGAGCGGCGGGCAGAGGACGCGACGCGGGAAGTTGAAGCATGGCTCAAAGCGCAATTCATGGCGGATAAAATTGGCGAGCAGTACTCGGGTGTTGTCACCGGTGTGACCAATTTCGGGCTCTTCGTTCTGCTTGATGAACTGCAGATCGATGGCCTGGTCCACGTGACGAGTCTTAGAAGTGACTATTATCACTATGACAGCACATCACAGTCGCTGGTTGGTGAGCGCACGGGCACACGCTTTAGTTTGGGTGACCCGATTGACATCGTCGTGTCTAAAGTTGACATGGATACACGCAAGATCGATTTTCGAATGGCAAATGACGAAACCGAGGCCGCCAGACCTCGCAAGAAGTCAAAAACGGGTTCGAAAAAACGCGGCGGCAAGCGGAGGCGTCGATGAGCAAGGCGAAATACGTAGCGGGTCTGCGAGCGGTTGAGCAACTGCTGCAAAGCGGCGCGGCCGACATACGCAAAGTCTACGTCGAATACCGAAGCGCGAACCCGCGTGTCGAGAGCGTTATAGCCATAGCGAAAGATCGCCGCATAGAGATCCAGGCGGCCAATCGAGCCCGACTGGCACAAATCAGCGGCGAGTCCCGGCATCAGGGAATCGTGGCGGAAATCGTTCGCTCCAGTGTGCTGGACGAGGGCGCATTGCGATCACTGGTTGAGGCCCGACTAACTGAGAACGACGAAAAGCCGCTGATGTTATTGATTCTTGACGGCATCCAGGACCCGCACAATCTCGGTGCCTGTTTGCGAACCGCAGACGCCGCAGGGGTTGATGCCGTCGTGGTGCCAAGACACGGTGCGGCGGGTCTTGGTCCGACCGTGAGCAAAGTGGCAACCGGTGCTGCCGAATCACTGAATTTTGCCGCTGTGCCAAATATCGGGAGAGTTGTAGGCTGGTTACAGGACTATGGCGTCACGGTTGTTGGCACCAGCGATACTGCCGACAAATCGTTGTACGAATGCGAGCTTTCAGGACCGCTGGCCCTCATCATGGGGCAGGAGGAGAAAGGGCTTCGTAAGAACATCATTGAGCGCTGCGACCACCTGGTGAGCCTGCCAATGACCGGCGTGGTCTCGAGCCTGAATGTATCCGTCGCCAGCGGAATTTGCCTGTATGAGGCGTTACGACAGCGGCAAAGCCCGAAACCGGTCGCAAAGCCCAAAAAAGCCCGAAAAAAGACCGGGAAAAAGGCCTGAAGAGGCAATTTTTGTTGATAAGGCGGGTCGCCTTGGTTAGGATGCGCATCCCCGCAATAACAGGGGAAAACTCTTGCTTCACCGGATTTGCCGGGAAGCTGTAATCCGCAAGCAAATATTGCGGTATTTCATCCAAAAGGGAAGAATATGAGACACTATGAAATCGTGTTTCTGGTTCATCCGGACCAGAGCGAACAAGTACCTGCCATGGTAGAAAAGTACCAGGGCATGGTCACCGAATCAGGCGGTACCGTTCACCGCTTCGAAGATTGGGGTCGACGCCAGCTCGCGCACCCTATTAACAAGGCCCACAAAGCACATTACGTGCTGTTGAATGTTGAGTGCGAGAACACCGTGATTAATGAAATCACGAGTGCCTTCAAATTCAACGACGCCGTTCTTCGTAACCTGGTTATTTCCCGTAAGAAGGCAGTCACCGAAGCATCGCCAATGGCTGTTGCTGTCGAAGAAGAGAAAGCGAAAGAACGTGAATCGCAACGCCGTCGTGATGCCAAGGCAGCGGCTGAGTCAGCCTTATTGGCCAGGCAAGCCGAAGAGCAAGCCGCCAAGGAAGCGGCCGGTGATAGCGAAGAGTCTGCTGACGATGCAGATGCCGTAACGAAAGCGGATGCGGAAGCTGAAGAAGCGCCAGCAGATGAAGCCGCTAAAGAAGTGGCGGATGAGGCCCCGGCAGAGAAAGCGACTAAAGAAGTAGCGGATGCGGCTCCGGCAGAGGAAGCCACCAAGGAAGTAGCAGAAGAGGCTCCGGCCGAGGAAACTGCTGCAGACGAAAACGAAGCAGCCGATGAATCCGCTGCCAAAGCGAAAAGCGCCTGACGGAGAGATTGATATGAGTAGATATTCACGCAGACGTCGATATTGTCGTTTCACTGCTGAGAAAATTGAAGAGATTGATTATAAAGATCTCGCATTGCTGAAGGCTTACGTGACTGAGACCGGCAAGATCGTGCCAAGTCGCATCACCGGCACCAAAGCGCATTATCAGCGTCAGTTGTCGAGTGCGGTGAAGCGCGCTCGTTTCCTGGCACTGCTACCGTACACCGACCAGCACTAGATTCTTTTGAACATGCAAGCAATAGCCGTATGGCTCGTTGCTCGCCCGCAGAATGCAGTTCTGGGTCTCGCGAGCTCATTGGCACTGACCCTGTTGATGCCGCTGGTGCAGATTCTTAGCGGCGCCATAATAGCGTTTCTGGTGTTATACCAGGGGCCAACGAAGTCGATGTTGCAGGGGATGGTGGCGGTAGCCATTGTGTCGGCAATTGCCTTGATCACCGGTGGCTCGGCTGGGGCAGCGTTAATTGGCGGGCTGGTAACGTGGACGCCTGTTTTTCTGCTGGCAGCATTGCTGCGGCAGTGGCGCTCAGTAAACCTGGCGTTGCAGGTTTCGGTAATTGTTGCTCTTCTCGGAATGCTTGCGTTTTTTGTTGTGGTACCCGATCCGATCGCTTTTTGGAAATCGGTACTGAGCGCATTTAGCCTGGTGTTTTCGGAGGCGGGCTTGCATGAACAGGCGGACGTCTTGCTGACGCAGCAAGATGTGATAGCGCCGCAAATGACATTGATTTTCGTTTTTACAAGTTGGTCGATGATTGTATGTATGACTTTGCTTGGCAATGCGCTGTATCAAAAGTTGCCAGGCAGCAGTCCGAATTATGGTCAGTTTCGTGACCTCAATTTCGGGCGAGTGCTGGCGATAGTGATGGCAGTAACGTCACTGGCGGCGATGGCGAGTAGTGCGGTGTGGATCCAGAATGTCAGTTTCCTGATGTTCTCGGTGTTTTGGCTGCAAGGCCTCGCGATCGCGCACTGGTTGCGTGCCGAGGGTCGCATGCCGGGCTTTGCGCTGGTACTGGTTTACGTTTTATTGCCGATCTTGAATTTTTTGGTCGTTGTCGGCCTGGCAGTCGCAGGATACGCAGACGCCTGGTTCGCATTCAGACGGCGGGCGGCAAGCAAGAGTTAATTTGAGGATTTATTAAAATGAACGTTATATTGTTGGACACAGTAGAAAATCTGGGCGCAATTGGCGACCTCGTATCAGTAAAATCAGGTTACGGTCGAAATTTTCTGATACCCACAGGCAAAGCTGCATTGGCGACCCATACCAATATCGCCGAGGTCGAAGCGCGTCGCGCAGAACTCGAAAAAGCGGCAGCAAAAGATCTGGCGGCAGCCAACGCACGCGCCGATCTGCTCAAAGGAATGGAACTCGTCATTCCTGCCAACGTAGGATCCGAGGGCAAGTTGTTTGGATCAGTTGGCCCTGTCGACATTACGGACGCCTTCTCCAAGGTCGGTGTAGAAGTCGCCAAATCAGAGATTCGTATGAGCGACGGACCGATTCATGAAGTCGGTGAATTTGTTATTGGCCTGCATCTGAATTCAGAAGTAAATGTCGATATTTTGGTCAAAGTTGTATCAGACGAGTAACGCCTTTATGTGATACTTTATTGCGAGCTGGTAGTCGCTAGTATAAAAATAATAATCAGGCACCGGTCGCATAGGGCACACATCTAAAGCGGGCAGAGGACGCATATGGTTCGAGCGCTGGAAGAGGGGTCAGCAATCGATTCAGTCGAGCATCGACTGAAGTTGCCGCCCAATTCTATTGAGGCGGAGCAATCGTTGCTTGGCGGCCTCATGCTCGACAACGCCTCTTGGGACAAAGTCGCCGATATCATCGTCGACATCGATTTTTATCGAAAAGATCATCGCCTGATTTTCGGTGCTGTCGCCAAGCTGATTGAAGACAGCCAGCCTTGTGATGTCGTCACCGTGTCAGAATTCCTCGACAATCGGGGCGAGCTGGAGGCCGCAGGCGGTCTCGAGTATCTGGCCACACTGGCCAACGAAACACCCGGTGCCGCAAATGCCCGTGCTTATGCACGAATTCTCCGCGAACGCTCGACACTTCGCTCCCTGATTCACGCCGGCAATGAAATCAGCGGCAACGCGTTTACGACCGACGGGCGGACGGCCACCGAGCTCGTAGACGAGGCCGAGCGGCTGGTGTTCGAGATCGCCGAAAAAGGATCCAGAGGCAAAGCCGGTTTCAGGGCACTGAAACAGATACTGCCGGATGCGGTCGATCGTATTGATCTCCTGCACCAGTCGGGCGGCGACATTACGGGCGTTCCCACCGGATTTACCGAATTCGACAAACTGACTGCGGGTCTGCAGCCAGGTGAATTGATCATTATCGCCGGGCGCCCTTCAATGGGTAAGACAACGTTGGCGGTCAACATTGCTGAAAACGCAGCGATCGGGGCCAAGATACCAACCGCGATTTTTTCGATGGAAATGCCTGCCCAACAACTGGCATTCCGTATGATTTCCTCACTTGGCCGCGTTGACCAAACGCATCTGCGCACCGGCAAGTTTCCGGATGAAGACTGGTCGAGAATCAACACCGCTGTTCAATTGATGTCCGATGCGCCCATTTTTATCGACGATTCACCGGCACTGTCACCGACGGAGATTCGCGCCAGGGCACGACGCCTGAAGCGTGAGCACGGTTTGGGGCTGATCGTGATTGACTATCTGCAACTCATGCAGGTGCACGGCAACACCGAGAACAGAGCGACAGAAATTTCCGAAATTTCCCGGTCATTGAAAGCGCTGGCGAAAGAACTGGAGTTGCCGGTAATTGCATTGTCGCAGTTGAATCGAAGTGTCGAGCAGCGAACGGACAAACGACCGGTTATGTCAGACTTGCGTGATTCCGGTGCGATTGAGCAGGATGCTGACATCATCGCCTTCATATATCGTGAAGAAGTTTATGATCCTGAAACGCCACGCAAGGGCGTTGCCGACATCAATATTGCGAAACAGCGAAACGGACCTATCGGCTCGTTTCCGCTTACATTCGTCGGTCGTTTTACGAAATTCGAAAACTGGGTTCCCGAGTCGTATATCGGAGATGACTACGGCTGAGCCTGGGTTGCGGATGGCGATCCGCCAACCGCGCGTTAGCTTGAGAAGAATCCCATCTTTACGCCAGCGAGTTGCAACACATCGTTGTCAGACAGCTTGCGGGCCTTGGCGCCAATCGGCTGGCCGTTCACCAGCGGATAGTCGCCTTCTTCGCCGCTTTCAACGTGAACAACGTAATAACCCTCGGCACGCCGGGTAATTGCGGCGACTTGCACACCGGGTCGGCCCAGCGTGGTCAAGGCCTTTGTCAGCTCGAGTTCGCGACCGGCGAATGTGCCGCTCAGCACTTGCAGTTTTGCCAGCGGCAAAGCATTGGGTGCGGTGCTCGGATCGAGACCGGCGGCTGTTCGTGTATGAGCAGGACGCTCCGGCGCTGGTTTCGGTGCGGGTGCGGGCGCAGGCGCAGGTTCAGGCGTCGGCCTATCCTCGACGTCGGGCATGTCGACACTGACGTCCACCCGGTTTTCAGCGTCCGCAGAGACGGCTTCATCTGCGGCTTTTTCGGCTTTCGCCAACTGGGCCGCGTTTTGCTGTCCGGCCGGAATCACCATGGTTTTTTCGAATTCGTCTTGCTCGGGTTCGCTGATCTGTTGTTCTTCGAATCGCAGCTGATGATGACCGATCGTGATGACGTCACCGTTTTGCAACGCATGCTTCTTGATTAGCTTGCCGTTGACGTAGGTGCCGTTTGTGCTGTTGAGGTCCTCAAGAAACGAGTCGTTGAGAATATTGATAATGAGTGAGTGGTGGCCGCTGACGGCAGGGTTGTCTATGCGTACATCGTTATCGGGCAAGCGTCCGATCGTGTACCGCTCTTTTGACATGTTGTATTCAGCCAGGACCTGGCTGTCCAGACTCAGGATTAAACGCGCCATATCGCTTCTGCCGCTCTCTTATTAATTAGTTGTTACCAGACTTCGCGAAAAGCAGCCCTTCCGGCTACTCCGCACACGCCGTCTACCCTGAAAACCGAACCACAGACGTAAGCCGATGTGCGCTCCATGCTTCCCTGATAACTATTCAAACACGGGACCAAGCCTTCAACCCTTACCCATGTTACCCCAACCTATTGAACCGAACAATTTCGTCAGCCTTTGCAGGAAGCTCCGTTTCGCTGGAAACGAGTCCATAACCTGCGCCATCATCACGGACACGTTGTCTCGTCCCCCATGATCGTTGGCCAGCTCTACCAACTGTTGACCAACCACATCAAGGCTAGCATTAAAAGTGCTGATAGTTAAGTGAATATCCTCATCTTCGACCATGTCCGGCAGGCCGTCTGAGCACAGCAGGTAGACGTCGTCAGGCAGGACGTCAAATTCCTGTACCTCGACCTCAACAGTCGGTTCGACGCCAAGCGCCCGGGTAACGTAATTGCGGTTTGTTGAGCGCTGCGCCTCTTCTTCGGAGTAAAAGCCCCTGTCGACCAGCTCCTGCAGCAGTGAGTGATCCAGCGTCAGTTGCTCAAAGCGTCCGGCACGCAGGCGATAGGCCCGTGAGTCGCCAACATGGGCGACCGACAACTTGTCGTCATAAAAAATAGCTGCGACCAGCGTCGTGCCCATGCCCTCGCAATGCGTCTGACTTTGAGCAGTCTGGAAAATGATTTTATTGGCCCGGGCAACGGCATCTCGAAGAACGATGGTCTGGCGCATCAATCCGGTCGTCGGATCGCGCTCATTTCGTTCCTCACGCATGGCCCCTTCGGCAGCGAGTTCGCTGATAGTCTGAACAGCAATACCACTGGCGACTTCGCCCGCGTTGTACCCGCCCATGCCATCGGCAAGCACCATGAGCCCGATATCTGCATTGGAGCCGATCGCATCCTCGTTATGCTCCCGGACCATGCCGACGTGAGTTATCTCGGCAAATTTAATTTTTCCACGCAGGTTCATGATTAAGTGTTTATTGTTCTTCCTAAGGTTATCGAGACGCGTATTTTGCACAATTTCTCAATGCAATAGCCATCTCTCCGCCATTTGAGAATCTGTTTTCAGGTCTTTTGGCCAGCGCTTTGAACAACACGGAGTCCACGCTTGGTGGAATTCCGGCCCGGCGGTTAGATACGGGAGCTGGATCTTCGGTGGTAATCTTGGTCATCAACACTGCAATGTTTGTGGCATGGAAGGGCGCTTCCCCCGTTAGAAGCTCGTATAGCGTAACACCAAGCGAGAATAAGTCCGAGTGTCCGGTCAATTCTTCAGCATTTAGCTGCTCGGGTGACATATACATCGGCGTACCCAGAACGATCCCGGTCTTGGTGCGATTATTGTCAGTCATGCGAGCGACACCAAAATCGCTAATCTTCAGCAAGTCCTGTTTTGGATTGTAGAGAAGGTTCGCTGGTTTGATATCGCGATGAATGACTCCCTGATTATGCGCATAGTCCAGTGCATCGGCGGTGCGTGCGCACAGCTCGAGCGCCCGTCCGGGCGCAAGCAGTCGTTTCGGGTCGGTATATTGCGTCAACGGAACACCGGGCAAAAACTCCATCGCAATATACGCAAGGTGTTTGTCTTCTCCGGCATCAAATACCGTAATAATATTGGGATGGGTCAGGCGTCCTGCGGATTCTGCCTCACGAAAAAATCTCAGACGCGCCTCTTCAAGCTCTTCGTCTTCAAATTCTTTTTCGATCGGTATGACCTTCAGCGCTATCGGCCGATTGATTCGTGGATCGCGTGCCAGGTAAACAGCACCCATCGCGCCACGGCCCAGTTTGCGTTCGATTACATATCGTCCCAGCCGTTGAGGAGTGCCTTTCTTGCCAAGCATATTGAGCTTGGTTGAGCCGCCGGACTGCGCGCCTTGCGTCTGTTTCATCCAGCCAAGAACCGCCTCGGCGCGCTCTGGCTTCGCTTGTTCCTCAAAGGCCAACGAAAGCTTGTACATTGCTGTTGCCACCGTTTCCGTTGGCTCGCAGCGCCTGAACTCTGCGAATGCCGGTTCCAGCCGGCCAGCCGAAAGGAAATCCGCGCCCTTTCGGTAGGCATTGACTGCCGCTTTGCGCACGGTTCCAGCAAGCCACCAGGCGAGACTGGAGGTGCCCATCAGAATGACGATGGGTCGTCCAAGGTTGATTCGCAACTTGAATATGAACAGCAACAAGGCTTCCAGCATGATCAAGCCGGCGACGGCGACGATGGCAACCAGCAGAATGTCCTTGCGCTTGCGCTCCGGCAGGTAGAGCACCGCGAGAATCGCCAATAGTACCGGCATCAGCCATTCGAGTGCCTTGATCCAGGTCGGCGCGATGATGACCTGGTGTTGCTCGAGATTGCCGAGTAACGTCGCGACAAGTTCGGAGGGGGTGACGAATTGTCCGGAAGGCAATGTCGCGACTGCACCGGACAGGGCAGGATTGGCATCCACGAAAACGGTCTTGCCGGTGAGTTGCAGCGCGCCGTCGCGGGTCGCAAATATATCCCCGGGTGACAATCGCTTGACAGGCACGCTACGCGACAGAAAAACGGTGTCATCGCTGGCGGAAATTCTTGGATCGCTGGAGAAAGCCGGGTCGCTCAATGCAATAACCAGAGGCAATGATGGAGCAATTATGCCGCCTTCAATCTGCCACAGATTCAGGGAGCGCAGCACACCGTCAGCGTCGGGATGTAACTCGAGCAGACCGGTCTTGCTGGCGACATCGGCGAAGCGATTCCCGCGTGGGGCGAACACAGGAACTCCGGCTGACAACGTCGCTGCCCATCCCGGCAAGCGGGCGTCTGCGTCGATTGCCGGTGGATCGGCCATTATAATGCGCTTGGCGCCGTTAGACTTCGCGGCCTGAATAATCCGGCCATAGGTCAGCAACAGCTTTTCCTGATCCATTTTATCGGGGTTAATACTGACAATCACGGTATCGGCTGGCGGGCGCGATCGGCTAAGACCGGCGATCTGGTCGTAAAGCAATCGATCCGCTCCCACGAACATTGTTGCCAGTGGCCCATAGATGAGCACCAGCAAAATGCTGACGAAAGCGAGTGCGATCAGCCGATCGCGTTTTTCTTTTCGGTGTTTGTCCAAAGTGTCCGTCTCTACATAACGCGGAAATTATAGAAAATGGCAAGGGATATTAATGAGATAGGGTTGGCAGTTTTGACGGTGCCGGGGCTCTGTTAACGATGCTATCATTGGGATTCTGCTACCGGATATCAAAAAACAGCCCATTTGATCCATTTTTGAATCTGGGTCTTTCCGGGGGCACAATGCCATTTCGGCTTCATTTAAGTGACTTCAGCAGGTTTTGATCAGTGGCTCGAGCCAACATAGCCTTTGTGTGCACCGATTGTGGCGCGCACAGCGTCAAGTGGCAGGGACAATGTCCCGACTGCGCCGCATGGAATACCCTTACCAGGACAACGGTTTCAGCCAAGCCCTCGGGCCGCTCAAAAGGGCCGGAGCCTTCGCGAATCGAAGACGTTGTGGACGAAATCGAGCATCGCTTTTCGACCGGATTTGACGAATTTGACCGGGTTCTGGGCGGCGGCCTGGTGCCGGGCTCAGTGGTCTTGCTTGGCGGCGATCCGGGTGTTGGCAAATCAACATTGTTACAACAGGTGGCCGCTCAATTGCCTGAATCGTTGCATACCTGTTACGCGACCGGCGAGGAGTCTCTAAGACAAATTGCCCAGCGATCCCGCCGCCTGAACCTGGACAGCCCCACGCTAAGTCTTTTGGCTGATACCTCGCTCGAAAATATTTTGCATCAGGCGCTGGCGATTGGTGCCGGCGCGCTGGTCATCGATTCGATTCAGACACTGACCACCAGCGATCTTCCGTCTGCGCCTGGTTCGATTGCGCAACTGAAAGCCTGTGTTGGTCGTGTCGTTCAGTTCGCCAAGCAACAAGAAGTGTCGGTATTTCTGATCGGTCACGTAACGAAAGAAGGCGCAATTGCTGGTCCAAGGGTCGTCGAACACATGGTGGACACGGTGCTCTATTTTGAAAGCGATCCGGCCAGTCGCTATACGATCGTCCGGGCGACCAAGAATCGTTTCGGTGCTGCAAACGAAATGGGCGTGTTTGCCATGACCGAGACTGGTTTCCTTGAGGTCAAAAATCCATCCGCAATTTTTCTTAGCGGAGTAGACGACGGTAATTCCGGTAGTGTCGTTTCTGTGGCCTGGGAGGGCAGTCGTCCGCTACTGGTAGAAATTCAGGCGCTGGTAGCGGATTCTGCAGGCACACACGTGCGGCGTCTTGCCCAGGGCATGGAGCAGAATCGGCTGGCATTGCAGATTGCGATATTGCAGCGTCACGGTGGTATCGCGCTCGGTGGTGAAGATGTCTTCATTAACGTGGTGGGCGGGCTGCGAATTTCAGAAACATCGGTGGACTTGCCGGCATTGATTGCAATCGTATCCAGTTTTCGCGACAAGCCATGTCGTCCAAAAATGATCAGTTTCGGAGAAGTCGGGCTGGCCGGTGAAGTGCGGCCGGTGAAGTTTGGCACAGAGCGCATAGCCGAGGCTGCCAAACAAGGATTCGAGCTGGCGATCGTGCCAAAAGCGAACGTGCCAAAACGACCGCTCGCCGGCGTTGAGGTGATTGGCGTCCGCACCCTGGAGGAGGCGCTGGATGCCGTATTCAGTTAGCGGCGTGCTCCACCTCTTCTACACCTTTTGGCGAGAAGACGCGCGCAGTTTTGATGCGATTGTCATTCGTCTCAACAATTTCCATTCGATAGCCGGCTACTTCCAGACCGGTTCCGGCCTTGGGAATGGTTTCCAGTATTTCCAGCACAAGACCGTTAAGGGTTTTGGCGCCGTCCGTCGGCAGTTGCCAGTTCATAACGCGGTTGAGCGCACGTATGTTCGTGGATCCGTCAATGAGATAACAATCGTCGCGTTCTTTGACGATGTCCGCGTCGTCGTCGGCGGGATCGGTCGTAAATTCGCCGACGATTTCCTCGAGGATGTCTTCGAGTGTAACCAGTCCCTGGATGTCGCCGTATTCATCAACCACCATCGCAAGCCTTCGCCTGCCTTTTTGAAACTGCACTAACTGGGTGCTAAGCGGTGTGCCCTCGGGTACGAAATAAGGCTCTGACAACAGGCTCTCGATTCTCGATAATGTCAGGTCGGAAGTGCTAAGGGCATTGGCAAGTTTTCGTAGATGCAGCAGACCGATTACGTTGTCGATGTTATCGCGATAGACAGGCAGGCGAGTGTGTTCGCTGGACTGGATGACGGCGGAAACTTTTTCGATGTCATCATTAAGATCGATACCGACAATTTCATTGTGGGGGACCATGACGTCATCGACGGTGACCTGTTCAAGGTCGAGAATGCTCACCAGCATTTTTCGATACTGGGTCGAGATTCGGGTACCTGCCTCGTATACGACGGTGCGCAATTCTTCGCGACTCAGCGCATCGCCTTCTGCATTGTCATCGCGCACGCCCAGCAAAAACAAAACGCCATTGGCTGCCACATTGGTCAACCAAACGATGGGATACACGATCTTGAGTAACACGAAATAGATATAGGATGCCGGAAAAGCGATTCGTTCCGGGTGCAAGGCGGCCAACGTCTTGGGCGCGGTTTCTGCAAAGATCAGCACGACCAGCGTTAATATGAGGGTACCGATTGCGACAGCGGGTTGACCGCCGATCTTGAACGAAATGATCGCAACCAGGGAGGCCGCCGAGAAATTAACCAGGTTATTGCCGAGAAGGATCAAACCAATCAGCCGATCGGGTCTTTTTAACAAGGTTTCTGCAAGCCGCGCGCCACGATGTCCGGTCCGGGATTTGTGCCGGAGCCGATATCTGTTCAGGCTCATCAACGCAGTTTCCGATCCTGAGAAAAATGCGGATAGCAACAGCAGCACAGCCAGTACACCCAGTAATGCCGCCAGCGGGACGTCATCGCCCAAAGTAAAAGTTACCTCCTTGCAAACCTATATAGGCGCAGTTCACCAAGCGGCGCAGGGCGTGTCAAGGAAATCGCAACGACCTTGGACTCTTGTGAGCTAAGTAGACCGGGTCCAACTAACCCCAGCTTTTGCCCAGCATGTTCTCCAGCACATAGCGGCTGCCAAAATAGGCGAGGCCAAGCATCAAAAAGCCCCAAAGATACAGATAGACCGCATGTCGACCGCGCCATCCGGCAAAATGCCGTCCAGCTAACAGCACGCCGAAAAGGAGCACAGCGACGATTGATAACGCAGACTTGTGAACCAGGTGTTGTGCAAAAATATTATCGACGAAGGTCAGTCCGGACAAAATACCCAGGATCAGAAACGCGAGTCCGGACGCAGCGATTCCGTAGAGAAGTCGCTCATTGGTTTCCAACGGGGCGAACAGATGATTGATTGCTGTCAGCCGCCCGGCGCGCAATCTTGCATCCTGAACCAGTGCATACACTGCGACAATTGCGCCGGCGCTCAACAGGCCATACGCAAACAGTGATATCAGAACATGCGCCTGCAATTGCCAGGAGAGCACCGTGGGAACGCCTAAGTTGGCGGTTGTGAACGCGGCGCCAATGCCGCCGAGAATGAGCAAGCCAGCGGCGAGACCACGCAAGGTCGGTTCAAACGCGCCGAGAATGGCGATAAGGCCAAGTTGCAACCCGATAAAGGACACCGTGTTGCCAAGCGTGAGCGAGATTCCGCCTGCCGACAGGATTACTGTCAGTAATATGAAGCAATGCCAGATGATACCGGTGATCGACAGCAGGAACGCGATCGACAGGAGCATGTTCGAGCTTTGCGCCAGGCGAGGGAAGCGACTGGCTGCAAACGCCAAAGCGGCGCTAATGTACAAGAATAGAATAGTGGCTTGAAACACAGGATCCTGACCGACGTTGACTACGATGAATCATCCCACGCATTCGCGTTACAATTCAATGCTGACCTCAATGCAACGGAATTCGTATGTTTGACAACTTAAGTGGTCGCCTGGCCGATGCTACCCGCAGTCTGACAGGTAAGGGGCGGCTCAGTGACACTAATATAAAGGATACGCTTCGGCAGGTGCGATTGGCACTATTGGAGGCAGATGTTGCGCTGCCGGTGGTCAAGTCGTTCATCGAAAAAATAAGAGTGCGGGCAATCGGTGAGGAGGTTGGCAAAAGCCTGACGCCAGGTCAGGCCTTAATAAAGGTCATACATGCAGAACTTGTGTCGTTGCTGGGCAGCGATACAGTTCCGCTGGACTTGAGGGCACAAGCTCCGGTCGTAATTTTGCTGGCGGGTTTGCAGGGTGCGGGCAAGACAACAACGGCTGCGAAACTTGCCAGGAGACTGATAAAGAAGGACAAGAAGCGAGTCATGCTGGTCAGTGTCGATGTGTATCGGCCGGCCGCTATATTGCAACTGCAAACGCTGGCGGACGAAGTCGGTGCATTGTTCTGTGAGTCAAACGACAAGCAGGATCCGAAAGACATCGTTGCACGAGCGCTGGATGAGGCTCGGCGCTTGCATGCAGACGTGTTGATTGTCGATACGGCAGGGCGGCTGCACGTCGACGAGGACATGATGAACGAAGTTGCCGCCGTTCACCAAGCGGCAAGCCCCCATGAAACGCTGTTCGTCATCGACAGCATGGCCGGTCAGGATGCCGTGAATTCCGCGCAGGCATTCAATACCTATTTGCCCTTGACCGGTGTGATTTTGACCAAGGCAGACGGTGACGCCAAAGGGGGTGTTGCACTTTCGGTTCGCGAGATCACGGGCAAGCCCATTCGCTTTCTCGGTGTCGGCGAAAAGACCGATGCACTGGAGACTTTTCATCCGGATCGAATGGCGTCGCGGATCCTCGGCATGGGCGACGTGCTTACGTTGGTGGAGGAAATTGAAGAACGGGTTGATCGCGAGAAAGCCGACAAGCTCGCGAAGAAAATGCAAAAGGGCAAGGGATTTGACCTTGCGGACTTGCGGGATCAATTTGAGCAGATGCTGAGCATGGGTGGCATGGCCGCATTGATGGAAAAACTGCCGATGACGGGGCAGCTGAACCCTGCCGCGCTGAAAGAGGCGGCGAATGAGGGCCAGTTGCGTCGCCAGATCGCCATTATCAACTCGATGACGCCGGCCGAAAGGCAATACCCCAAGACGATCAACGGATCGCGTAAAAAGCGCATAGCGAAAGGCTCCGGTCTGCAAATCCAGGACGTCAACCGGCTCTTGAAGCAGCATTTGCAGATGTCGAAGATGATGAAAAAGATGTCCAAAGGCGGCATGGCGCGGATGATGCGTGGCTTGCCCGGCGGTGGGTTGCCATCTGGAATGATGCCGCCACGCAGGCGTTAGTGCCCCCGCCTCTTAATTTATTGATTCTTATGGCTCAAAAGCGTGAATTTCCTGCCCTGAGGGCTTCACATTCGTGCGGAAATGAGTAAAATGCGCGCTCTACTCGGGCTGGATCCCGAGCGTAGGCATGTCTGCCTGTCACTAAATGAAGCGGAATTGTAATGGTTAGTATTCGTCTTTCGCGCGCTGGCGCGAAAAAACGTCCTTTTTACCACCTGGTGGTCACCGACAGTCGTAATCGTCGGGACGGCCGGTATATAGAGCGTCTGGGCTTTTTTAACCCCGTAGGTACCGAGAAAGAGGAAAACCTGCGTATCGATATGGAGCGTGTGGACTACTGGATAGGCCAGGGCGCACAGCCATCGGATCGGGTTGCTCAGTTATTGAAAAGTCACCGAAAGGCTGCCCAGAGCAGCTAGGACACCCCGGACCAGGGGTCGTCATTGGAATGAGCGATGGCGGAGTCAACGGATAAATCAGCTGAACCCATGTTACTGGGGCGCATTTCAGGTGTTTTCGGCGTCGACGGCTGGGTGAAGTTGTTTTCCTATACCGAACCCCGGGAAGCGATACTGAAATACCGGGATTGCCTGTTACAGCAGGGTGGAGCATGGAACAAGGCGCGCTGGAAAACCGGCAGGCGCCAGGGTAAGACGGTTGTCGCCAGTCTCGAAGGAATTGATGATCGAGACAAGGCGGAGGCCTTGATCGGCACCAATATCGGTATTTGGCGCGAGGATCTGCCGGCAACGGCGGAAAACGAGTATTACTGGGCAGACCTGGAAGGGCTGTCTGTCGTCAACAAAGACGGCAGTGAGATTGGTGTGGTGGCGTATCTGTTGGCCACGGGCGCCAACGATGTGATGGTGGTGCAGGGCGATCAGGAAATCCTGATACCTTTTATTACCGGACGATATGTCATTGACGTGGATCGTGCTGCTGGCGTGATTCACGTTGACTGGGAATGGGAATGAATTGATGCAATTTAGCGTCGTTAGCCTGTTTCCGGAAATGTTTGATGCGGTAGCAAAGTTCGGGGTGGTCGGTCGGGCGATCGACAACGGACTCGTTTCTTTGCAGTGTATTAATCCGCGTGAATTTACGACGGACGCTCACCGTAGCGTAGACGATCGGCCGTATGGCGGTGGTCCAGGCATGGTGATGAAGTACGAGCCGATGGCGGCAGCGATCGAGCAGGCACGTGAGACCATGCCAGCGCAGAGCCTCGTCATTTGCATGTCGCCACAGGGTGCGCCATTTAACCAGGCGGCGGCGCGACGGTTAGGCGGCTTGCCGGGCGTTATTTTGCTGGCGGGACGATACGAAGGAATAGACGAGCGCTTGATCGAAGCCCATGTCGATGAGGAAATTTCGCTTGGCGATTATGTGTTGAGCGGAGGCGAGATAGCGGCAATGGCCGTGATTGACGCGACCATCAGGTTGTTGCCGGGAGTGCTGGGCGATGACGAGTCGGCGTTACAGGATTCATTTAGTGCTGGATTGCTGGATTTTCCGCACTACACGCGCCCCGAGACAGTCGACGGGCGACGGGTACCCGAGGTATTGCTCTCAGGGGACCACGCAAGAATAGATCGCTGGCGAGTGAAGCAGGCGATAGGGCGCAGCTTCAGGCGACGGCCCGATTTGGTGGAAAAATTGGAATTGGATGTCGAGCAAAAACAATTGCTTGCAGAGTATTTAAAAGAGAATAGTGATGAGTAAAATAATCGAAGCGCTCGAACAAGAGCAGATGACCAAGGAAATACCGGACTTTTCGCCGGGTGACACCGTCATTGTGCAGGTGAAAGTAAAGGAAGGTACGCGCGAGCGCTTGCAGGCTTTTGAGGGCGTGGTCATTGCCAAGCGAAATCGTGGCCTGAATTCGGCCTTTACCGTGCGCAAGATCTCACATGGCGAGGGCGTCGAACGCGTCTTTCAGACTTACAGCCCTGTGGTGAGTGCCATTGAAGTAAAGCGTCGCGGTGATGTTCGTCGCGCCAAGCTGTACTATTTGCGCGGGCTTACGGGCAAGGCAGCACGCATCAAAGAGAAAATCTGAGCCTGCCTCGTAATATCCGTTATTAGGACAAAAAGCCCAAATAATGCTGATTTTGGTCAGCCGATTTGAACGAAGTGTGTCTTTTGGGGTCTTTTGTGAGATGAATGGATTGCAAGGTCTGAAACGCTGGAGCGCAGCCACGGTGCTCCTGGGCACGCTGCTTCTTGGCAGCGGATGTGCATCCCTGGTGTCCAACGCCGCCAGCAAATTCGCGGACAACCTGTCCGCTGCCATCGCCAATCAAAATGATCCCCAGACAGTCAAAGACGGTGCTCCAGCCTACCTGTTGCTGCTCGATAGCCTGATCGAGGGCAGCCCCGACGATCCGGCATTGCTTGGCGCTGCCGCCAAAATGTACGCATCCTATGGCGCCGTCTTCGCCGATGATCCGATACGCGCCAAAAGACTGACGGACCGCGCGCACAGTTATGGCTTCAAGGCGATTTGCATTAGTTTCGACCCGGCATGCAGCTGGCGCGGTATTTCATATGACGACTATGTCGCGACGCTCGGCGGCCTCTCGGGAAAACACGCCGATGTTGTCTATGCCTACGGCCTTGCATCATTGGCCTATATTCGAACGCATGCCGATGATTTTAATGCGCTCGCCCGCCTGCCACACGCAGAGGCATTGCTAACGCGTTACCTGGAAATCAGCGACGGTGGTGAGCAAGATGCGTCCGTTTACGTCTATCTCGGCGTTCTGGGTACGATTCGACCGCCCGCATTGGGTGGCGAGCCGGAAAAAGGACGTGCCGCGTTTGAACGTGCAATAGAGCTAACCGACGGCAAAGACCTGAGTGCCAAGGTCGAGTTCGCACGTGGCTATTCACGACTCCTTTACAAACGTGAGTTGCACGACGAATTGCTCAATGAAGTAATGGCTGCGGACCCGAATGTCACTGGCTATACGTTAACGAATGTAATGGCACAAGACGATGCCGTTAAGCTGCTTGCCAGCGCAGACGACTATTTTTAGTTCACCGGAGAGAACGAATGCACAAAATTGGATTTGCAGTCTTGTCACTATTACTGGCGTTTGGTTCGGCAAATGCGGCCACACAGATCAAGATCGCGACACTGGTACCCAAGGCTTCTAGCTGGGGAACAAAGATCGACGAGGCCAGCAAGGCGATCAAGGAACAAACAGACGGCAGAGTCATTCTCAAAGTTTATTACGGTGGCGTGCAAGGTCATTCGGCCAAAGTTAAACAAAAAATCAAGATCGGACAGCTGCACGGTGGTGATTTCACGCCGACAGACTTCCAGGACAAGATGCCCAACCTCAATTTATACGGCTTGCCGTTCGTTTTTGAGTCGTTGGCCGAGGTAAATTATGTGCGCAAGCACATGGACGAAACACTTGCATCGGGATTCGCCGGGCAGGGATTCGTGACCTTCGGTTTTGCCGGCGATTTTGCGATTATCCTGTCCAATAACCCGGTTCGTGGACTCGATGATATGCGGGGTCGCAAAGTGTGGCTTCCAGAGGGCGATGCGATCAGTGACCGGGCGCTGAAAAAGTTGCAACTGGTGCCCAACAGCAAGCCGATCTCGGATGTCATGACTGGCCTGAAAACAGGTTTGTTCGATGTTGTCGCCATTCCGCCTGCCGCGGCGGTGGCCTTGCAATGGCATACTGCCGTCAAGTACCTGACCGATATGCCGGTCATATACGCCATGCAGTTTATGGCGATACATAAGCGTGTCTTCGACAAATTGAGTGCAGAAGATCAGGCGGTGATGCGTGAAGTATTGACCCGCGTCTATGCAGAAATAAACGAACAGGCGCCTGTCGATGCTGCGAATGCACGCGATGCACTGGCCAAAAGTGGCATCACTATCGTCGAACCGAATGCAGGTGAATTTGAGCGAATTCAGAAAATCATGTACGAGAATAATCGCGATATGGCAAAGCAGGGTTTGTTTTCGCTTGAGTTGCTTGAAACGATGCAGCGGCACATTGATGATTTCCGTGCCCAAGCTGTAGCAGCCGGAAGTTAAAATGCGCAACTCCGTTCGTGGCTGGCTTGACCGATTGGAACGTTGGGGAACCGCGACCGAAAATGCCGTTCTGGTATTGCTGCTTTCGACCATGATTTTGCTGGCCGTCGGCCAGATCGTTCTAAGAATCTTTTTCAGCATCGGATTCGTCTGGGCAGATGAGTTGATCAGCCTGACCGTGCTGTGGATTGCAATTGTCGCATCAGTCGCCGCGTCCCGTAGTGATCGGCATCTCCGGATCGATGCAATGTCGAATTTTGTGCCGGCAAAGTACGCCCGGTTTCCACGCATCATTGTCGACGGATTCGCCGCAGGCATGTGCCTGTTTATTGCATGGCACGCATATCGCTACATACTACTGCTGCGAGATTTCGAAGACGTGGTGCTGACTGATATTCCCGCCTGGATCGCGTTCGCTGTTATACCGATTTCATTCGCGTTAATGGCCTACCGCTTCGCGCTGCTGGCTGGCAAAGGGGTGATCGGCGTTATTTCGGATGATGGCGATAGCGAGGGTGATCAATCATGATCTTTCCGATCATTTTGTTTTTGCTTGCCGTTTTCGGTGCACCCCTGTTCACGATTATCGCGGCGAGCGCGATGCTGGGATATATCAAAGAAGAAATAGACCTGATGGCAATAATCATCGAGGTCATTGGCATATCCAGCCTGCCATTCCTGTCAGCGATTCCACTGTTTACGTTTGCCGGTTACATACTGAGCGAGAGCAACGCGCCCAAACGACTGGTTCGCCTGACGCGCGCAATGCTGGGCTGGATGCCGGGCGGGCTTGCACTGGTATCGCTCGCAGCGTGCGCGTTTTTTACGGCGTTCACTGGTGCTTCCGGCGTAACGATTATTGCATTGGGCGCGATCCTGTATCCCGCTCTAAAGCAGGACGGGTATCCCGACCGATTTAACCTGGGGCTGGTGACATCGGCGGGCAGTCTTGGCCTGTTGTTTGCGCCGTCCTTGCCGTTGATTCTTTATGGCGTCATTTCGAATGTCTCCATCGACAGCCTTTTTCGTGCAGGCATCTTGCCTGGCATGCTCATGTTGCTGTTGCTGTCCGGCTACAGCATGTGGACCAGTCGGCGCAACAAGCAGACTCTTCGTCGATTCTCATTCAAAGAGCTAGGTGGTGCGCTACGTGAAAGTGTCTGGGAATTGCCGTTGCCGATCGTTGTGCTCGGTGGTATTTATTCCGGTTTTTTCGCGGTTTCCGAAGCGGCAGCTGTAACGGCTCTGTATGTTCTGGTCGTCGAAGTCCTGATCCTGAGAGAAATAAAAATCTCGGCATTGCCGAAGGTCATGCGCGAGTCGATGCTGCTGGTTGGCGGTATATTGATCATATTGGGCATGTCTCTCGCATCAACCAACTACATGATCGATGCAGGCGTGCCGCAGCAGTTGCTCGCGTATATGTCCGATTTTGTGACGAGCCAGGCCAGCTTCCTTTTCTTGTTGTTGATATTCCTGCTGATACTAGGCGCGATCCTGGACATATTTTCAGCGATCGTTTTAATCGTGCCGCTGATATTGCCGATCGCGGCGCAATATGGCGTGAATGAGGTGCATCTGGGAATCGTGTTCCTGGCGGCCATGCAACTCGGCTACCTGACGCCACCCGTTGGCCTGAACTTGTTCATCGCGAGCTATCGATTCAACAAGCCGATCATGCACGTCTACTCAGCGACATTTCCGTTCCTTGTTATTCTCGGGTTTTCCGTTGTCATCATTACCTATTGGCCAACACTTTCATTGTGGTTGTTATAGCTATGGTTCGAATAGTGCGTTACTTTTTCTTGATCGTTGCCGTGGTTCTGCCATCCGCCAGTGTGACCAATGCGCAATCGCCGGCGAGGTTGGATGACATTGTTCTTCCGCCGGGGTTTTCGATAGAGGTCTATTCGGATGATGTGCCAAATGCCCGATCAATGGCATTGGGCGATGCGGGCACGGTTTTTGTCGCAACGAAAAGCCAGGGTAAAGTGTTCGCGCTGGTTCCTCAGGACAGCGGGTCTCCCAAGGTCATAGAGATAGCAAAGGACTTGCGTACGCCGAACGGTGTGGCCTTTCATGACGGCAGTTTGTTCGTTGCGGAAATCAGCCGCATCGTCCGCTACGACGATATAGAGAATCGATTGGACAGGATTCCCGATCCTGTTGTCGTCATGGATACACTGCCAGATGAATCGCACCACGGTTGGCGATACATCGCGTTCGGGCCGGATGGAAAGCTCTACATAAGCATTGGTGCTCCGTGCAATATTTGTAACCGGGAGGGATTCGCAAATATATCGCGCATGAATGCAGATGGCACGGGGCTGGAAGTGTTTGCACAGGGTATCCGAAATTCCGTCGGATTCACATGGCATTCGCAGACAGGTGATTTGTGGTTTACGGATAATGGTCGTGACATGTTGGGCGATGATTCTCCGCCAGACGAACTAAATCGCGCGGCGCGCTCGGGCATGCATTTTGGTTATCCGTATTGCCACGGCGGTGAAGTGAAAGACCCGGAGTTCGGTGACGAGCGTGATTGCGCCGAATTTACCGCGCCGGCGCAAAAGCTCGGGCCTCATGTTGCCGCATTGGGGGTAAAGTTTTATACCGGCGATATGTTTCCGGAAGAGTATCGTGGCCGGATATTTATCGCCGAACATGGTTCGTGGAATCGTTCACAAAAGAGTGGCTATCGGGTATCCATGGTAAAAATTGAGAATGGCAAGCCGCTGGGAGTTGAACCGTTTGCTTACGGTTGGCTGCAGGACAACCAGGTAAGCGGCCGTCCTGTCGATATCCTTATTCTGGGTGATGGCTCGATGTTAATCAGCGATGACAAAGAAAGTCGCATCTACCGAATATCGTATTCAAGGCCATTGTCGGAGGGCATGGGTGACGGTGCCGATGATGATATACAGGAACCATGAGCGGATATATAGTCGAATAAGTGAGAACAGACGTTTTATTTTTGGAGTGATTAATGAGTATTGGTAGCGCATTGAAAACAACATTGTCGTGGCTTTGGACTGGCGTGGACGGTCTTCGCAAAGCGCTGCATCTGGTGGTGTTATTGTTCGTATTCGGCCTGTTCTTTGGCGCGTTGTCGTCGTCGTCGCCAGTAGTTCCCGCCAATGGTGCGCTGGTCATTCGGCCGGCAGGTCGGATTGTCGAGCAGCTTGAGGGCGATGCCTATGATCGGGCGATCGCCAAGTTCGTCGGCGACGAAAAGCCGCAGACCCGCTTGCAGGATATTCTTGACGGACTGAAATACGCGAAAGAGGACGATCGAATAAAGGCGGTTGTGCTGGAGTTGGGCAGCATCGGTGGCGGAGGCCTCAGCAAGCTTCAGGTAATCGGCGATGCAATCGACGATTTCCAGTTGTCCGGCAAGCCGGTTCTGGCGAACGCGGACTATTACAGTCAGGGCGCTTATTACCTCGCGTCTCGAGCGGATGAGGTCTACATGCATGAAGACGGATTCCTCTTGCTGCGCGGCTTTGGCATTTATCGAAACTATTATAAGAACGCCATCGACAAGTTGGAGATCGACTGGAACGTTTTCAAAGTCGGAACGCACAAGTCATTTGTCGAACCCTATACACGCAGCGACATGTCGGACGAGGTTCGTGCGTCCATGACCGTGTTGCTCGACCAGTTATGGGACTTGTTCAAAGCGGACATTACCCAGGCACGTGATCTGGATGAAAACGCCATTCGAGACCTGACTGAGAATTTTGTCGAGCGGGCCGCGGCCCAGGGCGGAAAAATTGCAAATGTCTACGTTGATGCCGGCCTGATTGACAGCCTGGTCAGTCGGGCGGAGTTCCAGGAAAAGGTCCTCGAACATGTTGCCGAAGACAAAAACAAAAAAGGGCATTACAGGGGCACCGACCTGGCCGACTATTTGGCTGAGCGCCGATTGTTCGACGAGAATCCGGTCAAAAAAGAGAACGTCGCCATCATCGTTGCTGCTGGCGAAATATTGAATGGCGAACAACCGCCGGGACGAATAGGTGGTGACTCGACTGCCGAATTGTTGCGTAAAGCGCGCCTGGACGACTCCGTGAAAGCGGTCGTACTCAGAGTGGATAGTGGCGGCGGCAGCGTATTTGCCTCGCGAATTATCAGCAGTGAGGTCGAAGCGCTTAGAAAGTCGGGTAAACCCGTTGTTGCTTCAATGAGCAGTGCGGCCGCGTCTGGCGGTTACTGGATCTCCATGGCTGCCGACAAAATTTATGCGACCCCTGCAACGATTACCGGGTCTATCGGCGTTTTTGGCATGTTTCCAACGTTCCAGCGTACGCTGGAAAAAATTGGCATTACGACAGATGGTGTCGGAACAACACAGTGGGCCGGCGAGTTTCGTGCGGATCGCGAGATGTCTGCCGAAACCAGAGAATTGATTCAGCTTTTCGTTAACAGCGACTACGACGATTTCATAACGAGAGTTGCCGAGAATCGCGGTATTGACAAGGATCAAGTCGACGAAATTGCGCAAGGCCAGGTTTGGACCGGCGTCGACGCGTTGGAAAACGGACTCATCGATGAACTGGGGACGCTAGACGACGCTGTCGCTGCGGCGGCAGAACTGGCCGAACTCGAAGATGGAGAATACGGCCGCAAGTATTACGAGCAGGAATTGAGTGCCACCGAGCAACTGGCGGTAGATTTCTTAAGCAGCGCGCGCGCAAAATCAATCATTGCCGATGCGACAGCAAGACAAACAACGTCCGTAGACAAGCTGCGAGTCATGCTGGAACAGGCGTTGGCACCGATGCTGTTGTTCAATGACCCCAAAGGCAGCTACGCACATTGTTTTTGTGTGTTTGAGTAAGCTATCAGCATTGTTCGCTCATCTTATGAGCGAATAAACCCGATACCTAAGACCATTCCAAAATAACTTTGCCGGACTGCCCGGACGCCATTAGATCAAACGCCTCCTGAAAGTCGGTCATTGGAAATCGGTGGGTGATGATTGGGTCGATCACCAGTCCACTTTGTAACATGCTCGACATCTTGTACCAGGTTTCAAACATTTCTCTGCCGTAAATGCCTTTGATCACCAGGCCTTTGAAGATAACCTGGTTCCAGTCGATTGAGGTGTCCGTCGACGGTATTCCGAGCAGGGCGATCTTGCCACCGTGGTGCATCGATTTCAGCATGTCGCGAAAAGCGGTTGGATTGCCCGACATTTCCATCCCGACATCGAAGCCTTCTTCCATGCCGAGCATTTTCATTGAATCTTCCACGGACTCCCGGCCGACATTAAGCGCTACGGTTGCGCCCATCTTGCGCGCAAGCTCAAGCCGATAATCATTAATATCCGTTATGACGACGTGCCGGGCACCGGCAAACTTGGCAATAGCAACGGCCATTACGCCGATGGGCCCCGCACCTGTAATCAAAACGTCTTCGCCAACCAGATCGAATGACAAGGCGGTGTGCGTTGCATTGCCCAGTGGGTCCAGAATAGCGGCCATTTCGTCGCTAATGGCGTCTGGCAGTCTGAATACGTTGAAGGCAGGAACGCAAATAAAGTCTGCAAATGCGCCGGGCCGGTCGACGCCAACGCCGGTCGTGCTCATGCACAGATGCCGTCGTCCGGCACGACAGTTACGGCAAACGCCGCAGGTGATATGTCCTTCTGCTGACACACGATCGCCGGGTTGAAAGCCGCGTACCTCGCTGCCACATTCGACTATTTCACCGTAAAACTCATGCCCGACCGCGAGTGGCACAGGAATCGTTTTGCTTGCCCATTCATCCCATTTATAAATGTGGATGTCGGTGCCGCAAATGGCGGTGCGATGCACGCGAATAAGTACATCGTTATGGCCTGGAACGGGTTTTTCGATGTCTTGCAGCCAGATTCCGGGCTCAGGCTTGGATTTGACCAACGCTCGCATGTTCTTCTTTTCTCCTGTATCCGTTTGACTAGTTTATGACGCCAAGATCGCGGCCGACCTCGGCAAATGCAATTATCGCCTTGTCGATTTGCTCTGTCGTTAGCCCGGCAGACATTTGTGTGCGGATACGAGCCTGGCCTTTCGCTACCACCGGGAACGAAAAGCCGATCACGTAAATTCCCTTTGCAAGCAGTCGGTCCGCCATTTCCGTGGCCAGGCGTGCGTCGCCAAGCATGACCGGAATGATAGGGTGTTCGCCAGGCTTCAAATCAAAGCCAAGCTCGGTCATCTTCTCCCTGAAGTAGCGCGCATTTTCGTGCAGGGTCTTTCGCAGAGAGTCATCTTTTTGCAACAAGTCCAGAACTGCGATCGACGTCTCGACGATAACGGGAGCGACAGAATTCGAAAACAAATAGGGACGGGAACGTTGTCGCAACCAGCCAACGATTTCACGACGCCCGGACGTATAACCTCCAGACGCCCCACCCAGCGCTTTGCCCAGTGTGCCGGTAATGATGTCGATTTTGCCGACGACGTTTCGATACTCGTGCGTGCCTCTGCCTGTTTCGCCCAGGAATCCGGTTGCGTGACAATCGTCAATCATCGTTATCGCTCCATGCGTTTCGGCAAGGTCGACGATTCGATCAAGGCTCGCGATAGTGCCGTCCATGGAGAACACTCCGTCCGTTACGATCAGCTTGTTGTCGCAGGATGCAGCGTCTGTCAATTTTGCGTCAAGATCGTCCATGTCGTTATTCTGGTAACGAAATCGCTGCGCCTTGGACAAGCGGATGCCATCGATAATACTGGCGTGATTCAATGCGTCGCTGATCACCGCATCGTCTTCATCGAGCAGGGTTTCGAACAGCCCACCGTTTGCGTCAAAACAGGAAGGGTAGAGAATGGTGTCTTCGGTGCCGAGAAACTCACTGATTCGATTCTCAAGTTCTTTGTGTACGGTTTGCGTTCCGCAAATGAAACGCACTGAGGCCATGCCGTATCCGTATTTGTCCAGCGCTGCGTGTGCCGCCTTAATGACTTGTGGATGATTGGCCAGTCCCAGGTAGTTGTTGGCACACAGGTTTATAACTTCCGACTCTTTGCCGTTCTGGCGAACATGAATCGCGGCCTGCTGGGGCCCCGAGATCAGTCGTTCCTGTTTGAAAAGACCTTGACCCCGGAGGTCCTCGGTTTGTGTGGCTAGTGACTGCAGAAAACGCTCATTCACGGCATTGCGCTCTAAACGGAAAGGCCGCAGAGTATATCAGGACATTAAGGACAGCCGGCGTGATTCAGCGTGGTCGATGCGCGTCAGAAATGGCGCATCAGCGGTGGTTCTGGCCTATAATCGCCGGCCTTTAGGTGATGCCGTACTGGACCTGCAACCATGACATTCGCTGACCAGCCATTCATTGATGAATCTGCGCCGCAACCGGTGAGCGATCTCTATCTGACGGACGAGCAAGCGCTGGTTAGCAAACTTTGTGAAGCAGCCGACAGCGGCAAACGCGCACGAACTAAAATAGGCAAGACAGCGGCAAGTCTCGTCGCAGCAGTTCGACGAAATTCATCGAATGAAGGTGGCATTGAGGCATTTCTTCAGCAATACGATTTGTCATCCGAAGAAGGAATTTTGCTGATGTGCGTGGCAGAGGCGCTGCTTCGTATTCCAGACGGAAGAACAGCCGATCGTCTGATCGCGGATAAAATTTCAGCCGCAAACTGGAAAGAGCACATTGGCGAAAGCGACTCCCTGTTCGTTAATGCGTCGACCTGGGGCCTGATGTTGACGGGGAAGATTCTCAATCTTGATTCGATCGCCAAGGGGAATCCCACTCGCTTTCTGGGAAAACTGGTGAGTCGGGCAGGCGAGCCGGTCGTTCGTACGGCAATGCGCCAGGCGATGAAGATCATGGGGCACCAGTTTGTTACGGGGCGCACGATCGATGAGGCACTCGTGCGGTCGCGGAAAGGCAATAACAAATATTATCGCTACTCATTCGACATGCTGGGCGAGGCCGCGTTGACGGCGAGCGATGCAGAGCGTTATTTCGAATCGTATTCGGCTGCTATTGGCAAGATAGGTGCAAGCGTAACGGACTCAGGAGACATTGTTGCGGCGCCGAGCATATCGGTGAAATTGTCGGCGCTGCACCCGCGTTACAGCTATAACCAGTTTGCCCGCGTGCACAGCGAGCTTGTCCCCATTGTCACCGAGCTGGCGATTCAGGCTGAGAAGGCAGGCATAGCGTTGACGATTGACGCGGAAGAAGCCGATCGTCTGGAGATCTCACTGCAAATTTTCGAAGCTGTGTTCAACGACCAGCGCTTGAGAAATTTCGGGGGTCTCGGACTGGCCGTTCAGGCATACCAGAGGCGAGCTATCGATGTCGTCAAATACATTACATCGTTGGCGGACAATGCCGGCAGATGTATCCCGGTACGACTCGTAAAAGGCGCCTATTGGGACACTGAAATAAAGCTCGGCCAAATACTCGGCCTGGAGAGCTACCCGGTATTTACACGCAAAGCGCATACCGATGTTTCTTATCTGGCGTGTGCTCGTTCCTTGCTTGATTCGTCGCACGTTTATCCGCAGTTCGCGACGCATAATGCCCATACGCTGGCCAGCATCATGCATTTTGCTGGTACCAAAAAAGCGCTTGAGTTTCAACGCTTGCACGGTATGGGCGAGGATTTGTATAGCGAGGTTATCGATCCCGATAAATTCGGTTATCCCTGTCGCGTATATGGCCCGGTGGGCAGCCATGAAGACTTGTTGCCTTACCTGGTTCGTCGCTTACTGGAGAATGGCGCAAACACCTCGTTCGTTAATCGAATCGTCGATGAATCAATTGACGTCAAGGATATCGTTGCCGATCCCATAGCTGTGACTCGAAAGACGGAGTGCAAGCCGCATCCGTCGATAACCGCACCGTCGGAACTGTTCGGTGACGAGCGCAAGAATTCTGCCGGCTTTAATTTTGCAGATCATGGAAAACTTCGTGCGCTTATGCAGTCCATGCAGGCCAGTCTGCAGCATAAACCGGCCGCAACGCCCATCGTTGGTGGTAACGCGCTATCCGGTGAAGCAGTGGCGATCCGGAATCCGGCAAATACAAGTGACGTCGTTGGTTCGTGTGTGCAGGCAACCCCCGAGGCCGTCGACAAAGCGCTGGAGTTGTCGAAGACCGCGCAGGTTCTGTGGAACCGAAAAGGCGCTCACGAGCGATCGAAAATTCTGCAGGAAGCGGCACGATTATTCGAAGCAAACGCGCCGCAGTTGCTTGCACTGTGTGTCCGTGAGGCAGGCAAGACGGTCGCGGACGCAGAGTCGGAACTTCGCGAGGCCGTGGATTTTTTGCGCTACTACGCCATTGAGGCCGATAAACACTATGGCAATGTCATCTCACTGCCGGGTCCAACAGGGGAACGAAACACTCTGAGTTTGCGTGGCAAGGGCGTTTTCGTGTGCATTAGTCCGTGGAATTTTCCGTTGGCCATTTTCACCGGACAAGTTGCGGCTGCGCTGGCTGCCGGTAACGCCGTATTGGCCAAGCCGGCGGAGCAAACACCGTTGGTAGCGCATCGCGCAGTCCAGCTGTTGCATGAGGCGGGCGTGCCGCCAGAAGTACTGCACTTCCTGCCCGGCGATGGGGCGGACGTCGGTGGCTATGCGGTTGCGGACCCGAGAGTTGCGGGCGTCGCGTTTACCGGCTCCATGGAAACAGCAAGGTTGATCAACCAGGCGCTCGCGCATCGGGATGGGGCGATCGCCACACTGATCGCCGAGACAGGCGGCCAGAATGCGATGTTTGTCGATAGTTCCGCCTTGCCGGAGCAAGTCGTTCTGGATGCCGTCTATTCCGCGTTCAACAGTGCAGGACAACGATGCTCGGCATTGCGTATTTTGTGCTTGCAGGACGACATTGCGGATCGAGTCATTGAGTTGCTCAAAGGCTATATGGACGAGCTCTCGATAGGCGATCCTTCATTATTGTCTACCGATGTAGGTCCCGTGATAGACGAGCAAGCGAAGCGACTGCTGTTGGATCACATCGCAAGCACGGTTAAGACGGGCGAGTTAATTCATCAATGTCAGTTGGGTGCATCGACCGAAGACGGCACATTCGTTGCGCCGAGCGTGATTGAGATAGACGACCTCGGTCAACTCGATAAAGAAGTGTTCGGTCCTGTGCTGCATATCCTGCGGTTCAAAGGCGATAAATTGGCGGAAATGGTGGAGAAGGTGAATGACACAGGCTTCGGCTTGACGATGGGACTGCATAGCCGCATTGACAGTCGCGCCGAGGCGTTGGCTCTGCATTCGGGAGCAGGTAATCTCTATATCAATCGAAACATGATTGGTGCGATTGTCGGTGTGCAGCCATTCGGTGGTCGCGGCCTGTCGGGGACCGGTCCGAAGGCCGGTGGACCGCATTATTTGCCGCGATTCGGCAACGAGTTTGCCGTGAGCAATAATTTGTCTGCAGTGGGCGGCAATGCCACTTTGCTATCGCTCGGGGAAGAATGAAATGGCGTCAATCAGTATTTTTGATATTTTCAAAATAGGCATAGGGCCCTCAAGTTCGCATACGGTCGGACCGATGAAGGCCGCCAAGGCATTCATTGACTCTGTTGCCGAAAAAGGCGAGCCCGTTGCGAAACTGCAAGTGACATTGTATGGGTCGCTCGCTTATACCGGTGTTGGGCATGCAACCGACTCGGCAATAATGCTTGGTCTTGCGGGGCATATGCCAGATAGTATTGATCCGGATGCAGCCAGTCAGTATTTGAAGGTCATACGTAGCGAGAAGCGAATCGATATGCCGGGCATCGGCATATTGCCATTCGATCCGCAACTTGACCTTGTGTTCGAATTGAAAGAAACCTTGCCTCGTCATACTAACGGCATGCGTTTTCATGCAAGCAGCGCATCCGGCAAGGATGTCTTGATTGAAGACTATTACTCGCTGGGTGGCGGCTTTATCGTGCGCGGAGACGAAGAGCAATTACTAAGCCAGGAAGGTGAGCCGCCGTACCCGTTTCATAACGGTGAGACACTGCTGGCAATAGCAAATGAATTCGATCTGTCGATTCCTGACATGGTATTCAAGAACGAATGTCATTGGCGAGGTGAGGAAGAGGTCATTCGGCGGATCGACGAGTTATGGTCGGCAATGCAAGCTTGCGTCCAGCGTGGTCTCAACGCAGAGGGCGTTCTGCCAGGGCGGCTCGCTGTGACGCGGCGCGCGCCTAAACTCTATAAGTCAATTCAGGCAGATGGAGATCAGCAAGGTCGCAACACGCTCGACTGGGTCAACGCGTACGCCATTGCGGTTAATGAAGAAAATGCGGCAGGAGGGCGAGTGGTAACGTCACCCACCAATGGTGCAGCCGGCGTCATTCCAGCAGTCCTGCATTATTACTGGAAGCTGATTCCGGACGCGACCGAAGAGGGAATCCGGCGATTTATTCTCACAGCAGGGGCTATTGGCACCTTGTACAAGATAAATGCATCGATTTCCGGTGCGGAAATGGGCTGTCAGGGAGAAGTGGGCGTCGCTTGCTCAATGGCCGCCGCCGGCCTGGTTGCTGCATTTGGCGGTTCCAATTCCAACATCGAAAACGCGGCCGAGATAGGCATGGAACACAATCTCGGGCTCACCTGTGACCCGGTTGATGGCCTGGTGCAGATTCCCTGTATAGAACGAAACGCGATGGGTGCTGTCAAGGCAGTCAACGCCGCGCGCCTGGCATGGCATGGTGATGGGTCACATAAAGTCAGTCTTGATCAGGTGATCGCGACCATGCGCCAGACGGGTCTGGATATGAAGACGATCTACAAAGAAACATCCGAGGGCGGGCTTGCGGTTAACGTAGTCGAGTGCTGAGTCGCTTGGGGAAGTCGTACAGGTCCAAAGTGATTGCACTATTTTTTCTTAAACTCCAGTCATCGGAATCGATGGTTACGGATACGAGGCCACAGGTCGGCATATTGTTCGTGACGCCCGGGGACAGAAAGTTCGCAAATTCCGTCATTCCCGGATTGTGTCCGACAACGACGACGCTGTTAAAACCGGAGTCCTGCTGACTAACGTAGTCAATCAGTGTGTCAAGACTGGCAAGATACAGCTTGTTATCCCGCTGTAGAAATTCTATTGGGTAGGAAATTTCTCTGGCAAGCGCTTTCGCGGTTTCCCAGGTGCGGCGGGCCGGACTCGATACGATCAATGACGGTCGAATCGCCGCTTCGTGAATTCGTCGTGCCATTTCGGGTGCGTCTCGTGCTCCGCGATCATTCAACGGTCGCTCGTGATCGGCAAGACCGCTGTCGTCCCAACTGGACTTTGCGTGGCGCAATAAGGTGAGCGTTTTCATGGCCTGGATGCTTCAACTAAAAAAACGTAACTGCTAACGTGTACTACGTGATTTTAGCTACATCATACCAGTCTGCAAGCGGGCTTCCTCAGACATCATTGACTGGCTCCAGGGTGGGTCAAAAACGAGTTCAACCCGAACATCTTCTACCGTCGGAATCACGGCGATTTTTTCCTGTGCGTCCTGAATCAGTATCGGACCCATGCCGCAGCCGGGCGCCGTCAGGGTCATGTCAACGCGAACAAATCGTCCGCCTTCGGGTCTGTTTTCGATATCGCAGCGATAAACCAGCCCGAGATCAACAATATTGATCGGAATTTCCGGGTCGTATACGGTTCTCAGCTGCTCCCAGATAACGCTCTCAATATCCGCATCCGTTGCGTTCTCGGGTATGGCCGGAGGCGGCACAGGTTCCTTGCCGATGGCGTCTGCATCCGTGCCAGCGATTCGGAACAGATTGCCCTCGACGTAAACGGTAAAACTGCCGCCGAGTTCCTGTGTGATAAAGCCGCTGGTGCCTTCACGCAGGGTCAGGGATTCGCCAGCCGGTATTTCGACGGCTGTGACGTCGCGAGAAATGGAAAAAGGTTCGTTCATGTGGCCAAACATAACTGCTCCATCGATGTCGCCACCGAAGTGGCGTATAAAAAGTGATTCATTCGGTAGTTGCCGGGTTCTTGTCCTGGTTTAGCGCGGCATTCATCGCGTGCCAGGATAAGGTTGCGCATTTCACCCGAGACGGATATTGCCTGACCCCCTGCAGCGCACGTAGCTTGCCAAGATCAATGGGCGCCGATTCGGTTCTTCCCGACAATGAGTCTGTTACTGCGTGAAAAAAGTCTGTCGCCTCGGCTCTCGTCATGCCGGTAACCGTATCCGTCAGCAAAGATGCGGAGGCGACGGATATTGCACAACCGGACCCTTCGAAACAGGCATCCGTGATCCGCATGTCGTCGTCCAAACGAAAATACAGTTTTAATTTGTCGCCGCAAAGTGGATTAATGCCGTCAGCGGAATGTGTTGCCCCTTCCAGTTTGCCGAAATGGCGCGGGCTTCTGGCGTGATCCAGAATGAGTTCGCGATAGAGCTCGCGCAGGTCAGAGTGTGTTTGCGCGTCGTCGTTCATTTGCAAAAAAGCTCTCGTGCCTTGTCGAGCGCCACAACCAGGCGATCAATGTCGTCGGTGTTGTTATAGAGCGCCAGGGACGCACGGGCGGTGCCAGAGATGCCAAAGAATGACATGACCGGCATTGCGCAGTGATGGCCTGTTCGAATGGCCACGCCCTGATGGTCAAGTATGGTTCCAAGATCGTGTGGATGAATGTCGGCCAGCAAGAAAGACTGAACGCCCGCCTTGTGCGTTGCGGTGCCGATTAATCGAATGTCGTCCATGCTGCCTAGCGCTGACGTCATATAGGCCAGAAGCTCGGCTTCATGGCTGGCAATGCGTTGCATGCCGACAGCTTGCAAATATCGTACAGCAGCGCCTAAGCCGATCGCGGAAGAAATATTCGGTGTGCCAGCTTCAAACTTGTAAGGCAGATCGTTGTAGGTAGTGCCGTCGAAGCTCACCTCGAGAATCATATCGCCACCGCCCTTATAGGGAGGCATCGCTTCGAGCAGGGATTCTTTTCCATACAGGATGCCAATCCCTGTTGGACCGAACATTTTGTGACCGGAAAAGGCGTAAAAATCGCAGTCGAGATCTTGCACGTCTACCGCCATGTGCGCAATGGCCTGAGCGCCATCGACCAGCACTGGCACGCCCGCAGCGTGCGCTTTCTCAACGATCTGTTTAACGGGAAGTATCGTGCCGAGCGCATTCGAAACGTGCGCAATCGCCAGCAGTTTTACTGAATCATCGAGTACTTCATACAATTGTTGCAGGTTTACTTCGCCTTGCTCGTCGATATCGATGACGATCAATTCGGCGCCTGTTTGTTCACAGATCATTTGCCACGGAACAATATTGGAGTGATGTTCGAGGTGGGTGATTACGATCTTGTTGCCGGCTTTCAGTCGTGGTTTACAGAAACTTTGTGCGACCAGGTTTATGGACTCTGTCGTGCCGCTGGTGAACAGAGTTTCGCATCGTGCATTGGCATTGATAAAGTCGACGACGGCGTCGCGCGCACCTTCGTAAGCATCGGTGGCACGATGGCTAAGTGTGTGAACACCTCTGTGTACATTTGCATGATCGTGTTTTTGATATTCGCTGATCGCCTCGATGACGACCGTTGCAGGCTGCGATGATGCGGCGCTGTCGAGATAGACCAGGGGCGCACCATTGATGTCCTGGGCTAAAGAGGGAAAATCCGATCGCAGACTGTCCATGCCGGCATAAGCGGCTTCGCGATCGTCAGTGTGAAGTTGCGCCTTACTCATCGCCGGAACCGCCAATCAGGTCATCCAGGCGCTCATCAATGGCGCCGGATACGTACTCGTGAGCGGCGTCCACGGTAAGCAGGGACAGTATCTTGGCGGCGAATGCGCGTGTGATCAATCGAGTCGCTTCGTCCAGGTCCAGCCCACGTGTGCGCAGGTAAAACAACGCCGTTTCATCCAGTTGCCCTACAGTGGCACCATGGCTGCATTTGACCTCGTCAGCATAGATTTCCAGCTCGGGCTTGGTGTCGATCTCTGCCTCTTTTGAAAGCAGCAGATTGTGATTTTGCTGATTGGCATCGGTTTCGTCCGCACCACGATGCACAATGGCTTTGCCGTTAAATACGCATCGTGATTTGCCGTTGAGAATGCCACGGTATTCTTCATTACTGCGACTGGGGCCGACGAGGTGATCAACCCGCGTGTGATTGTCTATGTGCTGTTGATCGCCGGCAAGGTACAAGCCATTCATTTCGACGGTTGAATTGCGCCCCTGCATTCGCGCAGTAATATCGTTGCGGACGAGAGAGCCGCCAAAATCGAATGCGCAGTGTCTGAAGCTGGAGCTCTCCGCCAACTCGACGGTTAGCT
>SMVB01225843.1_pt1 | contig 35415 bp, 29 predicted proteins | sample 2456461 | NCBI WGS metagenome assembly SMVB01 (sample SAMN11095934, study PRJNA526329) | marine sediment metagenome | biome: Marine sediment; feature: Surficial sediment; material: Deep marine sediment; isolation source: Hadal surficial sediment | place: Pacific Ocean | collected 2014-05 | depth... | reverse complement strand
ATCGTAGCCAGGACATGGACTACCACATTCCGGACACACGGTAATCGCATCCGGCCCTAGCTCGACGTACACGCGGACTTTCTGCTCGCTCAGCGCCAAGTCCACCTCGCCTACATACCAAGGTCGTGCGATTGCCAACAACTGCTCAAAAACTTCCCGGGATTGCATGAGATCCTCACTTCGTAAAAAGATGCGGCTAGCATAAACGCTAGCCGCAAGTTGTGCTTACGGCTTAGCAATCCAATGAGCCGCAGGGCGAGGGTTTGTCACCCGCAGGGCTGTAGCGAAGCGAAGGAGGTGCCTTGTACCTTGACTACGGGCGACCGGAGGTTATCTCTTCTCACCCACACAAAACCCGGAAGAGCCAGGATAACTAAACGCATGGCGGAGGCGATAAACTGGCGTAATGTCATATCGACGTCGCGTTTTTCCATTACCCGCAGCAACAGGTTCGCCACCCATCGTCCGATCATGAAACCGGCGATGATGACGACCACCGCGCCCAATAGCTTGAACGACCAATTGACGGCAAGGTCTACCAACACGGGATAAACTTGATTGAGCAGGTCCAGTTGTTCTTCTATTTTTCCATCCATGGCCGTTGTCCTTAAGCTTGTGCGAAGCGCAATATTTTTTCGTGGTTGCCGCTTAAATACCATAAACGCCAACCCACGCAAACAGCAACGATGGATAAACCCAGGGTTAACCCGGCCCAATATCCATAGACGCCCGGCGCCAATCCTGGTGCAATAATTTCTTCAGCCAACAGGTACCCGACCGGCAAGGCGACGAACCAATAGCCGACCAAGCCGATGTACATTGGCACGCTGGTGTCCTTATACCCCCGCAGAGCGCCAATGGTGACAGCCTGGCTGTCGTCGACGAGTTGATAGACTGCAATGAACAGGAGCAGGGTGGCCGCCACCTCAATCACTGCAGGATCGGTGGTATAGATGCTGATAAGCGTGTAGCGAAATGCGATCAACAAAATGCTGATCGCCAAGGCGTAACCAATAGAAAATTTGTATACAGCTGCAGACGCAGCGCGCGCGGCAAGGAGATTGCGCGAGCCGACATGAAACCCCACGCGAATACCCGCGGCGCTGCCAAGGCTCATGGGGATCACAAACGTCAGCCAATTGAGGTTGCCGGCGATAGAGTGTGCAGCGAAGGCATCTATACTGATGCGTGCGACCAACAGCGAGATAACAGAGTAAACCGCCATTTCGAGAAATACGGTCAAGCCGATCGGGGTGCCGATTTTCATGATGCTCATGATGGTTTTCATATCGGGCAATTCGAATTTGTCTAAAAATCCGGTAACTCTGAAATAACGCAGGCGCACAACGATCAACATCAAACCAAGCTCTACCCAGAACACAACGGCAGTGGCCCAGCCACAGCCGACCCCGCCGAGTTCGGGAAAGCCATACTCACCGTAGATGAGGACGTAGTTAAGGAACGCATTGAGAGGTAAAATGCTGGCCGCAATAAGCATCGGCGGGCGGGTGTAACCAAGCCCTTCCGAAACGTGGCGTAAGGCGACATAGAACACCACCGGAGGTACGCCCCAAGCTACCGCGTTCAGATATTCCGCACCGATGGCGGCCGCTTCAGCGTTTACGCCAGCCCATGCATAGATGGGCGCTGCATTCAGCATCACGGTGACCAGTGCGGTGCAGGTAAACAAACAGATCCACAGCCCCTGGCGCAACTGATGTCCGACCGCATCGGTCTTACCGCCGCCGCGCAATTGAGAGGTGATCGGTGTCAGGGCCATGGTCACACCGGTCAGCAGCATGAACATTGGCCACATGATGCTGCCGCCGAGCGATACACCGGCCAGATCAACTGAGCTGTAGCGTCCGGCCATGGCCGTGTCGAGAAACCCTGTCGCCATGATGAACAATTGAGTGAGCATCATTGGCCAACCAAGGTGTAGGACGCTTCTTAGTTCACTAGGCGATTTGGCGATTGTCCTACGAGGTTCCTGCAAAAAATGTCTCACAATGATTCACGGCTGAGGTGCCGGCCAGGTATCATAGGCTGAACTCATGAGAGGTAGTGGTCAAATGGCAGTTGAGTTGGTGGTTGGTATCGCATTGGCAAGCCTGTTAGCAGGGCTTGGTGTGGGCTACTTCCTGACCGGAACGGGTAGTGCGAAGAGAGCCCGGGTGACAGAACTCGAAGGCGCCTTGGAAGCTGCACGAACGGAGTTGGCGGACTATAAACGGGATGTGTTCGGCCAATTTTCTGCGACCGCGGAAAAGTTTCGTGCGCTGGATAAAAGCTACAACGATTTGCACCGGCAGCTGGCTGAAAGCTCTGTCGCGCTGTGCGGGGACGCGGCGACGCCCCTCTTGGAAGGCTACGCGTCAGAAGGTCCTTTAGCGCCTGCCTTGGATGTGGTTGAAGAAGAAATTGTGGTAGCAGAAGCGGAGCCGTCGAATACAGCTGAAGATGAAGAAGACGTCACGGTTCCCACGCTCACCGAGATTGATGCCGATGAACTGAGCCCCGGCATAAACTCTAGGAAGGAGTCTGCGTGATCCGCTGGTAGTCCGGCATGATTAAGGAGGTTCCACCGCTCAGCAACAACATAAAGCTTAATTTCGGTGTCGGCCAGATTGCGGAAGGTATCAAGAGCTGTACCTTCGGTACGTTTCTGATGTTTTACTACAATCAGGTGCTGGGCTTGTCTGCTGACCTTGCGGGATCGGCCATCGCGCTGGCTTTGATCTTTGATGCGATAACGGACCCGATCGCAGGCAGCGTTTCTGACCGCTGGCAAAGTCCTCGGGGACGTCGGCATCCGTTCATGTACGCGTCGGCTGTGCCGTTAGGCCTGAGTTTCTTTTTGCTCTTTTCACCCTGGGTGAGTATTGACAGCGTAGGTGATACGGGAATGTTCGCCTGGATGCTGATCTGTACCATCCTGACCCGGGCAGCGATGACTTTATATCATGTCCCGCATATGGCCCTTGGTGCTGAATTGTCAGACGATTATGATGAGCGCACGGTGTTGGTGGCGATCCGCAATTTCTTTGGCGCCACCGGCTTCATTCTTGTTTACGTGCTCGGCTTTGGCGTTTTCTTTGCGCCCACTGCTGAATTTCCCAACGGTCAGTTGAATGCGGCAGCGTACTCTCCCTTTGCGCTGACCTTGGGGGTGCTCATGGCGCTGTCGATATTCGTGACGGCGTTTGGCACCCGCAGTCGTATACCCTATCTGCCAAAAGCTCGCACCCTTGAAGCGGGTGTGAGTGCGCGCGATGTGGTGCTCGAAACTCTGGCTGCGATGCGCAACAAGTCGTTTCGGTGGATGATGTTTGGCTTCATTCTCATCATCATTGCATTCGGGGTGGCTGGTGCAACAGGGTTGTACATGTATACATTTTTCTGGGAACTGGAACGTTTTCAGATTCTGCTGGTGCTGATTACCGGACCCCTTGGCAGCATGGTGGGTTATATGCTTGCGCGGCGGTTTTTTGTCTGGCTCGACAAGCGCGATGCAATGATTGCCGGGGGTCTGATGTGGATGGGCATTCACGCTCTGCCAGTGCTGTTGTATCTGGTTGATCTGGCGCCGGCTCCGGGCAGTTGGGGGGCGGCAATTTTTCTCGCTGGAATCCTGCTATTCGCTGGAGCCGCAATTGCCCAGATTGTCGTCGGTATCGGCACGGCGATGGCGGACATAGCCGATGAAAATGAACTGGCGACAGGCCGGCGACAAGAAGGGGTGTTCTTTGGTGCTTCGGCTTTCGCTAACAAATGCTCAGCGGCACTGGGCTCCTTTGTGGCAGGGCTCGTTCTCGAATGGATCAACTGGCCGGTCGGCGCTGCGATCCGCTCAGCCGCAGATATTCCTGCGGAAACACTGCTTACTTTGGCCGTGGTTTCAGGACCGATTACAGCGCTTCTGGCGATCCCGGGGTTGCTGTGCTTGCGCGGCTACAGTCTGAATCGCGAACGCCTGGCGGAAATACAAACTGAACTGCGCGGTTCCGCCGCCGCCCAATAGCCCGTCTCAGGCCGCTGGACGTGCCGTGCCTAATATCGAAACGCGCTCGCCATAGCGGCTGTGTGGGGAGTAGTCCCAGACAGCATGATGTTGCGTGCAGCGGTTGTCCCAGAAGGTCAGCGTATTGGGTTGCCATTCCACATGGCAGTACAGACGCTGGGTTTGGGCGATATGATCGTAAAGTCCGCCCAGTAACGCGCGACTTTCCCAGCCATGCATGCCTTTGATGTGGGAAGTAAAGCCGCTGTTGACGTAGAGTATTTTCTTGCCGGTCTCTGGATGTTTGGTGATGACCGGATGTTCATTTTTTGGATATTTGGTGCCGTCTGCAGGCGCTACTTTGTAGTTGCCGAGATAGGGGATTGCGCCATCGTGTACCGCTACCAGAGGGTCCAGCAATGATTTCATGGTGTCACTGAGTAAGTCATAGGCCAGATACATGTCCGCAAACAGCGTGTCGCCGCCGCCACATTCCGGTGTTTCGGTGATGTATAACATCGAACCCAACGGCGGGATCTCGTCGCAGGTCACATCCGTGTGCCAGCCGTTCCCTGCCGTGTAGGCAGAGTCCTTGGTGGTCTTCACGCGTAAGATTTCCGGGTCACCGCCATAACTGTGTTGCATGGGATGCACGTGCAACGAGCCAAATTTTCGACCGAAGGCTTTATGTTGTTCTTGATTGATGTGCTGGTCGCGGAACACCACAACTTTCCAGTCGAGCCAGGCCTGGTAGATCTCGCTGAATTGCTCGTTTGATAGAGGTTTGGACAGGTCTACGCCGTCGATCTCGGCGCCTATGTGTGGCGTCAGGCTATTGACGCCGATGGTTTTGAAGTCGTCTATCTGTGCCATGTTGGCTTCCTAATCTGGTAATCCAAGCACTCGCTTGGCAATGATGTTGGCTTGCACTTCATTGCTGCCGCCATAAATTGTGGTGGCTTTTGAGCCGAGCCATTCGCTGGTGGTATCCAGTTCGCTCTGGCTGAAGCCGTTGGTGTCATGGGCACCTAAGCCATTAAAACCCATAAGTTCACGTTTCAGGGCAGCGCTATCCTGCTGCAGGGCGGCGCCGTATAGTTTGAATATGGAGGTGGCGGCGCCTGGTGTGCCAGAGGTGTTTTCTTCATTTGCGCGACGCGCGGTAAGCTGAAACGCTGCGCGATTCATGTTGAGGGTCGTCACCTCTTGACGCACCGCGGTGTCCGCTATCGTGCCGTTGTGTTCGCCGACATAGGTTTTCGCCGCGCGTACCAGGCCCGAGCCGGGTTGGGCTTGACGCGCGCCACCGGTGAGACCGCCAATGCCGGATCGTTCATATTGCAGAAGTCGCTTACCGACAGTCCAACCACGATTAAGGTCGCCAATGAGGTCTTCTTTGCCGGCGACGGCATCGTCGAAAAACGTTTCGCAAAACGGCGATGTGCCTGACAGAAGCTGAATAGGTTTGATCGTCACACCAGGCTGATCCATGGTCATCAACATGAAGCTGATGCCTTCATGCTTGGGTGCGTCGAAATCGGTACGCACTAGAATGAACATCCAGTCTGCAGTTGCAGCGCCAGAGGTCCAGATTTTCTGTCCATTGATGAGATAGTGGTCGCCCTTTTCCTCGGCGCGGGTCATTAATGCAGCGAGGTCTGAGCCGGCATTGGGTTCCGAGTAGCCCTGGCACCATTGAATTTCACCGCGCACAATTTTTGGCAGGTGACGCTCTTTTTGCTCGTCGGTGCCGAATTCCAACAAAGTGGGACCGATCATGGAGGTACCCATGCCCATCAGTGGTGAACGCGCTTTGATGACGCCCATTTCTTCGTACAGCACCTGAGCAAACTCTCGACTCAGACCGCCGCCGCCATACTGAGTTGGCCATGTCGGTGCTGTGAAACCTCGCTCAGCACAGCTTTCCAACCATCTGGCGACATCCGGTTGTAAGGTGATCTTGCTCGAACCGTTGGCGATTTGGCCGGGTCCACGAGCACCCTCCGGACAATTTTCTACCAGCCAGGCGGCAACTTCTGCACGAAACTCTGCGATCTCACCCAAAATCTATCCCCAAATCTGCTTTAAAAAGAATGCGAAACGAAAACTGTACTCGGTATAGTGTGAAACTCAAGAGCGGAGAATGACGATGAGTATGGTAGTGGCGCCTTTTTCGCTACAGAACTCCCGTGGTGAAGACATCAGTTTTCCCGCGACGGCGCCGAATGAAAGGCAAAGTCTGGTATGTTTTATCAAAGAAGACTGTCCCACTTGTCGTGAGGTAATGCCGGTGTTGGCAGCCCTGCACGATGCGTTCGGTGATTCGCTTGATGTACATATTGTCGGTCAAACCGAGGTTGGCAATGCGACCCTAGAGTCAGATTTCAGTCCTCCGTTTGCACTGCTGGACGATGCCACATTAAAAGTCTCCTTCGCGACAGATATAGATACCGTACCGACCTTGTTCTGGTCTGATGCGGCAGGCCAGCCCAAGCGGACGCTGATCGGCTTTGTCCGAGATGAATGGCAACAGCTTGACGAGGTTCTCGCCGCAGAAATGCAAACCCCTGGTGCAAGCATCAGTTGGGCAGATTTGCCCCAGTGGCGTCCGGGTTGTGGGTCGTTATCCGTTGATCCGCTTGTTGCAGATAAGTTACGTGCCGAATCCGAAAACAGTCCACTGCGCGCACGGCGCATCGATATTGGTGTGGCCGACGACGAAGTTGAATTCATGTTCGACCAGGGCTTCTCAGATGGCTTGCCGCTGGTGCCGCCAACGCCGGAACGAGTCCTGCGCATGCTCGCCGGGACCCAGCGAGACCCGCAGGAAATATTGGCGGTGATGCCGCCGAACATGGGCGATGTGACCGTGGAGAAAGTAGCCATCAATGCGGTGATGGCCGGTTGCAAACCCGAGTACATGCCGGTGATTAACACCATTCTGCAGGCGATTTGCACCGACGAGTACAACATTCACGGTGTGATGGCGACAACCATGGGTGCCAGCCCGGTGGTGGTGGTGAATGGACCGATACGTGAACGCATCGGCATGAATATGAAATTAGGTGCGTTGGGGCAAGGCAATCGAGCCAACGCCACCATCGGCCGGGCTGTGCGTCTGGTGATCCGCAATGTGGGTGGTGCGCAACCGGGTGGCACCGAACGGTCGACATTGGGCAATCCGATGAAGTTCACCATGTGCTTCGCCGAGTGGGAAGAACGTAATCCCTGGGGCGCACTGCATGTGGAGCGTGGTTTCAACGAAACCGATTCAGTTATCTCGGTATTTACCATGTCCAGTGGCCCGACTCTGATCGTCGATCAGGATTCCCGTACCGGCGCTGGCCTGGCTGGCACAATGGGGCTGTCGCTGGAATCGGCGTTCAATACCAAGGCGCATTTCGCTACAGATTGCCTGCTGGTCGTAGTGCCGGAACATGTCGATACGTTTGTTAGAGACGGCTACACCAAGGCGGATATACGTCGCCGCATCCAAGAGGTGACCGCACGGCCAATTCGTGATCTGGTGGCTGACGACGTATCGGGCACCGGCTTCAAGGCGGAGGTGGTTGCGGCGATGGATGAAGAAACGCGCAACAAAATGTTGCCAAAATTTCGTACAGAAGAAGATATACATATAGTGGTGGCGGGCTCTGAGGCTGGAAAGTTTTCGGGCGCGTTTCACGGCTGGGCGACCGGGGAGATTGGCTCGATCTCCGTATCGCGCAAAATAGATGAGCTTTGAGGAGCATTTATGACGACCATACTTGACCCCACCAACGAGCGGGTACCCGTGGAGCGCAGCATTGCGCCGCGCACAGCTACCATCGCTGGCAATGTCGCGTTCCTGGATATTTCCAAGCCTCGCGGTAATGTGCTGATTGACCGCTTGGAAGTGCTGTTAGCAGAGCGTTTGCCGGATGTGACGTTCAACCGCTATTCGAAACCGACATTTGCCAAACCCGCACCGGATGCGTTGCGACAGCAGATCCAGCAGGAAAACGATTTTGTAATCGAAGCCCTGGCTGACTGAGGATCCTGTACCACGTGCAGTTTGCATGACACGGTATGGTTCGAAATCCAAGGTACGCCTGCGGTTGCGATCGCCTCTTCAGAATTTGCCGATGCGGCGGAAACGCAAGCCCGAGCCTTGGGCATGCTGGGTGCGCAGCGGGTGTTTGTTGCTCATCCCATACAGGATGCCAATGATGAAGAGATGCGGGCGAAAGCAGATGCCGTAGTCGACCAGGTTATCGCAGCGCTGAGCACAAGCTGAAGCAAGCGGACCTTGGTCGTGACGGCCAGGGTCGGTTCAGCGGCAGTATTGAGAAAAATGAGCCAGTAATGTCTGCTCGTCTTCAGCACGCGTAAAAAACTGGCCCAGATACTTCACGCTGCTGTTGATTTCTTTGTCTGAGAGCGCCGGTAGCGCACGCTGCAAAGTTTTCGCAGGCATGCAGAAGCCACGATAAAGTCGTTGCGTGACCTTGCGAACCGAGATCGATAATTTTGCCGTTGCGCCATACCCGCCTCTTCTTCGATGACAAAGGCGTATTGGATGGGCGATTTTTTACCACCGTCGATCTCTGAGTAGGTGATGCGAAGCAGGCGTACCTGAATTTGATGCTCAACATCGCTGACCGTTAACACGAACGGTAACTCCGGGTGGTTTCTTCTTTTCCGTATCAGGGTACTTACAGGACCCGCTAACTGTACATCGAGAATCGCATCGCTATCGAAGAACAGGGGCGGACTGGCTGAGGTTGTTATTGTCAGAAGTGCGACTAATAAGTTCATCAGAGGTTCCCTAGCAAATACGCATAACTGCTTATGGACAGATATTGTCGTCAGAGCTACGTTTGGACGGTATTTGCCAGCAGAGACCAAGCGAATGAACATAGCAGCAGACGTAGATATCTCCAAAGTTCAGGCCGCTGGACACTTTGATGTGCTCATTGTCGGGGCAGGAATTTCCGGCATAGATGCAGCCCATTACCTGCAGAGCGAATGCCGGGGAAAAGCTTTGTGCTGTTGGAGAATCAAGAGAGCTTTGGCGGCACCTGGTTAACCCATAAATATCCTGGCATCCGTTCGGACAGCGACCTGTTTACCTTTGGCTATAAGTGGACACCTTGGATGAGCGCGCCCATTGCCACGGCGGACGAAATATTGAAATATCTGGATGAAGTGTTGGATGAAGAAGATCTGCGTAAACACATTCGTTATCAGGTCAAAGTGACGGATGCGTCCTGGTCCAGTGACGATCAACAGTGGACGGTTCTCACAGAACGTCTGGACGCTGGCGAACGACAGAGTTTCACGGCGAATTTTCTGTGGATGTGCCAGGGCTACTATCGCCACTCGGAAGGCTATACGCCAGAGTGGGAAGGCATGGACGACTATCAGGGCGAAATCATTCACCCGCAAACATGGCCGGAGGATCTGGACTACGCAGGCAAAAATGTATTAGTCATCAGCTCTGGCGCAACGGCAGCCGCCCTGGTTCCGGCAATGGCGGAAAAGTGCGGGCATATCACTATGCTGCAACGTTCACCGACCTATTTTGCAGCGGCCCCCAACAGTAACGAATTAGCGGATATGCTGCGTGAACTGGAAGTGCCTGATGAGTGGACTCACGAGATCGTGCGCCGCAAGATCCTCCAGGATCAACAGGAGATCACCAGACGTTCGTTTGAAGAACCAGAAGCGTTGAAGGCAGAATTGATAGGTGCCGCTAGAGAATATCTAGGCGAAGACTTCGATATTGCCACCCACTTCACCCCCAAGTATCGCCCCTGGCGGCAACGTCTGGCTTTCCTGCCGGATGGTGACCTGTTTCAAGGTCTCAGCTCTGGTCAGGCCACTGTGGTCACAGACAATATTGAGCGCTCTACCGAAAAAGGCATACTGTTAGAGTCCGGAAAGGAGTTACAGGCGGACATAATTATTACCGCCACGGGCTTCAATTTGTGTGTGTTGGGAGATATTGATTTCAGCGTTGACGGCGAGCCCGTTGATTTCGCGGATCCCGTTACCTATCGAGGCATGATGTTCTCAGGGGTGCCTAACATGGCCTGGGTATTTGGTTATTTCCGCGCCAGTTGGACGCTCAGGGCCGACCTCATAGCCGAATTTATCTGCCGCATGTTCAAGCATATGGATGAGCAGGGGATGACAACGGTAACCCCGCGGTTGGGACAGGAAGATCACAACATGCCGCATCTACCGTGGATCGATTCGGAGAATTTTAATCCAGGATATTTGACGCGCAGCATGCACTTTACTCTGACCCCGATTTCGGCCCCATTTTTTATTCGCTCCCGGCCTGTTCGTGCTGAGCGGCCATGCGCCAGGTGTTATTCACCGTATCTGGCAGGATCTTCACGCCGGTAGTAAATTTAAATGGTTCTGTCAGGCCACTGGCATAGGCCATCTCAATAAAATAGGCGATGTAGCCGCTCTGGGGTAGATCCATCTTTACCACGTATCTACCTGGCTCGACTTCCGTGAGCTGTGTTTCAAGGTAGGCATTGCCAATGGTGTTTTTCATGAAGTTTCGGCGCTCGGGGTTGTGGGCCTGCCACAGTTTGACGCTAAGGGGTTTATCCAGCGTCAAAACCGTGATGGTGCCGTCCGGCGCAACATCCCAGGTGTACCGTGGTGTCGGTATGTTGTTGACCACCGCGTGATACCAGGCCAGAACGCTGTCCAACACATCGGTATCTGCCAGGCTGTGGTCAGCGTTTGGAATGTAGCGCAGATGCTTTTCGCCGATGAGATCATGCCAGTAAAACTGCCATGAATCGGGCAGAAAGAACTGGTCGCCGGTCGAGTTGACGATGAATTTAGGCAGCATCAAACGATCACGATATTCATATGGTTCGACCAACTTCATCAGTGCGTGGTTTTGCGGCGTGCCGAGCCATTCCATGATTCCCATGGCCACGTAGTCGTCTACCGCCGGCGCATATTTGCCGTACACCTCGAAATGGTGCTTGAACGATGCTTCCAGGTTCAGCATATCGATCACAATGGGCACTATGGCAATAACACGCTGGTCGACGGCCGCCGTTGTCCATGTTGTCCAGCCACGTTTTGAAGCCCCGGCGACGACAAATTTCTGCACGTCGATGCCGCCGCCTTTTTTCGAGGCCATCAGATCGGTTACGGTATCCATAGCCCGTACTGCGGCTTTCGTCATGGGCAGACGCAGGGGCCACTTTTCGTCCGCTGTTTTCAGGTATTTGTCCCAGGTGTAGGCGATGGTTGCGTCTTCGTAACGACTTGTTTGGGCGTCATCTGTGAATATCAGTGGTTGGTTCGGCACCATGTACAAAGTTGTCACGACGGTATTTGTTTGCCGCGCCATGTTGATATTCCAATCCGGGGCCGCTTCGCGATTTGGTTTGCTCTTGTCTCCTCCGGTAATGTACAGGTAGCCGATATCGCTACTCACATTGTCGGGTACGGTAACCGTCATCACATGTTCCCACAGCGGCAGATTGACTTCGGCTTCGGTCAGGTATTTTTGTGATGTCATATTTACAATGAACGTAACAAAGCCATCGCCTTGAATGGTCTCGCCTACTTCATAGTGATAATGGCTATCTGGTGCAGCCACGTAACGGTCTAGAGCGGTCAGTTCCAGGCCTGCTGGCCCGGCGTTTGCTGTCAAGGAAATGCATAGTAGGGCTAAAGAAAAAACTGCTGATGAACGGGGTCGGTACACCTGGTTGCTCCTGGTGGCTGGGGTGGGTATGTTACTGAACTCCTGACATGATAAGAAAATGACGCAAGATCTACAAACAAAAATCGTCGGCCGATGAATGTCTGGGACCCGTTCGTTCGCCTGTTTCACTGGGCCCTGGTGTTATTCTTTTTCCTCGCTTACTACCTTGAAGGTGACTGGCGGGAACTGCACGGTCATGCAGGATATACGGTGGCGCTGCTGGTTTCGTTTCGAATAATCTGGGGCTTTATCGGCACCAGCGCGGCCCGTTTTGCGAATTTTGTCGTGCCGCCGCGTGACATCAGCGCCTATTTGAGCGGTTTTGTGCGGGGCACCAGCGAACCTCATGCGGGTCACGATCCCGCCGGGGCAGTCATGATACTGGTGTTATTAACTTCCCTGTTAGCGACCACGATCACTGGCATGTCGTTGTTTGCGATGGAAGGCAGCGGTCCGTTGGTTGGCACGTTTGTGACACGCTGGCCAGGGCATGTGGTGGAGGATTTGCATGAATTTTTTGCCGATTTCACCGTGATCCTGGTGTTGGTACACGTTGCCGGGGTGTTGGTCACCAGCCGGGTTCATCAGCAGAACTTGATTGCAGCGATGATAACGGGTCGCAAGAAGTCGAGGCCCTGAGGATGCCGGTTAAAAGGTCCTGCAGGGCGGTGTTAGTTCTATTTTTGACGCTGGCACCCGGGAGTGCATTCGCTGTTTCCGAAGTGACACGAGTGATGCTGGAAGAACTTCAAACCATGGCACCGCTATCCTTTAGTGCGGCAGCGGGTAAAGCGACCTGGTTTAAAGATATCGATGGGCGCAGCTGTACAACCTGCCATACAGAATCCGTGCTGGTAAGCGGCAGGCACCAGCGCACGGGTAAGGTCATTGAGGCGATGGCACCGTCAATAAACCCACAGCGGCTGACCGTTCGTAAGAAGATAAATAAATGGTTGTTACGCAACTGCAAGTGGACTTTCGGTCGGGAATGTAGCGCTCAGGAAAAGGGTGACATATTGGTTTGGTTGAGCGAACAATAGCGCAGCAGGCAGCAGGCAGCAGGCAGATGGAAAGTATGGACACACAGATGGGTAAATCACAGCGCCTGGCCGGCACGGTTGGACTTGCCTCAATCTTGGTGTTTGGGTTCTATGGCATTGTTGTCTACGCCGTCGCTGGTGATTCGACTGATTACACCAAAGACACCATCTATGTGGAAGAATGCGGCGCATGCCATCTGGCCTATCCGCCAGGGTTACTGCCGGTGGAGAGTGGTCGAAAGATTATGGGTGGTCTTGCAGACCACTTTGGTGAGAGTGCGGAACTCGATGAAGAAACCAGCGGCTACATCAGCAACTATCTGCAGCAAGAAGCTTTGCGAGCCGGGGTGCCGACCACCATGAGTGAAATGCTGCGCAATCTGCCTGCTGATCCGCCGTTGAGAATTACTGAGTTTCCAGCCTTCCTCGGTGCCCACCAGATAATCGCTGAGCAACTACAGATGGATGAATTCCCGGAAGGGTTCTTGAGCCCCTGTGCAGATTGTCACCGCCAGGCAGCGGATGCGCTGTTCGACAAAGAACTGTTACACCCCGGTTATGGACCACCCCTCCAATAAGCAAAAAAGGGGCAGGAATTAGTTCCTACCCCCTATCTACGCTGAAGAGCCGTTTATTTATGCGACTAGTTCTGCGTTACCGTTAACCTGTGGTCCCGCTGTGGATCGTAGTCTGCGTCCAGGCAGATAATCTCCAACACGCCACCTTCCAATGCGGGTGGTGGGATAGGGTTGTTGGACAGGCATATCTTACCGTCCGACGTAAACGTCATGTCCCGGGTGTAGGTGCCGGCCAGCGGTACTGGATAAACGATGAAGCGTTCTTCACTGGGAATGAATCGATAGATCCGGTCCGTCATGTTCTCGTTGATCCAGATATCCTGGGTGATGGGATGTACACCGAGGGCATAGGGTGCAGGGCGGAAACCTTCAGCAAATTCAGGCATGTCATAAACCGTGCTCTTGAACTCACCGACTTCGATGCGCGCTAATTCACCTTCGGAATAACCGGTTACCCAGAGAATACCTGCCTTGTCGAAATGCATGCGTCGCGGACCGCGCACGGGTGAGTCGTATTCGACGATCTCCAACGTGACCGGGTCGACGCGGCCGATCTTGTCGCCGAATAAGCGTCCGTACCACATGGAATCGTCAATGGGGTTGATATCGATGCCGTAGGGCTGGGTGCCACCAGAAATGCCGCCGGCGACCACGTGGGGTAGATCGAGAATCGTAAATTTACCGCTGTCCGTGTCCAGCCGGCCGACTTTTTCTGATCCCGCCAGGGTAAACCAGACGATACCTTTTGCATCGACCCGAATCGTGTGCGGGTAGACGGCGCCGGTTTCGCGTGGGATTTTGTAGGAAGACAGCCATTCGTTGGTTGCCGGGTCGAATACACCGATGCTGGTACTGCCGGTATTGGTCACGTAGTACTTACCATCGATACTCAGATCAAGGGAATGCGGACCATGCCGGTCAGTGGGGTTAAATAAGCCCACATTGCTGCCTTCGTTGGGGTTGTCTTCATGGAAGGTCATCGCCTCTCCGCCTGCCTGCAATATATATTGCGACTGGCCGGTAGCTGGGTCGGTAACCACCATGTGATCGAGCCCCTGGTCAACGGTGTAAATCAGCCCGTTGGTCGGATGCACAATGGAGTCGTGGGGAACGTACGCTTTAGTCAGGGCAAATTCGTAAATTTTCGCGCGGTCCAGCGCTTCGTCCAACGGGAACTCTGGTCGGACCATTATCGGCTTGCCGTCGAATCCTTTAGACAGAATGACAGATCGTTCGTCTCGCAGTTCAGCGTCGAAGTTACCGACCATGCGGTGCATACGTTGTATGGTCACAGCCCATGATTCGGCAGTGCGTGGCACACGGGTGAAGGCGTTGCCGATTTGATGACAGGACAGGCAATCGCGCTGAAACTGGTAGCGGTTAAAGTGAGCATCATCGCCTGACTCGAACGGTAAGCCACCGAAATGGTAGGCCGCTGGCAAGCTGTCGGAGATTTCTTCGTCGCTGGTCATCGGATGCATCACCAGGTTTTCTTCAGTTTGCGCGTTACCGCCGAGTTCGACGGTGGACATGGTGTCTTTGAAATAGGGCGAGCGGGCGCGCAGCTTTAAGCTGCCCTGCAGACCTGTGGCCAGCTCATAGCGACCGGCCCGGTTGGTGTAAACAGACTCCGACACGCCTGATGCATCGTCTGTGATGCGGATCATTACGCCTTGCATGGCCTTGCCGGTGTCGTCTTTGACCATGCCTGTCAGCGTGCCGGCAGACACAGGTATGGCGATAATGACGGCGAGCATCAGAACCGATATGGATTTGATTGATTTCATCAGAAAGTTCCCCGAATGGTTTAAATCGTGGTTGCTGTCAGTTTACAGCGATTCAGGGCTGCTGCGAAATGGCTTTAGGATAAGTTGGACCACTCGTGCCAGGCGCGCTGCAGGTCAACTTGCCAGCAGGGGCTCGCATCGGCACTGGCAATGAACACCAGTTGATGAGTCTGTGCGGATGGCAACGGGCTTAATTCGCAACTGTTCCCCACTTTCTGCACCAGCACCTCGCCCTGGTGGGTGCCGACAAAACCCTTTACGCGTTGCACCTGGGGCGGTAATTCGTCGAGCAGGAAGCTTAGTCTGGTACCACTGACAAGGCTGTTTTGCTGCAAGGTGCAGGTGGTCATCGCCACCGTGTGGTCCGGGGTGGTCGCGTCTGGTCGCACCGGCGTCGAATTCGAATACTCACTGCTTGTATCCAGCAGCATCCCAAGCAACTCAGGATCATCCACATCGAAGCTGTACCCGACGCCCGCCCCGACGTTGGGCGGTGGTATGAAGTCCGGTGCCAGTGCTTTTTTGGTGATGACCAGTACATCTGCTTCTTCGACCTGTTGCTTGACCAGATAGCCGACAAACTTATCCGCACACTGGTGTTGGTGGTGTTGCGCATCGATGAGCACGAAGCAAGCGCGAGCATGGTAGCCGGGGTAATCGCACTGAGCCTTTGTTTTCACCGGCAAGGCCACGCCGCTGGCCTCCATCAGGATGTGCTTGATCTCAACTTCACGCAGGGTTTCCAACGACGCGGTGAAGTCATCCTTAATGGAGCAGCAGACACAGCCGTTGGTGAGACTGATGATTTGTCCATCCGGTGAACTTGCGCGAATCAGTTGGGCATCGATGTTGATCGCGCCAAAGTCGTTCACCAGAATCGCCAACCCCCGCAAGTCGTCCGCCTGGGACAACAGACGGTTGAGCAAGGTCGTCTTGCCTGCGCCTAAATAGCCGCCGATGATGGTGATCGGTATGCTCATCGAGTTCGCTGCTACAGCGGGTAGACCTTGCCTTCGAACACCGTCGCGTGAATATTCAGATCTGCGATGTGCATCGGCTCGCAAGTGAGCGGGTCTTCATCGAGCACGGTGAAATCTGCATATTTGCCAGCGCGTATCGAGCCGGTGTCGTCTGCCATGCCCAGCACGTGGGCGGCATTGATGGTGATCGCCTGCAACGCTTGTTCTGCGCTCAGACACTCCGCTTCGCACATGACGTCTCCAGCGTGATTGACTCGGTTTACTGCAACCCAGGCGCTGTTCAGTGGTTCGGCTGGCGCCATAGTGAAATCCGAATGCAAGGTGGTGTTGATACCGGCCTTGAAGCATGCGCCCAGACGGGACATCTGCGACGCGCGTTCATAGCCAATGCCGTTGTTTGCATAAATATCCGACAATTCGTGCAGGTAATACACATTGGCAGAGACCTGGGCGCCCAGCGCTTTGATGCGAATGATTTGTTCCGGTGTGCTGAAACCAAAATGTTCCAGCGTGAAGCCGTGATTAAAACGCGGTTTTTCGAACTGCATTTTCTCCAGACAATCCAACGCCAGTTCCAGTCCCAGATCGCCAGTGACATGCACATGAATCTGATAGCCCGCCTGCCAGTAGGCGCGAATGCTGTTTTCCAGCACCTCCGGCGGCATCAGCCATTCGCCATGATGGCCGTCGATATATCCCGGCTCCTGGAGTTGCGCGAGCTGACTGAAGAAAGCGCCGTCACTGAACAGCTTGATGTGGCGACCGAACTGCAGGCGATGAGAATTACGCTGAGGCAGCGCATCGGCAATTTCGACACCTTGCTCCGGGGTTTTGCCGCCAGCCATCATGCGCAGCCCGTTGGCCACTAAGCGGGTACGAAAAGGCACATCTTCGCCTTCTAGGATTTGTGCCAGCGCCGTGGCTTCCAACTCGAAATCGAACAGACCCGTTGCTAAATCGCCGATGGTCGTATGACCGCCGTGGTGTACCACTGCCTTCAGACGTTGCAGACCGGCAGCGAATTTTTCCGGAGCGAGAATCCAAGGATTAAGGCGGTTGATGGCGAAGCCGAGACCGTTTTCAAAAAAATGGCCTTGTTCAAAATCAATTTGACTGCCGGGTCTGATGTCTTCGCTGTTGATATGCGCCATGGCGAGCGCAGCGTCGTTCATATACAACTCGTGGAATGAGCGATGCCAGACAACGATAGGGCGTTCGCTACTCACACTGTTAATGCGTGCACGGCTCATCTCACCATGCCAAAGCTGGTGATATCCCCAGATCAGCAACAGATCTTCTGCTGGCTTGTTGGCATGCAACGCCTGCATGCGCGCGGTGAAGTCTTCTGCAGAAGTCGTCGGCTCGACAGTGCCCCAAGGCAACTTCCAGCGCATTGCGGTGATGAATTCCATAGGTAACAGCACTGCCGCCATGGCAGGGTGCAGGTGCGGGTCAATGAAGCCCGGACAGATCACCTTATTGCTGAAGCGATCATCCACTTCATGAGGGTAAGCATCGAGCCACGGCGACATCTGCTCAAGCCGGCCTACTTCCAGAATACGTCCATCGCGCACTAACACACCCTCCGCCCGAGGTGCCGAAGGGTTCATGGTGATGACAGATTTTGCCGGATACAGCGTCAACATAGGGTATGGCTTAGCTCAATTGTGGGCATTCATGCTCTAATGACATGTTTTAACCTATGCAAGCGGAATTGGATAACAGAATCTACTACGGCTATTGGTTGGTCGTCGCCGCTTTCATCGCGCAATTTATCTCCGTTGGCATGTACAGCTACGTACTCGGTTCTTTCATGACACCGATGATCGAGGAGTTAGGCTGGTCGCGGGCAGATTTCACCCTCACGCGTACCATCGGACAACTGGTCATGGCACTGGTAGGTCTGTTCGTCGGGGTGCGGATTGATCGTTATGGCGGTCGTCCGGTGATGCTGATCGGCACCACCATACTCGCTATCACGCTGGTGCTGCACAGCCTGATCGAGTCGTTGTTGATGTGGTGGTTGCTCAATGGCGTATTGCTTACCGCAGGTTGCGCCATGGTGGGCAACCTGGTCGTCAATGTGACGCTGTCAAAGTGGTTCGTGATCAACCGCGGCAAGGCAATCGCCTTTGCCGCGATGGGTGTGTCCTTTGGCGGTGTGGTATTGACACCAGCGGTGACCTGGATGATTGACACTATTGGCTGGCGACCGTCTTGGATCTGGTTGGGCGCAATTGCTGCGGTCACGCTGTATCCGGTCGCGTTGTTCATGCGCCGTGCGCCGGAAGATCATGGTCTGAATCCAGATGGGCTGAGTAATGCAGAGGTCGCCGCAGGTGGCAATGCGCAGTCTCTGGCGGAAGATGCGAACGCCTATACCCGGGGCGAAGCGCTGCGCTCGATATCGTTTTATGCGCTGGTCGTTGCGTTTGGTTTTTTCACTATAAACATCGTCGTCATGGTGCTGCATACCGTGCCTTATCTTACTGATTACGGCTTCAGCCGGAGCCAGGCCGCCTTAGGCATGTTGGTTGCTTCCGTTCCGGCGATGGCCTCGAAGCCGGTTTGGGGGTATTTGATCGATCGTAGCCCGGCCAAGCCATTGGCTGCACTTTCAGCCCTGGTGACGGGTTTAGCGCTCTTTATGATCATCGCGGCGGTTAGCCAGCAGCAGTTGTTCTGGATCTATGCCGCTTATGCGGTGCTTGGACTGGGTTGGGGCGGCATGATTCCCATGCAGGAAGTGATCTGGGCATCCTTCTTCGGACGCCGCCACATTGGCGCGATACGCGGGGCCGGCATGCCCTTTGTGCTTGCCTTAGGTGCGGTCGCACCTTGGTTGGTATCCTATTATCACGATGTGGCAGGACAATATGACGGCGCCTTGCTGGTGGTCGCGGCGCTGAATGTGTTTTCCGGCGTGCTGATATTTTTCGTGCCGGTACCACCGGGAAAGTAGCGGCTGTGCTCGTGCTAACATTCACGCTCGAATGATAGGTGGAGGAACAGCGCATGTCTGAGCAAAAGTCTTACCGAGCGACTTACCAAACGATAGAAGTAACACCGGCGGGAGCGCTCGGCGCTTTCGTGGCGGGCGTTGATCTTGCGCAGTTTGATGACCAGACACTGGCAGAGTTGAGGGACGCTTTTGCCCAGTATTCGGTGTTGTTCTTCCGCGATCAGACATTGAGCCCGGAACAACACATTGCGTTGGCCGAGCGGTGGGGTGAAATCAACGTAAATCGCTTTTTTGTTCAGGTGCCGGACTATCCGAAAATCGCGCAAGTGCTCAAAGAAGCCGACCAGAAGATCAACATCGGCGGTGGTTGGCATACCGACCATTCTTACGATCAGATCCCGGCCCTGGGTTCTATGTTGTACGCGCTGGAAACACCACCGGTTGGTGGCGATACCTTGTTCGCTGGTACTTGCGTTGCCTACGACAGTCTGTCCGACGGATTCAAGGAAATGCTGGGTAGTCTGGAGGCAGTTCATTCTTCCCGTCATGTGTTTGGTGAGAACGCCAACGCCCCCGTCGAATTGAGCGACCGCCTTGGCAACCAGCAGGCGGCGACACAGGATGCCATTCATCCCGTGGTGATTGCGCATCCACTGTCCGGTCGTAAATCTCTGTACGTGAATCCTGGCTTTACCTTGCGCATCAACGGCTGGAATGATGAAGAATCGGCATCGTTGTTGAGTTACCTTTACGCGCATATCAGCAAACCGGAGCATTTCTATCGCCTGGCTTGGCAGACCGGAACCATGGCGTTCTGGGACAATCGCGCGACCTGGCACTACGCGATCAACGATTACCATGGTGAGCGTCGCTTGATGCACAGGATTACTTTAGAAGGTGAGCCCCTCGCCGCGTGAGTGAGGCAGCGCCGGAAGGGTTTGAAAAGGAGGTTATCGGCTACTGCGATCCGTTGTCGGTGCGTCCGGGTGCAACCATTGGTTTTAAGCTGAGCAGCTATTCCCCGGGTCCCGCGGATGTGTCGCTGGTCAAACTGATCAGCGGCGATGACCGGCCTCACGGCACGGGTCTTATCGAAAAGCCGCTTGATAGTGACATGACCAGCCCGGTGAACCTCACCACCCAGGCGCTGGTGCCTGGCTCATACGCCCGGGTTGCTCAGATGCCTGGCTTTGACAGTGGCGAATTCGATATATGGGTGTATCCCACCCTGGTAAGAGAAGCAGGCCAGGTCATAGTCAACCTGGCTGGTCTGCGCCTTCAAGTGGACACATCCGGTTTTAGCGCACACTGGCCAAACGGTAGTTTGCAGGTGAGGTTGAACATTCAGCAGCGCCGCTGGTATCAACTGCGCTTGAGTTTTGGCGACGCTGTGGGGCTGTCGGTGGAACGATACGCCGGTGGTGTGGGTGAACAAAATCAACGCTGGCGTGAAGACTCAGGTGAAGGCGCAGAACTCGTCGCTGGGGATTGGCTTTTTGCCGCTCAAGCGCCGGGCGTGAAACATTTCAACGGTCGCCTGGAAGCGCCGCGGTTAAAAAGCCGTGAGCGAGTTGTTGCGCACTGGGATTTTGCTGAAGGCATTGGCGGTCAGGAAGTCGTTGATGTCTGCGACGGTCACCATGGCCGTTTGTATCAGACCCCAACACGCGCCGTATGTGGCCGGCATTGGGATGGTACGGCGCAAAACTTCCAGCAATTACCAGAACACTATGCGGCTATTCATTTTCATGAAGACGATCTGACCGATGCCGGCTGGGACGACACGATCCAGTGGACGATTCCCTCTGACTTTGCTGGTGGTCAATATGCATTGAAAATAGTGCAGGGAAGTTCCGAAGATTACGTGCCGTTCTTTGTCAGACCCGCCAAGGGCAGCCGTGGTGCGGATCTGGTCTATCTGGTGCCGACCGCCACTTATCTGGCTTATGCCAATCAGCGCCTTGGTTTTGCCGGTGGCATTCTCGGCAGCAACAGAATCCGCCACGCCAACGATGCTTTCCTCTATGCCCATGAGGATGTGGGCTACTCCTTATATGAATATCACCGGGATGGCAGCGGCGTGCATTTTTCATCGCGCTTGCGACCGGTCTTGAACATGAAGCCGAAAACCGGCACCTGGGCTTTTAACGCAGATACGCATATCACCGCCTGGCTGGATGCGATATCACAGCCATTCGATGTTCTCACCGATGAAGATCTGCATTTGGAAGGTGCGCAAGCACTGGCAGGCTACACGACGGTTATTACCGGCACCCACCCGGAATACTATTCCACTGCCATGCGGGACAGCCTGGCATCCTGGCTGGGCGATGGCGGTCGACTGATGTACATGGGCGGCAACGGTTTTTACTGGCGGATTGCCTATGACGCGGATAACCCGGCAATTATCGAAGTCCGCCGTGCAGAAGATGGCACCAGAGCCTGGATCGCCCAACCCGGAGAATACTATCAACAGTTTAACGGCGAGTACGGTGGTCTCTGGCGTCGTCTAGGCAAACCTCCGAACGAGTTGGTTGGCATCGGTTTTGCCGCCCAGGGTTTTGATGGGGGCACCTACTATCGAGTGCAACCTGGTGCTCTGGACCCGCGAGTTGCGTTTGCCCTGGAAGGTGTCGATGCCACCGATGTGTGGGGAAATTTCGGCAATCAGGGCGGTGGTGCAGCAGGCGAAGAGATAGACCGCTGGGACGAGTCTTTGGGATCACCACCCCACGCCGTGATCATTGCCAGTTCGGAGAATCACAAACCCGGCATGCTACGAGTGAAGGAAGAATTCCACATGATGCGGCCCCTCGGGGATGATCCTGACGTTAAGGCCGACATGGTGTTCTTTGAGGTGCCCGGTGGTGGTGCGGTGTTCAGCACCGGCTCGATTTCCTACGCGGGTGCGCTCGCGCATAACGACTACGACAATGAGATTGCCAGGATTACCGGCAACGTGCTGAATCGTTTTCTGCGCGCTGAGCCATTCGACTATCCGGCCTAGTCCTGCAGTTCAGGCAGATCGCGGAAGTAGGACAGTACTTGCGCATTTGCCAACGCACTCGTGTTCTTCACTTCGCGACCGTGGATAACATCACGCACCGCCAGTTCGGCGATTTTGCCACTCATGGTGCGCGGTATGTCAGCGACTTGAATGATCTTTGCCGGGGTGTGCCGGGGCGAGGCGAACTGACGTATACGCTTCCTTATACGCTCGCTCAGCTCGTCGTCGAGTGACGTTTCGGAACGCATCATGACAAACAATATAACGCGCACGTCGTCTTGCCACTGTTGGCCGACGCAGACCGCGTCGACGATCTCATCGAAGTGTTCCACCTGACGGTAGATTTCTGCCGTGCCAATGCGTACGCCTCCAGGATTGAGCACCGCATCGCTACGGCCATGGATGATGTAACCATTGTGCTGCGTGATCTCAGCGTAGTCTCCATGAACCCAGATGTTGGGGAAGCGGTCGAAATAGGCGGCCCTGTATTTCTGCTCATCAGGGTCGTTCCAAAAACCGATCGGACTGGACGGAAAGGGCACAGTGCAAACCAATTCGCCCTTGCCTTGAGGCAGCGAATTGCCCTGGTCATCCCAGATCTCCACCGCCATGCCGAGCCCGGCGCATTGCAGTTCACCTTCGTAAACCGGCAGATTGGGGTTGCCAAGCATGAAGCAGGAAATCAAATCGGTGCCACCAGACATGCTGACCAGGTGGCAGTCTGCCTTGACGTCATTGTAGACGTAGCGAAATCCCTCCTGGGTCAGCGGTGAACCGGTACTGATCAACATGCGCATATTGCTCAGGTCATGAGAGTGCAGCGGTCGAACACCTGCTTTCTGGGTGCTGCCGAGAAACTTGGCGCTGACGCCGAACACGCTGACATGTTCCTGCTGACAAATATCGAACAGGGCCGATGGACCGGGTTGAAATGGCGAACCGTCAAACAAGACAATGGTGCAACGAACCGCGAGCGCGCTGACAAGCCAATTCCACATCATCCAACCACATGTGGTGAAGAAAAACAGCGTGTCATGTGGCTTCAGGTCGAGGTGCAGTTGGTGTTCCTTTTTGTGCTGCAAGAGGGTGCCGCCCTGACCGTGGACAATACATTTGGGCTTTCCTGTCGTGCCACTGGAATACATGATGTACAGAGGATGATCGAATGGTAGTTGAGTAAATTGCAGCGTTTTGGCCGGCAAGCTCAACCAATCGTCCCACAGGACCTCGTGGCTGGAAATGGTGAGTTTATCGTCGAGAAGGCGTACCCAGACGATTGCCTTGATCGAAGGTACCTGCTGCGCAACCTCGCGGACTTTGTCCGTGATATCGATGGTTTTACCGGCGTAGAAGTAGCCATCGCAGGCAAATAGAACTTTGGGCTCAATCTGGCCGAAGCGGTCTAATGCGCCGGGCGCGCCGAAGTCCGGCGAACAAGATGACCACACGGCGCCCATGCTCGATGTCGCTAGCATCGCCACTGCTGCTTCAGGAATATTCGGTAACCAACCGGCTACTCGATCGCCTGTTGTCAGGCCAAGTTTTCTCAGTTGGGTCGCAATGGCGGCGGTTTGATCATGCAGATCTTGATAGCTGCAAGTTCGCCTTTCACCATTCTCCAACAGAGAAACAAACGCTACTTTGTCCGAGCGCTCCAGCAGTAGATTTTCAGCAAAATTCAGTTTGGCGCCGGTGAACCATTGGGCGCCGGGAAAGTTCTGCAGATTTTGCACGGGCTGGTCTGCGGTGGTGCTGGCATGGATGCCGGTGAAATCCCAGAAGGCAGACCAGAACCCGCCTGGGTCGGATACGCTCCATGCATGCAATTCGCTATAGCCGGGGAATATGAGGCCGGATCGGGCTTCAGCAAAGCGGCTGAAAGCGGTAAGTTGGGACGCTTCGATTGCAGCATCGCTCGGCGACCATAGCGCTTTGTCCATCAATCGACCTGGGCGAAGCAAGCGCGCACTTCGGCGACGAAAACCTCCGGTTGTTCAAACGCGGCAAAATGGCCGCCGCTGTCTTTCTCAGACCAATAAATGATGTTGGGATAGACCCGTTCGGCAAAACGCTTGCTGGTACGGAATATTTCCTTTGGAAATATCGTGCCGCCCATGGGCACCTTCACTTGTTGATCGCCGAGACCGGCACCGAAGCTCTCCCAGTAGATACGGCCGGAGGAAGCGCCGGCTGCATTGAGCCAGTAGACCATGATGTTATCGAGCAACTCATCGCGGCTGAGAACATTTTCCGGATCGCCGTTGCAATCGGTCCAGGCCCAGAATTTTTCCAGGATCCACGCCGCTTGTCCTGCTGCCGAATCGACCAGGGCGTAACCCAGGGTTTGTGGGCGCGTACTTTGTTGTTTCGAGTAGCCGGAATCCCAATCTTGATAGTACTTCAACCCTTCGAGGCCTGAGATTTCCTGCGGGGTGAGATCATCCGCATCAGGGTCAGGTGCTGCCACCACCATGTTGAGGTGAATCGCCCGACAGTGATCCGCGTCGGCGAGAGCGATTGCAGAAGTAACAATTGCGCCCCAATCACCGCCCTGGGCGAAATATTGCTCATAGCCCAGGCGCGCCATGAGTTGCGCCCAGGCCACGCCGATTTTGCCTACACCCCAGCCGGTCTCGGTGGGCTTGCCGGAAAAGCCGAACCCCGGTAGCGAGGGAATGACCAGGTGATAAGCCTGAGTGGAATCAGCACCATTTGCTGGTGGTTCTGTGAATGCATCAATAACCTTGAGGAATTCCACTACCGAGCCGGGCCAGCCGTGGGTAAGAATCAGCGGTTCCGCGTCGTCGTGACTGGAGCGGATATGCATGAAATGTATATCGAGGCCGTCGATTTCCGTGAGGAAGTTCGGATAGGCGTTCAACCGATCGGCCAGCCGCTGCATGTCGTAGTCCGTCTGCCAGTAGCGCACTACCTCCTGTGTGTATGCCAGGGGTATTCCCTGGGACCAGTCGTTTGGGGTTTCGGCCTCGGGCCAGCGCGTGCGCGCCAGTCTTTGCCGCAGATCTTCGATTTCGGCATCGCTTATTTTGATCGTAAAGGGGCGTATTTCTGTCATGGGGTTCTCGGTGAAGTGTCTGTCTGTGTTGTTTCTCTCTAACAGAGGAACGCTAAAGTGACGCGCAGACGTGCCCGCCGTCGACGGTAAGCACAGAGCCGGTCATGTAGTTTGACGCGTCGCTGGCCAGAAGTATAAGCGGGCCGTCTAAATCATCGAACTCACCAAAGCGTCGCATGGGAATACCTTTGACAAATTCCGAGGCGTTTTCGCTCTCAAGTAATAGACGGCTCACGTCGGTCAGCACGTACCCTGGCGCCAGCGCATTCACACGGATGCCGTAGCGTGCTGCCTCTAACGCCATCACCTGGGTCATGCGTGTGAGGGCGCCTTTCGACACCGCATAGGGAAATTGTCCCTTGATAGTACGTTTGTCGGTAATCGATGAGATCATGATGATGTTGCCGGTCGCTTGTTTGTGGGCCTGAGTCTGTTCGGTGTAGTACTTGGAGGCCAGCCAGGCACTTTTCAAGTTGGTGTCGATGACGAAATCCCAGTCGTCTTCATCGATCATGGTATAGGTTTTTGCGCCGGCTTCGACGCCGGCATTGTTAATCAACACATCGAGGCGGTCAAAATTGTCGAAAGCGGTGTCGATGAATGCGTGAATGCTGGCTTTGTCTAAAACATCCAGGTGGCAGGCTTGTGCCTTGCCGCCAGCTTGTTCAATTTCTGCCACGCGAACGGCGAGCTTTTCTTCACGCCGTGCACCGAGTATCACGGTTGCACCGGCGGCCGCCAGTACGCCTGCAAAATGGTGACCCAAGCCTGAAGATGCGCCGGTAATGGCGACAACTTTACCGGCCAGATCAAATTTATCTGCCACAATTAAACCCCCTTCGAGGGCTGGGATTCTAACATAAGCGGCAGACGCGATGAGTCGCGCTGCAGGGTATCGAAAGTGGCTGTGCTCAGGCGACTTGTTGGACGAGTGCTACGCGGTTGCGGCCCCGTTTTTTGGCCGTGTACATCGCATCGTCCGCGGCTTTGAATAGCGTTTGCAGGCATTGACTGCTGCTGGTGTCAGCAACACCGCAGCTCACAGAAAACTCAATGATGGCGCCATCCTCCATTATCGGGCTTTCAGAGACCTTACGTACTACCCGAGTGGCTAGATTTTCGGCCTGTAACAGGTCCATGCCCGGCAGCAGTACAGCGAACTCTTCACCACCTACTCGGCAGATAAGGTCGCTGTGTCGAAAGCTGGTGCGCAGGACGTCGGCGATGGCAACCAGAGCTTTGTCGCCGGTCGCGTGGCCGTAGCTGTCATTGAGTTCTTTAAAATGATCAGCATCAATCACCAACAGGGATGCCGGTTCAGTCGCTTCGGCTAACAAATCAGCTGCCGCTGAGAAGAAGGATCGTCGGTTAGGCAGGCCGGTTAATGGATCGGTATTGGCAAGCTTTCGAAGTTCGGCCCGACTTTTAACGAGAGCCAGACTGGTTCCGGCTACATAGTAAGTTAACGGTACTGAAACAAAAATGGGTAGCACTGCGGCTAGAATGATGGAATTGGTTATATTGAATGCCTCTGGTCCAGCAATGAAATAGAACACTGCAATGCCCGCTTCCGACCAGCCGATGGAAATCAGTGAGATGAGAACCGTGAATAACCACACGTCGCGTTGTGTGCGTACTCGTATCCGCAGCGCCATTGCAGACAGCTTCCTTGCATAGAGACAATGTCTAATAGTAAAGAATAACCACCCTGCTTATGTGTGAACTAGCGCACATATTCAATCTATCTACGCTGTTCTATGATGCGAGAATCAGTGGGTTTTAGATCTATAGGGAGGGACTAAATGCGACCAAGAAGGTCAGTGTTGTATATGCCTGGTGCGAATGCACGGGCTATGGAAAAAGCCAAGAGTCTGGACTGCGATACGGTTATCTTCGATCTTGAAGATGCGGTTTCGCCTGATGCTAAAGAGATGGCCAGGCAACAGGTCATCGACGCACTAACTGGCGGCGGTTACGGCTATCGGGAGATAGTCGTGCGGGCAAACGGCCTTGATACCCCATGGGGGGCGGATGATGTGGCGGCTTTTGCAGCGCTGCCAGTTGCTGCACTGCTGTTCCCCAAGATCGAAAGCGCGGACCAGGTGTCCGAGATCATCGCCCATGTGGACCAAGGCGGTGGTGAACAGTTGCCGGTGTGGCTGATGATCGAGACACCGGCTGGTGTATTAGACCTCGCTGCCTTTGCGGACAACCCGCGGGTTGAGGCACTCGTCATGGGTACCAGCGATCTGGTCAAAGAGTTACGCGCCAGTCACCAGGCCAGCCGTGACAACATAGCCTACGCTCTGCAACGTTGTGTACTGGTAGCGCGCAGACTGGGTAAAGAAATTTTCGACGGCGTTCATCTCGATTTTAAGAATGATGAATCGTTTCGAGTTGTCTGTGCTGGTGGTCGGGCTATGGGATTCGATGGTAAAACGCTCATTCATCCCAGCCAGATTGATGGTGCTAATGAGGCCTTTGGATACTCCGAGGCCGAGGTTGAAGAGGCCTATCGATTATTGGAAGTCTGGGGCCAGGCCCTTGCCCAGGGTAAGGGTGTCGCGGTGCTCGATGGCAAGTTGGTTGAGAACCTGCATGCTGCTGAAGCTGAGCGGGTCGTTGCCTTTGCCAATGCGCTGGCTGCCAGATAGCTAAGGAGACCCAGCGTGTCTCTAGTACAAGCAAATGATATCGACCTTTATTATGAGTGGGATCGACAATACACAGGCGATAAACCCACCGTGTTGTTTATCAGCGGCAGTGGTGGTGATTTGCGCAACAAACCCAATCAATTCGACTCGCCGTTAGCCACTGCATTCAATTTACTTTGTTATGACCAACGTGGGCTTGGGCAATCTGCCAAACCCGGTGGTCAATACAGCATGGCGGACTATGCGGATGACGCTGCTGCTTTGTTGGATGCGCTGGACATTGACACGTTACCTGTGATTGGCGTTTCGTTTGGCGGCATGGTGGCGCAAGAGTTTGCGTTGCGACATCCCGACCGGGTCCAGATGTTGGTGTTGGCGTGTACTTCTTCCGGCGGCGCGGGTGCGCCATCATACCCATTGCATGAACTACAGGACCTGCCGCCAACGCAACGTGCGATGGCACACCTGCGGGTGGCGGATCTGCGTCATACCGATCGGTGGATCGAGGAGAATGCCGAAGCCTGGCAAAAGCGCATACAGCTAAGTGTTAGTGCGCAACGCGGCGACCGGGATGAAATGGGCGCGGCTGCGCAACTTGAAGCGCGCAAAGGACATGACACGTTTGAGCGTTTGCGCCAGTTGCAAATGCCGGTGCTACTCGCTGGCGGCGAGTTTGATGGCATTGCGCCAGTGAAAAATATGCAGGCTCTGCATGCTGAAATCGCTGGCAGCGAGCTACGTTTTTTCGTCGGTGGGCACATGTTCCTGATTCAGGACAAGTCGGCGTACCCGTTTATTATTCAGTGGTTTCGGGAGAAGCTGGAGGCGGCGTTTGTTCGTAGATCGTAACGCCGATGCTGCCTTTGCGCAGTATCCAGAATCCAAGCGTATGCAGGATCACAACAGTGCCGAAGGCGTAAAGTAATGGCGTCAACAAACCCCGGTCTGTGGCCATCAATAAAATCAACATGACACATAAGCCGGTGATGAGCCGCAACAGAGGGACAATGGGATTTGGTTCGTCGATTAGTGCATATAAGGCGGCGAGTAGCCAAACGGAAAGTGGCAGGCTGAGTAGAAATGCGAATGCCACTATCACGAGATAATCTCCACCTGACCGTTGGTTGCGTCCAGTCTGATTTTCTGGCCCGTGATGATCTTGCGCATACAGTCTTTTACGTCCACTACACAAGGTACGTGTAGCTCGCGCGCAACGGTGCCGGCGTGGGATAGAAAACTTCCGGTACCGACGACTATTCCAGCCACGCGGCCAAACAATGGCGTCCATGCCGGATCGGTATAAGGGGCCACGAGGATTTCATGTTCGAGCAAAGTGTCTGCTTCGGCCAGGGAATGGATCAGCCGGGCGTTGCCTTCTACCCAACCAGGGCATGCGCATTGACCGCGCATTGCGTCTTCGTCCAGGGTCATTTCCGGTAGTGAGATATTGATGGTTTCGGTTAGCGGTGCGCGCGCCTGACGCTGCCATTCGCGGCGCCGGCGGCGGATCAGTGCGTGCGCGGTTTCCGGGTCCAGACGCTCGGCGGACAGGTCCAGCATTTCATCGTGGCGCAGATAGAAAATATCGCCGGCTACTTTTAGTTTGTCTTCGCGTAGCAGTTCGCTTTCTACTTGCAGTATTTTCTGTCGGACCACGTCAAAGGCCATAATGTGATAGTGGCGGGTGTTCTCCCTGAGCGAAATAAATTGGCCTATTTTCCGCCTGTTCCAGTCAACCAGGCGCCGCTGCCAGGGTTTCAGGTAGCGATGCAGTTCGTCCCGTGCGGCGAGATGTTCGCCATGGATCGCGTTGCTCTTCGCCTGGCTTAAGGGGTTGCTGTTCAGGATCTTCAGCAACGTCGAAGGTGACTCTCTCCAGGTCGGTGCTGCCAGCTCCATTTCCCTGGGTCCGCGATGGCCGTAGGTGTGTAAAAAGTCTTCAAACTCGATTGTGAAAGGTGCGTCACTGGGCAGCATGGTTTCTTCCCCGCTGAGCACTTGTGCAATTTGGTCGCGCTGCGGCGTGTCTTCTTCGAGCGCTTGGCTGAGGCTTACGCTGAGATGATGTAGTTTGTCCAGCAGGGCCAGGGATTGCATATCTCCCGCGCCATGGTAGGTACGGCTGAGTTCTGCTATCGGATAGGCAGGCGCAAAGCGTGAAACCAGTTTGATCAACAAGCCGATGTATAGAAAATTACGGCCGGCTGAGACATTCACGTACATCATCTGATGACCGATGGGTTCAAATGGATGCTGGCCCCAGACCAGACGTCGCATCGCATCGAGCGGTGACATGTCCGGGCGCCGACGGATTTTTTCAACCAGTTTCAGATAGCGCGCCAGAGCGCCGGGAGATGCTCTGGCGGTACGGATCCAATTTGCACCATCTGCGAGAAAGGCCAGAGACGCAAATACTACACCAGCAGCTACCTTAGGCCATGAAATTGCAGGTTTCTCCGGCTTCGTTCGCAGCAGCATGACATCCACTAACTCTGCGTCGGTTAACTTGAAGATGTTCAGGCGCTTGATCGCATCGAAATTCAGATAACAGCGGCCTTCATAAAATGCGCCAATGCCGGGCAGTATTTTTGCGTATAGATCTTCGCTCAGTGGTGTCAGTGGCTCAGTAAAGTTTTCCGCCATCGGCTTGAACAGCACCAGTGAGTTTGGAATGTCATGATGCAGTGGCCGTGTGGTAATCGGGCGCGACTGCAGTAGATACAATTCCTGCTCGACATAGGCCCATTCGACATCTTGGGGTTCTTCGAACAAGGTCTCCAGCTGTTGCGCAATGTTGGCAATCTTCAGTGCTTCTTCGGTGTTGAGAACCGGTACCTCGCGTTTGTGCCGAGGCACCTCCTGCAGGCGGTGAGCATCGTGATTGCCGGGTTCGGAACTGACCTGAAACTGTTTATCGCTAACCGCGTATGAGATCAACTCATCGCGCTCACCGACACGAATGTGGTCAGGACTGACACGACCATCCACCAGTGCTGCACCCAGACCCCAACTCGCCTCTATAACAGTATCGGTGGTGTCGCTACGCACAGGGTCACGGCTGAATACAACCCCCGAGCGCGTAGCTGGTAGCATTTTCTGCACGATAATAGCCATGCGTAACGGTTCGCCGGAAGTAATTTCTGCCCAGCCACCACGACGGTAAGACAGGGCGGCGTTTGACCACAACGACATCCAACAGTCGACAATGGCCTGATCGATGCGATTGGGGGGTACGAAGTAGTAGGTTGAATGCTGCCCGGCGAAACTCGCATGGCTGGTATCTTCTTCTGTGGAAGAACTGCGCACTGCAACCTGATTTTCGGCGCCTAAGTTGTCGATTAAAGCCTGCACCACTTCGGCCATCAACTCGGCTTGCAGCAACGGTACATTGGGTTTTACCAGTGGGTCGGTAACTTCGCCGAAGTGGCTGATGAAAGCGTTGACATCGATGACAAACCCTTCGGGAACACCGAAGCCAGCGCGTAGCATGGCGCCGAGGTGGGCAGCCTTGCTACCAACCCGGTCGAGGTCGGTGAGGGTGATGTCTGCAAGAGGCTGTATCCAGTGCAAGTTGGTTTAACACGGCTGACGAAGGCGCGCTAAGAGTAGCGAGTTCATCGGGCAAATGCACTGCTCACAAAGTGCCGAGGCTAGTTAGCGGGTGAGGAATCGAGTTGCCCTTTGCGCCAGCGATTGCGAGTTCGGGCGGTGAGCGCTTTGATCTGGTGTGGCAGTGCCAGCATGGCCGGTGTTGTCACGAGAGTGAGCATGGTGGAAAAAGTCAGTCCCGCAACGATGGCCTGTGATAACGGCACCCAGAATGACGACAGGCTACCGCCGTATGTGATTGTGCGGTTGATCAGGTCGATGCTTAAATTACTGGCTAACGGCAGCAGCCCGAATACTGTGGTGATGGTGGTCAGCATCACCGGCCGCAAACGCTGTGCGCCGGTGCGAATGATAAGCGCAATGTAGTCAAGTTCCGGGTGCTCCCGGCGCAGGTGATTGTAAGTATCGATCAGCACAATATTGTTGTTTACCACGATACCCGCCAATGCAACCACACCGACACCGGTGAGAATGGCGCTGAATGGATTGCCGGTGATCAAAAGCCCGAGCAATACACCGGCGGTGGACAGTACGACAGCAAAAAGAATAAGCAATGCTTGATAGAAGCTGTTGAACTGCGTGACCAGTAGTACAAACATCAATAACAGTGACATACCGAAAGCCACACTAACGAATGCCATCGAATCAGCCTGCTCTTCGTTGGCCCCTCGAAATTCGATTCGCAGGTCGGGGTGCCAATCTTGTGTGGCGATCCAAGCCTTGAGCTCGGTAACTTTGTCGTCAGCCAATATGCCGGGAGCGACGTTGGCGCGAATTTGTTCAACTGGAATACCGTTAATACGTTGGATAGTGTCAACGTTAGGGGTTGCCTCCCTGGTGACAAAATTGGACACCGGTACCAGCCCTGAGCTGGTGGCAATCTTTAACTCATCTAGCGCACTGATTCCTCTTGCTTCGCTGGGGTAGCGTACGCGGATATCCACTGCATCGTCGGAGCGGTCCGGTCTGTACTCGCCGACTTTAACGCCGTTGGTGATGAGTTGAACCGCGATACCTACCTGTAAGACATCGGCGCCGTAGATTGCTGCCTGGGCCCGGTCGACGGTTAGTTTCCACTCGATGCCAGGTAGCGAGCGTGTATCGTCTATGTCGCGTATTCCCTGCATTTCATTGGTCATGAAATCCACCACTTTGGCGACGGCAGGCTCGAGCAAAGATTTGTCATGCGAGGAGAATTCCAGATAGATCGGTTTGCCAATGGGTGGGCCTTGCTCCATCTTCTGAATCTCTACACTGACACCGGCAAAGTCTTTTGTGCGCTCACGAATAGTCTCAAAAATGTCAGTACTGCTCATTTCGCGATCATTTTCGTCGTGCAGTTCGAGGAACATCTGGCCGATGCGGTCCATGCCGCCGTTACGACCAGGTCGGCCAGACAACATGGTCGTGGTGTTTAGACTACGAATTCCTTCGATCTCCAACACTTCATTTTCGATCTCGCGAACCAGTACGTTCACTTCGTCTACGCTCAGGTTACCTCTGGAGCGCACGGATACGTTTGCGTATTGGGGCTCAGATTCGGAGAAAAATATGAAGCCTGCACCGAATTTTCCATAAGCCCAGAAGGTGCTGAACAGAACAGTAAGGGTTATCGCCATGGTTACCACTGCATAGCGTGACGCGTAGGACAAAAGCCTTGCGTACACACCAGTTAAAGAATTCAGTTCACGTGGATCGCCTTCTTCGAGCTGGCGCAGGTTTTCCATTGATTTTTCATCGCGACTGCCTGCTTTTCCAAACAAGGAACCCAACACGGGGCCGAAGAACAAGGCGTAAAGTAACGACCCGGTAAGCACTGCAAACACTGTGACCGGTAGATAACGCATGAATTTGCCGGAAATACCCGGCCAGAACATCAATGGTAAGAAGGCCGCCAGGGTGGTGGCAATGGAGGCTGTAACCGGCCAGAACATGCGCTTGGCCGCTAATGAGTAAGCAGCCCGCCGATGATAGCCTTCCGTCATTTTTCGATCTGCGTATTCTGTGACGACGATCGCGCCATCGATGAGCATGCCGAGTCCAAGCAACATGCCAAACATCACCATGAAGTTGAAGGTATAACCCAGCAAATAGATGAATATGAGTGCAAACAGAAAGGAAACAGGAATGCTCAAACCAACGATCAGACCGCTGCGAAAGCCCATTGCGGCCACCACTATGATCATCACCAAACCAAGTGCGGTAAAGATGTTGCCTTGCAGTTCGGTCACTTGTGCCTGGGCGTAGGGTGCCTGGTCGGTGGTGTAGAACACTTCCACCCGGCCGGGTAGTTTGGGGCGGAACTCATCCACCACTTCCTTGGCGGCGGCTATGGTACTGAGGATGTTTGCGTTGGCGCGCTTGACCAGTTGTAAGGAAATGGTGGGACGTCCATTGACCCGTGCGTACCTGGTGCGATCCTTGAAAGTGCGTCGGATGGTTGCGATATCGCTTAGGGTGACAACGGTATCGCCCTCGGTACGTACTGGCAGATCGTAGATATCTTGCGCTTTTTCGATGATGCTGGGCACCTTGATCGAGAAGCGGCCTTCGCCGGTGTCAAGGCTACCCGCCGGGATGAGGCGATTGTTGCGCACTATGGTGTTGATCAGCTCTTCAGTTGAGATTGCGTACGCCTCTAACTGGTTCGGGTCGATCACTGCCTCTAACATCTCCTCGCGGTCACCGAACATATCCGCGGACAGCACATCAGGTATGGCTTCGATCCGTTCGCGTAGATCTATAGCGATGCCGTACAGCATTCGCTCCGGGACTTCGCCGACAATATTGATCTGTAGAATGGGGAAGTCGTCAACACTCGCCTCTTGAACAATGGGCTCCTCTGCCGTGCTGGGAAATTCTGCCTTGGCGCGGTCGACGGCCTCGCGAGTATCCATGAGTGCCTTGTTCAGGTCGTGGTCAGCGTCGAACTCGATCATCAACGTCGCGGCACCTTCCGTAGAGAACGACGTCATTTGCTCGATGCCTTCAACGTTACGCATCTCGATTTCCAGTGGCATTGCCAGCAGCCGTTCAGCATCTTCCGGTGAAATGCCCTCGTGCACCACGGTGATTATAAAGAACGGTATATCGATATCGGGTTCGTTCGCGATCGGGATCACACTGCGCGCGATCAATCCGGCAATGATCACCATGAACATGATGAGCAGCGTGGTGCGGGAGCGAGTGATCGCTGCCTCAATCAAGCCGTACATAAGTGTGGCCTCTAATTAGTTGGCGAGGGTGCCCAGGATAACGGGCAGTCGCCCTGCTGCGGTGTTGGGTGAGCTGGCAGGATCGCCGAAACCGGATTTTGAATTGAGCGTGACGTTGCCTTGGAAAACCGGATCAACCCGTTCACCTGCGGTAACGAGTTCCTGGCCTACGGTAATGACTGCAGCGCGGTTAGGCAGACCAGCCACCCAAACGCCATCGCTGGCATCCGCAAGAATGGTCACGCTGTGAAATTCTACGATGTTGTCGCGGTTAATAGTTCGTATGCCGACACCGCCATTGTCATCGAGACTAAACAACGCCGGGCTCACTTTTTGCGCCAGCACAACCTCAACCGGAATATGGATTTCGGTGGTGATGCCGGAACGCAGCGTCTGCTGAGGATTTGGCAGCTCGATTTCGATGGCGTAGGTACGGGTCCGAGGGTCGTTCTGGTGGCCGATGAAACTCACCGGTCCATGAACGACTTCGCCGTTGCGTAGATAACCAATGGCTTTCTGGCCCAGTTTCAGTTCGATCACTTCCTGCTCGGATACACGTCCTACCAGTAGCATTGGATCCATGTCGATCACTGTTGCGCAACTCGCCCCGGGCATCACGAAGTCACCGATTTCCTGATGCACATCCTCAACGATGCCGTCGAACGGAGCGCGCACCAGGATTTTACTGATGTTGAGTTCGCGGCGGCTTAAATTCGCTTCGGCTGCCGCCTGACGCGCCCTTGCACCGGCGATCGCGGCTGCCGAGTTATAACCTTTT
>SMVB01141378.1_pt1 | contig 35426 bp, 33 predicted proteins | sample 2456461 | NCBI WGS metagenome assembly SMVB01 (sample SAMN11095934, study PRJNA526329) | marine sediment metagenome | biome: Marine sediment; feature: Surficial sediment; material: Deep marine sediment; isolation source: Hadal surficial sediment | place: Pacific Ocean | collected 2014-05 | depth... | reverse complement strand
AGCGATTCGCCGCGGTGGTCGAGGACGGGATCGTCACCAAGCTCGCCGTCGAAGCACCCATGAAATTCGAAGTGAGCGGCGCCGAAGCGATCCTTGCGGCACTCTAGCGATTGATCGACGCGACGGGTTGATTGGGAGAGCCGGTCTCGAACGCGCGTCCCAACTTGCGCCCGGAAAGGGCGCGGTAGCCAACTGAGAGGGAATCATCATGGCTAACGAACAGTTCGGACCGATTGCCGGCCTGATCGGCACCTGGGAAGGCGATCAGGGTGTCAACATCTCCTACGACTACGACAAAAGGAGATCATCGAGACCCCCTACACCGAAAGGGCTGTCTTTAACCTCGTCGGCGATGTGGACAACGGACCGCAGAAGCTCTGGGTGATCGATTACACGACCGCCGCGAAGCGGAAGGGTGAGGACGAGATCTTCCACACCGAGCTCGGCTATTGGCTCTGGGACAAGGATCGCGGCGAGGTGATGCGCTGTTTCATGGTGCCCCGCGCTTCGACGATTCTCGCCGGCGGCAACTGCGCCGCGGACGCGACATCCTTCGAGATGAACGCGAAGATCGGCCAAGAGGCCTTCGGGATCCTCTCCAACCCGTACTTGATCGAGAACGCAAAGTGCATCGAGTACAAGCTCAGTTGCACGATCGAGGGCGACACCTGGACCTACGCCGAAAAACTCATCATGGAAATGACCGCGACCGGTGGCGTGATGGATCATACCGACACGAATACGCTCAAGCGTGTGAAGTAGACCGTTCAAGCGATCGCTCGGACGCAGAATGCCGCATCGACTCGAGTTCGATGCGGCGTTTTCTTTTTTAGATCAGCCGGTTGCTTCTCAGACCTCTAGCGCTGGGTGAAGCGAACTGGAAGGTGGGTCGGGCCGCGCAGGACGGTCCCCTGGATCCCCACGGCGGCATCGCTCGCGAGTTCCAGATCGGGCAGTCTCTGCGACAGGACACGCAGACTGACCTCCATCTCACGCCGCGCGAGATGGGATCCCAGGCAGAAATGCAGGCCGTGTCCGAAGCTCAGGGATTCCCGTTCCGTTCGCCAGGGATCAAAACATTGGGCATTCGCGAAGATTCTCGAATCGCGATTCGCGGAAGTGATTCCGAAGATCACCTCGGAGCCGGCCGGGATTTTCGCACCCGCCCAGGTCACGTCCTTCGGTGCGAAGCGCGGAAGTAGCGCGGTCGGGCCCTCCCAGCGCAACGACTCCAGCACCACATCGGGGATGAACTCCGGATCCTTCTTGACGGCTTCCCACACCTCCCGGTGGTTGAGAACGGCGTAGAACATGCTGCCGAGACCGCGGTAGGTCGTGTCGGCCCCGGCCGGAAAGAGCAGGCGCAGGAAGGAGTAGATCTCTTCGTCGTCGAGGCTTTCGCCGTCGACTTCGACCGTGGCCAGCGAGGAGAGAAGGTCCTCGCCGGGTCGGATGCGGCGTTCCTCGATGATCGGCTTCAGATACGCCGTGAATTCTCGCGAGGCCTGTTCGGCCTGCTCGGGATTCCACGGGAAGTCGATCAGGCCGTCCCCCCAGCGCTTCAACTGCTCGAAGTCGGTGGGCGGGAAGTCGAGTAGGCGCGTGATGACGGTGAAGGCATAACGAACGGTGTAGTCCTCTACGAGGTCGGCATGTCCTGGCTCGCCGGTCTCCCGCTCGAGAATCGCGTCGACCAGCTGGTGTGCGATCGGCGTCAAGAAAGCCTCGACAAATTCAGTCATGAGGCGCGGGCGGAAGGCAGCCGATACCAATCCGCGATTGCGCCGATGCTCAGCACCCCCCATGCATTGAATGGTCTTTCCCATCACCGGACCCGAATGTCGCAGATAGGCCGCGGCCGAGGGGAAGGTTTCGTCGTCGGTCATGGCGGCTTTGAGGTCGTCGTAGCGCGTAATCATGTAAGCGATGCCGCCGTGATAGCGGACGGGGGCGACGGCCGTTTTCGAGCGTAGATCCTCGAGGACCTCGTGCAGATTCGGTACGGCATCGGTCGCGAAATCGATTTCGGGATAGTACGGGTCGGGAGTGCTCATCGTCTGGAAATCTCCTGCGATCGACAGAGTCTAACCCCTATCCGGCATTGAATGCCCTCGAAAAGCCCCGAAGCTCGCCCCCATGCGCGCACTTCGCTGCAGCACTCGACCCCGTCGATCCCCATCTGGGAGCGATCTCGATCACGGAGTCCAAAGCCCGGCATTCGCAGAGTCGGGGCGGTGGCTATGGGCTCGACTGAATCGAGGCGTCATCGCTCCGGTCTGACGTCTCCGGGAATCGGCGTCGTCGAGCGGATCCAGTCCACGATGATCTGCGCGGCTTCGGCGCCGCAATCCTCTTGCCAGAAATGTCCCGTCCGCTCGAGAATCTGATGCGGCTGTCCCTTCGCGCCGGGCACCCGTTCCTGGAATAATTTTTCCCAGCCGCGAGTCGCGGGATCCGAGTCTCCGAAGAGCGTGAGGAAGGGTCGGTCGAAGTGTGAGAGCGCCTCCCAGGTCGCGAGATTGATCACAGCCCCTGGATCCGTCTGGGTCACCGGGATCAGGAGCGGGAAGTGGCGGACCCCCGCTTTGTGCCATTCGCTCGGGAAGGGCGCATCGTACGCCGCCGCAACCCCGGGCTCGACGCCGCGCGCCGTCGCGAAGGGGATCGAGGGGCTGGCCTCGAACTCGGCCGAGCGGTGGGACTCGTGCCGCCAGTCGAGGAGCAGCGTGCTGACGGTCGAGTTCGTGGGGCCACTCGCATGCGCGGCCCAATCGATGCGACCTTCGAGTGCCGGCTCCGCCGTATGCAGCATGGTATTGCCGGCCGCGACACGGCTGAAGCGATCCATCTCGCGCGCCAGGACTCCCATGCCGACCGGGCCGCCCCAGTCCTGACACACGAGCGTGATATCGCGGAGGTCGAGGGCGAGGACGAGTTGGCGGACCCATTCGATGTGGCGATCGAAGGTGTAGTGGGGCGCGAAGGTCAGCTTGTCCGAGCGTCCGAAACCGATCTGATCGACGGCGACCGCGCGAAAACCGGCTTTCGCGAAGACCGGGATCAGCTTGCGATACAGATACGACCAGCCCGGTTCGCCGTGGATCATCAACACGACGGGTGCCTCAGGGGATCCTTCGTCGACGCCGGCGGGCCCCTCATCAACGTAGTGCATTCGGAGCGTGCCCTGGGCGACGGGATTGTCGACCTCGACGTAATTCGGAGTGAAGGCGTAGCCGGGCAGGTCGACAAACCGCGCGTCGTCGGTGCGCACGGCGATCGGCCGCTCGGGGCCGGTCAGGGGAATCGTCATGATCGTTTGGGGTTCCTCAAATGAAGGGCGATGTGGGATGGCTGAGTGAGTCGCGGGCGGCCATGATTCCGGATCGCTACGCGTCGTCGAAGCCCGCTGGCATGGTATCGGCTTTCGGGGCTCGGGGCTGACGGACCGGCGCCCCGCGAGCTGAAGTGCGATTCTGAGAGTCGGGGCTGGCCGCTGCGAGGATTGGATCGTGACCGAGAATGAAAACCAGAATATTGAGGAAGCGATTCGTACGAGTCGAGACGACTCGGTGCTGCGCGAGAAGCTGCAGGCCTGGTTGGGAACGAAGCTTCCGGAGGGTGCCGAGCCGCAGGTCTCGGATCAGCGACCGGATGGTCCATTACGGCCAGGCCGAGCCGACCCGGGATCCCGATGCTCGAATTTCCCATCGCGCGACGCTCGAGGCGATGCGCGAAGGGACGTTCTGGGACGATTGAGTGGCCGAGATGCGTGCCCGATGTGGGGATCGGGATACCGGGACACCGGGACGACGCCCGGATGATAGGCCGGCTGCTTGATCAGCCGTCGTTCTGGATGATCTCGAGCTGGTAACCGTCGGGATCCTTGACCATCGCGACCGTGCAATTCCAGCGTTCGAGTACCATCGGCTCGAGGACCGATTCGCCACCGCCGGCGATCGCCTTCGCGTAGAGCCCCTTGCAGTCGTCGGTGTAGACGTAGTGCTTCCAGAAGGAGTTGACGTGTTCGATCGGCTCGTCCTTGCCGAAGTGATAGGCCAACTGAATGCGGGCACCGCCATCGGTCCCGAGGATCGTCTCGCGGAAGGTTTCTTCTTCGATCTTGTTGGTGATTTCGAGGCCGATCGCGCCCTCGTAGAAGGCGACGGCACGCTCCATGTTCGCGACGTTGATGCAGTATTGGCCGAGGGTCGTCTTCATCTGGCTTTCCTTCCTTGGGCGGGTTCGTTTGGTGTTTGGTTCGGGGGGTCGGTCTGAGGCGGGCCAGACAAGATCGCCGACCGGGCTTCGACTGTCGAGGCAGAGACGATCGACCGGGGAAGGCAAAGGGGGAGCGCGAAGCGGGCGGAGACGGATCTTTCGATGCGGGCCCGACGCGAGCTATACCCAGGGCGAGACGATCGACGTCGATGGCGCGGAGGCAAGCCACGCTCGATCAATGGATGGCTCGTTCCGGGGGCCCCAAGGAGATTTTCTCGATGTCTTTGCTGAGTTGGCGTTTCGTTCTGGTGGCGGCCGCGATCGCCTGCCTGGGTTCGGCTGGGTTCACGCGCGCGCAGGAAAATTATTCACCGTACGTGGACATCGAATACCCGCAGAATCTCTACTGGGGCGATACGCATGTTCACAGCAGCTGGTCCCCGGATGCCGGCGGCGCCGGTAATGAGCGCCTGCCACCCGCGGACGCCTTTCGTTTCGCGCGGGGCGAGGAAGTCACGGCACATAATGGCCAGAAGGTTCGGCTGCGACGCCCACTCGACTTTCTGCTCGTCTCGGACCACAGCGAATATCTCGGGCTCTACCCGATGCTCGAAGAGAAATTCCCCTCCCTGATCTCGACCGAGCGCGGTGCTCATTGGCTGAAGCTCTATGAAGCGGGCCGCCGTTCCCTGATCGGCGCCGAGTTTGCACTTTCGCTCGCGGCGGGCGTCGACATCCTGGTTGATCGCTCCTTCGTGGGTACCGTCTGGCAGCGCGTCATCGACAACGCGGAGCAAGCAAACGATCCGGGGCGATTTACGGCCTTCATCGGCTACGAGTGGACCTCGATGCCCGGCGGCGCCAACCTGCATCGCAATGTGATCTTCCGGGACGACGCGGCTCGAACTCGACAGGTTCTGCCCTTCAGCGCCATCGAAGGCGCTGATCCCGAGGCGCTCTGGCAATTTCTGGCGAGTTACGAGGAGAAGACCGGGGGGCGTGTCATGGCGATCCCCCACAACAGCAATCTGAGTGCGGGCCGCATGTTCGAGCAGACCCGATTCAACGGGGAACCGCTCACCCGGGCCTACGCCGAATCGCGAATGCGTTGGGAGCGCATCGTCGAAGCGACCCAGATCAAGGGAGACAGTGAGGCGGCCCCCTTCCTGTCCCCCGACGATGAGTATGCGGACTTCGGTACATGGGATTTCATGCGCGGGATGAATCCGGTGGGTCAACACGAAAACTGGATGTACCAGGGCGAGTACGTCCGTCCCGCGCTCGGTAACGGGCTCGCGCTGGGCCGCGCGCTCGGTGTGAACCCCTTCCAGTTCGGGCTGATCGGGAGCACCGATTCGCACACCAGTCTGGCGACCGCCGAGGATGCGAATTTCTGGGGCAAATTCTCGATCAACGAGCCCTATGCGGGACGCGCGGCCGATCCCTGGGCGCGCTTCGAGACGCCCGAGGGCCCGGAGTTTGCTGCCTTCGCCCGCACGACGGATCTACCCGAAGGCCTGTACACCTGGAACCTGGTCGCTTCGGGGTACGCAGCGGTCTGGGCCCATGAGAATACGCGCGCATCGCTCTTCGACGCCATGGACCGACGTGAAACCTATTCGACTACCGGCCCGCGAATGTCGATCCGGTTCTTTGGCGGCTGGGGATTCGAGGAGGGGGACGCGCTGAAACCCGACGTTGCGGCGGTCGGCTATGCCGGCGGGGTCCCGATGGGAGGGGAGTTTGCGCCCATGCCCGAGAAGACGAAGACGGTGCACGCGCCGCGCTTCCTCATCTCGGCTTTGCGCGATCCCGAAGGCGCCAACCTCGACCGGGTCCAGATCGTGAAGCTCTGGCTTGATCCAAAGGATGGAACCTCTCGTGAGCGGATCTTTGACGTAGCGGTTTCGGACGGTCGCAGGATCGGACGGGACGGGCGATGCAGGAAGTCCGTGGGCAATACCGTCGACATCGAAGCGGCGAGCTACACGAACGCGATCGGAGACGCCGAACTCGCAACCGTGTGGCGCGATCCAGCATTCGAGCCGACGCAGCCGGCGGTCTACTATCTGCGCGTCCTCGAAATTCCGACGCCGCGCTGGACCACCTACGACGTCGCCCAGTTCGGAGGAGAACTACCCGATGGGGTCCCTGCAACCCTGCAGCAGCGCGCGTATACGTCGCCGATCTGGTATACGCCCGAAACGCCTTGATGCACGCGCGTGGCCGGGCGTTTGCTCCAGCGTCCACGAGACGCCGGGGATCAATCCGTCGCGATCGCGCGATCGAGGTCCGCTCGCAAATGGCGTGCTGCAATCAGCGAATGGATGGAGCCCCAGGCCTTGCCCATGCCGATTACGAGCAGCGAATAGCGGATGGCTTCGGTCCCGAAGCGAGGATCCAGGACGTCGCTCAGGATTCCGACGAATTGAGGTCCAAGACCCAATCCGATCAAGTTGAGCGCGAAGAGGAGCACCGCCGAAGCCATCGCTCGCATTCGCAACGAGACCAGGCCCTGGACGACGGCGTAGGTGGGCGCGCTCCAGGTGGCTGACAGGAATGCGATCGGGACATAACAGAGGAGGGCGAGTTCCCCGCTGTCGACCAGCAGAAACGCGAAGATGAAGGGTGTCGTCAGGATTCCCGCACAGGCCGGCAACCAGCAGGACCATCGACGATCCCGCGCGACTCCGAAATCGGCGAGCCAGCCTCCCATGTAGGCACCGGCCAGGCCACATCCTGCCGAGATCAATCCGAGCCAGGCCCCGCTCTCGCTGCGACCCATTTCGTGAACCCGCACCAGGAAGGTCGGAACCCACATCATGAAACCGTAGGAGGCGAGATTGTAGAGCGAAGTCGCGATGGCGATCTGGCGATAGCTGCGAATCCCCATGAGCAGACGGAACGCATCACCGACCCCGGGTTGTTCGCCGACTTCTTCGCGTCCCTCGATCGCACCCCGTGGCGGCTCGCGCATCACGAAGCGAACCACGAGGGCCATGAGCAGCCCGGGGAGACCCACGACAAAGAAGGTCATCCGCCAGCCGAATCGCTCACTCAGGGCACCGCCGAGGGCGTAGCCGAGACCGATCCCGACACTCGCACCCATCGTGTAGAGCGCAATCGAGCGCGCCCGGCGATCGGGCGGGAAATAGTCTGCGATGAGAGAGTGCGCGGGCGGACTCCCAGCCGCCTCGCCGACGCCGACGAGGACGCGGGCGATCGCCAGCTGCGTGAAGGATCGCGCGAGTCCGCACGCGGCGGTGGCGGCGCTCCAGAGCGTGAGGCCGACTGCGATGACATGGATGCGAGTGCCGCGATCGGCCCAGCGAGCGATCGGGATGCCGGCGGTCGCGTAGAAGAGTGCGAAGGACGTCCCGGTCAGAAAACCGAGCGCGGTATCCGAGATCCCGAGATCCGCCTGGATCGGCACCAGCAGCATCGACATGATCTGGCGGTCGAGGAGATTGATTGCGTAGACGATCGACAGGATGCCAAGGGCGATCCGGGCCTGCCGGCGACTGACGGGTTCCGACATGGATCAGCGCTCGTTCGGAACCTTGAAATAGTCTTGATAGGCGCGGAAGCGCTCGCGCTCGGCCGCGACCTCCGCGGCCTGGGCCGAGTCGTATGTGTACTTCCCGTGCTTGCCCTGGGGTTTCGAGGCCAGGTATTTCCGCACGCGATCTGCCGCATCCTCTCCGAAGGGAAGCAGCAGGTCGGCGCAGGCTCGACCGATCGTCTCCACCGGATCATCCATGAAGTCCTGGTAGAGCACATTCGAGACGTATCCGGGGCGGAGGGTGCCGTCCTCCATCCAGCGCATGAGATTCGCGTGGGTCTCCGCTCGCCCGTCGGCCATCACGAGATCGTCGAGCATCCCGCCCCCCCACGGATCATCCGTCCGCCACCAGAAGATCGTACCCATCACGTTCACGAACGAGTCGGAGACCGTGATCGGATCACGGTGCGTCAGGATGATCTTGGCGTCGGGGTAGAATTCGAGGACGCGCGGGATGTGATCGATCCAGAGCGGGTTCTTCAGCAACCAGTGATCCTTCTTGTACTTCCATTGCAGGAGTTTCAGGATTCGCTGGTGCCACCGGATCGTGTAGCCCACATCCTGTTCTTGAATGTAGGCGGCGTAGCTCGGAATCTGGTACGAGAAGACGAAGACGTTCGACAGGAAACAAGCGTAGAGGTACTCCGCGCATTCGACGGGAAGGTCGCCGCCGAATTTGTGCATCGCCTTCCATTCGGGCGTTACCCGATCGAAGATCGTGATCAGCTTGTCCGCGCGTTCGATCCGCGGATCCGTGTCGTAGCTCGCCGCTTCGGGGGGTGGGCAGGGGAACATGGCCTCCCAACGCTTCACGATCCGGAACTGTGGATTCGTCGACATGACCTCGTGCAGAATCGTCGTGCCCGTTCGTCCGTGACCGAGAATCATCACCGGTTCGTGGATCACCTCGTCGTCGATCTCGGGAAAGCGTGTGTAGTAGTCCTGGATCTGGAGCCGAATTTCGAGGTATTGGACGAAATCCGAACGCGTGAGGATTCGGCCCATCAGGTTGAGCTTTGCCTCCTCTTCGATGGCCCGGATGAGGACACGGAAATGGTCGATCCATCCATCATCTCCGAAGTCGCTCAGGCCGGTATTCGCGCAGGCCTCCGCGAGAAGCGAGTTCTCGTCGAGGGGGACGATGCTCTTGCTATTCAAGAGTTCGCCTTCCTCGTTGAGCCTTTTTACCCACTCGGGTCGAGGCTTGGGTTCCCATCTCGCTCGGCGGTCGTAGGTCTCGCTTCCGCTACTCATCCATGAACTCCTTGAAGCGAAGGGCGTAATCCCGTTCGCGTTCTGCTTGAATCCGAGCTCGTTCTTTCGGATCCACCCAGCGGGTCTCTGGGGGCAGGATCGCGCGGAGCTCGCTCGCCCTGACCAGCCGGGTTTCGAGGGCCGGGACACGCTCGGGAACACGATCCGGATCGAGTCCTGCCCAGCGAAGGAACAGGAAGCCGCGTTCGAGACCATCCGGGTCTAGCCAATTGTGCACGCCGGGATCCTCGAGGCTCACGACGCAGGTGAAGGATCCGTCTGCGTTGAACGCTGCCTGCGTGGAATTCAGACTCGCCCCTCGCGCGAGATTCTCGTTCGTCGTCCCCCAAAGATTCGTGATCGGCGCGCCGACGTAGGCGGCCTCCCCGGGATCGATCGTGAGCACGAGCGCCTCGCCGGGACGGACCCAGAAATGCCCGATCGAGTAGGCCATTGTGACGAGCTTGCCGTGTTCACCACTGATGATCGGTTTCGGAAATTCGTTGGGCGCCTGGGCCAGGGGCGCGAGCGTGAGCCGGATCGCTTCGCTGAACCATTTCTCGACGCGGTGCGCGGCGGCTTCCACGCGCGCCGAGTCGTCGACTTCTCGCGCGCCCCCGCGATCCACGAAATTCTCGATCGTCAACTGGCTCGGTCGCTCGTGGGCCCAATCCGCGAGCGTCTCCCGCACGAGCAGCATCTCGGCGTCGGGCGTGAGTCTCACGAAATGATCCGCTCGAGGATCCGTGACCGAAGGCTCCGCAGGGGAGAAGAGAATCCGAAAGCGTCGACCGGGTGCGATGTCCAGATCCGCCTTCGTCAGATTGGCGAGGGTGTGCCACTGCGACGTCAGGGCTGAGAGTTCGAAGATGCTGGCCGGGTGGGAGCTGGCCTCTCCTTCGAGTACGAAATGCGATCGACCATCGAGTGGGATCAGCCGGTAGAAGGTGTCCGGGTTGTCGTGGAGGCCGCGGTTGCCGGGAACCCGGACGCCGGCGAGACGCCGTGGCGTTCGCATGAGCCGTGGCGCTCGCATGATGAGGCGCGGCAGGTCCTCGCCCGTGTAGCCATCCGTTACGCCGATGAGGGCATTGAGCGTCACCTCGGCCGCGATCTCCGGAAAGCGCTCGCGCGAGGCGCGGTCCGCGTCGGGAATGGATTCGAGGAGTGCCCGTTCCCCCTCGCGTCGTGCGGCCTCGATCAGCGGTTCGGAGGCCAGCTTCATCGCGTGCGCTTCGATGCGCGATTGGACGGATGCGGATTGTCTGCGCGGGCCGGCTGCCATCCGGACACGGTAACGTGCTAGATCCTGTGATGGGGCGTTTTCTGGGGCCTCCAGCAGGGGGAGTGGCAACGTGGATTTCTGGCTCAGCTATATCGATGAAGATCCGACCCAGGCGATCGAGATCGCGCGGGCGGCCGAGGCGGCGGGTTTCAAGGGAATGGCGCTCGCGGATCATGTCGCGGTGCCCTTGCAATTCGATTCGGTGCATCCCTCCGGAGGTCCGACCCCCTTCGATCATCGATCGGATTTCCCGGATCCGCTCGTGACGGCTGCGACGGTACTCGCGTCGACGAAGACCCTCGAAGTCATGACCTACGTCTACGTTCTCCCGATGCGTGAACCCTTCTCGGTCGCGAACCAGGTGGCCACGTTGGACCTTCTGTGTCCCGGACGATTTCGCTTCGGGGTGGGCGCGGGCTGGTTGACCGAGGAAATCGATCTGCTCGGGCATCCGATTCGGGGTCGCGGCCGCCGAATGGACGAGATGCTCGAGATCATTCGCCGATTCTGGACCGAAGAAGAAGTCGAGTTTCACGGGGAGTTCTTCGATTTTCCGCCCACCGGGATCACACCGAAGCCCGCCGGACCCGTTTCGATCTGGGTGGGGGGCAAGAGCCCGGCGGCGCTCGACCGGGCCATTCGCCACGAGGGTTGGCTTGGCATGAACTACGATCTGCCGGAGGTCCATCAACTTCTGAAAGACCTCGAAGGCCGACTCGAAACGCGACGTGCAGCGGGGCAGCCGGTTGCGGATCCCTTCGAAGTCTTCGTGATTCCGAATGCCGAAGCGTCGGAAGCCCTCTACCAGGATCTCGCTGCGCGCGGAGTCACCGGAACCATCGGCAGCGCCTGGGCCTATATGGACCGCGCCTATGCCTCGCTCGACGCGAAGAAGGGCGCGATCGCTGCCTTCGCGGAGCGGTTCATCGCGAACTGAGCGATCTGGATCCCGCGTCCGCACAGGTGCTCCGCGAATCGCGGGGGCCCGCCTGGACGTGTTCAGTCCTCAATCGCCGGACTTGCCAAGATCCCGCTGGGTTCGATAGGTCTCGACGGTCTCGCGATAGGCCGCGATCTGGCGAGCAGCGGCTGCTGCGCGTTCGAGGATTCGCAGCGCCCGCAACTGTGTGTGATAGGCCGACGACAAGTCGCCGCGGGCCGCATGAGCGGCGGCGAGCGTGTCGAGGTGATTGGGATCGGGTACGCCATCACCCGCTGCGATCAGCTGGCGAGCGAGCTCGACGGCGTGATCTCCGTCTCGAAGCGCGATGGCCGGCGTCGTAGCGAGTGCCCACGCGGCTTCATTCAGGTACGTGCTGGATGTCGGACAAGCCTCGACGGCGTGTTCGAGAACGCGCAAGCGCTCCTCTTCCCGGCCGAATCGCTCGAATGCCCGCGCCAAGTCCAGACGAACGTCACTACAGGGATCGGTATCCTGTGTGAGCGCCGCGCGAAAGTTCGCGAGCGCCCGCTCTTCATGGCCGCCACCCGCCAGGGCCTCCCCGACGAGTGACAAGACGGTCGGGCTCTTCGGGTGGGCTTCGAGCACGGGCTCGAGGGTGGCGAGGGCCCGATCCCATTTTCGAGCTGCGATGGAACCCTTGGCGCGCGACAAGCGATCCGCGTGCTCCGCGAGTCGACCGGGAGCGGGGCCCATCCGGGCCAGGGTCGTCGAGTCATCGAGCCGCGCATTCGAGTTCGGCGTCAGGTATCCCAGCGCGAGAAGTTGGGCCTCGGTTGCGCTCGTGGTTTCCACCGAGGAATCGGATGGGGCGGAGCCGGCGGTCGCGAGGAGCTCGACGAGCCGCCGCTCGAGCCGTGCGACGATCTCGGGCTCCCGGTCGACGAGGTTTCTTGTCTCCCCGGGGTCGACCGCGAGATCGTAGAGCTCCGGGCGGGCGGAATGGATGTACTTCCAGCGCCCGTCCCGCATGATTCGCAGGGGCGTCGTGCCGAAGATCCGGTAGAGACCGAGCGCTTCGCCATACGCGAGCACACTCGAATCATGCTTATCGGCTTCCATAAGACCTCGCAAGGATCGGCCGTGCAATCCCGCCGGGCTCTCGATCCCCATCCAATCGAGCACGGTCGGGAGAATGTCCACCGTGCGTACGACGTCGTCGATCCGACGGTTTCGTGGAAGGATCGGCGGCCCCCAGAACAGCAGCGGCACGCGCATCGTCGACTCGTAGACGAAGTAGCTATGCGTCGGCTCGTTGTGCTCTCCGAGGCCCTCGCCGTGATCGCTGGTGAGGACGACGAGTGTCCGGTCGCGGAGATCGGCCTCGATGATCGCGTCGATCACGCGCTGAACCTCGCGGTCGAGGGCTGCGACCTGTGCCAGATATTCGTTGTCCGGAAAACGCTCGAGATCCGTTGGGCGCGGGTTGTAGGGAAGGTGCGCATCGAAGTAGTGGAGCCAGAGAAGGAAGGGCTCGTCGCGATGCGTCCGAATGAAATCGATCCCGCGAGCGCTGATATTTTCCGCCGAACGGCGAAGGTTTCCAGCGACCGAGCGGGGAGCCGGGATGCTTTCAGACTCCCGCGCTGGGGGAACGGCCCTCGAATCGTCCTCGAATCCCTGGGCGATGCGCGTGCCCGAGCGGAGCACCGTGGCCGAGATCTCGGCGCGCGTTCGATGGCCGCGATCGCGCAGGATCTCGGCGAGGGTCTCGTTCTCGGGCGAGAGAATGAAGCCGTGGTTGCCACGGGCTCCGTGGGCAAAGGGGTAGAGCCCGGTCATGATGCTCGCGTGGGCGGCGAGCGTGTGGGGCGCGGCGGTGACCACCTGCTCGAAGAGCACGCCTTGTTCGGCGAGGCGGTCGAGACTGGGGGTCGTGTCGAGTTCCTGTCCGTAGGCGCCGAGTGCGTCGGCGCGCACCGTATCGAGCGTGATCAGGACGACGTTCCAGCTCGCCGGGTCCACTGAAACCCCAGGAGCCAACGCGGTCTCGTTCTCCGCCGAACATGCGATGGAGAGCCATCCCACGAACAGCCACAGGCTCAGCCGAGCGAAGCCTCGTGTCCGGATGAATCGGGCATCAGGTCGCATCTTGCCCAGGCGCTCGCCTCATTTCCCGTCGCGCGCTTCGAATACCTTCTTGGCCGTGCGCATGCCTTCGACCGCCACGGGCCAACCGCCGTAGACGGCCATATGCATGATCACTTCACAGATTTCGTCGCGTGTCAGCCCATTATCGAGTCCCAGTCCGAGATGGATTTCGAGTTCATGCGGGCGGTCCAGTGCGGTGAGAGCCGCAATCGTGATCATGCTGCGCTCGCGCGGGGCGATTCCGGTTCGCGACCAGAGTCCGCTCATGACCGTATCCGCCGTGAACGCAGCGAACTCGCTCTCGATTTCCTTTGGCAGGGGGAGGGCGTCTGCGATCTGGGCAATGACCTGTTGTCGTTCTTCGTCCGTCATGATGGATGCCTCTCGGGATTGTGACCGAAATCGAGTCCGATTGGAGTCGAGTCTGCGATCGTGCGGGTCTATTGGCGCGTGGGTTCGAGTCCCTGCGCCGGTAAGACCGTGTCAACGTAGAGTTCGAGCCCCTGCCAGGCTCGCTCCAGGTCTTCGTCGATGAAGAGCATCGAATTTTCTTCGGCGGGATGGAAGGTGATGCCCTCGTGGCCGAGTCGATCGAGCTCAGACCGATAGAGATCGGCGAGTTCCGGCATCTCCATTGGCGGAAAGAAAGGCAGGCCGAAACGGGCGGCTCGCCGGGCCGCCGCCTTGCTCATCCCGCCGATCGCGAAAGGCGGATGAGGCTTCGAAACCGGGACCGGGGTGACGCGGATTCGTTTGCCGTTGTACTCGAAGGGCTCACCGCTCCAGGCCTTGAGCAGGGTCTCGATCGTGTGGTCCATCTGCTTGCCACGGGCGTTCCAATCCCGGTCGAGCGCCGCGTATTCCTCGGGCCGGCAGCCGAGACCCGCCACGAAGCTGAAGCGTCCGCCACTCATCAGGTCGAGGACAGCGATATCCTCCGCGAGCCGGATCGGATCGTAGAGCGTGATCAGAAGCGCCGTGCAATGGACCGCAATGGTCTCGGTGCGGCCGATGAGGGTCGCGGCGAGGGTGAGCGGAGAGGGCAGCCAACCATTTTCGGCGACGTGGTGTTCCTCGACGCTGACCACCGAGAAGCCGTTCTTCTCGGCGAAAGCGGCCATCTCGATCGCGGCTCGGTAGCGCGCGGATTCGACGCTCGGGTCGGAGGAATGGCCGGTCATGTTCAGGCGCAAGGCGGTGGGCATCGGCCGCGGATCTCCAGACGAGCGGGACGCGAGCATACGTTGCTCGGAGTCCGGAAACGAGCGGCGATCGTCCCGGCGGACGTCTACTCTCGGGGCCATCGGATCGCGGGCGGCAGCTCGTCGTCGGAAACCTCGAAGGAGCCGAGAGCATGTTGAAGGTGATTGCCACGATGGGTGCGGATGTCCGCCTACGCGATGTCGTCAGCCATGCCCAGCGAGTGGAAACGCTCGGCTACGACACGCTTTCCGTCGCGGAGGCCGTGCATGATGGGATGCTCTCGTCGATGGCGGCGCTCGGGGCGACCTCGACGCTCCGCGTGAGTCAGGGCGTGCTCGTGGCCTTCGCTCGCAGCCCCATGCTGGTGGCGCAGGGAGCGTGGGATCTCCAGGACTATTCCGGTGGGCGTTTCCAGCTCGGGCTCGGCACGCAGGTCAAGGGGAATATCATCGGCCGTTTCGGCATGCCCTGGAGCGCGCCGGCCGCGCGGCTCACGGATTACGTGGGCGCCGTGCGCGCGTGCTTCGATACGTTCCAGAACGGCACGCCACTCGATTTCGAGAGCGAGTCCTACACGCTGAATCGGCTGCAGCCCTTTTTCAATCCGGGGCCGCTCGAATGCGCTGCGCCGACCATCCTGATGGGGGCGGTTGGACCGCTGATGACCCGGGCGGTGGGCCAGGTCGGCGATGCACTCCAGACCCACCCGACCAATAGCGAAGCGCGCTATCTGCGCGAGGTGACGCGCCCGCGGCTCGAAGAGGGCACCAAGCTGGCCGGCCGGGACCTGCGGATCGAACTCACTGCCGGCGCGATGATCGCGACCGGCGCCAACGCGGAGGAGGTCGAAGCAGAGATCCAGTCCGCGCGCGAGAGCCTGGTCTTCACGCTGAGCACACCGGCCTACTGGCCCGCGCTCGAATACCACGGTTGGCGAGACGTCGGCGAGGCCCTTCGAGAGTACACGCGGGAGGGGAAATGGGCCGAGATGAACGACCTCGTGACCGATGAGATCCTGAATGCCTTCGTGCCCTCCGGCACCTACGACGAGATCGCGGACATCCTGCTCGCGGAATACGACGATGTTGCCGAGCGAATCCTGTTCCCCGTTCCGAAGGATCCGAAGAACGACGCGGCCGTCCGCAAGACGATCGCCAGGCTGCAGGGCGGCTGAACCCGAGCGGGCCCGAGCGGGCCCGAGCGGATTCGGGCGGTTTCGGGCGGTTTCGGGCCCCGTCGTCGACGCTCGATTCATGCTGGGCTCGCATTCTCGATCGTGATTGGGTGCTGCCAAAGACCGCGGTCTTTCATAGAATCCCGGGTGTCCTGCCGCGGTCCCGATCCGGGGACCGAAGCCCAGGTACTCATGGACGCGATGACGCGTGGCATGAGCGGAGAATGACCATGGCTGCTGCCCAACTCGACCCCGAACTCTTCCTCCCCGAGCCCGATCCCAGTGAGGTCAAATACACGATCATCTCCGTCGACGATCACGTCGTCGAGCCGCCGTGGCTCTTCGAACGCCATCTTCCGGCGAAGCTTCGAGAGCGGGGTCCCAAACTGATCGAGACCCCCGAAGGCCACGAGGTCTGGCAATTCGAGGGCGAGGTCTACAGCCAGGTCGGCATGAATGCGGTCGCGGGGCGACGTCCCGAGACGGTCCAGCTCGAGCCCTTCCGCTTCGAGCATATGCGCCCGGGCTGCTACGACATCGACGCTCGGATCAAGGACATGGACATCGGTGGCATCTGGGCACAAATGAACTTCCCTTCCCAGATCACGGGTTTCTGCGGTCGGATCTTCGCCAACGCGAAGGACAAGGAAGTCGGTCGCGCCTGTGTCCGCGCATGGAACGACTGGCTCTACGAGGAGTGGTACAAACCCCACCCGGACCGGATCATTCCGTGTGGCATCACCTATCTCCAGGACCCCGAATGGGCGGTCGAGGAGATCCGGCGCAACGCCGATCGCGGTTTCGTCTCCGTGACCTTCCCCGAGCGCCCGCACGCCGTCGATATGCCGAGCCTCTGGGACCGCGACCATTGGGATCCGATCATCCAGGCCTGCGTGGACACGGATACGGTGATCTCGCTTCATGTCGGGAGTTCTGGCATGTACTCGTCACCGACCGGTTCACCCATGCTGCAGCTCGGCGCGACCATGTTTGGTCAGCTCTCACTCGCGGCGTGCGCCGAATGGCTGTGGTCCGAATATCCGGTCAAGCAGCCCAACCTGAAGATCGCCATGTCCGAGGGCGGAATCGGCTGGGTCGCGATGTTGATGGACCGGCTCGACAACATGATCGACCGCTCCGGCTACGGGATGGGCTGGAAGGAGCGCCCGGCGGATGTTCTCAAGCGCAACTTCTGGTTCTGCACGATCGATGATCCGGGTACGATCATCACGCGCCACCGCATCGGCGTCGAAAATATCCTCTTCGAGACCGACTACCCCCACGGCGACGGCACCTGGCCCAATAGCCAGAGTCTCATCAGCGAGGTGTGGGGGGATATCCCGAATGACGAGCTGCGAATGATGTGCAGCGAGAACGCGGCCAAACTCTATCGACATCCGCTGCCGAAGGTCGTATTGCCGCTCGATTGAATGTCCCTAGATTGAGTGCCCCTCGACCGAGGGAATCAAAGGAGCTGAACCATGTCGTCAATCGTGATTCGCGGAGGCACCATCATCGACGGAACCGGCGCCCCGGGCGTCGAGGCCGATCTGCTCGTCAAGGACGGGCGTGTGGCCGAGATCGGTACGGGCCTGTCGGGCGATCGGGAGCTCGACGCGAGTGGCGCCGTCGTTGCTCCAGGCTTCATCGACATCCACACGCATTACGACGCGCAGGTTTTCTGGGACCCCGCGCTGACCCCGTCCTGCTTTCACGGCGTGACGACCGTCGTGGCGGGCAATTGCGGATTCACGATCGCGCCGACCCGCGAGGCCGATCGCGAAACCCTCGCGCTCACCCTCGAGAAGGTCGAGGATATGAACCCCGCCGCGCTGATGGAGGGGATTCCCTGGGATTTCGAGACGTTTCCGGAATATCTCGCCTCGGTCGAGCGACGCGGCACGCTGCTCAACTTCAGCGCCTACGTGGGGCATACGGCCCTCAGACTCTTCCATATGGGCCCGGAGGCGGCCTATGAGCGTGCGGCGACCGAAGCGGAGGTGGCGGCGATGAGCCAGTCCGTTCGCGAGGCCATGGAGGCGGGTGCGGTCGGGTTGTCGACGAGCTTCGCGCCGACCCATGTGGGCATCGGCGGCAAGCCCGTCTGCAGTCGCGTGGGTGAGTTCTCGGAATTCGAGGCGATGGCCGGTGAGCTGACGAAGCTCCGCCGCGGCGTGATCGAAGCCACCCTCGGCACGGGCTTTGCGTTCGACGAGATCTACGACTTCCAACGGCGCATCGGTGTTCCCGTCACCTACACGGCGCTGCTCGCCATTCCCGGCCTCTGGCAGCACGGCTCGGCCGTCCACAAAGCAGAGCTCGCGAAGGGGGGCTCGCAGGTCTGGCCTCAGATCTCGGTTCGAAAGATCACGCTCCAGACCCAGCTCAAGCAGCCCTTCGCATTCGATTCCGCCGCTTGTTTCGCGGCACTCTACGCCGAAGCCCCGGAGATGCGCTGGCAGCGCTACCGCGATGCGGAGTGGCGGAAGAGGGCGATCGAGGAGCTGAAGGACACGCCGCTCCCGACCCGCTGGGAGAATTTCGAGCTGGCCGAGACGGAGGTCCACACCGAACTGATCGACCGGAAGCTGGTCGATATCGCCAAGGATCGCGGGGAGCACCCCTTCGACACGATGGTCGCTCTCTCCCTCGAGGAGAATCTCGAAACGCGCTTCCGATTCGTCCAGGCAAACGATGACGAAGAGGGCATCGAACACCTGCTTCAGCAGGACCAGATGGTGATCGGGCTGTCGGATGCGGGCGCTCATGTCGGGATGTTATGCGATGCCCCGCTGCCGACCGATCTGCTGGGTAACTGGGTCCGTGAACGCGGTGTGATCCCTCTCGAAAAGGCGGTGCATAAACTGACGGGCGAGCCCGCGGGTCTCTTCCGTTTCGAGGATCGGGGGGTGCTGCGCGCGGGCGCCCATGCCGACGTGTGTGTCTTCGATCCCGACGAGGTCGGCCCGGGGACGATTCGCCGCGTTCGGGATTTTCCCGCCGGCTCGGACCGGCTGACGGCCGACTCCCCGTCCGGAATCCGTCACATGCTCGTTAACGGCACGCCGATCGCGGAGAACGGCGAGCGTATCGCGAGTGCCCTCGACGAACGGCCGGGGCAGCGGCCAACGCAGTTGGGACGAGCCTGATCGTGGCGGGTCGAACGACGACGGGCGATCCCGTCATCATCGAAGTCGCTCTCAACGGAGCGACGCAGCCCGATCGCAATCCACATTCGCCGCAGACCCAGAAGGGACTCGTCGAGGACGCGATCCGATGCATCGAGGCGGGTGCAGCGATCGTGCACACCCACGCACCAGATATTTCGATTGGCGGAGTCGAGGGTGCGCACCAATACCTCGAACATTTCGAGCCCGTGCACGCACGCTTCCCGGACGCGATCCTCTACCCGACGATCGTTTTCGGAGAGACGATCCAGGACAAGACGAGTCATCTCGAGCCGCTCGCGAAGGCCTTCCCGCTTCGCATGGGCTTCGTCGATCCGGGTTCGCTGAACCTCATGCCGACCGACGACGACGGCAAGCCGATGCCGACGGATTGGGTCTATGCGAATTCGCCTGCAGACGTCGCGTATGGCTTCGCATTATGCGAGCGGCTGGGTCTGGGCCCCGGAATGGCGATCTTCGAGCCGGGCTTCCTGCGTGCGGCGCTCGCCTATCACGCGGCGGCCGCGATGCCCCAGGGTGCATTTCTGCGCTTCTATTTCGGAGGGGAGTCCAGTTACCGCGGTGAGGGAAAGGTGGATCTGCTCTTCGGTCTTCTGCCTCGCAGCTCCTCTCTCGACGTGTACCTCGAGATGCTCGGCGAAGTGCAACTACCCTGGTCGATCGCCGTCTTGTCCGGTGATTCCCTGCAAGGCGACCTTGCGCGTCACGCTTTGGAGCGGGGAGGCCACCTACGAGTCGGTCTCGAAGACTACGCAGGAACCCGCGCCCCGAGCAATCTCGAACTCGTCGAGCAGGCGGTTGCACTGTGTGCGGAAGTGGGCCGGCCGGTCGCGAGTGCGGCCGAGGCCGGCAAGATCCTGAATCTCCCACACTGACCGGAGAGTTCCTCGCGCATGGCGCCTGACAAGTCCATTGACCAGGGCGCCAGGGGCTCCGGCGCCCCGACGGGTTCGGGGCTCTCCAGGGGGCGCGAGACCTCGGCGGGCGACCCCGTGGCCAGACACGATGGTCACGGCTGGTGGCCCTACGTCGGTCCATACGCTGGATTCATGATCCTGTCGGAGTTCGGCGCGCGGCTGCCCGACGCGGCGGCACCCTTTCTGCTCATCCTGAAGCCCGCCCTCGTGCTGGGCCTGATTCTCTGGTTTCGCTCACGCGGCGCCTATCCCGAGTGGCGGGGTGCGGGCGCGCGCATCGGCCTCAGCGGGGGCGCGATGGACATCCTCGTGGGTCTCGCGCTCACCGCCGTCTGGGTGGCCCCCTTCCTGCTGAACCCGTCCCTGCGACCGGAGCCGGGCGGAGAGTTCGATTCGGCGATGGCGGGTGAGGAATTCGTCGGCCTGATCCTGGCACTCCGGTTGTTTGGCTACGCGATCGTGACGCCGGTCTTCGAGGAACTCTTCATCCGTAGTTTCGTCATGCGCATGGCGGATGCCTGGGAGGTCGCAGATTTCCGGGACCTGCCGATCGCGCGCTATACGGCGCGTAGCCTGGCCGTCACGGTCGTGATCTTTACAGCGGGGCACGTGCCCTGGGAGTGGTGGGTCTGCGTACCCTGGGTACTCCTATCGAGCCTCTGGTTCTATTACCGCAAGAGCCTGAGCGCCGTCATGCTCGTACACGGCGTGACCAATGCTGCACTGCTCGCTCTCGGGATCTGGGGAGGCGAGCTGTTCCAGAATGCGGACGGATCCGCGTTCTCGTTCTGGTTCTTCGTCTAGCCCAGGTGCAGAGACTCCCGGGGAGCGTCGGCCGGGCGAGTCGGATCGGATGCGACGGTCGAGACGCATCGCTTCAGGCGGCGCCGCGGTGCCCCTGTCGGATGCGCTGCGAGATCTCCGTCAGCTCGACGATCGTTTCCAGCAGTTCATCGCGCTGATCGTCCTCGGCCGACATCGCGACGCCCTTCGCGCTCATCGCCATTCCCGGGTAACCGAGACGATCCGCATCCCGGGACAAGGTCCGCGCGAGTTCGGCGACCTCGGCCGGTTTGGCGGCGAGTTCGGCGTCCTGGATCGAGTCGATCCGTTCGGCGAGCCCGACGACGAAGTGATCGATGTCCGCGGCGAGTTCGAGGACGTCTTCCTGGGTCGAGTGGATCGGTGGCTTGCGTTCGAACATCGTGCGGAAGTCATCGGCCGCGATCGCTCGAAACTAGAGTGCGACCGGAGCACGCGGTCACCCCGGATCGCACCGGACCGATGGCAATTGCGGCTGGGTTGCCGCAGGCTTGCGGCATGCTGTGTCACGATTGCCAGACCGAATTTCCCCTCGCACCCGGCGAGTCGCTCGGGTTTCGAGCCGAATGCGACCGTTGCCGAGCGGACCTTCATGTCTGTTTGAATTGCGTCCACCACGACCCTTCGGTGTACAACGAATGCCGCGAGTCGAATGCCGAGCGCATCCTCGACCGGGAACGGGCCAATCGCTGTGACTACTTTCGACCCGGCAGCGCTCGGGGCGGAGAGACCGAGGGTGTGCAGGATGCGAAACAGAACCTCGAGGACCTGTTCAAGTAGGCTCGAGAAGGCGACGCGGCATGCACGCGGGGTGCACGGAACTCGCAGCGCACGGGCGAAAGGGCGAGAGGGCGAAGAGCCCCACGGCGTGGCGTGTCTCAGGGGCGATCTGCCTCTGCGTTTTCGGTCTGTCGAACGTCACCGAACGGATCGCCGGGACACTTACTTCGAGAGCCGGCCCTGCCCGCGAGTGGAGACGTCGATCCGGCCGGACGAACGAATTCCGGAGGGGAAGGCGTATGGTCTATGCTCATGCCCGCTCGGGAAATCGCGAGCGTCGACTGAACCGGCCTCGCGCGCGAGATGGGCCAACCCGGCTCTGAAAAGCCTGAACAGGCAGGACAAACTTGAATATTCTCGGAATCTCGGCCTACTACCACGACAGCGCGGCCTGCCTCGTCCAGGACGGCAAGATCGTTGCGGCCGCCCAGGAAGAGCGCTTCACCCGCAAGAAGCACGATTACCGCTTCCCACAGAACGCCGTCGATTTCTGCCTGGCGCAGGGCGGAATCAAGGCCTCCGAGCTCGACCTCGTCACCTTCTACGACAAGCCACTGCTCAAATTCGAACGCCTGCTCGAGACCTATATCTCGTACGCCCCGTCGGGCTTCAAACTCTTCTTGATGGGCATGCCGCTCTGGCTGCGACAGAAGCTGCACACCCCACGTGAGCTCGATACGGGACTCAGACGACAATACAAGGGCCGCTACGTCTTCACCGAGCATCACGAGTCCCACGCGGCGAGCGCGTTCTTTCCCTCGCCCTTCGAAGAGGCGGCGGTCCTGACGCTCGACGGTGTCGGCGAGTGGGCCACCGGGACGATCGCCCACGGACGGGGCAACCGCCTCGAGATGCTGAAGGAGATGCGCTTTCCGCATTCTCTGGGGCTGCTCTATTCGGCCTTCACGTATTTCACCGGCTTCCGGGTGAATAGCGGCGAATACAAATTGATGGGGCTCGCGCCGTACGGTGAGCCCGTCTACAAGGATCTGATGATCGAGAAGCTGCTCGACATCAAGCCCGACGGCTCGTTCCGGATGGACATGTCGTATTTCGGTTATTGCAACAGTGACGTCATGACCACATCGAAGATGGACTCGCTCTTCGGAGGCCCCCGGCGCCAGAGCGAAACCGATATCACACAGCGTGAGATGGATATCGCGGCCTCGATTCAGGCGGTCACGGAAGAGATCGTTCTGAAGATCGCAAACTACGCCCACGAGCTCACGGGAGCCAAGAATCTCACGATGGCGGGGGGAGTGGCGCTCAACTGTGTCGCGAATGGCCGGGTGCTCCGGGAGGGGCCCTTCGAGAACATCTGGATCCAGCCGGCGGCGGGTGACGCGGGCGGCGCGCTCGGAGCCGCGCTCTTCACCTGGCACGAACTGCTCGACAAGCCTCGTTCCGTGAAGGCCGAGGACGCCCAATTCGGGTCGCTGCTCGGTCCCGAATTCTCGAACGACGAGATCAAGGCCTATCTCGATTCGGCGGAAGCGGTCTACCACTACTACGAGGACGACGAGGATCTCGTCGACCAGGTGGCGGAGTTGATCGCGAGTGAAAACGTCGTGGGGCATTTCTCGGACCGCGCGGAGTTCGGGCCGCGCGCCCTCGGTTGCCGCTCGATCCTGGGGGACGGCCGGTCCGTGAAGATGCAGGAGACGATGAACCTCAAGATCAAGTTCCGCGAGTCGTTTCGGCCCTTCGCGCCGGCGATCCTGCGAGAGGATGTCGACGAGTATTTCGAGATGCGCCCGGCCGAGAACAGCCCGTACATGTTGCTCGTGGCGCCGGTCAAGCAGGACAAGCGACTGCCGGTCGCCGAGGCGGATCGGGCCAAGGGGCTCGATAAATTGAAGGAGGTGCGGTCGGTCGTTCCCGCGATCACGCATGTCGACTACTCGGCACGGGTCCAGACGATCGACATGCAGCACCACCCGCGCTTCTACAAGATCATCGAGAAGTTCAAGCAGAAGACGGGCAGTCCGGTCGTCATCAATACGAGCTTCAACGTGCGTGGAGAGCCGATCGTCAACACGCCCGAAGAAGCGTTTCGATGCTTCATGTACACGAATATGGATGCGCTGGTTCTCGAGAACTTCGTGATCCTCAAGCAGGACCAGCCCAACGCGAAAGAAATCGATGTCGATGCGTATCTGGCCGAGTTCGCCCTCGACTAGAATCTAGAGTTCGCCCGAGACGGAATCGCGCAACGCATGACTACAGGTCGGGGCGATCAGACTGAAATGACGCACCCGATCCAGAATGGAACCCCGTATGAGCAAGATGATTGAAATGGATTGGCGGCCGGATGACCGGACCCTCAAACAATTCGGCTTTATCGCCCTCTTTGGCTTCTCGTTCCTGGCCGCGATCGCCTGGTTCGAAGTACTGGTCTTTTCGTTCGGCCTGGGGGAGATGCGTCCGATCGTGGCGGGCGGTTTCGCGGCCTTGGCCGGGGTCTCGACGCTCTTTTCGCTGATCGCCCCGCGCGCGAACCTGCCGATCTATATCGGCCTGACGATTCTGGCCTATCCGATCGGTTTCGTTCTTTCGCATTTCATCATGGGCCTGCTCTTCTTCGGAATGATCACACCGCTCGGACTCATCTTCCGCGTGATTGGCAAGGATCCGATGAACCGCCGCTTCGAACCGGCGGCCGAAACCTACTGGAGCGATCCGCGACCTCGCCGCGGAAAGGAAAGCTTCTTCCGGCAGTTCTAGAGCCCGCATTATTCATGCTCCCTTCCCTCGATTCATACGCGCCGCGGCGCTGGAGACTCAATCCATGGTGGACGAAAACGATTCGAACGACGATTTTGCGGCGCAGGCCTCCGGAGAGCGCACGAGTCTCGCCAGGGAGTTCACGGACTTCCTGAAGGAGAACAAGAAGTGGTGGCTGGCACCGATCGTGATCGCGATTCTCGGGCTGGGACTGCTCGTGCTCCTGGGTGGCACCGCGGCGGCGCCATTCATCTACACGCTCTTCTAGGCTCCGAATCGCCCCCGCCTCGCTGGCCCAAGACAAGGGCGCCAAGATGCGGCGCCAAGCGCGCCGGGGGGCGAGCTCCCGCATGGGGACAGCGAGGTGGCCTCGTGCCGGCGGAATCCGCGAGCAGGGCCGCGGCGCTCTAGCGTTATTGGTGTGGACTGAGGTCGGTGGCGAGACCCGCGGCTCGGGTCGCGTCCATCGTCTTGGCCTTCGCCTCGACGAAGTCGGGCGAGATCGGGACGATCTGCTTCGAATAGGCCGAGAGCAGAACCCGATCGGCCAACAGGCTGATCAGTCTCGGACATCCCTGGGAGAACCAGAAGAAGACGCTCTCTACGCCGGGCGCGAAGATCTCTTCGAAGCGTCCGCCGGCGACATCGATGCGGTGGGACAGGTAGGGCTTGATCTGCTCCGGGGTCAGCGGATCCATGTGGTGCTCGATCGCGATCCGCTGACGCAGCTGACGCAGCTGCGGGGTGGCGAGCTTGCGAATCAACTCGGGCTGCCCCGTCAGCACGATCTGCATCAGCTTCGCGGTATCCGTCTCCAGATTGGACAGCAGGCGGACTTCCTCGAGCGTCGCCGCGTCGAGATTCTGCGCCTCGTCGATGATCAGGACGGTATTTCGGCCCGTGCGCATGCGTTCGAGCAGCATCCGATTGATCGCGATCAGATAATCTGCGGTCGACTCGAAGCGGCCTTCGATTCCGAACTCTGCGGCGATCAGCTTGAGCAGATCGAGGGGTGTCAGGCCGATCGTATTGATGATCAGCGCCGTATCCGTATCGCGCGGAAGCTCGCGCAGCGCGGCGCGCAGAAGCGTGGTCTTGCCCGTCCCGACCTCACCCGTCAGCAGCAGGAAGCCCTTGCCCCGGGTTATGCCGTAGACGAGGGTCGCCAGACCCTCTTCGTGCGTATCCGAGAGCCAGAGGAAACGCGGGTCGGGGGTGAGCGAGAAAGGCAGCTCACGGAGTCCAAAGAAGCTCTCGTACATCCTCGTGCTCGCCCTCCCGTGTGTTCGTGTCCGCGCCGGCTGGATCGCGTTTGGATCGTCCAGACACAGCGAATCGGTATGTAATGCAGGCCCCTCGAACGCTCGCTGCTCTCATGCCCATCGGCGGATCAAGCAGCCTACGTGAGTAGGCGTGGGCACGCGCTCGGGGACATGGCATCGACCTTGTCTCACACGATTGCGATTCCTGCCCAGAATTGGTCTCGCCAAGCGGCACGCCACCGGCAGTCACCGTGCAACTACAGAGAGTCGTACCCGCTGTAGATCGAACCGGCCGTGGTGGCGCCACTGAGGAGCGGCTGGAACGGGAAGAAGAGCATCTGCATGGCATAGCCGATCTTGGCGAGAATGGTCGGGGGAACGACGATCAGATCCCCCTTGCGCACGACGAAATTCGTAGACAGATCGCCTTTTTGGATGTGCCCGAGGTGGATCTTGATGACCTTGGTCCCGACACCGGTCGTCCGGATCAAGATCACGTTGCCGAGCGACGCGAAGGGACGCGCGCCGCCGACCCGTCCGATCGCCTCGGAAACCCGAGTCTCCGTATCGAGCGGGAAGATGCCCGGTCGACCGACTTCCCCGAATACCGTGACGAACTGGCTCGGTGACGACACCACCGTGACGTTCACGGCTGCATCGCGCTTGAAGCGTCCGATCGCTTGCTGGATGTCGAGTCCGATTTCGACCGGCGAACGGCCGGCGGCCTGGATGTCGCCCACCAGGTCGATGGAGATCTTGCCGTCCGGACGCACCCGAACCTCTCGTTCGATGACGGGATCGGGCAGGATGCTGATCAACAAGATGTCCGGCGCGCCGACGATGTAGCCGACCACGGGCGGCGCCGTGGGCGGCGGCAGGGGATTCGTTCTGAAGCAACCGATCAGCAGCGAGAGCAGGGCGCAGAAAGCAAATAACACCGATTTCCGGGCGATTCTTCCGCGTGCGCCCGCGCGCTCGGGCTCGTGAACGCAGTTTCGATTGAGTTCTTCCTGCGACATCCTGTCTCCCCCTTGCCCATCGACCGTCCCGCACGGGACGGACGGTCGACACGCTATCGGGCCGGACGGGGGGCCCGCAACCAGGTCGGCCGCGGCGCCGCGGAAAGCACACGCCAACCCGATCAGTCCTTGATGAAATCGAATCGGAAAAGCGTCTGGCCGATCTGGATCTCGTCGCCTTCGGCAAGCACAGCCGAGCGGACTCGTTTGCCGTTCACCTTGGTTCCGTTGGTCGAGGCCAGATCTTCGATCACATAGCCGGGTACATCCTCGTCGAAATGGACGAGCGCGTGCTCGCGACTGATCCCCTCGTCGAGGAGCGTGATATGGGTCGTCGGGTTTCGACCGATCACGACCTCGCCCTCCGCGAGGTCGTAGGTCATGCCCTCGAATCCACCATTCAGGATCTCGAGTCGTCCGGTATTCATTCCGGTTTTCAGATCCGCCATCCTGGGTCCCTCTCCCGACGTGCGGCCCAGCGCGCGTCGCACCTCCACTGCGGGTGTCGTTTCGCGTATCGGCCCGCGGAAGGGGTGCCTTGAGAACGCTGCGGCACTCCGACCGATCAATCGCCGGGCGAAGGCAGCCGGCGGTGGGCGAGCGCGGGGATGGCGCTGCGAACTCGGTCGATCTCCTGGGTGGGGCAATCCGCCACCAGCACACTCGGTGAATCGCCGGCCTGGGCGATCACGAGACCCCAGGGATCGATGATGAGGGATCGTCCGTAGCTCGAGCGGTCGGGGCTGTGGTGGCCACATTGCGCGGGCGCCAGCACGTAGGCCTGGCTCTCGATCGCCCGGGCACGCAGGAGCACCTCCCAGTGGTCCCTACCGGTCTCGCGGGTGAATGCGCTCGGGACGACCAGCCAACGCGCTCCGCGCAGGATGAGAGCGCGGTACAGCTCGGGAAAACGGAGGTCGTAGCAGATGCTCATTCCGACATCGCCGAAAGGGGTCGGCGCCGAGACGAGTTCTTCGCCGGGTGCGAAATGGGTCGACTCGCGATAGCTGTCCGATGCGTCCGGACCGAGCGTGGCATCGAAGAGATGGATCTTGCGGTAGCGCGCGACCTCGAGCCCGTCCGGCGAGAACATCACGCTCGTGTTGTAAACGCGATCGTCGTCGGGAATGGCTTCGGGAAAGGTTCCGCCGAGTAGCCAGATTCGATGTCGCCGCGACCATTCTGAGAGCGCCCGAACGATCTCGCCGTGCGGGCCCTGCGGACACGGAAAACGAACGCCTTCGCGGCGCATGTAGGCAAAATTCTCGGGCAGGGCGACGAATCGCGCACCGCGTTCGGCCGCTTCGGCCACGCCCTTTTCGGCGCGGGCGAGATTCAGCGACAGGTCATCGGTCGAGCAGAGTTGAACGATCGCGACTCTCATGGCAATGTGCGGTTGCGCGACGGCGTGGGGAGGAAGGGATGGAAGGGTTGGAAGCGATGTTTAAGGAAGGTTATCTCGAAATCGATCCGCGGCTTAGCCGCGGAACATCCCGGGATCGACACCGGTCCGCCGGATGACGTCGTAGAAGTCCTTGCGATCCTTCTTCGCCATCCGTGCGGCGCGACTGATATTGCCTGAGCAGCGTCGCAGCAGACCTTCCACGTAGCGGGTTTCGAAGGCCCGCTTCGCCTCCTTGAAGGAGGGGACTTCATCGCCTTCGGTCGAGAGCATCAGGGCTTCCGCCGAGATTGCTCCCCGGCCTGCGAGTCGCACTCCCTGCCGGATTCGCTCCCGCAGTTCGCGAACATTCCCGGACCACGATTCCTCGATGAGCCAGCGCCGCGCGTCGGCGCTGAAACCGACCGGGTCGACCGACTCTTCGGCGGCAAATTCGGCCAGGAAATGCGCGGCAAGCGGAGCAATATCCTCGGTGCGCGAGGCCAGCGGGGCGATCTGGATGCGTTCCCCGCCAAGCGGTGCCAGAATCTCCTCGGCGCCCGCCTCGATCGTCGCGAGGAGCCGCGTTCGCGTGGCGGAGCTCGACGCGGCTTGCACGGCGTCGACCAGGCGAGTCAACGTGTTCGGGCCGATCTGATCGGCGCTCTCGAGCAGCAGCGTTCCGGCCTGGGCGCGGATCAGTGCACCGGCGACGGCACCGTCTCCAAAGAGTTCCCGGGTCTGCGCGGGTTCGCTCAGGCCCGCGAGCTGGACCTCGATGAGCGGACCGCCGGCGCGCGGGCTCCATTGGTGGATCGCGCGCGCCACGTGTTTGCGACCGCTCCCGCTCGGCCCGCTGATGGCCACGAAATCGTCGGACCGGGCGATTCCGCTCGCCTGATCCACGACGTCCTGCATCAGCGCGCTCGCGGAGATGATACGATCGCTGCGTCGGCGACCGGTCACACGGTTGGCTCCGGCCGATCCGTCCGCTCGGAGCGCGATGGATCGATCGGATGTGGTGGATTCAACGCGGGTAGCGTCGAGAGAAGAATGCTGTTCAGACATGGCACGAAGCCCCCAGGTAAGATCGTGACCAATCCAGAAGTATTGGGATTCCGGACGTTTGTCAATGATTATTGCGGGTCAAATTCCTCTTTCAAGCGAAGTTGACGCGTAATCAGGCAAATGTTAACCCGCTACAACTTCATTGTGGAAATTATCTTGCCAGGAGAAGAAATGAGAATTTCCGTACCCTTCGGGGAATTCCCTTGACTCCGGATTCCGAAAAGGGGCGGATTCGGCTGCTTTCGGACGCGCTCGTCGACCAGATCGCAGCGGGCGAGGTCGTCGAGCGGCCCGCCTCCGTCGTCAAGGAACTCGTCGAGAACAGTCTCGATGCGGATGCCCACAGAGTTCGCGTGGAGATTCGGGACGGCGGTGCTGCGCTGATCGCCGTGACGGATGACGGGCTCGGCATGTCGCGGGCCGAACTCCCGATGGCGCTTCAGCGCCACGCCACCAGCAAACTCTCCGCTGCGGCCGACCTCATGCGGATCGCGAGTTTCGGCTTCCGGGGAGAGGCTCTGCCGGCGATCGCCTCCGTCTCGCGCTTCCGGATCTTCAGCCGGCCCCGGGGCGCCGAATACGGCTACGAGATCCAGAGCGAGGCGGGCGTGGTCTCGAGCGAACGCGTGGCCGGGGGGCCCGAGGGCACCCGGATCGAAGTCGCGGACCTGTTTGGTTCGGTTCCGGCTCGACGCAAGTTCCTGAAACGTCCTGGCACGGAGTGGGGCCACATCGCTGACTGGCTTGGCCGGCTCGCCCTGGTCCGCCCCGAGATCCACATCGAAACGCAACGCGACGATCGAAAGCCGACGATCTGGCCCGCCTGCTCGGATCCACGGGAACGCATCGCGATGATCCTGTCGGATGACGATGCCGCGGCGCTGATCGAGGTCGATCACGAGGGTCCGGGGTGTCGAATTCATGCGTTCGTCTCGACCCCCGAACGCACGCGACCCAATGGACAGGGGCTCTACCTGTTCGTCAACGGCCGGCCCGTGCGCGATCGACTCCTGCGGCACGCCCTGATCGAAGCCTATCGCGACCTCCTGCCGCGCGGTCGTTTTCCGATCGGTGTGCTCTTTGCGGAGGTCGATCCCGAGAGCGTGGATGTGAACGTCCACCCGGCCAAATGGGAGGTGCGTTTTACGGATCCCCAGTCGATTCACCGGACGATCCGCCACGCCGTTCGGGACGCGATGTCGTCCCGGAGTTGGCTCGGCGGGATCCGCGCCCCGGGCGAAGTGGCGGGAACGAGTCCGAGAGCGGGGATACGGCCAGGATATTTGCGTGCGCGGGGGCAGGGCCTCTCGGGTCCGCGAACGTCCGGGGGATCCGGACAGCCTGGATCGTCTCGAAGCCATTCCGCGCCGATCGGAACCGACGATTGGATCTTCGCGCGCCGCGACGATCGAGCCTCACGGATTTCGGATGACGAGCCCGCCGAATGGCCGGATGCACAGCGATCGAACGATCCACTCGCGTCGACGACCGGGCCCGGCACGCCGCCGCCCCCGGTCGCTTCCTTCGGCTCGCTCGAGATTCTCGGACAACTTCGGGCGAGTTATATCCTGGCGGAGAGCGACGACGGCTTGATGGTCATCGACCAGCACGCCGCCCACGAACGAATCCTCTACGAGGGTCTCCGCCGGAGCTGGCTTGCGGCAGGCGTGATCCGCCAGGGACTGCTCACCCCGGTCACCGTGGAATTGTCACCCGCGGCGCTCGCAGCCCTCGCGGAAGCCCCCGAACTGGTCGAACGACTGGGCTTCGAGGTCGAGGCCTTCGGCGAGGGAGCCATCCTCGTGCGGGCGATTCCCGCCGAAATCGCGGGCCAGGACGTGGGCGAGCTGGTCACCGAACTGGCCGGTGCGCTCGAAGAAGTCGAGCGGGGAGGGGACTGGGACGCGAGCGCGATTCGCTGGCTACCGAGCCTCGACCGGCTCTTCGCGACGATGGCCTGCCACTCCGCGCGTCGCTTCGGCGATCGACTTCCGACGGAAGAGCAGCAGGCCATTCTCAGCGGCCTCGACACGATTCCGTGGGCTCCCACCTGTCCGCACGGACGTCCCGTCGCCTTCTTGCTCTCCCACGAAGATTTGGAGAGCCGGTTTCGGAGGCGCTGAGAAGCGCTACTGCTGACGGCTTTCGGAGATGCGTGCTTCATGGACAAGGCGGGCTAGTCTCCGCCCCCCCGTTTAGGCCGACCACAGCCAGCAGACCGACTACACCGACTACACCGACCACGCGATCGCGGCCTTCACAGCCCGCTCGCGCGAGATGACTCCGATCATGTTCCCCGATTCTGCGACTCCAGCACCCGCCGATTCCGAGGCGGCAAAGCGTCCGCCGGTCGTGGTCGTGACCGGACCGACCGGCTCGGGCAAGACCGATCTCGCGATCGCTTTAGCCAGGCGCTTCGGGGCCGAAATCGTAAACGCCGATTCGATGCAGGTCTTTCGCTTCATGGATATTGGCACCGCGAAACCGAGCCCCGAAGAGCGCTTGGAGGTCCCACACCACCTCTTCGATGTGGCCGATCCGGACGAGAATTACAGCGCCGGACGTTATGCGCAGGAAGCGCGCGCGGCGGCCGCCGCGATCCACGAACGCGGACACCCGGTGCTGCTCACCGGTGGAACCGGGCTCTATATCCGCGCGTTCCTCGATGGGCTGATCGAGACGGGGCAGGTCGATCGTGCGTTACGGGATCGGCTCGAGAGCGAACAAAGGCGCGCGGCGGAAGAGGGCGATCCGGCTCGGCTTCACCGACGGCTCGGGCAGCTCGATGCCGACGCAGCCGATCGGATTCATCCAAACGACGTCCGTCGAACGGTGCGCGCGCTCGAGATCCTGGAGCAGTCCGGTCGGACCGCTTCGAGCGTGCGCGAGGCCCACGGTTTTCGCGACCGGCCGTTTCGGGTGCTCCACCTGTGCCTCGACCCTGGTCGCGAGATTCTCGTCGAACGGATCGAGCGTCGGGCGGAAGCCATGATCAACGCGGGGCTCCTGCGGGAAGTCCGTGATCTCCGCGAGCGGGGCTATGGCTCGGATCTCAGGCCGATGCAGGCGATCGGCTATCGGCATATCCAACCGGTAGTGGACGGCTCGGACACGTTGGTCAACGCGCTCGAGGCGATCAAAGTCGATACCCGACGCTTTGCGCGACGACAGTGCACCTGGATTCGCGCGATCCCGGAGGTTCATTGGCATGACCCGCGTGAGCCCGAAGCCGTGTTCGAACGCGTCGGCGAGTTTCTCGTGTGACTGAGCCGGGCAGGGCCGCCAATGAGACCCGTTTCTCGCGCAGTGCGGGATGCGTTCCCGCGGCACACCGGACCGTGATCAATCCAGCAATCGTGCGAAAGGCTAGTCTCCACCGTCATGACCGATTCCCAACGACTTCCCGTGGTTGCCCTCGTAGGCAGACCCAATGTGGGCAAGTCGACACTCTTCAACCGTTATGCGGGTTATCGCCGGGCGCTGGTCGCTGACCAACCGGGGCTGACGCGTGACCGGATCGCCGAACGCATCGAGATCGACGGTCGGATGATCTGGATCGTCGACACGGCCGGCCTGGATCCGGTCCGCGGGGATGGGCTCGAGGCGGCGGTCCAGGAGCAAGCCAGAGCGGCCGTCGAAAATGCCGACGTGATCCTCTTCGTCGTCGACGGAAAGCTCGGCCTGGTTCCCGAGGACGAGGCGATCGCGGCGACGCTCCGGCGTTCCGGCAAGCCGCTCGGTCTGCTGGTCAACAAGATCGATCAGCCCCTGCACCATCAGGGTCGGGTCAACGATTTCTATCGGCTCGGGATCGAGGAGACCCATGCGGTCTCGGCGGAGCACGGCGGTGGAGTCTTCGACGCGCTCGAACGGATTCTCGCCCGACTGCCCGAAGAGGCAGACCGCCCGAAGGTGGAGGAGGCGGGAACCCGCATCGCGATCGTCGGCCGGCCCAATGTCGGCAAGAGTTCGATCGCCAACCGGCTGGCCAAGGAAGAGCGTGTGGTGGTCTCCGCGACACCGGGCACGACCCGGGATGCCGTGGACATCCAGATCACGCGGGAGGGTATCGACTACGTACTCGTCGACACCGCGGGCCTTCGCAAGATCGCCAAACGCGATGGGCCCGGTGAACATGGCGGGGCGCTGATGACACTCAAATCCCTCGAACGGGCCGATATCGCCTTGCTCATCGTCGACGCCGCCGAGGGGATCACCGATCAGGATGCCCGCGTGGCGTCGCTGATGCGGGACCAGGGCTGCTCGGCGCTCGTGCTCGCCAATAAGTGGGATCTGGTCGAGACCGAAGACCGCCCGGACATTCTCGAGAAAATCGGCCATGGCCTTCGGTTCATGTCCGATGTGCCCGTCGTGCCGGTCTCGGCGCTGACCGGAGCGGGGCTCAATCCACTCTTCAAGAAGTTGCGGAAGGTCGCCGCCGCGGGCGAACAACGCATCCCGACCGCGGATCTCAATCGCTGGCTCCAGGACGTCGCCGAGAAACACCCACCGTCGATGGCGAGCCGAGGGGCGATGCGCCGACCGAACAAGCTCTTCTACGCGTCGCAGGTGGGCGTGCGGCCGCCGACGATCATCGTGTTCTGCACCGATCCCAAGGCGATCCAGACCTCCTATGTGCGATTCCTGGAGAACCAGCTGAGATTGAGCTTTGGCTTCGCCGGGACGCCGGTTCGCGTGCGTCTTCGCGAGCGCAGCCGACGAAACCGGGACGAGAGAAGCGAATAGGCGACACCGAAGCGCGGTGGGCCTCGAACTCCGCCTGCGCTCCGATACACTCCCGCGCGCCCAGCAGGGATGCCCGGATCGGCGACCAGGAGACGGTCGACCGGATCGAGGCGTGCCGAACCGACCCGACCCGGGTCGCAGCATGAAGGATCGACGCGTGGCCCGAAAGAAGAGCAAGAACCCCACCGCAGAAACCCTCCGAGGACTCGAGGAATCGGGCGATCGCATCGCGGAATGGGCCTCCGAAAATGCCGCGCTGATCCTCGGCGCGATCGCTGCGATCCTGGTGATCGCCGCCGGCGCCGGGCTCTACATCCAGGCCGGCGCGAAGAGTCGAGATGCCGCCGCCGACGACCTCGCGATGGCGACCAGCCAGTATCGACGAGCGATGGGTGCGGACCCGATCGGCGGCGCCATCCCCGAGCCGGCGAACCAGGAACTCGCCGAACGCACGCGCAGCAAATTCGTCGAGCGCTTCACCGAGGTCGCGAATGAGCACGTGGGCACGAGCGCCGGGGCGCTGGCCTGGCTCGAAGCGGGCCAACTCCAGACGCAGCTCGGTCGCCTGGAGGCGGCGGCCGAGAGCTTTGGGCACGCCCGCGATGAGGCTGCCGGCAGCTCGATCGCCGCGCTCGGCTCGATTCGACTGGCGAACCTCGCGGAAGACCGCGGCGATCCGGCAACCGCCGCCAAATCCTACGAGGCAGCGGCGGCCATCGACGCGTATCCACTTCGCGCCGGCGCGCTGGCCGATGCGGCGCGCTGCTGGGTCGAGGCGGAAGACGATGCGCGCGCCTTGGCCGCATTCCAGCGCCTCGAGAGTGAGTTCCCAGACGAGTTCGTCGAACCGGCCGTGGCGGCTTTGATCGCAGAGCTGCGGTTCTTGCAGTAGACGGGCAGCAGGCACCTCAATTGGGGTTCCAGCCCGGATTACCAGCAGACAACGATGCCGGTGGATATCAGGCGAGCAGGGCGTCCATCCTGAAGAGATGGCCTATCGACGAATCAGCGCCACTCCACCCCAGATCGTGTCCTGCTTGCCGAGCCAGGGAAGAAATCGATGTACGGGATCGTCGTGGAGCACCACGTGGATGGGCGTCATCCGGTCGATTTGTTCGAGGGCGGTCGAGGTTCCGAAGGTGCTCTCGTCACCTCGCCAATACACATCGTGGAACAGGATCAGCCCGCCTTTTCGAACGAGTGGGGCGTACGCGGCGTAGTCGGCGAAGACTGAATGAGCGCAGTGGTCCGCGTCGATGAAGACGACGTCGGCTTCTCGACCTTTGAGCAGCTCGCGAACCCGGTCGAGAGTCTCGTCCGCGCTCGAATCGCCTACGACGGTCTCGAGGGCCTGGCCTGTCTTGAGGCACGCCTCGACGTAGACCGATGCGCCCGCGACCAGCCGGATCGATCTGCGCGAGATGTCCGATCGAGCGGATCAAGCGCCGCGCCCAGGGCTTCACGATTCTACGGAGATGCGAGCGAGCCGAGTCCAACTTCCGAGCCCCCGGGTTGTGTGCGGATGATCCTCGTTTTACCCAGCTCATGCGGGATTCGCAATTCCGGGAGGAGACGAGGATCTGAACCCGCGGGTCCGTTCGGGTGATCCGTGGCCGCAGGGGAGCGGTTCGCCCATCCGTAATCCAGCCAGCCTGCACCACCGATAAGATAGATTATGACAACTAGAAGAATGAGAGTCACAGGGGGTCGCCCCGAGGCCCGAGCCACTGGGTGATTCCGCTGCCGGGTGGATTCCAGGCTGCCCAGCCGT
>SMVB01181801.1_pt1 | contig 35445 bp, 25 predicted proteins | sample 2456461 | NCBI WGS metagenome assembly SMVB01 (sample SAMN11095934, study PRJNA526329) | marine sediment metagenome | biome: Marine sediment; feature: Surficial sediment; material: Deep marine sediment; isolation source: Hadal surficial sediment | place: Pacific Ocean | collected 2014-05 | depth... | reverse complement strand
CCACCAGACGCACAGGCTCCGAACATCGGCAAGATGGCCAGAATCGCCAGATATCTAATGCTGCGTCGCATGTTGAACTGCCCTCCATTTTGGTGTGCGATGACGACCGCAGAGTATAGGTTGCCGACCACACCGCTGCTACTCGCAGTGCAGGCGCGGCGCGCCTATGTTCGCCGGACCGTTCACTTCAGCAACCGACTGCGAGGCGACGTGGAACTCGGCGACATCAGTACCCTGAAGACTTCCGGTGGCGACTCGATTCTACTGCTGGTCCTCGATGGACTTGGAGGACTGCCGCGGGAGACAGGCGGGCCAACCGAATTGGAGGCGGCCCGCACTCCTAATTTCGATGCGCTGGCCCAGGCCGGAGATCTCGGGCTCCATCTACCCGTTGGCCGGGGAATCACTCCCGGGAGCGGTCCTGGCCACCTCTCGCTATTCGGATACGATCCCCTGCAGTACCGGATCGGGCGAGGAGTGCTCGAGGCGCTGGGTGTTGAGTTCGACCTTCAACCCGGAGATGTCGCGATTCGGGGCAATCTGTGTTCCGTGGATGACAGGGGTCTGATCGTTGATCGGCGCGCCGGCCGAATATCGACCGAGGATGCGATACCTGTTTGCGCGGCACTCGACAGGATAGAGGTCACGGGCGCCCGCGTTTTCGTCCAGTGCGTGAAAGAGCACCGCGTGTTGATTGTGGTCCGGCCGGACGAGGCATCGGGAGCGAGCATTGCGGATACGGATCCGGGCCGGGCCGGCTTCGAGCCACGTCCCGTTTGCGCCATCGACCCTGATTCGGAACCCGCCGCACTCGCCATCAGGGAATGGATGGAAGGCATCCCCGGCGTATTCGCCGACGGAGACCAGGCGAACATGGTGCTGTTGCGAGGATTCTCGCAGTTGCCGGACTGGCCCGGATTCCCGGACGTGTTTGGACTCCGTTCTCTAGCCATCGCGGCCTATCCCATGTATCGGGGAGTTGCGCGGCTCGTCGGGATGGACGCGATCAGTGTCCCTGAGGGTCCGGAGCACCTGGTGGTGGCGCTGGAAACAGAAGGAGCGGAGCGGGACTTTGCGTTCCTTCACGTAAAGGCCCCTGACAAGGCTGGCGAAGACGGCGACTTCGATCGCAAGGTCGCGGCGATAGAAGAAGTAGATGCCGTCGTCCCGGATCTACTGGCTGCGTTTCCGGGTGTGTGGCTCGTTACGGGGGATCACTCCACGCCAGCGACGATGAAAGCACACAGCTGGCATGCCGTTCCGTTCCTGATTTCCGGAGGGCACGGAAGGGGTGAATCGGCGGGTGCTGAATTTGGCGAACGGGCATGTCACCACGGAAGTCTTGGGTTGCTGCGGGGCTGTGATCTCATGTCGCTCGCCATGGCTCGGGCCGGTCGACTATCGAAATTCGGGGCCTGAATCAGATGACGCAAGCGAAGTGTTCCGGGTGTGGAACTCCAGGTGCCGGCGACTTCTGCACTCGCTGCGGCAAGCCCATGGAGTCGGTCGGAAACTGCGCATCTTGCGGTGCCGCGTACGAAACGGGCGCGCTCTATTGTGGCGAGTGCGGGACCCCGCTCGGTCGGCCTCCGGTGAAATCATTGCGGGTCCGTCTTCCCTGGATTCTGTCGGGTCTTGCGCTGACAGCTTTTGCCGTGGCGCTCAGCTTGATGATCAATGAAAGGACCGGAGAGCGGGCCCCGGGGATGCCGCCGACCGGTGGCATCATCACCGGTAATCAGCCTGCGGCCGGCCCCAGCTCAATCGATCTGTCGAGCATGTCACCGCGCCAGGCAGCCGACCGCCTGTTCGAGCGGACGATGCGAACCGAAAGTGCCGGAGACACTTCCCAGGCCCTGTTCTTCGCAGACATGGCAGTACAGGCGTACTCGATGGTACCCGCGGCAGAACTGGACGCAGACGCACATTTCCATCTTGGTTTGCTGGAGCTTATGCGGAGCCAGCCGGACGATGCCGGGCTTCACGCTGACGCAATTCTCGGTGCGGCACCGGACCACTTGCTGGGCTGGGTTCTACGGGAACGGATTGCCGAACAGTTGAGTGACGCTGCAGGCCTCGAGCAAGCTGCAACCAGGTTTCTAGAAGCCGTTGACGCGCAGCGGGCGATGAACCTGGAGGAGTATGCCCAGCACATCGGGATCATTGATGCCCACGAAACCCGCCTGAGGTCGGCTCGGTGATCTGGCCGATGTCGACGTGCTTAAGGCTGTTGGCATTCATCACGACCGAGATGGAACTGCCCGCCATCGCCGCCTCGGCGAGAATGGGATGCAGCAGGCCGAGAATCGCGACCGGAATCGCCAGCGTATTGTAGAAAAACGCCCAGAACAGGTTCTGGCGGATCTTTCCGAACGTTGCACGTGCCAGATTGATCGCTCGGACCACGCCCCGGAGGTTGCCGCCAGTCAGCGTCAGGTCGGCCACTTCGATGGCGATGTCAGTGCCAGTACCAATCGCGATCCCTATGTCGGCTTGCTTCAATGACGGCGCATCGTTGATACCATCACCGACCATCACCACGCTATGTCCCTGCCGCTGCAGTTCACGCACGACCTCTACCTTGTCCTCAGGCATCAGGCCCGCCCGGACCGATTCGATTCCAACCGCCTCTGCTACGGCATGGGCGGTACGCTCATTATCGCCCGTAAGCATCATCGTGCGGAGGCCCATTCGACGTAGTTCACGAATTGCGTCGGCGCTATCCGGTTTCACCTCGTCAGCGATCGCGATCAGCCCGACCACTGTTTCTCCCAGCGCCACGAACACGATCGTTCGGCCCTCGTGCTCCAGCGCGTCCGCCTGATCGGAAAGTGAACTGACGTCGACACCTTCGTCATGGAGCAGCCGGGCCTGCCCGACCAGTCCGCGTCCCTGCTCAAGATATCCCACGACCCCGAGGCCGGTTCGGGCTGCGAAATCGCGGATGGGTCGGGGCTGGATGCCTCGTTCGTTCGCTGCTTCAACCACCGCCCTTCCCAGGGGATGCTCCGAATGTTGCTCGAGAGAAGCCGCCAGACGAAGCAGTTCTTCTTCCGTCCATGATGAAGCCGGCAAAACGTGGGTGATGGACGGCCGGCCCAGCGTAATCGTCCCGGTCTTATCGAACACTACGATGTCGGCACCGTCCAACGCCTGAATGGTCTTACCATCACGTACGAGGATCCCGTTCTCTGCACCGAGTCCCATTCCGACCATGAGCGCCGTCGGCGTGGCCAGTCCGAGGGCACAGGGACACGCAATGACGAGTACTGCCAGGGCGGCGTACACGGCCAGGGATACCGTGGACAGGTCCGGCTGAACCCAGGGGATGAACCTGGCGGCGATTCCGGCGACGGCCTGAAACGGTCCGGGAACGAGTAACCAGGCGAGCAGGGTGGCCGCCGCGATGCCCAGAACGATGGGAACGAACACCGCCGTGACTCGGTCAGCGAATTCCTGAATCGGCACCTTGCTGCCCTGCGCCTCCTGGACCATTCGGACGACACCGGCCAGGAACGTGTCCTCTCCCACTCCCGTCGCACGTACTCTCAGGACGCCATGCGCATTGATCGTCGACCCGATTACCGGATCACCGGGGCCGCGGTCTACCGGAATCGGCTCACCCGTCGCGAGCGACTCGTCTACTGCGCTCGCTCCATCGATAACTACACCGTCCGTCGGGATTCGCTCACCGGGCCGAATGATCATCACATCGCCGACTACGACTTCGCGGATCGGGATCTCGGACTCGACGCCGTTGCGCTCTACGCGGGCCGCCCGTGCCTCCAGCGAGAGTAATTTCCGGATTGCGGCCGAAGACCGCCCTCGGGCCAACGCCTCGATGAACCGACCCGTGAGATGGATCGCCATGATCATCGCGCCGACTCCCGCGTAATTCATGATCGGCGGGCCGAACCCCGATACGTGGGCGACGGAGGCAAATCCAGTGGCGACGGCCGCGCTGCTTCCGAGTGCGATCAACGTATCCATGTTCGGCCGAAATCGACGCAGACCGGTAATGCCCGAGACGATTGTTTCGCGACCAGGACAGGACAGGACAGAAAGCGCCAGGAGTAGCATGCCCACTTCGTAGGCCAGCGGACTCGGCCAGCGGACGTGGAAAAACATTTCCGGGAGCATCCACACGGCGATCGGGCCTGCGAGGCTCCAGGCAATGATCATTCGGAGGCGGGCTTCCACCATGCGCTCCTCCCGCGCCTCGACCTGCAGCCGCTCCCGCTCTGCTGCTCCGCCTTCCTGGGCGGGAGAGATTCGGTACCCGGCCTGCAAGACCGCATCCGAAAGGTCCACGAACGGAACGAGGTCCGGATCGAAACTGATCGTCGTCGACTCAGCCGGTAAATTCACCGAGGCCGTGACGCCTTCGAGCGCATTGAGGCTGCGTTCCACAGCTGCACTGCAACTTGCGCAGTGCATTCCCTCAACATTGAACGATCTGGTTTCTCTGGACATGTAATCCTGTTTCTCAACCCCTGGACACCGGCACGAATGCGCGGCCTTCCTGGCAACAAGATACACCATGCGACCCGCTCCCGCGGTAGACGCGGCAGGCGACCATCCTTACACTGACGACATGTTTAACAAGCTCAGAAACGCAATCGAATCGGTGCTGAGTTCGCTGGAGAGCCGAACGGGAAGCGAGGGAGAGGACATCGACCGGCTGCTCGCCGGAATGCGCGAGGAACTGATCGAGGCAAAGGCCTCAACACCGCGGCTGAAGGACGGTCTGGAGAAGTTGCGTCGCCGACTGGCTGACGAACGGCGTAAAGCGGAAGACTGTGTGCGTCGGGCCGGACAGGCCGAAGAGATAGGAGACGCAGAGACCATGCGTGTCGCGGTGGAATATGCCGAACGCCATCAAGATCGGGCGAGGGTACTCGGCGAGCAGATCGAAGGTGCCGAGGCTGAGCTGGCTCTGCATCTGCGCGACGTGAAGGACATGCGTGCGCAACTGAAGTCGTCCATCACCAATAAGGATGCACTCAAGGTGCAGGTCCGTCGCGCGAAAGCGACGGAGATGCTGCGCGGTAGCGACGACACGGCGGCAAACCGGTTCGATCGCATGGTGGCCGACATCGAACAGGAGTCGGATCGGACGGACGCGGCCCGGGACCTGGAGGACGAACTTGCGTTCGGTGGGCCCGGAAAAGGACCTGCACATCGTCCCATTGACCCGGACGATCTGGCAGATCTTCAACTGGACGAGTTGAAGCGGCGGATGGTGGAAGAGGGCGGCGAAGAAAGTCTCTAGGCCGCCCCAACCAGATTCACAAGCTGGTCCAGTTGCTCGGTCTGTCCCATCACGATGAGCGTGTCCCCGTTTCCAAGTACCTCTGAAGGCCCGGGGTTATACCGCCAACCCGGTTCCCGAACGCTGTCCCCGGTGTGCCTGATCGCGATCACTATGAGTCCGGTACGCTGGGGGATCTGTGCCTCTGCCAGCGTCCGGCCTACCATGAAGGATTCGGACGGAATGCGAACCTCTTCAAGGCGGAGTGCCAGGCCGTCACCCTGGGCAACGACATCGAGAAAACTGACGACCTGGGGACGCAGAATCATGGCGGCCATCCGTGTCCCACCGGTGACGTTGGGACTCACCACGTGGTCGGCCCCGGCGACGTAGAGTTTCTGTGTCGTCTGCTCTTCGTGAGCCCTCGCCACGATCGTCAGATTCGGCTGAAGATCCCGGGCGCTGAGGCATACGAACAAGTTGTCCGTGTCCTGGCTCAGGCAGGCTACCAGACCGCGCGCTCGCTACACCGATTCTACCCTGGACGAGCGTCTCATCCTTCGTCGAGTCCGCGACCAGGACGAGTACTTCATCATCCAGCCGTCGCAGCTGTTCGGCTCGCTCGGCGTCGCGATCTATGATCAAATACGGGACGCCCGCCGCTTTCAGCTCATTGGCAATCTGCAGACCAGTGCGTCCTCTCCCACACACAATTACGTGACTCGTCAACCGCTCAATTTTTTCATGTTCCGCCGGATTCTGAATGCCTGCCGCAGATCCATTTCGATCAGGGCCGACGTGAGGAGCGCGAACCAGACGGCCATCAGGGTGATGCCGCCGGCGAGTAGCACGGCGGCAAGAACGCGCCCCGCATCGCTCAGCGGGTGAACTTCCTGGTAGCCAACTGCGGCAATCGTGATGACGGTCATCCAGGCGGCGTCGGCTGCGGACCAGCCTTCGACCAGCCAGAACCCGAACGATCCGCCCGTCACCAAAATGATCAGCGCGACGAATATCCCCGCGAGCCGAAAAACGAACGTCCGCCAGGGTCCGTCGGATTGCATCAGATGTTCCTGTCCCGCCGAACCGGTACGGTACGCCCACGAATCGTCGCACCGTCCAGACGTCCGATAACCTCATCGGCGACCTGAGAGTCGATGTCGACAAGCGAGAAATTTCCCATGATCTCGATCTTGCCGACTTGCCCGCCCGCGATTTCGGCTTCGCCGGTGATCGCCCCGACCAGGTCTCCTGGCTGCACCTCGTCGCGTCGCCCAACTCCAAAGTACAACCGGGTCCAGGCGGGCCGTACACCGCGAGGTGCCCGGTCAGGTTCTCCAATCGATCGGCTCTTGCCGCCCCCGGGCCGGCCACGCTCGTCCGTTAACGCCTCTTCAACGTCGGCCCAGGGCCTCACCGTCCCGGGGGTGTCTGATCGGCGACGGAGCAAGCGTGACAGCACCGCAGCAAGCCGCACCACACCGATTTCTTCGAACAGTGGTTCGAGAACGAGAAGTTCTGACAAAACGTCGCCATGCGTGGCTTCTTCCCGCAGGCGAAGGCGATATCTCTGGATAGGATCTACGTTTCGTCCGAGAGCCGCCCCCGGGAGAATGTTCATTCGCCGGCCCGACCGCCTCAATAAGAGTTCCAGTTGCGCGGCGTGGCGCGGTTCAACCACGGCGTAGCGCGGACCGTCACCTTCGAGCGCCGGACCGAACTGGTCAAGTCGCAACGGCAGGCCTGCCTGGAGGATGGCAACGGATCCTCCTCCGGCCAGCGCTACCCGTACTGTCGAACCGTCCTGTTCAACCTGTCGTCCGCGGATGGATAACTCGGCGGCTACCCGGGCCGCGTCCACCTCGGTGAGGCAAGAGATGCGGAGCTGCGAACAGTCCATCCGATCAGCATCCAGGGCACACCGCTCGAGCGATTCAGCGAAGTCTGACGGCAGGGCGAGACCGCAAAGAACAGATGACACGGACTCTTGAGGCGTATCCACCGGCCCGGAGTCGAGACCAGCGTTCAGGAGCTCCTCAGGCCACCGCCGGGCACGCGGAAGCTGTCGTTCGAGGAGGTCCAGGAACTCGGGTTCGGCCCTCTCCGAAATCGCGATCTTCCGGCAGGCCCGGGGCAGAGTGTCAAGAAAGGGTTCCAGGCTTTCCCACTCCCCCACGTCGTGCATGGATGCGACGCCGTCGATCACCAACAGACGTATCTCGGCCAGAGAGCATCTACCGGCGCGCACTTCGGGCAGCAAATCCGAAGGACGGCTTACGAGCACGGCTGGGGGGACGGTCTCGCTGGCTCCCGACGGTGCGAATGCAACCCCGATTCCTTCCGGTCCCGCAACACGCTGGACCGCCGCCGCGATGCGCCGTGCGCGATCCGCGTCGGACACCAGGACAAGTGCCTGCATGCCCGCCGAACCGGTCTCGACATTTTCCAATACAGCCAGCCCGATCAAGGCATCTTCGCCCGAGCCCTCAGCAGCCAGCACGGCGAGATGGTGTCCCCTCAAAACGGGGTTTACGCACGCTTCCAGCACATCGGGCATCTCTCGGAGGCCAAGTCGCATGCAGATATCTTTCAATTCGACCCTCAGGGCAGTCATTAATTCTCCGATTCCTGGTGCAATTCCATCGTGTCCGATTGACGGGCAGGGCTGAAGACCCTAACCTTTCCGCTCTTTCCGGCCCCTCCGTCCGAGCCTGGCGATGAATCCTGGCCGACCCACAATCTCCTGCCCGCGCCCCTGAGCGACCAGACCATGAACGAGCTTCTGGGATTCCTGCACGACGCCGTTTCGGGAACGCCGGTGATCCTGCTGGTGACGGGTACCGGACTATATCTAACGATCCTGCTTCGTGGCCTGCAATTCCGGAGGCTGTTTCATTCACTGAGACTGGCACTGTTTCAGCGGGACGAACCGGACGCCGTAGGCGACATTTCGCACTTCCAGGCTCTGATGACAGCCCTCGGCACGACCGTTGGAACCGCCAACATCGTCGGAGTCGCGACGGCCCTCACGGCAGGCGGCCCCGGAGCTCTGTTCTGGATGTGGGTAGCCGGCTTCGTCGGCATGGCCACGAAGTACTCCGAGGCCGTGCTCGGCGTCCGATTCCGGGAGACGGATTCGCGCGGCGAGAAGTGTGGCGGTCCGATGTACTACCTCGAAAACGGTATCCGGTGGGGACGACTTGGACGCGGTCTGGCGGTCACGTTCGCCTTGTTCGCGTCGATGGCTGCCTTCGGTATCGGCAACGGCATCCAATCACAGGCCATCGCAGAGGCCGTGAGCAACGTCACCGGCTTTCCGGTCCTGGGGATAGGTATCGTGACCGCGGTGCTGGCCGGCATCGTCATCTTTGGAGGAATCAAGTCGATCGGCCGGTTCGCAGGCCTGGTGATTCCCGTGATGCTCGTTGCGTACGTCGGGGTAGCTGCGTGGATCGTTCTTCAGCACGCTGAAGCCGTCCCCGCTGCCTTCGGTGCCGTGTTCGAGGGGGCGTTCAACGGCCGGGCGGCAGGTGGTGGGATCGCTGGGTATACGATTGGCCAGGCGTTGCGGAGCGGATTGACGCGAGGCGTGTTCTCGAGCGAGTCGGGCTTCGGGACGGGAGGCATCCCTGCCGCGGCAGCTCGAACTCACGAACCGGTTCGACAGGCCCTGATCTCCATGACACAGACGTTTATCGACACGATTGTCGTCTGCACGCTCACCGGGCTCGTGTTGCTGACTACGGGAGCCTGGATGAGCGGAGCCGATGGCGCGTCGGTCGCGCAACTGGCCTTTTCCACATCGCTTCCCGGAAGCTTCGGCAGCTGGTTTGTCGCCGTAAGCCTGTCCTGCTTCGCGTTCAGTACGATCCTCGGCTGGGCCTACTATGGCGAGCGGAACCTGCAGTATCTGGCTGGCTCACGTGTGGTCGTACCCTATCGTCTGGCCTTCGTCCTGGTGATCGCCGCTGCCTCGACCGTTGAGCTGGATGCGGTGTGGATGATCTCGGAGATCATGAGCGTCATGATGGCGTTCCCGAACCTGATAGGCCTCCTGCTACTGTCGGGAATCGTGGTACGGGAGACCAGGATCTACTTCAACCGGCCGGCAAATCAGCCTTCGAAACGGCGGTAGTGCCCCAGGTCGTACGCTCGAATCGCAAGGATTTCCCTGGCCTGAAAGCCGATCTCCGCCAGCGTACGTGACTCGTCCACTACCCGACGTTCCGCGTACTCGACATAGAAGTCGGCCGGGTCATCGGTGTCGCGGTGCAACAGGGCTTTGAGGCCTTCTGCCTTTGCCGTCACGACGGGGGTGTCAGATGGAAGCTCGGCCACATGCTCCAGCCAGCGGTCGGGCATAACGAGCCGTACCGTTATCGAATCTCGATCGGAAGTCATACGTGTCCCAGGGTGTAAAGGAAGCGCTTCGTAAGGTCAGTGATGTCCAGGCCGGCTACACGATCGGTCTCGACGCGGACGTTCGTATGGCCATGTGCTCGATCCACACGAATCTCTGTTGTGCCCGCCTCGCCCGTAAACCGCAGGAAATCGTCCGCTGGTTCCTCCACCTCGAGTTGGGAGTGCTCTGAGAAGAACTCCCGGGCACGCTGGAGCACTTCTTCCAACGGGACCTCGGTCATCACCAGGTACTTCATTTGAGCTGCCGCCTTCGCCTGAACGTGCTGTCTTCTGCTGGGCGCCTTCGCCGAATCCGTGCGGACGGAAACTCTGAGTCGGAAGCGATGTCGTCAACCTCAGCCTTGAGGACTGTTGAAGAAGTGGGGTGGCCACGCGAGCAATGCTTGCGCGTTCAGAGCAGGAACGACGACGAGTCGTAGCAGCGCTACGGCGCGGAGGAGAGACGAATTATCAACCGCGCAATCACCACTCGCCCGAAGGGTTACGGCGGCACAGGGCCGTCTCCTTCGTTGGTGCTCCTGTGCGTAGCTTTGGCTATGCCTGCGTCGCGCCGTCTCGGATCCGGCGGGGGCACCCGCCGCAGGTGGGTCCGGCGCTCGTAACGCGGAACGCCCCACTTCTTCAACAATCTTCTAGCATCTTGCCCGCAGGTGGTGCCCGACAGACCTTGGCTGTCCATGACTCCACACGCCGATTTCGGCCGCTTTTTCCTGCCGGGACCCACGGAAGTGCACCCGGACGTTCTCGTTGCGATGGAACGCCCCGTAATCGGGCATCGCGGACCCGAGATGCGCGATCTGCTCGAATCCGTCGACCAGCCGCTGCGCCTGTTGTTCGGCACGAATCGGCCGGTATTCATTTCCACTTCATCGGCGACCGGTTTCATGGAAGCCTCGATCACGAACCTGAGCCGTCGACGGGTGCTCTGTCTCGTGAACGGTGCATTCGGTGCCCGGTTCCATGCGATCGCTGAGCGCTGCGGACGGCCGGCGGATCGGCTGGATGTGCCCTGGGGTCAGCCCAACACCGCCGACGAGCTCCGAACGGCCCTCCTGGCGGAACCCGATCGCTACGATCTGGTGACGGTGGTTCATTCTGAGACATCGACCGGTGTGCTGAATCCGGTGGCCGACCTGTGCAGTGTGGTGTCGGAGTTTGACGACGTGCTGCTCGCGGTGGACGGCGTCACTTCGGTCGGTGGGACGAGAATCGAATTCGATCGTTGGGGAGTGGATTTCTTGCTCACCGGGTCCCAGAAGGCGCTCGCGCTGCCTCCGGGACTCGCGTTCGCCGCCGCATCCGACAGAGCGCTTGAGAGGGCTGCGTCCATTCCAAGCCGAGGATTCTACTTTGACCTGGTCGAATTCAATCGACGTGCCGGCGAATACTCGACCACGAACACGCCGGCTGTTTCGTTGATTTACGCTCTGCAGGTTCAGCTTGAACGGATCGAAAACGAGGGGTTGGAAGCACGCTTCGCGCGGCACCAACGAATGGCGCGACGGACAGGTGAGTGGACCGAAGAACTGGCCAAGTCCACGGGCCAGGGCTTCGAGGTCCTGGCGTTGGAGGGATTCCGATCGCCAACGGTAACGGCCATTTCACTGCCTGCCGGGATTTCCGGACCCGCCATCGTGGAGCATCTTGCCGACGAGGGGATCACGATCGCAACTGGATACGGAAGATTGAAGGGCTCGGCCATTCGGATCGGCCACATGGGGGATCACACGGAGGCAGGACTCGAGGTCGTACTTGACACAGCGACAACAGCAATCGAGGTAGCCACGAATGACTGAAAAGCGGCTCGTTCTCGCCGACCCGCTGTCGGATGAAGGACTCGAAATTCTCCTTGCTTCCCCCGGCCTGGTCGTCGACGATCTCTCCGGTCGTTCGCGAGACGAATTGCTGGCAGGTCTCGGAGGATGTTCGGGGCTCATCATACGCAGCGCCACGGTGGCCGACGCAGAACTGCTGGAGCATGCAGATTCGCTCGAGGTGATCGGACGGGCTGGCGTGGGCCTGGACAACATCGATCTTGAAGTAGCGACGCGGCGGGGGATCGCCATTCTGAATGCTCCCGCGGGGAATTCGATTTCGACCGCAGAGCATACGTTTGCACTGCTCTTGTCGGCAGCTCGCGGCATTCCAGACGCGGTAGCCTCGATGCGGGAAGGACGCTGGGACCGGAAGTCGATCAACGGAGCCCAGCTGTCGGGAAAAACCCTCGGTGTTGTCGGCGCCGGCCGCATCGGCACGGAAGTGATTCGTCGTGCTCAAGCCTTCGGGCTGCGCGTCGTCGTGACGGATCCATATCTGACCGCAAGCCGTGCCGCGAACCTGAGCGTCGACGTACTTCCCCTGGCATCGCTTCTCGAATCATCGGATTTTGTGACCCTGCACGTTCCCCTGGGGGATTCGACACAGCATCTGATCGGAGCGGCCGAGCTGGCTCGCATGCGTCCGACGGCGATCCTGATTAACGCCGCCCGGGGAGGCGTCGTCGACGAGGCGGCGCTGGCGAGCGCCCTGCGCGACGGTTCGCTTCGTGGTGCCGCGCTGGACGTATACGAGGAAGAACCTCTGCCCTCTGATCATCCGCTGCGTGATACTCCGAATCTCATCATGACGCCCCACCTCGGGGCCTCCACGCCCGAGGCCCAACGGGAGGTTGCCATCGAGATTGCACGTGCCGTGCGGGATGCGCTGCTACAGGGAGATTTGCGCAGCGCGGTGAACGTACCCACCGTCCCGGAAACAGATCGCGACCGGGCCGGCGATGTTCTCGATCTTGCACGGCGACTGGGCACCGTGCTGGGCGAGCTTACGGGAGGGGCGACAGAGACGATCTCCGTGCGCTACACGGGTCCCCCCGGGGCGCTTCTGCAACTGGTGGCATCGGCTGCCGTACAGGGTTACCTGACTCACCGTCTCGCGGGCCCGCTCAACGTCATCAATGCGCTGGTGCTGGGAGAAGAGCGGGGGATCGAGGTAAGCAGATCTCGCGTCGGACCAGAAGGCCGGGGCAAGGACTGGATCGAGCTGACGGCTGTAACGGGTGACGAATCCCGCCAGGTCGCCGGCAAACTTACGGCTCGCGGCGAGCCGCGCCTGCTTCGCGTCGATAGTTACAGGGTAGAGGTAACGCCTGTCGGCACCCTGTTGTTCGTAGCCAACGCGGATGTTCCCGGGGTGATCGGGAGTCTCGGCACGATGCTCGCCGAGGCTGGTGTCAACATCGCCGAATTCCACCAGTCGCGAGACCGGGAAACGGGGAACGCCCTTGGTGTGGTGAGCCTGGATGCGGATCTGTCCGCCGAGCAAATGACTCGCCTGCGCGAGATCCCGGGCGTTCGAGACGTCCGCCAGATCCGCCTCTAGAACCCTCTCGAGTCGCGTCGGCCGGTCAGCGGGTCAGTAGACCGGGAGGCTCGGATCCACGTCCCGCGCCCAACCGTTGATCCCCCCGGTCAGGTTGAAAATTCGCACGTATCCCCGGCTGTGCAGGAATTCGACGGCTTGCATCGAGCGTTGGCCTGTACGGCAGAACACGATCGTCTCCGCGTCGTAGTCGATCTCGTCAAGCCGGCGCTCCAACTCTTCCATCGGCAGCGATACCGCGCCGAGATCAGCCAGGTTGGACATCGCGTGCTCGGCCAGATCCCGCACGTCCAGGAGGATCGGCTGCCTTCCCGCATCAAGCAGTTCCTTCAACTCGAGGGCGTCGAGTCCCGGGAAGGGTACCGGCAGCTTGAATCCGGCAGGAATCACGAACGGACTCGGTTCAACACCGTCTTCGGTCGACTCGCCGCAAAACAACTCATAGTCTGCCAGTTCCGTTATTTCCGGGTCATCACCACACACCCGGCAATCCGGATCTCGGCGAATTTCCATGGAACGGTAGTCGCCACCCAGCGCATCAATCAGCAGCAGACGTCCAATCAGCGGGGTTCCGATTCCGGCGATCAACTTGATCGTTTCCGTGGCCTGAATCGATCCTACGATACCGGGCAGGGAGCCCAGCACACCCGCTTCGGCGCAATTGGGCGCAAATCCCGGCGGTGGCGGATCGCGAAACAGACACCGGTAGCACGGTCCACCTTCTGCCGCGAATACCGATGCCTGGCCTTCGAACCGGTGAATCGCGCCATACACCAACGGAATATTGAGGAGGACGCACGCATCGTTGAGCAGATACCGAGTCGGAAAATTGTCGCACCCGTCGACGACTATATCCCAACCTTGCAGGGTCTGGAGTGCGTTCGAAGCGTCCACCCGTAGCGGGAATTCGACGATCTCGACTTCCGGATTCAACGCTCGGAGCCGTGCCCCGGCCGAGGCCGTCTTTTGTGTTCCGATCGACGGAGTATCGTGCAAGATCTGTCGGTGCAGGTTCGACACCTCAACCAGGTCACCGTCGACGATACCGATCCGACCCACACCGGCGGCGGCCAGGTACAGAGCAACCGGCGATCCCAGACCGCCCGCCCCCACGATGAGAACGCTCGCTGTCCGCAGCCGGCGCTGACCCTCGACACCCAGCTCCGGAAGGATCAACTGGCGGTGATAGCGGAGTCGTTCTTCGCGACTGAGTTCAGGTGCCCCCCCGGCGATGGACGGTACGATCGTCAATTCGGCGGCGGCGCCGATGTTGAGTTCGCTGGGATCCAGCCCGCGGACGCTCCTGCCATCCAGAAACAAGTTTACGTGCGGTCGCACGTGGCCGTCGTCAGCCAGGAGCCGGGCAGCCAGGGCGGGGTAAGCGGCCCGGAGCGCGGCAAGCGCGCTGTCCACAGAACCGGCCTCTACCGAAACGGTGGCCTCGCCGTCTGCAAACGCACGCAGCGGAAGCGGGATATGCACGCGAACCTCAGCCACGAGAGCCCACCGATCCTGCGAATTCATCACGGGTCCGCCACGCGCGAAGTGTTCCGGCGACGCCCCTTCTGACGCCAACGATGACATACCAATAACCCGGCCAGGCCTCATCCAGGTCGCGAGTGGACGGAATGGGTCCGCTGTTCGGGTGGGAGTGGTAGAATCCGAGCACCGGCAAGCCGCCGTCTGCTTCTCCTCGCAGCAGCGGTTCCAACTCGACCGGATCGATTTCAAAAGAATCTCGAGGGTTTAACGCTCGATTTGTGAGTGGATGCAAGCCGACTACGCAATCTGCCGAGCCGAGCAGGGCGCCGCAGGCTTCCGCCGGGTAGGCTTGGGAAGCTTCGTGCAGGAGCCGCGCCCGGGCGGTCGGAGTCAGGTGAAGGTCAGTGGCTTGACTCAAGCGACCTCCAGATGGCCTGGTAGTTCTCTTGAATCGTCCCGGGGCCTCTAAAAACGGAGGATCCAGCCACAAGGACGTCCGCTCCGGCCCTCGCGGCGACGGGGGCTGTCTCAGGCCCCACGCCTCCATCGACCTCGACGTGCAGGTCGACCAGTCCAAGCTCATCCGCGCTGACACGAAGCTGCGTGGCTTTGCGCGTCGCCTCATGAATGAATGCCTGGCCCCCGAACCCGGGGTTCACGGTCATTACCAGCACGAGGTCGAGGAATGGCAGAACATCGGACAGCGTCGAGGCAGGCGTGGACGGGTTGATCGCCACCCCGGCCTTCTTGCCCAGTCGCCGGATCTCGTGCACATCACGGTGGAGGTCAGTGGAGACTTCCTGGTGAATGGTAATCAAATCTGCTCCCGCATCCGCGAACGGTTCGAGGAACATGGCGGGATTATCGATCATCAGGTGAACGTCAAGAAGGGAAGTCGTCACCGCCCGGAGCGATTCCAGAACCGGGAGTCCGATGCTGATGTTCGGCACGTAATGGCCGTCCATCACATCGAAGTGAAACCAGGTGGCACCGGATTCCTCGCAGGCTGCGACATCCTCGCCGAGTCGTGCGAAGTCTGCGGCCAGCAGCGACGGGGCCAGGGTCAGTTTCGGCATGTTCAGATCACTCCCATGCTCGAGCCGACCTTGTCGAGCGCTGCCAGCGTGCGGTCCAGGTGATCACGTTCGTGGGCCGCGGAGATCTGACAACGAATTCGGGCCTCACCTTTCGGGACGACCGGAAACCCGAAGCCGATCACGAATACACCTTCGTCCAGCAGGCGTGTGCTCAATTCGATGGCTGCGGCCGTCTCCCCGACGATGATCGGTACGATCGGCGTTTCGCCCTCGATCGGCTTGAATCCGAGGCTGACCAACTCACGCCGGAAGTACTCCGTATTCTCGCGCAATTTCATGACGAGTTCCGGGTGCGTCTCGAGTACATCGATGGCGGCCAGGGCGCCGGCCGCCGAGTGTGGCGGGATTGCGTTGGTGAATAGTTGCGTACGTGATCGCTGCGTCAGAAAGTCGATGACCGGTCGGCTGCTGGCGATGAATCCTCCGGCCATGCCTCCGAGCGCCTTTCCAAGCGTCGAAGTAATGATGTCGACTTCACCGTGCATGCCGAAATGCTCCGGCGTCCCCCGGCCGGTGTCTCCGAGGACTCCGGTCGCGTGGGAATCATCGACAGCCAATAGTGCATCGTATCGATCGCACAGCGCGCGGATGTCTGGTAAAGGCGCGATCTCTCCTTCCATGCTGAATATGCCGTCCGTGATCACCAGGCGGTGGCGGGCGCCTGATGTCTGCTTCAACATGCTCTCGAGAGAGTCGAGATCCATATGCCGGTATACGTGCCGCTGCGCCTTGCACAGGCGAACACCGTCGATGATCGAGGCGTGATTCAATTCGTCGGAGATCAGGGCATCCTCAGGCCCCAGCAAGGGAGCAAACAGCCCTTCATTGGCGTTCCAGCAAGACGTGAAAGTCAGGGCCGCTTCCGTCTCGAGGAAGTCGGCGATCCGGTTCTCCAGCTCACGGTGGATGTCGAACGTTCCACAGATGAACCGTACGGACGAGGTTCCGGCGCCGTACTTCGCGGCTCCATCGCGCACGGCCTCCACGACCTCGGCTCTGTCGCAGAGTCCGAGATAATTGTTCGAGCACAGATTCACGGTCTCGCCGTAGCTTTCGAGCTCGATGACCGGGCCCTGCTCTCCGAGTATGTGCTGAAGTTTCTTCAACACTCCCTGCGAGCGCATTTCACTCAGTTCACCGGCCAGCCGGTGATTGAAAGCGGCGTTGACCGCCGTCGAACCCATGTCACCCTCTTCGTAAAGAACCATCGACTCTCCCACGTATCCGGCGTACCGGTCGTCAGTCTATAGTATCGGCATAGTAGTCTTCAGAGGTTCCGTCCCGGATCAACATTTCTACGACCCGAATCGCCGGACGCGAGCCGAAGCTACCACACAAGCTGAAGCCCGACAGTGTGCCCCGAATCCAGACGATGCGATCAGCATCAAGGGCCTCGGTGACGTCGCCGATATCGCCAACGAGGGCGAAAGGGCGCTGGTTACCCAAACGCCCTGGCCCGAACAGAGTACATCCGCCCCTGTTCCGGACGGTACCCTCCCCAGAAACGCGCATGAGTGAGAATCTTCCCGAATCCACTGCCACGATCCGGCCGAAAGTGCGTCGTGCTCCAAGCACGACGTAGGTACCGGCCACGAGTCGCAGCGGTCGAGCCTCGTAAAAACTGGTGGGCGTGCTCGGGCAACTCGTGTCGTAGGTCACGCGCCGCGCCGCCAGTAACACGGTGGAGTCGGTTACTGACACGGTCGCCGTATCCAGCCTTCCACAGGCGTCGGGCGTAATCGGGCCGGCGAACTCCATCGAGAACACTTCTCCAGCGATCACCGTATCAGGGAATGCGGCCCAGGATACCAGGGCATCACTCGATGTCGGGTCTCCAAGCTGCCAACAACCGAAAGTGGGTACGAGCAGAATCAAACCGGCGAGACGAGGGTTCAACGAAGTAATCCTGGTCAGCTCTCTACCAACGTGGGCGACGCCGGACACAAGGGAGCGGCCTCGAACGAAGGGCCAATCTTGCCGGCCCACACGAGCGTTGCAAGGAACTCTTGCTTCAGTTCGGCGATACAAAGCAGGTAGACGACCGGTTTGTTGACGTGTAGCCCGTAGCCTCATCGGGAGCTTGGCGTGCAGAACGAGCAGGATCACAACTTTGAGCCGACCCGCCGCAATTCGGCGCGGAACAGGAGACCCCTGATCATAGGGTTTGTCCTGTCTGCGCTGGTGCATGTGGTTCTCCTCACCGGTTGGCGCACGGACGGGCCGGAGGATCCAGGTTCGCTGGCCGCCGGTCCGCGCACCGGCGATTTTCGCGCGGCAGCCGGTGGAGGAGAAATGGTTGCGATCGCGATTGCCGCACCGCGTCCGATCATAATTCCGGCTCCACCGGCCAGCCAACCACGCCTGGCAGATCCCGAAGTCGCGGTGGACGAACCCGAACGTCTCGTGCGAGCCCCGGATCTCTCAGGACCCGTCGGTGGTGCCGTGTTGATCTCGAATCGTGGCGGTCCCGGCCTGTTGAATGCCGAGGGTAGCGGGGACGGTGGGAACAACCCCAGCGGACGAGATCGGCGGACGTACCCGACACCCAGATCAATCATTCCCATCTGGAATCCTCCGCGCGAAGTAAAGGGGATGCGTGTGACGGTGCGCGTGCTCGTGGATGCTCGGGGGGAACCGACCGGAGAGATTCTCGTGGAACCGCGTATACCGAATTCCGGGTTCGACCGAAAGCTCCGAAAAGAGTTGCTGTCCATGGACTACATTCCGGCGAGCCACGGTGGTCTGGCAGTTTCGGATTGGGCGGAAATGACGTTTACATTCTAGGCGGAGCTCATATCCGCTGAGTTTGTTTCCCCACCCGGCAGGCCCGTTTATATTCAGTCGCCATGGCTGAAATAGACTTGCCCGATCGCTGTCCAGCATTCACCCGAGTCATGTGAGCGGAGTCCTGCGTCTGTTCGACCGTATTTTCTTGCCCCGCCGGGGAAGCCGACTCGTAGTCATGGTGCTGATCTTCGGGGCGGCGGCTCTGCTTCCCGGCAGTTTGTCCGCCCAGGACGCGGCAGTTCCGGCCGACTCGACCGTGAGTCTTGAACCGCAAGACGGCCTGGCCATCGGCCTGACTCGGGTTCCATACATCTGGCCTTTTGACCTGTCTCGGGCCCTGGCGTTTGCGCGACCCGATTCCCGCCTGCCCGGCCAACTTGCCAGTGAGTGGCTCACGGAACGAACCGAGACCGAAGATCTTCGGCTGGCGGCCCGGCGAGACACGTTGTGGATGGTATTCCTGCCCATCGACAAGCTCCCATCCGATTTCGACACGCGCAGGTTTTTTGAAGTGCCGGACGCCCAGGAGGACGAGCTGGCAGGACGCCGGGTCGAACAACGCGTCCAGCTTCTGCCTGATGTGCTGGAGGGACTTGCCGACCTCGATCTCGAGTTCAACGGCACAGGCCAGATCGGGACCCGGTGGCAAACGTTCGATCCGTGCACCCTGGGTACGGGCCAGCGTTGCAACGCTAGCGCAAAGCCAACGATCCGCCAGGAATTTCAACTGCGTGCTCTGGCGAAAGGGACGATCTCAGAGCGCGTTCACCTGGATGTGGATTTTGATCAGACCCGTGAATTCGGTGCGACCAACAACATTAACGTGTTCTACGAGGGCAGGCCGGGAGAAGTCCTTGAGCTCGTAGAGTTGGGCGAAGTCACGCTTCCACTTCCGCGTTCACAGTTTATTTCCCGGGCCATACCGGCAGGTAATTTTGGAATCCGTACGGAGGCTCGGTTCGGTCCGCTGACGTTGCGTGGCGTGATCGCGGAGCAAGACGGCAGCATCCAGACGCGGCGCTTGTCGCTGGATGTCGGAGGTGTCCAGGATGGCGTGATCAGGGATTTCGAGACCGTTCTCGATGACGTGGGGTTCGCGGACGGCCAGTTCTTCTTCCTCGTCGACCCACGCGAATACCCTTCTTATCCTCACATCGACGTGACGTCTCTGACCGGATCGGAAGTCCCGTTGAGCCTGCGACCCGGCTCCGCGCTGAAACTGTACCGGCACGAAATCGGGACGGGTCAGCCGCAGAACGTTGAAGACGGGATCATCCAGGCCCGTGCGGTGGCATTGCGACCTCTGGCTGCGGATCCGACCCTGCCTGATTCGGCGGAATTCCAGGGCTTCTTCAGGCCGCTGACCGAGGGCGAGGACTACATCGTCCACGATAGTGGCCTGTGGATCGTGATGAAATCCCGCATCCTCGAAAACGAGGCGCTGGCAGCGACCTACATTACTGCAACGGGAGATACGATCGGCGATTTCAACGCCGAAGAAATCTTCCGGGAAATCTCGAACACCGGATCCGGAGAACTGCCCGAACTGGCGCTCCTGAAGGATCCTGCGACGCACCGCCCGGGCGGGATCACCTGGGAGCGCGAGATGCATCAGGTGTATCGCGTCTCCAGTTCGGAAGACGTCGAAAGCGGAAGTATCAATCTGACGATCTCCCAAGGTCCGATCGAGTCGGGTCCGATAATTCGGCAGTCCGGCGGTGAAGACTTCGCGTTTCTCGAGATATTCGGCCTGGACGACATACCCAACGACGATCGGCTGGATGCGGCACGCATCTGGCGCCCGGCCACTTCCGGCGGACTCGGAGTCGTGACGGGCAGCTATCTCGTATTCCCGACACTCCAACCATTCCTCGATCCACCGCCGATTCTGTCACTGGACGCGCCATTCCCGCTGGCTGAGACTGACAAGAACGCGGATATGTACCAGGAACCGATCGACCTGATTCGCAAGGCCAGTTTCCGGTACCGCCTCAACCTCGAGTATCGGGCACGTAGTTCGGGTCAGGCGAGTTCGTTTTCCCTCGGTGCCATTGGAATCCGGAAGGACAGCGACCGTGTGACGCTCGATGGACGAGATCTGGAGCGAGGCCGGGACTACACGATCGACTATGAGATCGGTCAGTTGCAGATTCTGCGCCCGGGGGAATTGTTCGGCGGTAGCCAGAACCCCCAGCTTGAGATCCGATTCGAGCAGAAGCCCATCTTTCAGATCCAACCGACCAGCATTGCGGCTCTGACGGGGCAGTACTCGTTCGGAGACATCGGCGCCATCGACTTCGTCGGCCTGCTTCAGCGCGAAGGGTCGGTGCTCACGCGGCCTGAGCTGGGCCTTGAGCCGAGCGCTGTCAGGCTCGGCGGCATCATTGGCAACTTCGAGTTTGAGTCGGATGCGCTTGACCGGCTGGTCAACAGCCTGCCCGGAATCAGTACGGCGGTGCCATCGCGAGTCACGCTCAACGGAGAAATCGCCGGGTCCAGCCCGACGACGAACCGCAAAGGAATAACGTTCATCGACGACTTCGAAGGCACATCCCGTCTGGCGCTCGGTCTGTCGGCACGCGCTTGGCGGTATGGAAGTGTCGCATCGCGACCGGACGAGACCGGTGGGTTCATGCCCATCCTGCCCAATCTATTAAATCAACTGTCCGGCGCCTGGCAGGAACAGTGGCTTGACGGGCAACGCGTCCTGGGTCCGCTGCTGACCGTGCAGATCGATCCGGCGATCCGTACTCAGAACCCAGTATCCTCGGAGACCGTTCTCTGGATCTCGCTGGACGACGCTCCGTCGGCGGAGAATGGCTGGTTGTCCCTTACGCAGTCATTGTCGGAAACCGGGCTCGATCTAACGGCAGTGGAGTTTCTCGAGTTCTATGCCAGTACGCTCGGCGAGACCTCGGAAAGCCTTGCGATGATCATCGACATCGGTACGGTATCCGAGGATGCGTTGGTCGCTGACTCTCTCGGCCTGCCTGCTGGAGTCGGAGTCCTCGACCAGGAGGCGGATCCGCTCGTCGGCATCTGGGGCAACCAGGACGATACGGGACTATGGAGTCAGGCATGCGTCTCCGAAACGTCGACCACGGCCTTCCCCCTGGGCGACGCACGAGCGAACTGCACCAACAACAACGGTCGCGAAGATACGGAAGACTTGAATCGCGACAGCTTCCTCAACCTGGACGAGCGTTATCTCCGGTACATCGTTCCGCTGACGGTTCCGTCTCGCTTCCTGGACCGGGTTACGGGGGGAGAATTTCAGTTCAACCGGTACCGGGTGCCCCTTCAGCTGCCCGATCTCGTCGAGAATTTCACGATCGACGGCCGCCAGAACGTGAAGCACATTCGGATCACTTTCACATCAGATGCCGCGGCGACCGTACTCGTCAGCCGCATGGCCTTTTCCGGCTCTCCGTGGTTGAAACGAGGCGGCTCAGGCAACCTCGACGGATTTGTGGGTGACAATCCGGGTACGGGCGGTCAGGTTTCGGTTGGACCGATCTCAACGACGGACGGCGACTATGTCTCGCCGCCGGGCATCACCGACCAGCAGGCAGATCTAACGGACGACCTGACGGTCGGTACACAGCCCATCAACGAACAGTCGTTGCGGCTGAGCTTCGAAGACATTCCGGCCGGCGAACGCATTGAAGTGTTTCGCCGATTCACAGAACGTCCGCGCAATTTCCTTCTCTACCGGCGACTACGCGCGTGGGCCATCCCGGTCGAGGGGGAGTTCGGACCAGGCCAGCCGCTTCGCTTCTACGTCCGACTCGGGTTCGACGCGAACAATTTCTACTTGTACAGAACCGAGCTTCAGACGACGGTCGCGTCACCGACCCGCAACGATTGGCTTCCAGAGAAAACAGTGGATGTCGACCGCTGGTTGCAGTTACGAGTAGAGGCTGAGCAGCGGCTGATCGACGCCGGCTCGACCCTTCCACCCGACTCCTCCCTGATCGTCTGGGATGTCGATGTGTTTCCGGACGGCGACAGCACGCTGGCGGTCGTGATCAGTGACCGCTCCCGGGCGCCGAATCTTTCGGCCATCCGCGAGATGGCAATCGGAGTGCAGAACGTCGGTCTCGTCGCTGCCGGACCGGGCCAGGTGTGGATCGACGACCTGCGTCTCGATGAAGCGGCAGATGAGGCCGGATCAGCGTTTCGGGCAGGCATCGCCGTGGCTCTGGGGGATATCATCCAGCTGGATGCAGATTTTTCGCGCCGGAATCCGTTCTACCGACAATTAAGTGTGACGCCGACTTTCCAGACGGACAAGCAGTTTTCGGGACGTGCCCGGACGGATTTCGGCCGCTTCCTGCCCGATGGTCTGGGGCTTTCGATGCCCATCGAATTCCGGCATCGAAGCAGTAGTTCTGATCCGTTTTTTCTGGCCGATACGGATCTCACTGCGTCCCGGATCGATGGACTTCGTACACCGGAAAGCTCGAATACGTCTTGGAGCGTAGCGCTCTCCAAACAGACGCAGTCCGAGAACCGGATCCTCCGAGCGACGCTCGACGGGCTGCGACTGGGCTATTCGAGACAGACATTCGATCAGAAGGCGACACAAACGGAGACGTCGGGACAGGCCTGGAACGCGTCAGCACGGTGGGCTCGTACGGTGGCAGACGCTTCGATCGCCGTGTTGCCGGGATTCTTGCGAAGCGCCCTCGACGGACTCCCGGGATTCATTTCCAACTCGACGGTCATCCAGAACCTGAAAGACCTGCGATTCCGCTATACCCACGCTCCCTGAGCCTGGGTGCAAACCTCACCCGTTCCACCGCCGACCGTCAGCGGTTCCTGAGCTCTGTGTCGAGCCCGGGTGACACGGCGATTACGCCGACCATAGATCGCCTGCATCAGTTGAGTCCGCGGGCCGGCTTTCAGCTCCAGCCGTTTCCATCTCTAGTTGCCGGAGTCGACGTGACGTCAATTCGGGATCTCATTGATCCTTCGTTGCGGGTCACCGGCGATCAGGCGATTCAGTCGCTTGCCTCGGAGACGGGATCTTTCTTTGGCTTCGGTGTGGGTTGGGAGTCGACGCGCAGTGTCTCATCTAACATCAGTTACCAGCCCGAATTCGCCAGTTGGTTTGACCCGCGGCTGACGGTCAACACCACGTATCTCAGTAATCGCAACGCCTCCTACATTGTTCCAACAGAAGCAGGCGACACGGTGCTGGTCAGAGACCTGCGGCTGGGCCGGGACGTGGCACTCGATGTCAACGTGAGTCCGAGCGACCTGTTGAGCATATTCGGAGTACCGCCCGCTCGTACGGCTGAAGGTTTTGCCGGTGATGTCAGAAATGTCTGGGACCGGATTAATCCGATTCGCGTCACCTGGTCACGCTCCGTGTCTGCCACGTATGACCGCCGGGAGCTCGATCCGTCGTTTGGAGACCAACTGGTGCTCGCCGGGTTCGATCACCTTCGTGCCTTAACCGCGGCAGATACCGCGTCAACCGCGACATCGCGTGATCGCTTCTCGCTGCGGGGGGGCTATCAGCTGCCGCTGAACTTGTCGGCCGAGGTCAATTATTCAAATTCCGAAACGGGCTCATTTACATCGCGGAGCGAACGCATTACAGAAGATACGGAGTGGCCGTCCGTTCAACTTCGGTGGCGGAATGTTCCGGTCCCGGGTCCGATTCGCGGGACGATTCGCAACCTGATGCTTACGGGTGGCTGGCGGGAAATCAATCGTGAGACGTTTACGCTCACAGGGCAGAATCAGGGAAGTGAAACACTCACGCGATCCCTGAGCATGACCGTCGTGTTTGTAAACGGGTTTAATCTCAGCTACCAATTCGACAATTCGCAAAACGATCGTACGGATGCTTCCGGCTCCAGCCAGGCAGACCGCAACTCGTATGGTTTTCGCGGGACCGGGATAGTCAGTCCACCGGGATTCTTGGCGTTCGTCAAACAACCGCTGAGGGTGTCCGCCGAGTTCACCGTCAACGGGAATACGAACTGCAGGGAGCTGGGCGGAGGCGGGTTCGATAGCGGTGGAGGCGTCATCGTAGTGGAAGACTGTGTGGCGCACCTCGACCAGACGACCCAGAACTTCAGTTTCACCGCAGATTCCGATTTCTCGGGTTACAGCCTTGGCGTACAGTTCCTGTGGGTCCGTCGAGCCAGCGACGTTGGCACACGCCTGACAACGAACCAATACAACTTCAACATCTTCGGTCGATTCTTCCTCCGGACCAGCACGCGCGAGCTCCCACCGCTGTCCCCCTGATCCAAGCCAGTTGATCCGTCGATGATTTCCGTATGCAGGATCAGGTTCGGAGATGACTATGCGGCGATTAAACTCAACCGATGGTCGAGCTATCTTGGCTGCGACGACCCTGCTGGCACTCGGGACTGTTGTGAGGATCACGCTCGCACCCGATGCAGCTGAAGTTGCGTGGCGACCCGCAACCGCTGAACGGGCGGCTGAGTCACTGGGCCAGGTACGCAATGATGTCGATCAGGCCCTCAGGCGTGAAGCTGAAGCGGCTCGTCCCCTCGGTCTCCGGGAGCGAATCAATGTCAACAGGGCAGACGAGTCTTCTCTACGCCGGCTCCCTGGGGTCGGGCCGACTCGGGCCGCAGCCATCCTGCGTGATCGGGGTTCTCAGGGCCCGTTTCATTCGTTGCGGGATCTTACGCGCGTTCCGGGCATAGGTGAGGGCCTCGTAAAGCGCCTTGCTCCTCATGTCGACTTTGCCTCGGACACCCAGATATCCTCCTCGCGTCCACCTTCCAGCGGCATCGACCTCAATCGGGCACAAATCAACGAACTGGAGCAAATCACAGGGATCGGGCCGGCCCTGGCCATGAGAATAGCTGAATTCCGCGCCTACCACGGCAGGTTTGAAACTCTTGACGATCTTCTCGATGTGCCCGGTATCGGCCCTAGTAAACTGGAAATGCTGAGAGATCAGGCGTACGTGCGCTAAACGTGTACTCCAGGCTTCGTCCAGCTCCGCTCCCCGTGCCGGGCACACTTGTTGCTTTCCAATTGCCTCGTAATGCGTGATCTCCGGACCGGAGAGTCGACGCGAATGGCGTTCCCGATACACGGACGATCATGGCAACGATTTCACTGGGCAGTTTGCAGATCGGCGAACTTCTGCTTCGCGAAGGGCTGATCAGCAGAGAAGACCTGGATCAAGCCCTCCAGCAGCAGAAGGAGACCGGCACGCGCCTGGGATTCGCTCTCGTAACGAGTGGCGCGTTGTCCGAGGCCGATCTTACGCGTGTGCTGTCCATGCAGTACCACGTGCCGGCCGTCGAACTGAGCGAAACCGAGATCGACCCCAAAATCCTCAGGCTCGTACCGGCTGATTTCGCCAGCAAGCACCTGATTCTCCCGCTGCGTCGAGTCGGTCGCACGCTTACGGTGGCGATGGCCAATCCCACCGATCTCAGTGTTATCGACGATCTCAAGTTCGTAACCCGCTTCGACATAGACGCCGTTGTCGCCGGGGAATACACGCTGCGAAAGGCGATCGACCGATACTACGAGATTTCGAATGACGGCCTCGGCGACCTGCTGGATGAGTGGGAAGAGGAAGAAGTAGAGCTTGTCGATGACGAGGAATTCGAGGTATCGGCCGTAGAGCTCGCGTTGCAGGTGGAAGAGGCCCCCGTCGTGCGCCTGATCAACGGAATTCTCGCGGATGCCGTCAAACGTGGCGCTTCCGACGTTCATATCGAGCCCTACGAAACCGAACTCCGCATTCGGTATCGAATCGACGGGACGCTTCGCGAAATCGTGAAGCCACCCCTCAGGATGAAGGCAGCGCTGATCTCGCGCGTCAAGATTCTTGCGGACCTCAACATCGCCGAGCGCCGAGTCCCACAGGACGGCCGCATCAAACTGAAGATCGGTCGCCGAGTCGTCGACTTCCGTGTCTCGACGTTGCCGGTCCTGTTCGGCGAGAAGATTGTGCTCCGCATTCTGGACCAGGGCAGCCTATCCCTGGATCTGGAAAAATTCGGGATGACTCCGAAAGCCGAGAAGGATTTCCTGCACGCTATCGCGCAGCCGTTTGGAATGGTCCTGGTGACCGGACCCACCGGTTCCGGTAAGACCACGACGCTCTATAGCGCGCTCAATCGCATGAACACCGGCGACACCAACATCATGACGGTAGAGGATCCCGTCGAGTACAACCTGCCGGGCATCAACCAGGTGCAAGTGAGACCGGATATCGGGATGAGCTTTGCGAGGGCCCTCCGTGCATTCCTGCGTCAGGATCCCAACATCATCATGGTAGGTGAGATTCGTGACCTCGAGACGGGTGGGATTGCAGTGAAAGCGGCCCTTACGGGTCACCTCGTGCTGTCGACTCTACATACTAACGATGCGGCTTCTACGGTTACCCGGATGATCGACATGGGCATCGAGCCGTTCAACGTCGCATCGGCCGTCAAGCTGATCACGGCCCAGCGACTTGTTCGCAGAATCTGCAACAATTGCCGGGTTGAGGCGACGTATGACCAGAGCCTGTTGGACGCGTCCGGATTCACGAGTGAGGAAATCAAGACGACCACGTTCTTCACAGGCGAAGGATGCGAAGCCTGCAACGATACAGGGTATGCGGGCCGTCAGGGCCTGTATGAAGTCATGGCCATGAATAGCGAGCTCAGACAGCATGTACTCAAGGGGGCTTCAACGGACGAGATCAAGGCGACCGCCGTTGCTGACGGCATGATCACACTGCGCATGGACGGACTGCAGAAAGTGTGTGCCGGTATTACGACACTCGATGAAGTTATCAAGGAGACATCGTTGTGATGAACGAAAATTCGACGGCCAATCTGCGCCAGCTGCTCGAGGAAATGAACGAGCGGTCGGCTTCAGATCTTCACATCACGGTAGGTCAGCCGCCGCGTTTTCGTGTCGACGGCAACCTGACGGACTCGAGGCTCGCGAATTGCCTGACTCCACAGGATACGCAGGCGCTGGCCTACGCGGTGTTGACCGAGACCCAGAGAAAAACGTTCGAACAGGAAAACGAACTCGATCTTTCGTTCGCCATAGAGAATCTTGCCCGATTTCGTGCCAATGTCTTCCGGCAGCGAGGAAGCGTGGCGATGGCGATTCGGCAGATTCCGTTCGATATCCTGTCGTTCGATGAACTCGGGTTGCCTGCGGTGCTTGCACAGCTGGCGGACCGGCCGCGTGGACTCGTACTCGTAACGGGACCGACAGGATCCGGTAAATCGACCACCCTGGCTGCCATGATCGACCGGATCAACGAGCAGCGGACCGGTCACATCATGACGGTCGAGGATCCGATCGAATTTGTCCATCGACACAAACGTTGCATGGTCAACCAACGGGAGGTCGGATCCGACACGAGCTCGTTCGCCCAAGCTTTGAAGTACGTGCTCCGGCAGGATCCGGACGTGATCCTGATCGGTGAGATGCGAGATCTGGAGACGATACAGGCCGCGCTCACCATCGCCGAGACAGGTCACCTGGCCCTGGCCACGCTCCATACGAACTCGGCAGCGGAGTCGATCAATCGAATCATTGACGTGTTTCCCGCGCACCAGCAGCAGCAGGTCCGGGCCCAGCTCGCCTTCGTGCTCGAGGGCGTGGTGACCCAGGCGCTGCTGCCCAAACGGTCCGGGAACGGCCGCGCGATGGCAATGGAAATCCTCGTTGTCACGCCGGCGATTCGGGCGATGATCCGTGACGACAAGGTCCACCAGATCTACTCGGCCATGCAGACAGGGAAAAAGCACGGGATGCAAACTCTCAACGACGCACTGTATTCACTCTACATGACGGATGAGGTCGGGCTCGAAGAATGCCTGCGTATAAGCGCGGATCAGGCAGGGTTGCGCCGGATGATCGGTGAGCCCGAGTCCGCTTCCGCCGCCGTCCGCTAACGCGACCGATTGCCAGGGGAGCAGCTACCAGATGCCCGTATACAGTTACAGTGCCCGAACGCTGAGCGGAGATCTCCGCCGCGACACAATCGACGTCCCGAGTCGAGATGACGTCATATCATTCTTGCGGAGTCAGCGGCTCATCCCCGTATCCGTTCGGAAAAAGCCTGCGGATTTCAGCTTCCCGATGGGGGGCAAGGCCAAGAACCGCGATATCGTGATCATGACCCGCCAGTTCGCCACGATGGTGAACGCGGGACTTCCGCTTGTTCAGGCGCTGGAAATCCTTGTGGCGCAGACTGACAGCGAACCGATCAGGAAAGCCCTGGGCGCTGTGCTGCATGACGTCGAATCTGGCAATACGCTGGCGGATGCCCTTGCCCAGCACCCAAAAGTATTTACCGAACTGTATGTGAATATGGTATCGGCCGGTGAGTCCGGTGGTATCCTCGATACGATCATGAATCGCCTTGCAGAGTTCCTGGAAAAAAATGAGGCACTGGCACGGAAGGTCAAGGCGGCGATGATTTATCCGGCCGTTATCAGCGTGGTCGCGATCGGGGCCATAGTCGTGCTGCTCCTGTTCGTGATCCCGACATTCCAGGAAATGTTCGCTTCGTTCGACCAGCAGCTTCCGTTGCCGACGCGGATCGTGATTGCCGCATCAGATTTTCTGCAGCATTACTGGTGGGCGTTACTTGCAGGTGGAATCGGCGGGAGTGCACTGTTCCGGCGTTGGGTCGCGACGCCAATGGGCCGCCTGACCTTCGACCGCATTCTGCTGGCGATGCCCATCCTCGGTACCGTGGTGCTCAAGTCGTCCGTATCTCGGTTTACACGCACGTTGGGTACGCTCATGAGTTCTGGCGTCTCCATTCTCGAGGGGCTCGAAATCACGGCCAAAACCTCGGGAAATCGAGTGATCCATGACGCAATCATCGAGAGTCGCACCTCGATTGCCGGCGGGGAAACGATATCCAAGCCGCTCGAAAGGGCTAAGGTATTCCCGCCGATGGTGACCCAGATGATCGCCGTGGGCGAGGAGACGGGCGACCTGGACGGCATGCTCTCGAAAATCGCCGATTTCTACGACGACGAAGTAGACGTGGCGGTGGATGGTCTGCTCAAGGCGATGGAGCCTTTGATGATCGTCATTCTCGGCTCGATCGTAGGCGGCATGATTGTGGCGATGTACCTTCCGATCTTCGGCGTGATCAATACGATCCAGTAGCGCACGCTGCACGATGGCGGTACGAACGGGAGGTCAATGGTGGACTGCGTGGGCCTTATCGGGTTCACCGAACTTCAGCTGCGTCAACATCTCGGGCCGGCCGTGTCACGTCGCGAGACAGGTGGAGATACGTGGCTGGTCTTCCGGACGTCTGACGTGATGCTCCGCATTCGGTGCCGGGACGCCGGCGACGGATCACGGTGTGCCTCCTGGACGGCTTCGTTTGGCGAAGGATTCGACACGCTTGCCGAGGCGGCGTCTGCCGTGGGGCTCTGGCCGGGGGCGGAACCGGACGAAATCGCTGGCGAAGTCACCACACCCCTGATTCGGCGCCCCCTCCCATGCCTCGAGCAATCCCTTGTCTGTTCGCTGACGGCGACCGTCCGCGACGGGCGATTCACCAAGATCGCGGTGTTTGACGAAGCACCTGACTGGTTATAGCCGGTCTCAACCGCCTTACCCCTTGCATCCTGCAAGGTTATCCCATCATTGTTCCAGTCCGGGTTGCGAAATGCGCGTCCGGGCCATTGTCGATCCACAGGAGATGACACCCGGGTGCTGCGCTCCGCAACAACCGAACGCCGGCTCGCAGTAGCCCTGGAACCGGTGCAGGTACTGTACTGGACCTATGCGGTGCGGCTCCTGTTCTCCGTTGGCGTATTCGGTTCCTCCCTGCTGCTCCAGGATCTCACCCAGTCTCACTTGCTTGGCCTGTTCAGCCCGGAATACCGGGTGGCCACCCTGGGTTTGAGTGCGGCCGCTCTCCTGACGCCGCTGGCTTACTGGTACAGTCATCGGCGGCGAATCAAACCAGGCGTGATATTCATTTACGCGCAGGCAATGTTGGATGTCCTGCTCGTCAATGGGATCGTTCACCTGACAGGCGGCAGTAACAGTTACTTCATGTTTCTGTTCATTCCGCTGGCTGCCGTCTATGCCCTGATTCTTCCGCTGGTTCCGGCCGTGCTCATTGCGCTGTCGAGTGGACTGATCTACCTGATCGCGACGCTGACGGCGTTTCCGGGCCAGGTAAGTGTCTGGGGTCTGCAGCTTCAGGTGGCTATTTTTACGATGGTTGCAGTGCTCGCGAGCCTGCTCGGGGCGCGACTGCGGCAAGTCCGTGTGCGCCTGCGCAGCGTCGAAGGAGAGTTGCGCCGCCTGCAGCTGGATACGGCAGATGTGCTACGTATCATCCCTTCGGGCGTTCTCACGCTCGACGAAAACTGGCGCCTGGTCTACATAAATCTCGCGGCTGCGGAGCTACTTCAGATCGATGTCGATCCATGGCTTGGCCGAGAAATCAAATCGCTGCTGGAGGCGCGTTCGGTCGGCATGGCCATCGCGATTCAAGAGACACTGGATACCAGTCGACGAGTGAGGAGCCGGGAAGTCGAAATCCTGCCTCCCCTGGCACAAGATGATGCGTCGTTGTCTACGGATTCAACCGGACTGGATGTCGTGTCGTCTGGTCGCGACCCGATACCTGTGGCGGTCAGCACATCGTCCCTCCAGGGAGCTGGAACCGGTACGTCCTTCGTCGTTTTGATTCAGGACCTGCGTCCGTCGCGTCAGATTGAGGATTTGCGGTTGCGAACGGGTCGGTTAGAGGCTGTCGCCGAGCTATCCGCATCGTTGGCTCATGAACTTCGAAACCCCATCGCTTCGGTTCGAAGCGCCGTCGAACAACTATCCGGACGTGTATATGCTACCGAAGGCGACAAGGTGTTGGGTCGGCTGATTACGCGCGAAAGCGATCGCCTCAGCCGAATTCTGGGCGATTTCAGTGATTTCGCACGCGTTGACGTTACGCAACGCCAGCTCATCGACGTCGACCGCCTGACCCGAGAGGTTGTTGAGACCGTCACTCAGCATCCGGCTGCAGACGGTCGCGCCGTATTCGACAGGCAGGTGGCCGCTGATCTCGGTGGACTCTGGGGAGACCCCGAACTCTTGCACAGGGCGCTCCTGAACCTGGTATTGAATGCCGTGCAAATCGGCGATCCGTCGAGGAACGTACGCATCCAGATCATAGCCGACGCACTGCGTCCCGACCTTCTACCGAACGAAATGTCACTGGGAGTGCCGGTGCGAATTCGGGTCATCGATGACGGGCCTGGCATCAATCCGGAGGACCTTCCTCGCATCTTCGATCCTTTCTTCACGAGACGGGAAGGTGGAAGCGGGCTTGGCCTGTCGGTTGCGCACCGAGCCATCCAGGCTCACGGCGGAGCCCTCATCGCGAGTTCGACGCTGGGTGAGGGAGCCACGTTTGCCATTGTGCTGCCTCGCCGCGGCCAGCTTTTCCAACCGCTGCAGGGAGTGGACGATCGCAGGACTTTGATGACGGATGCCGACCTACCCATACCTGAACGAGGATAGAGATGCGTGAGAAACCACTGCTGCTTCTGATCGATGACGAACTCGGACTCGTGGAGTCGCTGACCGTCTTATTGGAGGATGAGGGTTTTGACGTCGTGTCCGAGCTGTCCGGAGCGGGCGGTATCGAGAAGTTCAAACAGGTGTCTCCGGACATCGTGCTCAGCGATGTGCGGATGCCGAAGATATCCGGGATTGAGGTGCTGGAGGAAATCCGTCGGAACAACCCGGAGGTGCCGGTCGTTCTCATGACCGCCCAGGCCTCACTGCAGTCCGCCATCCGGGCCGTGAACCTCGGAGCCACGCATTACGTCCAGAAACCATTCCAGAACGACGAATTGGTTGCTATCCTGCGGCGCTCGCTCGACTGGGGACGGCTCAAGAAGGAAAATACGGGGCTCAAGCGCGAGTTAAATAAACAGAAGGCTCTCAATGTCGGTCGCCCGATCGGTGTGAGTCCGTCGTTTGAAGCGGTGCTCAAGCTGGTGGAGAATGTCGCCGGCAGTGAGTCAACGATCCTACTTGCCGGCGATTCAGGTACGGGTAAAGAAGTATTCGCGCGCTATATCCACGACCTGTCGGGACGTTCGACCCGCCGCCTCCTGTCGCTCAATTGCGGGGCGCTGCCGGAAGGACTGCTCGAATCCGAGTTGTTCGGTCATGTGAAGGGCAGCTTTACTGGTGCGATCAAGGACAAGGAGGGGCTGTTCGTGGCCGCATCGGGGGGCACGTTCTTCATGGATGAGGTCGGGGAGCTGTCGCCATCGACCCAGGTGAAGCTGCTTCGCGTCTTGCAGCAGCGCGAAGTCATCCCGGTTGGTTCGACCGATCCGATTCCCGTTGACGTTCGCTTGATAGCGGCGACGAATCGTGACCTGGAGCGGGATATTGAGGAGGGTCGTTTTCGGCGGGACTTGTACTATCGCCTGAATGTGATATCCCTGGTTCTCCCGAATCTGCGGGAGCGAAAGGAGGACATTCCGTTGCTGGCGGAGTACTTCCTGAAGCAGCGAGCGTCGCAGGCTGGTGAAGAACCGAAGAAGCTGTCCACCAGGGCACACACCGTCCTGCAAGAGTACCACTGGCCGGGAAACGTACGTGAGCTCGAGAACGTGATTGAGCGTGCGGTCGTGCTGACTCCGGGTTTAACCATCAAGACTGAAGTGTTCCCCGAGCGATTGTTGGAGAGTCCGCCGGAGCCGCTGATCCAGGACCGGCCGACGCCGAATCCGGCACTGGATACGATCGAGCGAGCCTATATCGAGCACGTTCTCAGGGCAGAGGGAGGGAACAAGACGCGGGCAGCGGAGGTGCTTGGAATCGACCCGAGCACGCTGTATCGGAAGATCAAGCGCTACGATCTGGACGGGTAAAGGGTCGAGTGCATTGCATTAGAAGCCGGGTATCTTGCACCCTGCAACGACAGCTGACGCGCATCGCTGCCGATTCGTGTCGACAGACTGGCGTAATTGTCTGCTCTATATACGTTTACGTAATTATACCACGATCGGCACAAGGGTTGCCATTACGATGGGCGCAGGAGGCGGCGCCTCCGGCGGTGAGACAAAGTGCCGATAATCGGCTAACTGTACCCCAGTACGTATGGAGGAAACATGCTTCGCGACACGAGAGGCTTTACACTGATCGAGCTACTCATCGTGGTCGTGATTATCGGCATTCTCGCCGCTATCGCGATCCCTCAGTTTGCCAGCACCAAGGAACGAGCGTTCGACGCAACTGCGAAGAGCGACGTGCGCAACGCGATGGCGGCCGAGGAGGCCTACTTCGCAGACGGGCAGACCTATGGGCCGAGCTCAATGGCCACTGGCAGCTTCACGACAAGCACCGGAATTACGGTCTCGGCTTCAGCCGCGAGCTCAGGTGGCTATGCCGTGACCGCTTCCCACTCTGCCTCAAGCAATTCGTATTGGGTGGAGGTGGGTACCGGAAGTTCGATCGAAGGCAAGATTCAGTCGAATTAAGCCGGGACACTTCAGGACCCGAGTCATCGACTCGGCCGGGGGAGCGCGGGGGGGTAACCCCCTGCGCTTTTCTTGCGTAATGGATGGAATGCCCTCGTCACGCGCAGCTGTTCCCTGGCTGCCAACCGTCGCAGTCGGCCTGGCGGCCGTATTCGTGTTTCTCCCCATACTGGTTGGCGGGGAGAGCTTTTTCGGTCGCGACGTTGCCCCGTTCTTCTATCCGATGAAGCACTTCCTGGCAGAGTCGCTCAGGAGCGGCCGTTTTCCGTTGTGGAATCCGTGGACGGCAGGCGGAGGTCCCTTCTTTGCCACATTGCAGCCGGGAGTCCTTTATCCGGGGAGCCTGCCCCTGCTCCTGCTTCCGTTTCCTCACTCGGCTGATTCGATCGTCATCCTGCATTTCCTGTTTGCCGGCGCGGGGTGGTTTGCTCTCCTGCGACATTGGGGCCGTTCCACGCCTGCTGCCACGTTCGGCGCCATTGCCTTCATTCTGGGCGGTTTCTTCCTTTCGATCACCAACTTTCTGAACAATCTACAGACAGTGGCGTGGGCCCCCTGGCTGTTCCTCGCCTGGGCCCGGTACCTCGCCCACGGCTCGGCCGGACGCCTGGCGGTGTTTTCCGCCCTGTGCGCTGTGGCCTTTCTGGGTGGTGAACCGCAGCTCCTTTCGCTCATCCTTGGCCTCGTGCTCGTGCACGGGCTGCTGAACCTGGGACCCGTTGCGCCCTCGCGATCGACACAACTCCGTGGCTATGCAATAGCCGGTGGTCTGGCGATGGCTGTGGTAGGTGTGCAACTCGTTCCGTTCCTGGAGTTCCTGGGCCAATCGGTTCGGGCCTTGCCGCTCGAGCTGTCGTTCACTTCAAGCCGCTCGCTGGAGCCGGCGGGATTGGCTCATTTGCTGATCCCTCCCGCCATCGAGGCTGGTCCGCACGATTTCACCACCCAGTACATGGTATACAGGAAAGTCCCGTGGCTACTCAGCATCTATCCGGGCGTCCTTGTAATCGCGTTCTGGCTCTGCGGCCTGAGGAGTGCAGATCGCCGAACCAGATGGTTCTGGGGAAGCCTCGCGGCGCTCGGGGTCATTCTCGCGCTCGGACGATACAGTCCGGTATACCGGGCGCTGTTTGATTTCATCCCGCCTTTCCGGGCCTTCCGCTATCCGGAAAAGTTCATGGTCTTGCTGGCGCTGGGCCTGCCGGTTCTGGCGTCGATCGGCTTCGACCAGTGGCGGGAAGAGGGCGTGGTCGGCAGGACAATGAGTCGGATTCTACTGGTTCTGCTCGCGGCGTATGGGCTGGCCGCAGCGACGTTGGTTGCCATTCCGGGTCTGCTGGGGTCCCTGTGCGCCGTTGCTGAGCCCGGCGTGTTCTTATGCGAAGACCCGATGGTTGCGAGCCGCATGTATCGTGATCGGCTCCTGATCCTGGTGGTCGTATTGGCTGCTGCGTGGATCGTCGTGCGGCTGCGGGCCTCGGGTGCCCTGCGGCTGGAACCTGCCGGGTGGACCCTGTTGGCTCTT
>SMVB01010875.1_pt1 | contig 35452 bp, 34 predicted proteins | sample 2456461 | NCBI WGS metagenome assembly SMVB01 (sample SAMN11095934, study PRJNA526329) | marine sediment metagenome | biome: Marine sediment; feature: Surficial sediment; material: Deep marine sediment; isolation source: Hadal surficial sediment | place: Pacific Ocean | collected 2014-05 | depth... | reverse complement strand
GTTTGGATAGTATCACATGGGGTTGATCACAAAAAGGCCTACAGGCCATTATTTTAGGGGTTTTTAAGCGATTATTTGGATTTGGCTGGATGCGCCTGGACAGGATTTTTGCGGAAGAGGCAGGAGTCGAACCCACCAAGCCTGTCATTAACAGGCTTCACCGGGTTTGAAGTCCGGGCACCCCACCGGGGATGATGCTCTTCCGCCGACGAGTCTAGCATAGAGCCCTTAAGAGCTAAACCAGGTCCAGCTACCAGTTTGTGCTATTTAAATCCCAATCGTATTTCAGGTTTTGAGTCCAAAACTCATTCGCTTGCAGCTGGAGGGTGTGTCAACAGACAAACCCATTGCCGACACTTATAAAGCCACAAGTCATTGACTGATTCAGTTCCTCGCCAGCCAAATTCAAAGTCCTCTTCGTACCAGTCGAAAATTTTTAAGATCCTCAGACGGTTACCTTCTATTCGGTTACGGATTTGATCGAATAAGAACATCACGGTGCCCTCTTCAAGCTGCCGCTCGAGTTTGTCTCCGGTAAAAGCTTCTTGATGCAGGGCGGGCCACCCAATGCTGACGCAATTAACGGCAAAGTGAATTCGCGGTTCACCAAATCCATTCGGACCACGATTGAGCTCGTGCGCTATATGATCCAGAGATGCGGTTTTGGCAAACAAGTAGATGGAACTTATTTTGCAAGGTGAGCGAATTAACCAAGCTAAATCTTGATTTGAATCTAGACCTGGGAAACTCGTAAGAACTAATTCTATTGCCCAGGCGTTGTAAACGTTAATTAAAAATGCCAACTGCTCCTTATTCGACCAGCCTTCAAATTATTGCTTTGAAATCTGTGACACCTGATTCAGATAATTCCGTAGTTGCTCCTGGTCTCGCAACATGGCTTCATAATCAACCTGTGGGGTTGGCCTTAATCCAATATCACCACATTGCGTTTTAAGAAGGCTTCCCAAACGCTATGATCAAATTCGGTGTTGGCCCACAGCGACAAACCGTCACTGTAAGTCAGCTCTGTGATCAGTAATATTTTTATTATCGGTTTGAATTTCACCTCGTGAAATCATTTAATTGAGCCTGCTCCTCCGACTACCGCGGACTCTAAAAATACAGTATCCTCAACCTCCAGGGACAGAAACTGAATCATAGCGAAAACACGGAGCCACTTGGAGGATCCACTATGCAGTATGCGCAGATTACTGGCTGGGGTAAATGCGTGCCTCCAGCCGTACTGAGCAATCAGGATCTGACCACGTTCATCGACACCACTGATGAGTGGATCACCTCTCGTACTGGTATCCAGGAGCGCCGTATTTGTCATTGTAACTTCTCTGACATGGCAATCGTCGCTGCCAAACATGCCCTGGCTGCCGCTGATGTAGATCCCACGGAAATCGATTTGATATTGCTTGGCAGCCTTTCTGTTGACTCCCTTTGCCCAAATACTGCATCCATAGTCCAGGATGCCATTGGTGCCACAAATGCCGCTTCAATCGACATAAACTCCGCCTGTACCAGCTTTCTCTATGGGCTACATATCGGAACCAACCTCATTAAGACAGGTGCCCATAACAAGGTGCTGGTGATCGGCGGAGAATTTATCAGCCATTATATGAATTGGACGCGTCGCGATGTTGCTGTTTTATTTGGTGATGCCTGTGGCGCAGTCGTACTGGAAGCCAGCGATGAAGAAACCGGACTTTTGGCGGCGAAAATTGGCTGCGAATCCGATGCCAAATACTCAATTCAGATTACTAATTTAGGCAGTAGTTATAGCCGACTGAGTGATGAATTCCTGTACATTGACTGGAATTTTGATGGTAAGGATGTGTTCAAGCGCGCGGTAAAATGTATGTCGCAGGCTTGTGAAGACGTCCTGGCACAGACCGGCCTCAGCAAAGACGAAGTGCACATAGTGATTCCACATCAAGCCAATAAACGGATACTTGACGCAATGGCCAAACGACTGAAATTTCCACCAGAAAAAATTATGATAAATGTGCATAAATACGGTAATACCTCAGCCGGGACAATTCCGGTAGCGTTAACTGAAGCGTTGGAAGAAGGACGAATTAACCCTGGTGATTACGTACTGATGGCAACATTTGGAGCTGGCCTGAGCTGGGGCGCAGGACTAATAAAATGGGGGGACCGAATAGCACCCCTCAAATTGAGTGACTTTACCCTACCTCCATGTGACAAAACCGCACTGGAAATCCTCGAGCCCCACATCAAGCGATACGCTGCTCACAATACCGCCTGACATTTACTCCGAAAAGACTCATTAAACGATCGAGTTGATTATGTTCATGAGCGGAATGGGTACTGTAGTAAGGGGTAAACAACGATTCCTGCAGTGAGGTGAAATAATTGAAGCAAGCGTCGATGGAATAGGCACCCTGTGCCTTGAAGTTGAAGCAGAGGCCGAGCCTCCTAGCAGCACAGGTGTACGTCTACCTCCGGTAAGCTCATACCGAAAGGTTTTCAGGATCATTGATTCTGGTTACATTCTATAAAAGGTCTCTCTTCTTTAGAAGTGAGACCTTTAAATTTGGTAGTTGGTTCAAGCACAGGATGATTACTGCCTTATGTTAAACCTTACCGTATTATTCTGGCTGACCATTATTGCAGCCTTCGTCAGCTTTTGGTGGCAAAGTGATGCGGTAAAAAATAGAGCCCTGCGACTTGTAGCCAACCATTGCAAAGGCCTGAGTGTGCAGTTGTTGGACCAATCAATGGTAATAATCGGTATCTGGCCAGTTCGGATTGACCAGGGAACGCTACGGCTGAGACGCCGTTACAGGTTCGAGTTTACGTCCACCGGAGAGGAACGCTATAAAGGAATGATCACGATGGTTGGAAAGCAATTAATGGGCATAGAATTAGATGCCCATATCATGCCTTAGAAAGTAAAAAATCACTAGGTTACAACTATCGACTTTCGTAGCGCTGAAAAGTAGTACATTAGAGAAACTGCTCGAGCACAGACATAGATGATAAAAGACCACCACAAACCTTCAACGCCGAATCTATCCGTAAACAGCCACCATGCGGTCAAGTAAATTAAAATTGCTATCACAGAGGCATTTCTCATCTGTGCCGTACGTGTAGCGCCTATGAAAACCCCATCTAATTGAAAAGCAGGAAACGACAATAAAACATAAGCTGCAGCCAGATAAAGTGAAGCAGACGCCGATTCATAAACTTCATCAATGTTTGTGAGTAAGGCCAATCCATACTGACCGAAAACTAATATCACAACAGTCAACATTATTGCAGATACCATTGCCAGTTCACTGGTTTTACGAACAGCAAGGTCAAAAGTCCGTCGATTTCTGGAGCCTATGGCTAACCCTACAAATGATTCGGCAACAAAGGCAAATCCATCCAGAAAAAATGCAGAGAAAGAAATCAATTGCAACAGAATAAAATTTGCTGCCAGAACCACGTCGCCGTATTGAGCGCTCTGATTGGTGAACCAGGCGAAAGCAAATACCAACAGCAAAGTGCGAATCATGATATCGGTATTCGCTGATAGAGTAGTGATTATCTTGTTCCTATCCATGACTCGTGACAGGGACAGGAAATCCTCCTTGTCTTTGTGACGGATTCTCAATGTTTTTACCAGAATAGCCGCCGCAAAAATAAACGCCAGCCACTCGGCAATTAGCGTTCCCATAGCAACTCCTGTTGCCCCTAACTCCATGACCCCGGCGAATAAGATATCAAGACTTATATTCAGAGAATTAAGAAATAACTGCACTACTAACAGCTTCTTGCTTTCCCCCAAGCCAATCAAGGCACCCACCAGGGCAAAGGTTCCCAGCGTTGCAGGAGCTCCCCAGATTCGAATTCGAAAATAAGCAGTGGCGGCTGACTCTGTCTCTTGGCTGCCGCTTAACAACTCAAAAGCGTAATACCCAATTGGGTATTGCAACACGATGAGAACCAGCCCGATAACTCCGGCAATTAGTAATGATCGCCATAACGCTGAGCGGACCTCCGCTTCATTGCCAGCGCCCGATGCCTGTGCAATAAAGCCAGTCGTACCCATGCGTAGAAATCCAAATCCCCAATACACAAAACTAAATACCAGTGCGCCCAGAGCAATTGCTCCCAGGTCGTACACGCTGCCAAAATTACCTAATACCGCGGTGTCTGCAAGCCCTAACAGAGGCACAGAGGAATTCGCCAGAATAAGTGGCCAGGCGCGACTTAAAATCACTCTATGATTGACTACAGGGGGCATTTGACGATGAATTTACTCTATTCTGCCGTAATCTAATTTGGAGTTCCCTAATGCTTATTAATAAGCATCCGAGAGGCTATTGGAAGCAGGATGTTTAAATGAATTTTGAAGATTACTACGACATTCTCGGCGCAATACCGAATGAAGACAAGCCGCCGACCAACCGCACCTCGAATGTTTGTTACTGAATTTGAACAAATACTATTTCTGATGCTTACTTAAAAATTCAAACACCTTTGCAATGTTTTCTCGACCTGCACTACTATGAGATCCACCTGGCACTTCTATGTACTCATAATCCATTTCCAATTCTTCCATTTTTTCCACCCATACCCTGGTGACCTTAACATCAACCGCCTCATCAGCGTCACCCATTACCACCATAACTGGCAGGTCTTTAGCCCCATTTAGAATATCCGGACTGATATAAACCGCCGGGGCCATTGGAACCAGAGCTGCCCAGTTTTCCGCATACTTGGAGCCGAGATACCATGTGCCCCCGCCACCCATCGACTGGCCAATCAGATAGGTTTGACTATTATCAATGTTGTAGGACTCGCGCACGATTCGCAGAACATTAAGCACATCTGTTTCACTGAGCTCGCCCAGGTTATCGGGGTCAGTGCGGCCTTCACGTTCATTTCGGTTACGATTGAATTCGTTCCCTAAGCCTCGGGCGCCATACCAGCCTCGTTCGTTGTACCCCATAGGGGTGGCTATGATGTAGCCGTAGTTCTCAGCTATCTCGACCAAGTTGTTGTATTCCATCATGTACATGATGCCACTGCCCAATCCGTGAAGTGCAATGACCAACGGTGTAGGCGATGATCCATCATAACTGGTTGGTATGTAGACACCGTACTCCATATCAATACCACCGGCTGCAGCGAACTTGTAAGTCTTAACTTCGACTCGGGCTAATGCATCCAGGTTGGCCTGGGACCGCTCAGGCTGCTGCCATCCCTGGGCACTGGCGTTCATGGCAACTATCGCCAGCAATAAGCCGGTTACCCACAATTCCTTCAGTGTCGAACAATAATGTAGAATTTGTTGTCCCATTGGAGTTTCCTCTGTTGACTAATTAGCAATAAAACTATGGCTCAAATTACAGCATTTCCTTTTTTTCTTCCCCTTCTTGAAAAATACATCATTTGAACCCACCTAATTGAATTATGTCTAATTGAACAGGAAACACAACATCTGCAACCCTAACAGAGACAACGATCAATACGGCATTTAGTGCAGAACACAGAGCATCGCGCCGAATAATAGTTAAACAATCTCTGATAAAATTAGCGAACGCCCTGGAACAAACGAAGCACAAGGAGAATTTTATGACCGACAACGAGACTGAATCGGATCCTCAGGTCGAAAGTGCCAACCCGTTAGAAACGGCAGTGAACATACTAACTTCGCCCCAGGAAGCATTCATTACCCTAGATGCCCATCCTACAAAGCTGTTTCCTCTCACCGTGATACTGTTAAGCACCATGGCCGCAACGGCCTGGTATTTCTCCATCTTGGACTATGACTGGTATATCGACGATACGTTGAGTCAGATTCAAAACCTCTCAGATGGGCAACTCGAAGGTGCGCGAGATACCTTGGCGTCAATTTCCCAAAGAAATATGACATTGCTAGGCCTATTTGGCAGTGCTTTTAGTTTATTGGCGATATATACATTACAGTCTGCCTATCTAAGCCTTGTTTCCGCACTTGCGGGAGACAGCTACAAATTTCGCCACTGGTTCTCTCTGGTCTGTTGGACTAACTTGCCCTATTTGTTGGTGGTTATATCCATGGTGGTCAATATAATTCTCAACCCTAACGGCCAACTTAGTGCCTATGACCTCAATGCGCTGAGCCTCTCAAACCTCGGAATGGAGTCCAGCAATCTGTCCCTGAATCAGATTTTTTCGTCACTGAACTTAACCATGTTTTGGAGTCTTACCCTGGTGATAATGGGATATAAACAGTGGCTGAATTCAAGCCTGATCAAGGCAGTAACCGTAGTAACCGCGCCCTATCTGCTAATTTTTGGCGTTTGGGCGTATTTTGTGCTCACGTAGACTTAAATGTGCTAGATTTGCGCACCGTTTCCTGACACTAACCTGAACAACAACCATAATAAAATCAAATATTGATATAAAGGGACTATAGAGGCTGTTATGAATTTCAAGAAGCTTTTATTAATTATGGTAATTGTCGGAACAGTCGTCGCACTTCCGTTTATAAATCGAGTTGTTTTCGGCACCAATGTCAAAGAAGTTGACGTATCTACTATTATTCAACGGGTTATAAGTCCTTCTATATTGGCTTCTGGATTTCTCGCTCATGAGGAGGAAGTATTACTTAGTTCAGAAGTTATAGGCAAAGTCTCAAAATTGTATGTAGAAGAAGGCGATACGGTTCACCAAGGCCAGTTAGTATTGCAAGTTGATGACAAGAATTTTATCGCCGGCCTGGAACAAAGTGAAGCGACTGTTCGTTTGAATACCATTGATATCGAACGACAGCAAGTACGAATCGAAAACCTAATCAGTCAATTCGAACGCGTCAAAAGTCTGTATGAAAAAGACATGGTGGGTCAGGAACAGTTCGATTCCATAACAAACCAGCTGGCGCTGGCGGAAATTGACTTATTATCCGCAAAGGAAAGGCTGTTACAAGCCAAGGCGCAATTAGATCAGGTTAACGATAACCTTAGCAAAACACAGATTGTTTCCCCCATTGATGGCGTCGTTACCAGCCTTGATATAAAGGTAGGAGAAACAGCCATTGCCAGTGCTACCAATATTCCTGGTTCATCATTGATGACTATTGCAAATCCAGCAAGCATCTACACCGAAGTATTAGTAGACGAGGCCGATGTGGCCACTATCGAAGTTGGCCAGCGCGCTGAAATTGTTGCTATTGCTTACCCTGATCAACCCATGCAGGGAATAGTAAGGTATATAGCCAACACTGCAAAAATCGCCCCCGGCAGACAAGGGTTGAGTTTTACGGTGAAAATCGATATTACCGATCGTGGTGACGTGGTTCTACGCCCGGGCATGTCCTGCCGCGCTGAAATTTTTACCCGTCAGGACCAGGAGGTAGCCGCAATACCTATTCAGGCAATCATCTTCGAAGAAGATAGATCGCAACTGCGCAGCGAATATTTTATTTTTATCAACGACAACGGTGTGGCCAAAAAAACCCAGGTAGAAGTGGGTTTATCAGACGATGAATACCAAGAGGTTACAACACGAATTGATCAGGACATCGAAATCGTTATAGGTCCCAACCGGGAACTAAGGCATTTACTTGAAGGTGACAGACTGGATGCCACTCTCATTGAACACTAGATTCGCTCTCCACTATAGAATTAGTTTCGGTTAAATTAAAAGATTCACATGGCACTAATTGAACTTCGTGATATTACCAAGTACTACGAGATGGGCGACCAGACGGTTCGCGCGCTCGACGGCATTACTACGACCATAGAAAAGAACGAATACATTGCCTTTATCGGTTCTTCAGGTTCTGGCAAGTCAACCATGTTGAATATCCTGGGTTGTTTAGACCGACCAACTAAAGGCCAATACCACCTCAACGATAACAATGTTGAAAACCTTAATCAGAACGAACTATCAGAAATTCGCAATCTTGAAATAGGATTCATTTTTCAAAGTTTCAACCTGCTTCCGCGGGCGTCTGCGCTGGGAAATGTCATGCAGCCGCTCATCTATCGTAATATTCCGCATCGAAAAAGAAAAGAAATGGCCGGGCTGTCACTTGAACGGGTAAATCTGAGTGATCGCGCTGATCATTTACCCAATCAATTGTCCGGTGGACAACGCCAGAGGGTCGCCATAGCCCGGGCGCTGGTTACCCATCCGTCCATTTTGCTGGCAGACGAGCCTACAGGAAACCTGGATTCCAAAACAACCATCGAAATCATGCGCTTGTTCGATGAACTTCATAGCGAGGGTCATACTATCATCATGGTTACCCATGAAGACGAGATAGCATCGCACTGTCACCGGATTGTTGAATTGAAGGACGGCAAAATTTTCAGCGATAACGAACAAACAACGGCACAGGTGCATTAGCGTGTTTTTTGCTCTTATCGAAAGCGCTCGTTCAGCATTGGCATCGATATTCGCCCATGGATTCAGAAGTTTTCTGACTACCCTGGGAATTGTAATCGGTGTAGCCAGTGTTATTGCCGTGGTGTCGATCACCCAAGGACTAAGTTCCTTTGTAGGAGAGCAGTTTGCTTCTCTGGGTACTAACAGTCTTACCATCCGTTCCTATACGCCGATACAAGACATGATGCAGGGCAAGATGGCCAGACTTACACCTGCTGATCTGGAATTGATTGAACGCCGCATCGATGGGATTGCTTCTATTACCCCAATTCTTCCTGCGTCCCGGTCTATGCAAATCAAGTATGGGTCACAGGCTTCCTTTAGTCAGATAATGGGCACCACTTACGCTTTTCAGGATGTCTCCCAATCCTACACTTCAAGTGGTCGATTCCTGGCAAACAGTGACAATATAACGCGAAGGCGGGTTGCAGTCATCGGTGACAAGGTTAGAGAAAACCTTAGCTTACCCGACAATCCAGTCAATGAATTTGTGGAGCTGGGTGGTGAATGGTTCAAAATTGTTGGAATACTGGAGCCAAAAGGTGAAATTATGGGCCGTAGCCAGGACGACATTGTGCTGGTGCCTTACGCAACCATGCGAAGCCTTCAGGGCAATCAGTCTCGGACCGACATTACTGTGCAATTGAGTCTCAGCGACAGTACCGAACTGGAAACCGTGACAACCCAACTGACAACCCTGCTGAGAAATGCTCATGGGCTTGGGATAGAAGATGATGATGATTTCGTCGTTGCAACTGCCGAGCAGATGATGGAAACCTTTAATGCCATCATCGGTGTCGTGACTATTGTCATTGGCGGCATAGTCAGCATATCGCTACTGGTAGGTGGGATCGGTATTATGAATATAATGCTGGTATCGGTGACAGAAAGGACACGCGAGATCGGAATTTGCAAAGCAATAGGCGCCAAGCGTCACCATATACTGTTGCAATTTTTGATTGAATCACTTTTGTTGTCACTACTGGGAGGTTTAATCGGACTAGGATTAGGCTTCGGATTAGGAATTCTTATCGCCAATAATATTCCATCTTTTCCGCCCGCGAGCATCCCTATGTGGGCTGTTGTTCTGGCGCTGGGTTTTTCAGGATTCGTTGGCGTATTATTTGGCATACTACCTGCCGCCAAAGCGGCAAACCTTGATCCTATCGATGCCTTGCGGTATGAGTAGTTGCCATAACGTCTGAAAACATCACTGTTAAATATTTTCAGTTTCAAATTAGCCGCTATTGCAGAAACCTTGTTGAGTGTTTCGGCTAGTTGTGCCACTCGTTCTGCCATTATTTTCTTACCTAGTTTACCGTTTCAGCTATTTGCGCCACTCGTTCTGCTAGTTTACCGTTTCGGCTAGTTGTGCCACTCGTTCTACTGTAATATTCTTTCCTAGTTTACGGTATCAGCTATTTGTGCCACCCTCTCTACATCTATTAAACTTCCAACGTTACCCCATTCGTTTCTGACATAGTTGATAATCGAAGCTAACTCTTCATTAGAAATATTGCCCTTAAAAGAGGGCATTGCACCACGACCAATTAATACCACTAGCGCCACATCATCAGGACTTCCGGTAACTACTTCGCTCCCTGCCAACGCCGGAAATACGTTGACTATCCCTTGCCCGTTTTCCTGGTGGCAGGCCATACAATTATTTCTAAACAGTTGCTCACCTGAGATAACAAATTCAGCTGTCATCGCATTATTAGTGAACAGATAAAGAAGGACGAAAATAGTTCCGCTTTTTGCCACCTCAGAATTCCTGACTTTTATTGCGAATTTTAAACATGTTCCACAATCCAGTGATGACCAATGCTGAAATACCTTTAATTTCTGGGCAATTTTCTGAACACAGTATCAAGTATGCTGCTAAAGCTGTCGATACTTAAGATAAATACTTTACAACTACAAAGCGTCATAAATAATCGGAGAACAAGCGTGGCAAAAGCAGCTAAGGCCAAAAAGAAAAAGGAAAATGTCAAAGCAAAAGTCAGACATCCGGTAGCAGAGCTGGAAGAACAATACCATGCTATCCAGAAAAAAATTGGTGAAGCGCCGAACAACTATATAGCCAGTCATAGAAAAGAACTAGCAGCAGCCAGTAAAAAAATGAAGACAACTCAGGCCAGTTTATTGCAAGCCAAGGTAAAGGTAGCTAAAGCGACTGTACGGGTAAAAAACAGTGGTACCAAGGCGGCAAAGAAACAATTGAAAAAAACCAGAGCAGCAAGTTTGCTGTTGGCTGAGTCGCTAAAAGAAGCGAGGGCTATTTTAGTCAGTGCCAAAAGTAATTTACATGTGGCCAAACCACTTGTTCGCAAATTGGCCGCTCGGGCGAAAGTATTAGCCCAATTTGAAACAGACTGGACAAAGAAAATGAAGGCTGAAACAACTAAAAAGGTAAAACGTGCTAAAAAAGGGGTAGTAAAAAGAAGAGCAACTGCAAAAAAACGAGCGGCTAAAAGACGAAAACAGTGAAATCGAAACCCTAACGGATCAGATTACGTTAGGGGCATTAAAAACTACGAATAAATCGCCGATAGGACGAGGGACTGTTTTGAAAGTGACCGGTATCCAGTGGTGTCCTGAAGCCAGAACATATGGGCTTCATGGCTCGCCAATCCAGGACTGACTACACCTAGTTTATTGGCTTAACAAACTTCAACGTCATGCGATCACTTTCCCCAATTGCCAGGTATTTCTCACTGTCCTGGTCTCCCAGTCGAGAAATTGGCGGTAAAGTCCACACTCCCTCTGGATAGTCCTTAATGTCTTTAGGATTAGCATTGATTTCAGACGAGGCTACAAACTCAAATCCTGCCTGGTTCGCCAGTTCAACCACATAATCCTGGGTCACATAACCTGTGGTTTCCATGATCTCCATACTACTACCTGGATTTGCCCGATGCTCGACTACACCAAGGATTCCACCCGGTTTCAAGGCCTGGTAAAAAGCAGCAAAATGCTCATGCTGATTACCCGCTTGAATCCAGTTGTGAACATTGCGAAATGTCAGCGCCATATCCGCCGAATTTGGTGGTGCAATAGCAATTTCAGTCGGGGGATAAAGATTGGTAATGATTGTGTCACCGTAGACTGTAGGATCCCCAGCCACCCTATCCTTGAAGCGCTGTAACATTGGTGGCTGGTAACTAAGATGGGAATTGGGGGAGAAGTGGGCCGCGTAAAAGGTTCCGGTACTCTTCATAAACGGCGCCAGGATTTCTGAATACCAGCCCCCACCTGGGAGAATTTCAATTAGGGTCATATCCGACTTAAGACCAAAAAACTCCAGAGTTTCGGCTGGATGCCGCATTGAATCCCGAGCTTTACTCTCCTCTGGTCGATGATCACCTGCCAGAACCTGTTGCAGTCGTAGTGAATCGTCAGCAACAGTATTGCCTGAATTACCCACCCCAAAAGCGGCGATTACAAATAATAGTGAAAACAATACAGTAGCTTTGGTTATTTTGGGAATTTTGGGCACGGTATCTCTCCTCAATCTTCAAACTTTGGTCTTTGAGATTTCTTTTAGTTATGTGGATTAACTGCCAGCTGACTACCTTTGCCTGACTACAGGCATCCACAGGGGTATTGAACATTAGACAGTTAGTGAATAAACTTCGATTGTATCCAATTTCTTAATCGGCTCATACATTTAATCAAATGTCCTGGGGTTTGATATCGAACGGCCATCATAACTAAATCCAGATTCCAATCGACAAAGCTTGGTTTAATTAAAAAATTCCGCGTAATAGGAAACGGGTAACATAACCGTTGAATCTTCACCTGCAGTATCTTGTGCGGATAAAGAAAATGAGAAAACGGTGTCCGCAAAAACAATGTCGGACAACCTGATTGTGAAATTAAGGAGACCGGTTTTCATAACAAAACCCCTTGAATCCCTATGTAACTCTTACCTAGAGTCAAAAATATCGGCTTTTTGCTCAATTTCTTGCAAATTCACCCTGCGTGGTTGAGCTGAAAAAATTTACCGCATCTGAATTGCAAGATTTGGCATAAATTATGCCGCAGCTTCACCCTGAAGTTTCTAGCTTACAGCCGAAACAAAGGTATGAACATGGCTTTCTAGGATCAATGAGGTTGGGTTACACTATTGTCAACGCCAATGAACAACCGGCTATGGAGGAATAAGCGTTGGAACAAGCAGACGACAGATCTTTCCTGACACGATTATTAGCGGGTGAATATGGCCTTGCTATCACTTATTGGGCGTTTTATTTTGCTGGGGCAGGTATTTATTTCATCACCGGCAGCCAGGCGGTAGACTCGCAGCAGTGGATACGATTGCTAATAATTGTTGCCATCATGCTTGGCTATACAGTAGTACTTTTGATCGGCATTCGTGCCGCCTATAAAGGACCTCAGCTGTGGAAAGTCATGTCCCGGACATCTTCTGTTTTTATGATAATCAATATCCTGGTGGGAATTACTGCACTGGGTTTTGTTTATTAGAGAATCTCCGATTATTTCAGGGCTAAATCCATTCAGCCGGATTAACTTGATAATATTTTGTTATCCCTTCGAACAATTCACTGTGGTTTGCTTTCTTTTGAGCTGGTCGTTCAAAAAATGTCTCCGTAGCCACGACAAAAAAACTTTGCCAGATTAATCGTCCCATAATGGTCAATCAAGCTTTCCCCCTCCTTTAGATGCTATTCGCTGCAATTCCTCAAACTCTTCGGAAAAATACATGCACCCAGCTCTTATAGGTCCCTCTGGCTCGCAATAACGGGGCTCCATTACTGGCACCAGAATCAATTGCTGGTTCTGATATTGATTGGTCTTACGATTAAGCAGCAACAAGCGCGCTTGAACTGCCTCAGTAACTCGAATTTCATTGTCAATCTATTGATCGGTGCAAGCAATAAAGTTTTTATCCCGTAGGAAAAGCTTAATCAGGTTTTGCAACTCTTAGTACTGTTCATCAGTTAATCTTTAGTAGAATGGCAACCTACGTTTAACAATTTCCAGCCAGTCAGGCGAAACCGGCTTCCCCTGAATTTGACGTAGGCGATAACCTGGCCAGTAATACACTCAAAAGGTCACCGCCGCTAGTATCAACAGCAACGTCAAAATTGTTAACACGTGATGGAAACAACATCACTAAGGTACCTTGGCTGAACTATTGAAGTAGGTCATTTTGTCTTGAATTCGGGTTTTGTCCAAGGTCTCAATAAGAAGGTATTTAGAAACGATCCTTTACGTTACACTAACGAGCTTCGAATAAACCACTCAAATAGTTACTTAGCATAGGCGGGGGGCCTTGCATTTGAGCCAAACCGAACCAAACGTTTACACCCTGGTAGTCAAGAAAGACTGTGCGACCTGCTGCCTGATAGAACCTGTAATCGTTCAACTTTCAACTCAGTTGGGTGACGGGCTTCGTGTTTATGTGCAGGATGACCCAGAGTTTCCCGCCAGCATAAATGACCGAATCGACGATACGAGTCTCGAGTTTTCCTATCAGCATAATATTGAAGTAGTACCAACTCTGATCCGTTTTGAAGGAGGTCAGGAAACTGAGCGCATATTCGGCTGGGACAAGCAACAATGGCAAGTATTTACCGCCATTGAAAATCTGGGGGTTGATCTCACCGATTTTAAACCCGGTTGTGGGTCGAAAACCCAGGATCCAGGCATGGCAGAAAAACTTGCCCTGAAATTTGGTGCCACCAATTTCAATACCCGGACAGTTGATATTGATGAAGCCGAAGATATCATGGAAGCCTGTTTTGATCGTGGCTGGACTGATGGCTTACCTGTTGTACCCCCTACTCCTCTTCGAGTGATAAAGATGCTACAGAGCACTGATCGCCGTGCAGACGAAATTCTCGGCAATATCCCTCCTGACTGCGTTAGTTGTAGCGTAGAAAAAGCAGCAATCAATGCAGTTATGGCAGGCTGTAAACCAGAATATTTTCCCACTGTCCTGGCCACTATCGAAGCAGCCCTAATTGATGCTTTTTGTATGCATGGCTTATTGTGTACAACCTATTTTTCTTCACCAGTTGTAATTATCAATGGACCTATCAGTCAGCGCATCGGTATGAATTCCGGAGTTAATGCTCTAGGACAGGGTAATCGAGCCAATGCCACCATTGGTCGTGCCCTTCAGCTACTAATATTAAATGTGGGTGGCGGACGACCTGGCGGAATCGACCGTGCCACGTTGGGTAATCCAGGCAAATACACATTTTGTTTCGCGGAGGACGAAAGCGACAGTGAATGGCCTTCACTGGCTATGGATCGTGGTTTTAATAGAGATGATTCTGTAGTCAGTCTATTCGCCGGTTCCGGTGTACAACCGATCATGGATCAACAGTCCCGCACGCCACAATCATTGGCGAAAAGCCTGGCGTTAAGCTTGCGAGCGGTAACGCATGGCAAGGTATTCATGCAGACAGATGCTATCTTGGTAATATCCCCTGAACACCGCCGGGTTTTTAAGGAAGGAGGCTGGAACAAAGCCAAAGTCAGGGAAGTTATAATCGAGGAATTGCAGATGCCAGGTGAGCATCTTATACGAGGAGCAGATGGTATCGCCGAAGGTATCCCAGTGCAATTTAAAAACAAGAAGGTAAACAAATTCCGCAGCGATGGCTTTCATATTGTAGCCGCAGGAGGTACAGCTGGTTTCTTTTCGGCCATTATCGGCGGTTGGGTAGCATCGGGAGAACGGGGAAGCCAAATGGTTTCAAACCGGTTTTAATACAGCAAAGCAGCTCAGATTGAGGTGAATCTAATGACAACGACGTTACTTGATCCAACGGCGGAGCTACAGCCAGTAGCGCGTCAACTAAACGAAAGGCTATCTTCCTTGGTCGGAGTTACCGTAGGGTTGCTCGATATTTCGAAGCCTAGGGGTAAGGAGTTTCTCGATGAGGTGGAGTCGCAACTTACCGCAGTGGGAGCCATAGTCAGACGCTATTGCAAACCCACTTTTACTCGCTTGGCACCTGCAGAATTGAGCCAACAAATAAGCGTTGAATGTGATGCTGTAATAGAAGGCTTAGCCGACTGAGGCTCATGTACCTCGTGCAGTTTGCATGACATCATGAACCTTGAAGGTCGGGGAATTCCAGCGGGCTTTATAGCTTCTTCAGAATTTATTGAAGCAGCAAGTGCCCAAGCTAAATCCCTGGGAATAAAACCAGCCAGCGTCTTCGTGCCACACCCCATTCAGGATCGCAACGACGAAGAAATGGTGCAACTGGCACGTAGTGCCATCGACGAAATAATTGCGCTAATCTGTGAAAAAAATATCTCTCACTAATCAGGAATCAAACCAATGGTAAAAGAAGCAGTAATCGTATCTACAGCCAGGACCCCAATCGGAAAAGGTTATCGCGGTGCTTTTAATGATACAGACGCACCTAGCCTGGGTGGTCATGCGATACGTGAAGCAGTCAAGCGGGCAGGAATTGAACCAGGTGAAATAGATGACGTCATCATGGGTTGCGCTATGCAGCAAGGGTCAACTGGTGCAAATATCGGACGTACATCAGCGGTTGCCGCAGGGTTGCCTAATACTGTATCAGGGATGAGCATCGACCGGCAATGCTCGTCGGGAATGATGGCCATTGCCACGGCGGCCAAACAAATCCTTGTCGACAATATGTCCATTGTTGTTGGCGGCGGATTAGAATCAATCAGCCTGGTACAAAACGAACATCGAAACACCTACCGTGCTAAGGACCCGAATGTGGTAGCCCAGTCTGAACACGCTTATATGCCCATGCTGGAAACGGCAGAAGTGGTAGCTAAGCGTTACGGTATTTCCAGGGACCAACAGGACGAGTACGGATTTCAAAGCCAGCAACGAACAGCAGCGGCACAGGAAGCCGGTAAGTTCGATGATGAAATTGTCCCGATGGCCAGTAAAATGGTATTTGTTGACAAAGAAACCAAGGTGCAAAGCATTCAGAATGTGACTCTTGCCAAAGACGAGAGCAACCGGCCCACCACCACTCTTGAAGGACTTAGAGGCTTAAAAACTGTCTTTGAAGGTGGCTGTATCACCGCTGGCAATGCAAGTCAGCTTTCGGATGGCGCCTCAGCTTCTGTACTAATGGACAGCACTCTTGCCGAGAAAAAAGGTCTCGAGCCATTGGGCGCTTATCGAGGAGTTGCCGTGGCAGGCCTGGATCCTGATGAAATGGGTATCGGCCCTGTCTATGCCATTCCCAAATTGCTTGAACGTAACAATTTGTCTATGGATGATATCGGGTTGTGGGAATTAAACGAAGCATTTGCTGTACAGGTGGTTTACTGTCGAGACAAGCTGGGCATTCCAAATGAGCTGCTAAATGTTAACGGTGGAGCCATCTCTATAGGTCATCCCTATGGTATGAGTGGTGCCAGAATGGTCGGTCATGCACTCATTGAAGGCAAACGACGTGGCGCCAAATATGTCGTGTGCACCATGTGTGTTGGTGGAGGAATGGGTGCGGCAGGCCTGTTCGAAGTGTATTGAGAAAAAATCGGGCTTGATTAACATTAGGCTGAATACAGTCAACTGATTCATTGTATAGAAATAACGCGACTGATTCGAGGGCTACCTGGCCCCTAGCTCACAGTTACCTGGCATTGACAGGTACTCTTCCAGCAGGTGGCCCTTCAACTTAATTTTGTTAAGGAATGCTTACGACGATGATGACCATTCTTGCAAATAGCCTAACAAAACAATTTTTACCTGCATGCAGTGTCGGCAAAGTTTACAATTTCAGTCGCATCCAAATCTTGAATAGGCAAATATTCAAAACTTGTGGTATTGGTTTTTAACTGGTGGATTCTCTCAAGCACTTGACCGCCATAGGATTCCAGAACATCCTGTTCAAACTGTCGATTAAGCCTTTGAAAGTTCTCCACTCTTCCACTTAAATCAGGCAGGTACTGAAACCCCAACACGGCACGTTCTTCGATCTCCATAATGCCGTTTTTCGGATCATGATAGAACTGACAAAATTCACTTACTGGAGAAAAATTCCGGGTGAATTCTTCATAGGTGCTTTCAAGCAATTCGATAAAATGCTGATATTCCGAGCCATCTATGCCAATTTCATCATAGAGCCTGCCGGTACGTTGGAAATTCCCCAGAACATTAGCAACAAATTTAAAAGTGCTTTGGGCACTGGCAATCTCGGTTGCCGATTGTGCGACAACCTGCCACTGAAATGTCAGGGCTGCCGTTAACAGCACTACAACATTTACTTTCCTAAATAAGGACAAAGAGTAATTTCCCAATTTGTTCAATTTACGTTCATCCACTTCACTCAGGTCGAAGACATTTAACCAATCACAGTATGTCACCACTGTAATGAAACAATGTATGGTGAGCAACTTAGCGTTGCGATTATATTTCGTAACTCAGTCTATGATGCAGCGATTACTCCAGATAAAGTGCGCAACGCCATCCGAAGAAACCCGCTACAGTCTCGCGACATCATGACGGTCAGCTTTTATTGCAGGTCGACAGCTATCTGATTAATGCTATGACCGCTCTGATCTACAGCCATTAACGGCGCACGACGCCTAGCAACAGCAAACGCCAGACTTCCGCAGAGCGGCCATAGGATTAATCAGAGAGCCCTTAGATATTAATCATCTTTCAGATTTCTGGACCCTCTCAAATTTTTCAATTGTCCCCTGGCTCTTTTATCATCAACACGCTTCTTTTTCGAGAAATTTGGCGGCCTGGTTGCCTTTCGGAGTTTATCTGTCCGCGTAGCCCGAGCAATCAATTCCTCCAGCCTGATCAAAGCGTCTTGCCGATTTTTCTCCTGCGAACGATACTGACGGGCCTTTATGATAACTATTCCTTCACTTGAAATTCGCTGATCGTTTGCTTGCAGTAGTTGTTGCTTACAATGGTCAGGCAAACTAGACGCGGTGATATCAAAACGAAGATGAACTGCCGACGACACTTTATTCACGTGCTGTCCACCGGGCCCACTGGCACGAATGGCGCTGAGCTCAATTTCACTTTCAGAAATCTCAAATCCTGCCAATTTCATAAACTAACTCCATAGCGATACGAGTCAGTTAAGACCTTTGGCAAAATATCGCTTTTTTCCTATCATGGTGACTACCTCACCATTGGTGCCAACTTACTGTGATTTTATCCCGTAATCCCTGACGTTGCTTGATTTGAGCCGCTACTCTGGGTTAATGTCAGACCTTGTTGGTGGTCCTGATTTCAGGTAGGTTACGGGTCTGATAATGCCGGAAAATCAGACAAAAATTACAACAACAACAGTCGGTTAAAGCAAAGCAACCCTATTAGTGTGGTGACACAATCAATATGAAAATAATCAACAAAAAAGTTGTATTTCCTTGTTTGACTAGTATCGCAATGGCTTTGAGTTCAGCCGTTAGCGTCGCCCAGGAACCCATCCGTATTGCTTTCATCGATCCCCTGTCTGGATCTTTTGCTTCGATCGGAACCAGTGGTCTGAAACAATTACAATTTTCGGCGGATTACCTTTTCAACTCCAAAGGTGGAGTGCTTGGTGGTCGCATGATTGAAATAGTCCCCTTGGACAATAAACAAAGTCCTACTGAAACACAATTACAATTCAGACGCGCAGTAAGTGAAGGAATCCAGATCATTTTTCAAGGTAACAGCTCGGCCGTTGCCAACACCTTGAACTCCACCATTACCAGGTTCAATCGCCGCAATCCAGGCCAGGAAGTTTTGCAGATCAATTACTCCGCTGTAGATCCGATATTAACCGAAGAACAATGCAGTTTCTGGCATTTCCGTTTTGATGCCCACGCCATAATGAAATTGGAAACACTAACCGACTACATTGCGATGAATGAAGACATCAAGAGCATCTATATCATCGGGCAGGACTATTCATTTGGACGAGTGGTCTCAGAGACTTCCATAGCCATGCTAAATGCAAAACGACCTGATATAGAAATTGTTGGCAATGAATTTCATCCTATAGGCCAGGTCAAAGATTTTACACCCTATGTCACTAAAATTGTTGCTTCTGATGCAGATGCGGTAATTACCGGAAATTACGGTGCAGACATGGTCTCACTAGCGCGCTCTATTATTGATTCGGGCCTACATATACCAATTTATACTTTTTATGCGGCTTATGACGGCATTACAGCAACGCTAGGTGCTGATGCTAAGGGTCAGGTTCGACTCATTCACAATGATACTTCTAATCCTATTCCTACCGAGGAAAGAAAGCAGTTCATTCGCGCTTTTAAGGCCCTGAACCCTGACAATGATGTAACCCAACCACGAATTACAAACGCCCTGTCAATGGTGGTTGCGGCCATTGAAAAATCCCAAAGTACCGACCCTTACGACATCGCCCTGGCATTGGAAGATATGCGATTCACTACTTTAAGTGGTGAGGAAATATGGATGCGTGCCAGCGATCACCAGATTTTTCAGTCCCTACATATCTCTGTGCATACCGACGAAGGTATTGAATTCGATGCTGATAACTCAGGATTCGGGTTGTTTAGTGAATATCATGTGCCCATGGAAGAAACCATCAGGGAAACCAGTTGCCGGATGAGTCGACCCGAACGATAAGGTGCTCCGTTAATTATTGAAGTGTTGAAGTAAAAAGAGCACCTGCGATGCTAGAAGTCTTTATCTTTGCAACTCTTAACGGGCTCGTTACTGGCCTGCTCCTTTTTATGTTGGCAAGTGGTCTCACCCTTATTTTCAGCATGATGGGAGTGTTGAATTTTGCCCATGCTAGTTTTTATATGCTGGGTGCTTATTTTGCTTTTTCCATCAGCAGCAATCTTGGATTTTGGCCTGGCTTGATTTTCGCGCCAATTATTGTCGGTGTGCTTGGGGCTTTAGTAGAACGGTATGGCTTGCGCAAGGTTCACAAATCCGGCCATGTAGCGGAGCTGGTTTTTACTTTTGGCCTTGCCTTCCTTATAGAAGAGGCAGTGCAGTTCTTCTGGGGTCGTAACACTAAAAATTACCAACAACCTGACCTTCTGGATTTTCCGCTTTTTACGCTCTTTGGACAGGAGTTTTCTGCTTACCGCGGATTCATGATCTTTATTTCCGTAGTAATATTTATCGGGCTTTACTACACACTTACAAAGAGCCGTATTGGCATTATCATCCAGGCCGCAATCACCCACCCGAATACCGTAGCTAATCTGGGTCATAACGTACCTTTGATATTCATGGGTGTCTTTGGTGTTGGGTCCGCATTGGCCGGTGTGGCTGGTGTCATCGCCGGGCCAGTGCTTACTACTTTTCCTGGCATGGCGGCAGTTCTCGGCAGCATTGTGTTTGTTATCGTTGTAATCGGTGGCCTTGGCTCACTTGCTGGAGCATTTATCGCGTCACTAATGATTGGCCTGCTGCAGTCCTATGCGATTGCTTCCGATGTAGGTATGCCTGACTTATTAAATCTCCTGGGTATTTCGTTTGAACGCAGCCATCCACTTAACGATTTGTGGACAATTACCCTACCCCAAATCGCTCCTATTCTTCCTTTTCTACTGTTGGTACTGGTGCTTATTTTTAGACCTACCGGCCTACTGGGAAAACGAGAGGAATAGTATCCATGATAAAAAAACTCACAGTCTGGATCACCTTCCTCATAACCTTGTTTGTGCTTCCCCAATTCTTTACCTCCATATTGGCAGTTTCAGTGTTAAACCAGATGGCCATCGCTATAGTATTTGCATTGAGCTATAACATGTTGCTGGGGCAAGGTGGCATGCTCTCCTTTGGTCATGCCGTTTACTTCGGACTCGGTGGTTTCATGGCGGTCCATACACTTATTATGATGGAGTCTGAAACAGTGTATTTTTCAGTGCTCTTCATTCCGTTGATAGGTGGCTTGTTCGGCCTACTGGCAGGCATCTTTATTGGTAGTTTCTCTACCCGCAAAGCTGGCACTGTGTTTGCGATGATTTCCCTGGGTATAGGCGAATTGATTGCTGCCTGCTCACTGATATTTTCCGACTTTTTTGGTGGTGAAGCAGGTGTAAGCGGAGACCGGACTTTCGGTCCTCTGTTTTTTGGCGTGGATTTCGCCCAAGACGTGGAAGTGTACTATCTGGCTGCCGCGTGGGTATTCATTGCCACTTTATTTATGTATCTATTCACCCAGACGCCAGCGGGCCGCATGGCGAATGCCGTTCGAGACAATCCAGAAAGGGCTGAATTTATAGGCTACAGCTCTCGCACGGTGCGCTTTATCTCTTTTTGTGCAGCGGGTTTGTTTGCGGGTATTGCTGGAGGTCTCTTTGCGATGAACTATGAGATATTAACCGAGGAAAACCTTAACGCCGTCACTTCAGGAAGAGTATTGCTAATGGCCTATATTGGTGGTGTAGGCTATTTTATAGGGCCAATTATTGGGGCTGTAGTACTGACCCTGATGAATTCACTATTAAGTAATTACTCAGAGATGTGGATGCTCTATCTGGGTCTCATGTTTGTGCTGACAGTTATGTTCCTGCCTCGGGGGTTTGCAGGATTTATTATGATGCACCAGGCTGCCTTGCTTCATGGCAAATTAAAAAACCTGACTGTACCTTACCTTATCACTGGAATTCCGGCACTGACAGGCGTACTCGGTGCTATCGCAATGATTGAGATGAGCCATACAGAAGGCGAAATATTTCACTACTTAGGTGCAACTTTAGACCCCTCCAGTTTGATTAGCTGGTTAATCGTAGTAGCTATTACCTCTATTTCCCTCTATTTGACCAGGCTATCACTGAAGCAATTAGTCAATGCATGGGAAGAAGTCAATGCTCCTTTGGCCACCGAAGAGGAACAGAGCTAGTGGCAATTCTTTCATTAAAAGACGTTACCAAAAATTTCGGTGAGACCCAGATTATTCGAGGCGTAACCCTCGACATTAATGAAGGAGAAAAGCATGCGATTATAGGACCCAACGGCGCTGGAAAATCAACACTGTTTCACCTGATCAGTGGACTCTTAAATGTGTCATCTGGCTCCATAGTATTTAAAAATCAATCAATTGAAAATAAAGAACCATTTGAAGTTGCCAGGCTAGGGTTGGCCCGAAGCTTTCAGGTTACCAACATCTTCCCTCGAATGAATGTCTTTGAAAACATCCGTTGTGCACTCTTATGGTCCAGTGGTTATAAATACTCATTCTGGCATTTGCTTGGCCGTGAAGACGAACTCAATGAAAAGGCGCTGTCCACACTTGATCAAATTGGTTTGCTGGATAAGGCCCAATTCCCGGCTGGAGAGCTTGCCTATGCCCAGCAGCGGGCATTAGAGTTAGGCATAGCCATTGCCGGAGGAGCCGAATTGGTAATGCTTGACGAACCCGTTGCCGGGATGAGCCACAGCGAAGCCAAAAAAGTTGTTGAGCTCATCCACAAGGTGACTGCTGGCAAAACCCTGATCATGGTAGAACACGATATGAGCATAGTATTCGATGTTGCAGATCGCATTTCGGTGCTTGTCTACGGTGAAATTATCGCATCTGATACACCGGAGAATATTCGTAGCAATCCTGAGGTACAGGAAGCTTATCTTGGCAAGGTGGCAACAAGTGCTTGAAGTCAGTGATCTACATGCTTACTACGGAAAGAGTCATATACTTCAGGGTGTGTCTTTTGACGTTAAAGAAGGCGAAATTGTCAGTTTGCTAGGCAGAAACGGTGTTGGCCGCTCAACAACAATTAAAACTATAATGGGAGAAGTGGCACCAAGCGGATCGATTAAGTTCAAGAGTCAGGAAATTGCAGGGAAAACGGCCTTCCAGATTGCCAATATGGGCATTGGTTATGTGCCGGAAAATAGAGACATATTTCCCACTCTCACAGTCCGGCAAAACCTGGTACTGGGCATGAAATCAAGCATTGCCAGTGGTCGCTGGACCATTGAAGAAATATTTGACATGTTCCCTAACCTTGCCGAGCGTGCAGATGTTAACGGTGGCGTACTCAGTGGCGGGGAACAGCAGATGTTATGCATGTGCCGTACATTAATGGGAGATCCTGAACTGATAATGATCGATGAGCCTACCGAAGGACTGGCACCTAAGGTTGTGGAACAAGTCAGCAACCTGCTTGAAGAAATTGCCAAACGCGGTGTGGCGATAATACTGGTCGAACAAAAACTTTCCATTGCCTTGAAAATATCCCGACGCATTTACGTCATGGGGCATGGAAAAATTGTTTATGAAGGTACTCCAGACAGCCTGCTACACGCAGATGATGTGCGCTCTGAGTGGCTGGAAGTTTAGCTACCCTTTGATCTAAAACAACAAGCTGGAACAATATGGTAAGGGTTCTTTGTGTCTCACTATTATTATTCAACTTCTCTAGCCCTCTGCAGGCCTGGGACGAATCAGGTCATCGCTTGACGGCGGAAATCGCCTATACCTATCTTACTAACGAAATAAAACAAGACCTGTTTGAAATTCTTGCTCAACATCCTCGTTATCAGCAGGATTTCATCGATGCTATGCCGAGGGAAATCCGCCGGGGGACAACGCGACAACGAGAGGTATGGTTATTTGGCCGCGCTGCTTTTTGGCCAGATCTTGCTCGTCGTCTTTCTCGTGACGAGCAGGAAAAATACAATCGGCCTATCTGGCACTATATTGATGGATCCTTACTGAGGGGCAATGCCACAATCCAGGGTAACACTTACATAGATATAGATCCGTTACCCGACAAACAGGACACTCCAGTCACAAATAACTCGTCCGACGATGTCACCAATATATTACAAAGCCTGGACTACAATGCAGCTGTTCTGACCAACACGTCCAGCCGCGATGAAGATAAAGCGATCGCAATGTGTTGGATATTACATTTGATAGCCGACATTCATCAGCCTTTGCATACCGGTAGCTTGTTTTCGGCGCTAACGTTTCCAACAGGAGATGGTGGGGGCAATGGAGTTCAGGCGAATGGCCGAACTCTGCACTTGGTTTGGGATCGAGCCCTGACTGGATTGGACTATGACGAAACCCTGCAAAGAGTGCTAATTGAAATTGACCAAAGTTCCTCAGATCAACTGGCGTTAGAACTGTCAGACTGGACCAGCTGGATGCAGGAAAGTCGGGTAATCCTAAAATCCAACGCCGTGTACAATCGACAAATAAGAGAAGCGATCTCCGTAGCAGAACAGGAAAGATCAAACTTAGTTGTAGTACAACTTGGAGAGCCGTACCTTGCTGAAATGAAACGTATTTCGCTCAACAGGCTCGCGGATGCGGGGAAAAGGCTTGCCGGCTGGTTTAATCAGAACCCGGCACGATAACCACTTAAACCACGTTTGTGTTCTTGCGTAAACAGCCACACAAGCATGGTTCACCCGTTTCCTGCTTAATTATCACTCTCTAGGCATCCACCCTACGCACAGCAGTAATTTTCAAGAGTCAAAAAAAATTTATCTTTAGAGTCGCTGTCGCCAATAATAGAGCAATGGCCGGTCAATTTATAACAAGCTCTATCCAGTTCTCACCCGGGAATCCTGATGAGCGACGAATTCAACGACATTGGCAATGAGCTTCAGACCCGTATTTTTCTCTAAGGTTAGGATCGATTCCGGGTGAAACTGTACAGCCATAACTGGCAAGCTGCGATGCACCACAGCCATAACTGTCTTGTCATCTGTTTGAGCAGTTACTTCGAGACAATCCGGTAAATTGTCTGCCACCAAGGAATGATAACGACCGGCAGTAAATTGATTTGGAATACCATTGAACATTACACCACCGCGATGACCAATCATTGAAGGTTTTCCATGCATTGGATAATCCAGAAGCTTTAGGGAACCGCCAAAATATTCCACCAGTCCCTGCAGGCCTAGGCAAACACCAAAAACTGGAGTTTGATTGTGTACACAAATATCAATTGTATCTGACATTTCAAAATCTTTCGGCTTACCGGGACCAGGAGAAAGAACCACCAGGTCTACCTTGTTTGCGCATAGATATTTTCTTGCCATTTCCGGGCGCATCGTTGTCAGCGTAATACCACACTGACGGAAGTAAGAAGCCAAGTTGTGTACAAAGGAATCCCTGTGATCCACCATCAGCACGTGTAACCCGCTGCCATACCTGACTGCATTTCGAACAACTCGTGCCTCAGCCTCGTCTTTATCAGACCGGTTCATGACAGTGCCGCGAATCGCATCCAGTAAAGCGGATGCTTTCAATCGAGTCTCCGCCTCTTCAGCCTCCGGGTCGGAATCAATCAACAAAGTCGCACCCGCTCTAACCTCGGCTATTCCATCCTTGATCCGTATGGTCCGCAGCGTGAGGCCTGTATTCAGGTTGCCGTTAAACCCGAGAAACCCCATAGCACCGCCATACCAATGCCTTGGCGACTTCTCGTTCTCCTCGATAAACTGCATTGCTGCATGCTTTGGAGCACCAGTGACCGTAACAGCCCAGGTATGAGCCAGGAAGCCATCCAGGGCATCAAAATTTTCATCTAACATACCGGAAACGTGATCAACTGTGTGAATAAGCCGGGAATAGAGCTCAATTTGTCTTCGGCCGATGACTTTGACACTACCGGGTTCGCAGACCCTGGCCTTGTCGTTTCGATCTACATCGGTACACATAGAGAGTTCGGATTCATCCTTGACAGAATTCAGAAGTTTCTTTATCTGGCTTGCATCGTCTATTGCATCCAAACCCCGCTTTATTGTTCCTGAAATCGGGCAGCTTTCGATTCGTTGTCCATCTACTCTTACGAACATTTCCGGTGAAGCCGCTACAAGGTATTCCTGTTCTCCCAAATTAATAATAGCGCCATAAGGGGCCGGGTTGCTTTCTTTAAGTCGCTGAAAAACCTGCGAAGGTTTATCCTTACAGGGCTCATAAAAAATCTGACCTGGCACTACTTCAAACAATTTTCCTTGTTTAAAATGCTCAAGGGCTTTGCTCACGCAGGCGGCATACTCACCAGGTGTGTGGTCCCCAGATCTATCAACATGGATCGCTGGCGCATAACACTGAGACAAACCTGTGCGCTTGAAACCGCCAGTTGTCTCCGTTGGCCTGATGGAACTCCAGCTTCTACAAACAAATTCATAGCTGTGACGAACCATTTCGCCGATTCTATGGTCGGCAACCAGTATCTGATCTGGTAGATAAAGAAGTAGCTCCCGTGATTCGACGCGTCTTGGCTGAAATCTCTCTACGTCTTCGAATTGAAAACCCAAGTCATAACCAAACGCACCATACAAACCAAGGTAAGCGTCACTTTCTGATCCAAAAATCTCCACCAGAGAGCGAAGTAAGGAAAACACTGATGGTCTCCGAGTACGGAGCTCTTCACTGACTTCTCCGACGTCGCTGCGTATCTCCGCCTTAATGCGCCGATCATCATGTTCTAGCTGAGCTATATCCTGATTTTGCGCCAGACCATGGAATATAGCTGGCAATAAAATCTCTCCTCGCTTGTTAAGCGCATCGATGGAAACCTCTCTACCAGCTGAACTTACCTGCAACGGAGGATTTACGAAACCAATATCCCAGCGGGTGTATCGTCCAGGAAACTCGTAAGAGGAAGATAAGACTAATCCACGATGATCATCGAGACGCTCGGTCAAGCGAGGTATTGCCGTCGGATAATCATCGATCGCACTGGAGCGACGCACATGAATACCCCCGCGGGTTTTATACTGAACTTGCCTAATTGTTTGCATGATTTGGTTCCCCAAAATCGACTTTCGTTAGCTGAAAGCCCAATTGAAAAATGGCGAACCTTGGATGTTTTTGAAGCAATAGGCCGCCACAGACAACGGGCGGCCAGAGAAGAATTAGTGAATTTTCACTTGGCGGCCCGGTAATTCGAACCACCAAAAATAAGTTTGTCTATTCATAGGAGCGCGATATTGGAGTAACTTTTCCACCTAGTCAAGTTTATTGACACCAAAATGACATCTAATATTCCCCGCTTTTTCGATGTGAGACTTTCAACCTCGTTATAAACCAATTGTCAAATCAAAGTATTTTTAGAATCTTGTTGATCGCATCGAAGCCACTCCTGAAACAGGAGCGTGATGGTCTCGGTGTAACAAGAAGGGCCCTCTGAGAGTTCCCTGTTGCACCAAGACCCCTTGAGTCTACAGAATTTACCAAACACTGAAGCGACAACAATAAACAACCCATTGCCAACCAAGACAACCACGATGGCAAAAATCGTTCCTGAGAGAGATTATTTTATTGCTGGCAAGGAAATCCCGCACGGAGATCCTGAGCTTATGTTCGATAAGTGATGGATTGAGTACGGCACTGACGCCGCCAGCGAGAAAATAGGCCCCTCAGGAACGATTTTTTATTCTTCGCGTGCTTCCATTGGCATTAACGCCGCTTTTATCGAAGCACCCCAAATCGAATTGCCCAGATCATTAAGATGCAAACCATCTTCCACGAAGATATCCTTCATGACACTGCCATCGCCCAGAAGAAACGGATTTGCCACGTCGACGTAATAGACTAATGGATCACTCTTAGCTATTGCCCGATAACCCGCATTAACTTTCTGCGCCTCGTTCCACATTTCCTCACGCAGTATGCTTGGCTTCACTGAAAGAACGTAAATTCTAGTTTCCGGTAATTCATTGTGAATGTGGCCAACTATCTTTTTGAGGTCGCCAAGAATCATATCTGGAGTAAGCCCGTAACGACCGACACCAGTGTCATTGTCCCCTTCGTAAATCAGTATGGCGCGGGGTCTGTATTTTAGTGCTACACGATCGAGGTAATGGACCACGTCATTCATTATGCTGCCACCAAACCCACGCGGTATAACAGTTAGGGGTGCCAGAGCGGCTTTGGCCTGGTCATTCCAGCGCGCGATGCTGGAACTACCAGTCAATACAATCGCGCCGAAAGGGGGAGGATTGACGCGATCCTGTTCTTCAAAGCGCTGAATTGCTTCTTCAAATCTCGCAGGATCTGGATATTGCTGGGCGCTTATCTGAAAAGAAATCGAAACGAATAATAGAAACATCAATAATGATGATAATCTGGAAGTTAATGTTCGCATGACGCTCTCCTGGAATTCTTTGTTTTTTTGCGGCTTCATTGTATACACAGTGCAACTTTACTTGGGAACAGGTAATTCGTCCACCTTATTCCGAGGGAACCTAGTTCAAATCCACCGCGAACTTCTTTAGTTTATCCATTGATACAATCTCAAGAACCTTTTTGTGGGTCCGCATCAAAAATACTTTGGGCGCCATATTATTTTCATAGGCCTCTAACCAGCGATCCGCGCACAAACACCAGGTATCTCCTGGCTTAATTCCCGGAAATCCGAAATCAGGAACTGGCGTAGAAAGGTCATTACCTTGGAACCTTGAATATTCGAGAAACTTCTGGGTCACTTCTACGCAAACAGTGTGGGAGCCAACATCGTCATCGCTTGTATTACAACAACCATCACGATAAAAACCAGTTATTGGATCCATTCCGCACGGTTCCAGTTGTTCATCAAATACATTCAGTGATTCATCCATAGTTCAACCTTTAGCCTTAATTTTGTAATACTGTTATTACATGGTAGCAACTACATCAGCTACCGGCGCAAAATCATAATCCATCGTGCAATATTTAGCACATTTGCCATCGCTGCAGAAAAATAAGTCAATGCCGCTGCTCTCAGTACCTTTCTGACAGCCGGTAGGTGACTCGAATCTATATACTCCCCCTGAATCAGAATAGGTAACGCCTTATTAAAACTTGCATCCCATTCTTCCGGCAGAATTATAAGGTACGTCAGTGCCCCCACAAGTTGCAGCAGAATGCTTAATCCAATTATCGCCCCAATCGCAAAAGGAGACCTGAGGAAAAACCCGACCAAAGGAAGGCACCACATAATCGCGATTCCCGCCCGATTTAGTGTCACCGCCGTTGGCATATAACGTTTACGCAGTTTGAATATTTGCTCACGACGATGAAACTGAATTGCATGACCAACTTCATGGGCGGCAACCGCAATAGCGGTAATTGACTTGCCGTTGAAATTGTCCGGGCTGAGCCGGACTACACCTTTTCCTGGATCAAAGTGGTCACGAAACGGGTCAGTTTCTTCAACTGTAACCCCTTCCAGTTGAAACCTGTTTACCAGGTGCTGAGCTAACTCGCCGCCAGTACCGGGAAAATCGGGATTTTCTGCCCCATACTTCGACATAACCTGGCGAACCCAAAATGAAGGCACGTAAACAAGAATCGCCAGAATTGCACCTAGAATCAATAAGAACATTTGGCTTGACGCATTAGCACGCCCGTATGATGACGATATTATCCGGTAAAGGATGGCTACAGTATTGTAGTCGAGTTACTTGATTTACTGTTCTATTTTTTCGAATCTTTGCTAAAGATAAATCTTGCCCGATTCCCAACTGATGAGCAGGTTAAAACTGCTTGATTGAAGCATAGCGATCACGATGAAATACTGCATCACCCAGCATGTGTTGGGCAACACGAGCTCGCTTGAGAAAGAAACCGATGTCGAATTCATCCGTCATACCAATTCCACCGTGCATCTGTATACCTTCATTACTCACAGTATAAAAAACTTCAGACAGTTTGGCCTTAGCAAGGCTGGCCATTGCGGGAACACTCTCCCAATCATTGTCCAGGGCATCAAGAGCAGCAAGGATGACAGATTTACATAATTCAATTTCACAATACATCTCGGCAGCGCGGTGCTGTAAACCCTGGAACGCACCAATTGGTACGCCAAATTGTTCCCTCTGTTTCAAAAAGTCAATCACACGATCGAATACCTCCTGGACGCTACCGAGCATTTCTGCCGCCACACCGATACGTCCCACATCGAGAACCTGTTCCAGAATCTGGTAACCCTTATCCAGCTCTCCTAACAAACAATCTCTACCAAGCGTTACCTGATCGAAACTAATATTGGCAGAATTTCTGCTGTCCACCATGTTGGTGCGTTGGGTCATAATTCCAGGAGATTGTGTATCGACAATAAACAGACTAATTCCGTCTTCGCTATTTTCAGGTCCTGAAGTTCGAGCACTGACTATAAACTGTGTCGCGATATGGCCATCCAGTACCATAATTTTATTGCCGCTCAGTACATAATCATCTCCTTCTACCTTTGCTGTGGTTGTCACTGTGGACGGGTTGTGATGAGGGTTTTCGTCAATTGCTAAAGCCAGGATATTTTTGCCTGCCACAATACCTGGCAGCAGTTCCTGCTTTTGATTTTCATTCCCACTCAGATTAATAGCCGTTCCACACAGCAAAACAGTGGATATCAGTGGCGAACTCAGTAGGGTTCTTCCTGTCTCTTCCAGCACTATACCTAGCCCTGAATAGCCAAAATCATAACCGCCATAGGCTTCAGGTATAGCCATCCCGGTCCATCCCAGATCAACAATTTGCTGCCAAATTGCCTGGTCATACCCCTGTGGATCGTTGGTATCGCGAAGCCGACGTAGAACGTCAACGGGTGCCTTAGACTGGCAAAACCCCTTTGCTGCCTGTTTAAGCATCTGCTGGTCTTCAGTTAATACCCCAGACATTACCTTCTACTACTCCTGTTTCTTTGCCAAGCTTAACAAATCAGGCAGCCCAAGTACCCGCTTGGCTATTATATTAAGTTGTATTTCTGCCGTTCCACCTTCGATTGAGTTGGCTTTAGAACGCAGCCACTCTCTAGTGATAGCGAGTTCCCCCTCTTCGAACTGCTCGCCTTCCCATCCCAGCGCCTGACTGCCCATGGCCGCAAGCATTAGTTCATAACGGCGTTTATTGAGTTCACAGCCATAATATTTCAACATAGAAGATGTGGCATTTGGCCCCTGGCTCGCCTTAGATTCTGCATTCGACCGCTGCGATGTCAGAGCAAAGGCTTCCGCATCCATTTTAAATTGCGCAATTTGATCTCTTAATATCGGATCAGAAATCCGCTCGCCGTCACCGCTGTAGTGTTTCGCCGCCCCTTCCAGAGTTAAAGTATTAGCACCACGATCAATTTGTCCTCCGGCTAAACCGAAACTCGATATCATCGTACGCTCATGCTGCAGTAACCTTTTGGCAATGGTCCATCCGTCATTCAATCTGCCTACCAGATTAACCGTTGGTACTTTCACGTCATCAAAGAAGGTTTCACAAAAAGGCGATGAACCGCTGATTAGCTGAATTGATTTAGTGGACACTCCGTCACTGCTCATATCAAAAAGGATAAAACTGATCCCCACATGCTTTGGTACTTCGGAGTCGGTACGAACCAGGCAAAAAATCCAATCTGAAAGGTTTGCATAGGACGTCCACAGCTTGGATCCGTTTAGAACATAGTAATCCCCCTGTAAAACTGCCTTGGTCCCCAGTGCAGCCAAATCCGAGCCGGCTCCGGGTTCAGAATACCCCTGACACCAACGAATCTCGCCTCTGACAATTTTAGGTAAATGTTCTAATTTCTGTTCGTGGGTACCGTATTCAAACAATACCGGGCCCAACATACTGACACCAAAACTACTGAGAGCTGGTCTTGCACCTATTCGCTTGAGTTCATCTGCCAGAACTACGCTATCTTCTTTACTTAAACCGCCACCACCGTACTCTTTTGGCCAGGTTGGACAGGTCCAGCCTTTTGCACCCATAAGTTCCAGCCAGATCTTGCTCTCCGGGTTCTTATAAGTAGCATTACGACCACCCCAAACAATTTCATCGGTAACCATGGGCTTACGCATCGTCGGAGGGCAGTTTTGTTCGAGCCAAGCGCGGGTGCTGGCCCTGAAATCCTGGGGGTTATCCAAGTTAAATTCCTAGAGCGTTGAATACGGTTTGCTGGAGAAGAATTTGATTCTCTTTAGGCATTAACCAATACCTGTCTTCCTTTTACCTTACCAGCTTTCAGATCTACCAGAGCTTCGGTCGCTTGTGACAAAGGTCTTTCTTGAATCTCAATCGGTGCAATTTTTCCTTCTCGCACCAATGTCATTAACTCCGCCATATCAGCTAGTGAACCAACATAACTACCTTGTATAATTCTTGCGTTCATCGGAATAAACGGAATTGGCATAGAAAGTGAACCGCCATATAGACCTACGATAATCAGCATGCCGCCTTTGCGTAAACAATTTAAGCCATAACCGGTTGAAGCTTCGGAACCAACAAAGTCAATAGCCCCATAGGCACCGCCGGTAGATTTACGAATTTCCTTAGCTGTTTGTGAATCAGAGGAATTAAAAACTCTTTCCACACCTAAAGCTCTGGCTGCATCAAGTTTTGATTCATCGATATCGACAACGATAGGTTGGAGATTTAGAACCGACATTGCAATCTGGATGGCCATCATCCCCACGCCACCAGCTCCAATAATAACCACTTCGTCTTTGAGACCAAGATTACCCAGTTTTTTCAGTGCACCGTAAGCGGTTAGTCCACTACAAGCATAGGTTGCAGCGAGCGAATCAGCGACTGATCCCTTTTCAAACAAATAACGACTATTTGGTATCAGCACGTGATCAGCAAACCCGCCTGGTCTGATAATTCCCAAGGCACAACCTGGCGTACACAGATGTTCGTCACCACGCTGGCACGATGCACACTCACCGCATCCTATCCAGGGATAAATAACGCGTCGGTCACCGATTGCCACGCCTTCAACGTCCCGACCTGTCGCAATAACCTCGCCAAAAATTTCATGCCCCAGTACTTGTCCTTGCTGAGCCACGTCAAGCTGTTTACCATTACCCAGTTCAAACGCCCCATCGTGCAAATGAATGTCAGAATGACATACTCCACAGGCCACCACCTTAAGCAGGACTTCGGCTCCCTTAGGGTCTGGTGTTTCTTTTTCTACTCGATTAAGTGGCGCACCGGGTTGTGTAGTTTCGTAGGCAATCATTCGCCGTCTCCTTGCAAATAGCTTAGCCGTTATCCCTGGCCCATTGGGTAAATGTTTTGCCTTCCTCGGCAAGCTGTTTCAACAGCGGAGCTGGTTTCCAGTAATCATCTCCATACTTGTCACGAAACTCACAGATCTTATCGTATATATTTTTCAATCCAACCTGGTCAGCCCAGTACATGGGTCCGCCTTTAGCGACCGGGAACGCATAGCCATATACATAGACCACGTCTATGTCACTCGGTCTCTGGGCAATACCTTCTTCTAGAATCAAAGCACCTTCGTTTATCAAGGGGTAAAAGCATCGTTGAAGAATTTCTTCATCTGAAAACTCCTGCTGTTCGACGCCAAGCTTTTTTGCCTCCGCACGAATTAGTTCTTCAACTTCGGGATCAGACGATCGTGCCCTTGTGGCAGGGTCATAATTGTAAAATCCAGCACCGCTTTTTTGTCCAAGTCGGCCACGCTCGACCAATAAATCGGCTACTTTATAACCTTTGGGATCTTTGGGCAGGTCAGTTCTTGCTTGTCTGGCCTTATAGCCTACATCTAGCCCGGCCAAGTCACCCATGGCAATAACACCCATGGCCATGCCAAATTTTTCCAGCGCCGAGTCAATCTGGACCGGCGTACAACCATCCATCAGCAACATTTGGGCTTCTCGTCCGTAACCCGACAGCATACGATTTCCGATAAATCCATAACATACCTTGGAGAGGGCACAGACCTTGCCGATTTTTTTACCCAGCTTCATTACAGTAGCAAGGACCTCGTTGGAGGTTTTTTCACCACGTACCACTTCCAAAAGTTTCATTACATTAGCGGGACTGAAGAAATGCATCCCTACAACATCTTCTGGTCGGTTGGTAGCCGCTGCGATGGCATCAATATCCTGATACGAGGTATTTGAAGCGAGGATAGCACCGGGTTTACAAACCTCGTCCAATTTGCCAAATACTACGTTCTTAATACCTGGATTTTCAAAAACCGCTTCGATAACCAGATCAACATCAGCAAGATCTGAGTACTCAGTGGTACCGCTTATCAGCTTAATCCTATCTTCCATTTGTGCGTCGTTGAGTTTGCCTTTTTGCACTGTAATGGTGTAGTTCTTACGAATGATTGCCATTCCCCGTTCTAAGGCCTCATCGTTAATCTCCAGTAGCATCACTGGAATTCCCACATTGGCGAAGCACATGGCGATACCACCGCCCATGGTTCCCCCGCCAATAATGGCAATTTTATTTATATCCCGTACCGGTGTATCCCGGGGTACGTCTTTGATCTTGGCGGCTTCTCTTTCGGAAAAAAATATGTGCCTCATTGCCGCCGATTCTGGTGAAGTAACCAACTCTTGGAACAACTCTCGCTCTCGTTCCAATCCCTTGTCTATCGGCATCGTTACCGCTGCTTCGACACAGGTGATTATTCGGTCTGGGGCGATTTGTCCTCGCGCTCGGCGAGCAATCTGTTTACGGAAATTATCGAAAAACCCCGGTTCTATCGAGGAGGGATCGATATTCACATCTCGAATGCGTTTGAGGGGCGCGCCTGACTCTATCAGCTGTTTGACATAACCAAGTGCACCCGCCTTGAGATCGTCACTGTTGATGACCTCATCAATTAACCCCATTTCACAGGCTGTCGTCGCCGCAACGGGATTACCACTGGTTATCATGTTCAATGCAGCCTTAACCCCTGCTAGGCGAGGTACGCGCTGGGTCCCTCCTGCACCTGGCAGCAAACCCAGTTTAACTTCTGGCAAGCCTACTTTGGCGGAGGGTACGGCACATCGATAATGGCAGGCCAGAGCCGTTTCGAATCCACCTCCAAGAGCAGTACCATGAATGGCAGCGACTATCAGCTTTTTTGAATTCTCCATGGCCGACAAAACATCACGCAATGAAGGATCCTGGGGTGGCTTGCCGAATTCGGTAATGTCAGCGCCCGCGATGAAAGTACGACCCTCACAACTAATCAGCACTGCTTCACTGGCATCATCTTGAGCTTGATTCAGTGCATTCAATATCCCTTCTCGAACTGCTTGAGAGAGGGCATTTACCGGTGGATTATTAACACTGATCACACCGATATTATCTATAATTTCATAGCTAACTACATTTGACATTTGCTGTTCCTTTTACCTATTAATCGGGTAAAACCGCAATGGGACGCC
>SMVB01035957.1_pt1 | contig 35465 bp, 38 predicted proteins | sample 2456461 | NCBI WGS metagenome assembly SMVB01 (sample SAMN11095934, study PRJNA526329) | marine sediment metagenome | biome: Marine sediment; feature: Surficial sediment; material: Deep marine sediment; isolation source: Hadal surficial sediment | place: Pacific Ocean | collected 2014-05 | depth... | reverse complement strand
CTTTATGCGCACCCGGGTCCTGTGAGTCGTCCGCGAGGGTGCTGACGAAGTCGGCGATGCTGGCCATTGTGATCCCCAGGGAGATTCGCAGCAGGACGCTCAAAGTTACATCGCGCTACAGTTTTTCGCAACAAATTGGTAAGATTCCTGGCGCAGATGTCTGTGCACATTACCAACGCGGGGGACACGATCATGGACGCATTGCAGGAATTGCTCGAAACCGAAGCCATCAAGAAGTTACGCGTGCAGTACTCTCACTATTTCGATGGGCAGTTGCTGGACGAGCTGGTGGACCTGTTCACCGACGATGCCGTGTGCGAATTCGGCCCCGACTACGGCGGTGACTGGGTCGGCAAAGAACAGATTCGGGCGAACTTCGCGACTTACCTGGAGAGTGAGGGGCCGGTTCACGGAGTGATGCATGTGACCACCAACCCGCTGATTCGCATCGTCGACGCCCAGACGGCTCATGGACGCTGGTACCTTTTGGATCTACGTACCACCGAGGGCGTGGAGAACCCGCTCATCCTGTTCGGTATCTACGACGACCTGTACACGAAGGTCGATGGTCGCTGGTTGATCCATCGCACCCGCATCGACTTTCTGTGGCCGAAACGCGATTACGTTGGACCGAGAACGGTACCGCAAGAAGAATAAGCGCCGCTAGAAATGACCTATGTGATCACAGAGGCGTGCCTCGACGTAAAGGATCAGTCCTGCATTGAAGTCTGCCCCGTCGACTGTATCTACTCCGAAGAAGAAGATCGCATCTGTTACGTCGAGCCCCAGGAATGCATTGACTGCGGTGCGTGCGAGTCCGCCTGTCCGGTGCAGGCCATTTTCCCGGAGGACAATCTGGCCAGGGAATCGGTCCAGTTCATCGAGATCAACTCGTTATGGTTCAAGGACAAGGGCGCGGCTCGTTTGCGTGTCGAGGAGTTCGCGTGACCGCTGCCACGGCTCAATCCTTCGCCAATGCGGATTTCAGCAGCGCGTTGAGCTGTTTAGGGTCGGCTTTGCCGGCCGATGCCTTCATGACTTGACCGACGAAGAACCCCAGGACTTTTTCCTTCCCCGCGCGGTACTGCTCGACCTGAGCAGGATTCTCGTCGATGGCCGCTGCGACCAGTGATTCGAGGGCGCCGGTGTCACTGAGTTGTTCCAACCCCTGTGCCGCGATCATCGCGGCGACATCCAGGGTGGGATCATCGGAGCGCCACAATTGATCGAAAAGAGACTTGGCGATCTTGCCGGAAATCGTTGCGTCGCCGATGCGCGCGAGCAGGGCGGCGAGTTGCGCGGGGCGCAGTGGGATCGCGGCGAAGCTGATCTGGTCGCGATTCACGGCCGCGGACACCTCGCCCATGACCCAGTTGGCGGCCACCTTTGCCCAGTTGGCGGCCAGCCTTGCATTGCCGAAGCTGGCCATCACCGCCTCGAAGTACGCGGCGACGTCGGGATCCTCGGTCAGCCAGTTCGCGTCATATTCGGGCAGCGCCAGATCCGCTATGTAGCGCTCGCGTTTGGCATCGGGTAGCTCCGGGAGTGCTGCGCGCGCCGCGTCGATGAACGCCGTGTCGAACTCCAGCGGCAGCAGATCGGGTTCCGGGAAATAGCGATAGTCGTCGGACAGTTCCTTGGACCGCATCGGCCGTGTCTCGTCTCGATCGGAGTCGTACAGGAGTGTCTCCCGGAAGATCACCTCGCCTGCTTCGAGGCGCCCGATCTGGCGATTGATCTCGACGTTGATGGCGCGCTCGAGGAACCGGAAGGAATTCAGGTTCTTGATTTCGGTGCGCTCGCCGAGCGATTCCACACCCGCACGACGGATCGAGACGTTGGCATCGCAACGCATCGAGCCTTCGCTGAGGTTGCCGTCGCAGATGCGCAGGTAACGCACCAGTGCATGCAGTTTCTTAAAGTACGCAGCCGCCTCGGCGGCGCTGCGCAGATCCGGTTCCGAGACGATCTCGAGCAGTGGCGTCCCCGCCCGGTTCAGGTCGATCCCGGTCTTGCCGGCAAATTTCTCGTGCAATGATTTGCCGGCATCTTCCTCGAGGTGGGCTCGAGTAATCCGCACCGTGCGGCGCGTGCCGTCTTGCAGGGTAATCTCGAGTTTGCCGGCGCCCACCACGGGGCGTTCGAACTGACTGATCTGATAACCCTTCGGCAGGTCCGGGTAGAAGTAGTTCTTACGATCGAATACCGAAAACGGGTTGATTGTGGCGCCGATTGCGACGCCGAAGGTAACGGCCATGCGCACGGCTTCGCGATTCAACACGGGCAGCGCGCCTGGCAGGGCAAGGTCTACCGGGCAGGCCTGACTGTTGGGCGGCGCGCCGAAAGCGGTGCTGGCACCGGAGAAAAGCTTGGAGCGGGTTGCCAGTTGGACGTGCACCTCCAGGCCGATCACGCTTTCCCACGGCGCGGTCACCCAGTGGCCTCCGGATGTTGCTGGTGCCAATCGGTCTCTGTCTGAAATGCCATCCCGGCTTCGAGCAGCTCGACCTCGGAAAAGTGCGGTCCCATCAACTGCAATCCTACCGGCAACCCGTCGATCATGCCGCAGGGTACTGCCAGTGCTGGAATTCCGGCCAGACTTGCGGGCACCGTGAAAGCATCCTGTTGATACATTCGGATCGGGTCGGCGAGTAACTGATCCAGCGGAAACGCAGGGTTGGGTGCGGTCGGCGCAAGCAGCAGATCGACGTCTTCGAACACCCGCAGAAAATCGTCGCGGATCAGCCGACGGACCCGTTGCGCCTTGACGTAATAGGCATCGTAGTACCCGACGGACAGCGTATAGGTGCCCGTCAGGATGCGCCGTTTGACCTCACGCCCGAAGCCTTCGGAGCGGGAGCGCTGGTACAGATCATCCAGATTCGTCGGGTGCGCGCAGCGATGCCCGAAGCGCGCGCCATCATAGCGAGACAGATTGGTGGATGCTTCGGCAGAGGCGATCACGTAGTAAGTTGGGATGGCTGCCGCGGTGTGGGGCAGGGAGACGTCGACACAGCGTGCGCCCAGTTTTTCGAGGGTGGCGCGTGCCTGGTCCAGACAGACGGCCAGGGCGCCATCGAGATCTGCAAAGTACTCCTCCGGTAGGCCGATGGTCAGCCCTGGCGGCAGCATCGCTGCGCTTTCGTCGAGGTTGAGCGCCAACGCTTCGAGGCGATCCACGGGTTGTTCGCTGCTGGTCGAGTCGCGCGGGTCGAAGCCCGCGATCAGCGGCATCAATCGAGCCAGATCGGCGACGTCCCGGGCAAGCGGACCCCCGGCATCCAGGCTCGAAGCAAACGCGACCATGCCGTACCTTGAAACCCGCCCATAGCTGGGTTTGAGTCCGCACACCCCACAGAACGCTGCGGGCTGACGGATGGATCCACCGGTGTCCGTGCCGGTCGCAATCGGCACGAGGCCGGCTGCAAGCGCCGCTGCCGAACCACCGGATGAGCCGCCGGGCACCCGCGTGGGATCCCAGGGATTGAGAACCGGGCCGTAGTAGCTGTTTTCGTTGGACGAGCCCATTGCGAACTCGTCCATATTGGTTTTGCCGAGGGTGACCATGCCAGCATCGTTCAAACGTGCAACCAGCGTCGCATCGTAGGGGGCGATCCAGTTGTCCAGCATGCGCGAGCCGCAGCTCGTGCGAATTCCGTCCGTGCAGAAGATGTCTTTGTGGGCGAGGGGCAAGCCGGTCAATGGGCCCGCCGTGCCGGCCGCGATGCGCTCGTCTGCGGCAGCGGCCTGGGTCAGCGCATGTTCTGCGCTGACGGTGATGAAGCTGTTCAGGGTGGGGTTGCTCGCCTCGATGCGAGCGAGGTGTTCCTGGGCCAACTCGACGCTGCTGAAATCGCCGTGGTTCAGAGCCCGTGCGAGTTGCCCGAGCGATGCGAATGCGTCCATGGCCGGAGCTCAAAGGACCCGAGGGACCAGGTACAGGCCGTCCTGCACCGCTGGCGCGCTCGCCTGATACCGGTCGCGGTCGACCAGCTCGGTGATTTCATCGGCGCGCAAGCGTTGCGCCGCGTCCAGCGGATGAGCCAACGGTTCGACGCCATCCGTGTCGATCGATTGCAACACGTCGATCATCTGGATCATCTTGTCGAGGTCGGCATTGGTGGCTGCGCGCTCGCCATCGTCGAGCGCGATCTGGGCTAGCCGACAAAGCTTTGCAATGTCGTCCTGGTGAATCGTCATGAGGTTGGTCTGGTGCGCTGCCATTGCGCCGCCTAAGGCGCCAAGTCGGTCACATTAACACAAACGCACCTTGCCCAAAATTAGCGCCGTTGCTAGAGTTACGTGATTCTTCTCAAGCGATTCCGCACACTCTCCGGGATTTTATGGAAGCCGCGATCTTCCTCAACCCAAACCCGAAACAATAGATGTTCAAATACATTCGTGGGCTGTTCTCGCGTGATCTGTCGATAGATCTGGGAACCGCCAATACGCTCATCTATGTGCGTGACCAGGGGATTGTGCTCAACGAGCCCTCCGTGGTGGCGATTCGCCACCACAACAACAATAAGACCGTGGCCGCGGTGGGTCTGGACGCGAAACGTATGCTGGGCCGCACGCCGGGCAACATCACCGCCATCCGGCCGCTGAAAGACGGTGTCATCGCCGACTTCCTGGTGACGGAAAAGATGCTCAAGTACTTCATCAGCAAGGTCCACGAGAACTCGTTCATTCGGCCGAGCCCGCGGGTACTGGTGTCCGTGCCGTGCAAGTCCACCGAGGTGGAAAGGCGTGCCATCCGGGAATCCGCGCTGTCCGCGGGATCGCGCGATGTGCGCCTGATCGAGGAGCCCATGGCCGCGGCCATCGGCGCTGGCCTGCCGGTGCACGAAGCGGTTGGCACGATGGTCGTCGACATCGGTGGTGGGACCACCGAGATTGCCATCATCTCGTTGAACGGGGTGGTCTACTCGGACACCGTGCGCGTGGGCGGAGACCGCTTCGACGAAGCCATCGTCGCCTATGTGCGACGCACGCAGGGGAGCCTCATTGGTGAAGCGACGGCCGAGCGCATCAAAATAGAAATCGGTGCGGCCTATCCGCAGAAGGAGATTCATGAGATCGATGTGCGCGGCCGGAACCTCGCTGAAGGCGTGCCGCGCGCCTTTACCTTGAACAGCAACGAAATTCTCGAAGCGCTGCAGGAGCCCCTGTCGATGATCGTGCAGGCCGTGAAGAGTGCACTCGAGCAGACCCCGCCGGAACTGGCGTCGGATATCGCGGAAACTGGCGTGGTGCTGACCGGCGGTGGCGCGCTGTTGTGTGATGTGGACGTGCTGCTGGCCGAGGAAACCGGGCTGCCGGTGATCATTGCGGAAGATCCGATGACCTGTGTCGCCCGCGGGGGCGGCAAGGCACTGGAGTTGATGGACGAGGCCGGAAACGCGGATCTGTTGTCGACGGATTAAACCGCGCTCGCCTGAAGCTATAATGCGTAGCGTTTTGCGGACAGTCTGAGGCGCCCATCAAAGCGCTGTTCGTTCGAGAGTCTGGCGCAGGGTATTTGCTCCTGGCGCTTGCCATCGTGTCCATGCTGCTGGCGGTGGTGGATGTCAATTCCCGTTTACTCGATCCGGTTCGCACGGTGCTGGGAACCGTCGTCATCCCGTTGTACGTGTTCGCGGAAACGCCCTACAGGATAACCACCGAAGTCACCGAATCGTTCGCCAGCCGCGGCGCCCTGCGGGAGCGCAATAGCTTGCTCGAGCGGAGAGTGCTGGAGCTCTCGCAGATCTCGCAGCAGTTCGCGGTGCTGCGCGAAGAAAACACCCGGCTGCGCGCGCTACTGGGTAGTCGCAACCGTCTCGGCGCCGAAGTTCTGGTAGCGGAACTTACGGGGGTGGTGCCGGGTCCGGCGACCCTTGAAGTGATTGTCGACAAGGGTCTTGCTGCGGGGGTCACGGTGGGTCAGGCGGTAATCGACGCACAAGGCTTGTTCGGACAGGTTGTGGAGGTCTCGGAGTTTTTCAGTCGGGTTCTGCTGGTCACAGATTCGACCCATGCCGTACCCGTGCAGGTCAATCGCAACGGCGTGCGCAGCGTCGCGGCGGGCACCGGTCAGCTGGACCGTCTGGAACTGGAGCACGTGCCGATTACCGCCGACATCAGGACAGGGGATCTGTTGGTTACCTCCGGACTCGGTGGGCGGTTTCCGCCCGGTTATCCGGTGGGCGAAGTGGTGCGTGTGGAGGTCGACCCGGCGCGGGTCTACGCGGAAGTGGTCGCGCGACCACTTGCGGCGCTGGATCGAAGCCGCCACGTCCTGTTGATCTTCGATGAGCGAAGCGCCGCGGCGGCTTTGGAAGAGAGCGCGGCGGCTTTGGAAGAGAGCGCGGCGGCTTTGGAGGAGAGCGCGGCGGATTCCGGAGGGACCGGGCCGTGAATCCATTGCGCGGCGGCTGGATCATTCTGCTGTCGATTGCCATCGCGATGATGCTGGCGGTGGCGCATCTTCCCGAAAGCCTGCCCCAGTGGCTTGGCTGGCTGCGCCCGGCCTGGGTGATACTGGTCATGTTCTATTGGGTCATGGTCCTCCCGGACCGGTTTGGCATGATCAGCGCCTGGTGCGTCGGATTGTTGCTGGACGTCCTGCGCGGCGACCCGCTGGGTGTGAATGGTATCTGCCTCGCGACCATGACCTATGTGACCTGGTCGCTGTATGAACGCCTGCGGATGTACTCGGTACCGCAGCAAGGGGTTGTGATATTCGCGCTGGTCCTGGGGGCCGATCTGTTTCGGAATATCGTGCAGATATTCGCCCGTGACGGTCACTTCGACTGGCGCTTCGTTTTGCCGGGGCTCGTCAGCATGCTGCTCTGGCCGTTGGTCTACGCGTTGCTGAGACGCATCCATTCCCAGTTCGGGGTCGACTGAACCGTTGATGTCGCAGCGTGCACCGCAAGTTATCCTTGCTTCCCGGTCGCCCCGGCGGGCAGAACTGCTCGGACGGCTTCAGCTTGTGTTCAGCGTTCGGCCGGTAACCTGCGACGAATCGGTACGTTCGGGCGAAGCACCGGACGGGCTGGTCCGCCGGCTTGCGGCCGCGAAGGCCGAGCTGGCGGCGCGCGAGTGCGATTCTCAGCTGCCGGTGCTTGGCGCGGATACCGTGGTGGTGGTCGATGGCGTCGTGCTGGGCAAACCCGCTGATCGTGACGCGGGACTCGCGATGCTGCGGCGGTTGAGCGGCCGCGAGCACGTTGTGATGACGGCCGTTGCGGTATCGGCACTGCGAGGCTCGGACCGATACGTCGACGTTGCGGTGTCGCATTCACGCGTCTGGTTCGCGGACATCGACGCGGCACAGCTCGAGCGTTACTGGGCTACCGGCGAGGGCCGCGACAAGGCCGGGGGGTATGGGATCCAGGGCATTGGGGGTATATTGGTGCGGCGGATCGAAGGCAGTCACAGCGGGATCATGGGGTTGCCGCTGTACGAGACAGAAGCGTTGTTGCGCGCCGCCGGCGTGGACACATGGCACCACCGTGGTGTTTGAGGTCGCCGATGCGAGAAGAATTGCTCATCAACGTTCACGAATTTGAAACCCGCGTCGCGTTACTGCAGAACAACCTGCTCGCCGAGCTCCATCTGCAGCGCTCCGCCGGCTACAGCCTGACGGGCAACATCTACAAAGGTCGCGTACAACGCATTCTGCCAGGCATGCAAGCGGCGTTCGTGGACGTGGGCCTGGCCAGACCTGGGTTTCTGCATGCCCGGGACATCGACGGGCCGCGGATGACGCCCGAGGGTGAGAGTGCGAAACAGCCGGACATCCGCGACCTCCTTCACGACGGACAGGTGTTGCTGGTGCAGGTTGCCAAGGACCCGATCGCCACCAAAGGCGCCCGGCTGACGACCCATCTTGCGCTCGCCAGTCGGTATCTGGTGTTGCTGCCGCGCAACGATCACGTCGGGATCTCCCGGCGCATCGAGGACGAAGGCGAGCGAGAGCGTCTTCATGACCTTACCGCTGCGGTTCGTGCGGCGAATCCCGCGGCCGAAGGCTGCGGTTTCATCGTGCGCACAGCGGCCGAGGGCGTGGGTGACAAACACCTGGAAAGCGACATGCGGGTGCTGCTGCGCATCTGGAGCCGGGTGGCCGAACGCGTCAAACAAGCCAGCCCCGGCGAGGTCGTATACGAAGAGTTGCCGGTACATACGCGGGTTATCCGAGACCTGGCCAGCGCCGATCTGAAGGCGGTCCGGATCGATGACCCCGACACCTTCGAACGGGTCCGCGAGTTCGTGGTTCGGTTTCTTCCAGAGTTGGAGAGCCGGGTTTCGGTGTACCAGGAGCCCGTGCCGCTGTTCGAGCGGTTCGGTGTGGAGGACGAGTTGAGCCGGGCGCTGGAGAAACGGGTCGAGCTACGCTGCGGCGGGCATCTGATCATCGAACAGACCGAGGCGATGATCACCATCGATGTGAACACTGGCGGCTTCATCGGCGTGCGGAGCCTGGAGGAAACGGTCTATCGGACCAACGTCGAGGCAGCCGCGGCCATCCCGCGTCAGCTTCGATTGCGCAACCTGGGCGGAATCATCGTCATCGATTTCATTGACATGGAGGACGAAGAGCACCAACGGCAGGTCCTGCGGGCACTCGAGAAGGCCGCAGAAGCTGATCCGGCGCGCACCCGCATCGGTGAGTTCTCAGGGTTGGGGTTGGTGGAAATGAGTCGCAAGCGAACCCGTGAAAGCCTGGTGCAGCAGATGTGCGAACCCTGTGACTCCTGCGGGGGGCGCGGGCTGCTGAAAACCGAGGAAACCGTCTGCTTCGAAGTATTCCGGGCAATCATGCGTGACGCCCGTAACGACTGTCCGGAACTGCCGCCGGGCGACGGAGCTTACGAGTACCTGGTGCGCGGGTCCCAGAACGTGGTCGATCGATTGCTGGATGAAGAATCCGATGGCGTGACATGGTTGGCCGAGGAGGTCGGGCGCGCGGTGCGCTTCCAGGTGGAACCCAGCTATGGCCTCGAACAGTTCGATGTCGCTCTGGTTCAGGGCGTTCCGCGCCCGTAGCCGCGCGACGACCCGGTGAATCAAGTGCGATGCAGGCGGTCGAATGTCAGGTATTCCGGTGGGTGACCTGAGGTGATCGTGGTGCTGCGCTGGCTGTTCTGGTTTGCGGGTTTCGTCACCGTGCTGATCGCCATTACTACCAGCACGGGACGCGTGCTGGTGCTTTGGCTCGACGATCTGGAACCTCAGCTCAACTCGCTCCTCGATGCCCGTGGCATCGAACTAAGCGGTTTCAAGGGTGACTGGCGCGGCCTGAATCCGATCATCAGCGCGGACAGCATTCGCTTCAATGGCGGCCAGGTGCGCGACGTGACCTTCGAGTTGGATCTGCTCGAGAGCGCGCTGCACAGTTCCCTGGTGGCGCGCAGGCTGGACATCGGTGCGGTGGAGTTGGCACTGGTCCGGAACCCTGATGGCGTTTGGCAGCTGGGCGGCGAGCCGATCCGTGCATTGCCGATTTCGATAGCCGCGCTGCTGTGGGAGAGTGATTCGATCTCGATGCCGAACCTGCGGCTGCGATTTTATGACCAACGCCCGGATGACCAGCGCTCGGAGGTGGTCGACGAAGCGGAGGATCCGTGGATCCTGGTGGGCGACTTCGAGGGGAGCGTGGCGACCCGGAATAGCGACAGAGCCCACGCTGGAGTGCTGCGGTTGTGGGCTGCCGACCCTTCTTGTAAAGACTGCGGGGTCACCGTCCGCTATGCCCTGCACGAGAGTCTGCTTGGACTCGGGGGCGCGGGGGTAGCCACGGTGGATGCCGCGGCGTTGACGATCTCGCCAGCGCTGGGGATTGCACTGGGTGCCGCCGGCGGCGTGCTGGAAGAAGTTCACGGGCGTTGGCACATCGAATCGGGTGAAGGCCGCGGCAAACTCGACGTTGCACTTCGCGATCTGCGCCTGGGGACAGGATCGTTGGATGAGGTGGCATTTCGAGTTGAGGCGCGAGCCGACAATGACCTTGAGTCATGGCGCGCCCGGATCGGCGGTTTGCGCATAGTCGCCGGACCGGAACCGGCGCTGCTGGAGCTTGCGGATATCGACGTGAGCGGCCACCTAGAGGACTCGCTCAGCGACTTTGCACTCACGGTTGGTTTCGTCGATTTGGGTGTGGCAGCGGACGTGGTGCACAGCGCGTTGGCGGGGATCCCCATTGTTGACACGTGGCTTGCAGGCCTGAACGTTGCAGGCGAGGCCCATGCCGTGCAGGTTCGCCTAAATCCTGCGGAGGGTCAGATCGGATACAGCGCCAGGCTCACCAACCTGTCGAGCGAGAGCTTCAAAGGCGTGCCGAAGCTGCGCCGGGCGGATGCGGCGGTCACCGGCTATGAACAGGGTCTCGAACTCGTCTTTGATGAAGACGACATCGTGCTTGGATTTCCTGGAGTATTCGAGCGTGATTTGGAGTTCCAGGGCGCGCAAGGGGCAGTGTACGTCTGGTTCGAACCGGGCTACCTCGGCATTCGCAGTGAGAACTTGCGCCTGGTTACCGGTGACACGCACGCGGTGGGCGGCTTTGTCCTCAGCCGCCCGAAGGATCGCTATGAGCAGCACCTGGCAATTTTCGCCGACATACACGATATGTCGGTGACCGAGATAAGACACTACGTCCCCAGAAAGCTGTCCCGCGAGCTGGTCGGCTGGCTCGGCGAGGCGCTGCTGTCCGGACACGTCAACCGGGCCCTGGTCGCGTATCAGGGCCACATTCGAACCCATCCGGGCAAATTGATGAGGCACACGGAAATTTCCGGTGACGCTGTGGATGCGGCGATTCGATATCACGCTGACTGGCCGGTTGCCACCCGACTGAACGGTGATATCCGGATATCGCGTGCCGGGACGCACGTCGATATATCGAGCGGCTCGTTACTCGACCTCGAACTGAAGGATATGCGCGTATTCGTGCCGCGGGTGGGTGATTACGCCGAGGTCGATGGCCTCGGGCGCGGCAGCGCCGCCGCCGTGTTACGTGTGATCCGGGAATCGCCGCTCATCCAGTGGCTGCCTCAGGTCGATGAGAGTTGGACCGCGGCGGGCGACACGGAGTTTGCCGTGGATCTGCGCGTGCCACTGGGCGTGGATGAGGAGCGGCTCGACATCGAACTCGAGTTGAACCTGGCTCGGGTCACCCTGGACCTTCGGAATCTCGGGCTGACCTTGCAGGATTTGAGCGGTGAGGTGCGTTATCAACACCCATTCGTGGTTGCCGCAGAGCCGATGGCCGGCCGGTTGTTCGATCGCCCGGCGAGCTATGCCATCGAGACGATCGAGGGCGAGGTGCGCCTGGCCCTGACGGGCCATGTGACGACCGACGAGGTGAACGATTGGCTGGAACTCGGTGACCACGGATTGCTCGACGGCGAAGCCGACTTTACTGCGACACTCGCGATGCGGCCTGATGAGGCACCACGGCTCGAGGTCGTGACGGCGCTGGAGGGGGTGACGATTGCCCTGCCGCCGCCCTTTGGGAAGCCGGCGAGCGAACGGCGGCCCACGCGATTGAAAATTGGCTTCGACGAGGGCTTCACCGGCATCGAGATTGCCTGGCCGGACATCGCGACCGGGTGGGTGCGGCTCATGGACGCGGGCGGACTCAGCGGATTCATCAGGGTGGGCGCGAGCAGTGATTGGGTTCCCGCGCCGCAGGACCGAGACGGTCTGACGGTCGTCGGTCGGATCGAATCTGCCGATCTCTCGGTTTGGAGCGATCTGCTGGCGCTGGTCGAGGACAGTGATTCGGACCAACGCTGGACGTTGCCAGGGTTCGAAGTGGACCGGGCGTACGTCGGTGATGTGGTGTTCGACGACCTGCTGATCGACGCGTCCGGTGGCGGCGATGGCATGCGGGTCAGCGTCGAGGGTCCACAGCTCAAAGGTACGCTGGCGTGGCGGCCGCCCGAGGCGATGCAGGTGGCGGTGGAGTACATTTCGTTCCCGGCGGGGGAGGAGGAAGCCGGAGACCCGCTCGAGGGCATCGATTTGAGTCGGATGCCGGATCTCGACGTGGTGGTCAGCGAAATTCTGATCGGTGAATCCAGCTACGGCGAATGGGCGATGAAGATCAGGCGCGATGCGCAAGGGTTTGCGGTTCACGACCTGACCGCCACGATCAAAGGACTGCGTATCGAAGGTAGTACGCCCGGCCACTGGAATACGTCCGAGAACGTGACCCGATTCGCCGGCTTGATCACCACTGCAAATCTGGCTGAAGTGTTACCTCAGTGGGATTATGCGGCCAGTATCGAGAGCGAATCGGCCCGTCTGAAGGCGGACCTCAGCTGGCCCGGCTCGCCGCTGAATTTCGATCTCTGGGATACCAGCGGCCGCATGGACGTCGACATCAAAAAGGGCCGATTTCTGGATGTGCAGAGTGGCAGCGGTACCGTGCGGATATTCGGGCTGTTCAACCTTGCAGCGCTGGCCAAGCGCATGACCCTCGATTTTTCCGACGTCTTCGGCAAGGGGATCAGTTTCGATCAGGTCACCGCGCAGACACAGCTGGTCGACGGTTTCATGACCTTCACCCAGCCTATGGAAGTGGAAGGTACCGGGGGCAGTTTTCGTCTTGCCGGAACCGTGGATCTGGAATCGGGGAAGCTCGACAACGAGATGGTGGTGACCTTGCCGGTCAGTGCCAGTTTGCCCTGGTATGCTGCCTACCTGAGCGTTTTCGCCAACCCGATCCTCGGCGGCGCGGTATTCGTCGGCGAGCGGCTGTTTCGTGACCAGATTGAAAGCTTCAGCAGCGCGAAATACAGAATTAGCGGTACGTTGGATGACCCGAACGTGACCTTCGTGCAGGTCTTTTCGAAGTCGATCGACGGCAGCGCGCAGGCGGAGACGGATGCCAATGAGGAAGAACCCAGCAGTGATGGCGGGGCGACGGATTCCTGATATGACGTCATATGTGGCGAAACGATGGACCTGATTGAATCGGCCAAGACGGCGTTGTGGTCCCCGGCGGAGCTGAACCAGCGGGCCGTGGAGGAACTGCTGGGTCGCCTGATGTCACGCGCTGTGGATGTTGGGGAACTGTTTTTTCAGTCACTGCGCAGCGAGTCTTGGGTGCTGGACGACGGTCTGGTCAAGGAAGGATCCTTCAGCACCGACCGGGGTGTGGGGGTGCGCGCGGTAACCGGCGAGCGAACGGGATTCGCTTATGCGGATGATATCGCCCTCCCCGCACTGGAACAGGCGACGGAGGCCGCGCGGAGCATTGCTCGCGCGGGGCAAGATAAACGCGTGGCGGTTGGCTCGACATCGAGGGTCGCGGCACCGGCTCGGTACCCAGCGATCGATCCGATTTCGACCGTGGACGAAGCCGCTAAGATCGCCCTGTTGGAACGGGTCGATCGGCATGCACGAGCGCTGGACCCGCGCGTTATTGAAGTAAACGTCCGGCTCGGGGCGTCCTATGAGACCATTCTGGTCGTTGCCAGCGATGGCACCCTGGCCGCCGATGCCCGACCCCTGGTTCGCCTGGATGTCACTGTGCTGGTCGAGCAGGACGGACGCCGCGAGCGGGGCCACGCAGGCGGCGGTGGCCGCTGCGGATTGGACTGGTTGCTGGAGGGTGATCGCGCGATAGGGTATGCCGACGAAGCCGTACGCGGCGCGTTGGTCAATCTGGAAGCCGATGCTGCGCCGGCGGGACCCATGACCGTGGTACTGGGGCCCGGATGGCCCGGCGTGTTGTTGCATGAGGCGGTCGGTCACGGGCTGGAGGGCGACTTCAACCGCAAGGGGAGTTCGGCCTATTCCGGCCGGATCGGCGAGCAGGTCGCGTCGCCGTTGTGTTCGGTGGTTGATGACGGAACCCTCGACGGTCTGCGTGGCTCGCTGAGTATCGACGACGAAGGCTGCGCCACCGAGCGAACCGTGCTGATCGAGAATGGCATTCTCAAGGGATACATGCAGGACAAGCTGAATGCCCGTTTGATGGGCACCCGCAGCACCGGCAACGGTCGCCGTCAGTCCTATGGCCACTTGCCTATGCCGCGCATGACCAACACGTTCATGCTGGCCGGCGAACATGCACCGGAGGAAATCATCGCCAGCGTGCCGCGCGGCTTGTATGCCGCAAACTTTGGCGGTGGCTCGGTGGACATCACCTCGGGCAGGTTCGTATTTTCGGCAACCGAGGCGTACCTGATCGAGAATGGCAAGGTGACGCGCCCGGTCAAGGGTGCCACGTTGATCGGTAACGGCCCCGAGGTGATGCGCAGAGTTTCAATGGTCGGCAACGATCTGGCCCTGGACCAGGGCGTTGGCATCTGCGGCAAGGATGGGCAGTCCGTGCCAGTGGGTGTGGGTCAGCCAACCCTGAAGATCGATGAAGTGATCGTGGGTGGGACCGAGGCCTAGTGTCCTGTCCCATAGATAACCTACATATTCAGCGGGCACGCCCTCCGGGAGCACGCAGAATAGCCAACCACTTACGTTGTGTCCCTTGCCAATATCCAGATATTGCCGGCGGGACACGCCTTGTGTTTGACTATTCTGCGTGCTCTGAAATGCAGGCTATCTATGGGACAGGACACTAGGGAGACTTCCTTAAGTATCGGCCGCCGGGCTGCTGCGGCGTTGTTGATCAGTTCGGATGAACCGGAACAGCGGTCGTGACGGGTTCTCTGGATTTCGGCGGGCTAGGCGAATGAGGTTGCGCAGCGCGACGCGATCGGTATCGGGGTACCGCGTGATGTACTCAGTCAGGGCGAGGTCCGTTTCGAGCAGACGGGTCCGCCAGCGTTCGACCTCCTGGTGGGCGTTCCGGGCGAGCCCGCTGATTTGCTGGAGGTCGTCGAGTCCGCGGGCAATCGCAGGGGTGTCTTCATCGCGCATCAACCGGCCGATGAATTGCGCTTGTCGGCGCCCGGCTTCGTGGCTGTGAATCCGCCGGTAGGCACGCAGCGCGTCCCGCAATTCGCTGCTCAAAGGCAGTCGCGCGAGTTGCTCGTCGTTGAGACGTGTCAGCGCGGCGCCGAGGCTTTGCAGGCGCCGCGCTTCCTGTTTGAGTGCGCTTTTGCTGGGCCGGTCGTCCATCAAGGCGAGCTGTCGGATAACAGCGGATCCATCAATGACTGAAGTTACGGATGTTTCGAGGGGAATTCTGACCAGCGTAGCGGAGAGCGAGGCCAAGCTGAAGTCGCTGGTGGCGTCAATTCTGGAAGAAGCAGTCCGCGCCGGTGCGGATGCGGCCGAGGTATCGGCCAGTGAGGATTGCGGACTCGGCGTCACGGTGCGCATGGGTGAGCTGGAAACCGTGGAGTTCAATCGCGATCAAGGCTTTGGCATCACCGTATATCTTGGGACGCGCAAGGGTTCAGCAAGCACCTCTGACAGCTCCCCGGACGCGGTTCGCGACGCGGTGCGGGCTGCGCTCAACATCGCGCGTTTCACTCAGGAAGATCCCTGCCATGGATTGGCGGCAGCGGAGTTGATGCCGGAGGTGCTGCCCGACCTCGACCTCTACCACCCCTGGGATGTATCGGTAGCGGACGCCGAGCGCCTCGCGCTCGCCTGCGAGGACGTTGCCCGGGATGACGCGCGGGTGGTGAACTCGGATGGCGCGAGCGTCTCGACGCAGCAGAGTTGTCGGGCGTACGGCAACACCCATGGCTTCATTGGCAGCTACCTGAGCACCCGGCATGCGACCAGTTGTGCGGTCATTGCGGGCGAGCAGGACCGTATGCAGCGCGACCACTGGTACACCGTGGCGCGCCGCGCGGACGCGCTGGAAGCGCCCGAGGCCGTTGGGCGAAAGGCGGCCGAGCGTACTGTCGCGAGATTGGAGCCCGGCAAGATCGCCACCGGGCGATACCCCGTACTTTTCGATGCGCCGATTGCTTCGGGGTTGATCGGCCACCTGATCAGCGCGCTGAGCGGCGCCGCGCTGTACCGGCGCGCCTCGTTTCTGACGGATTCTCTTGAGCGCGCCGTGCTGCCGGACTGCTATTCGCTGGTCGAGTACCCCCTGCGTACGGGTGGCCATGGCAGCGCGGCATTTGACGCGGATGGGGTGGCAACCCGGGAACAGGCATTTGTTGACGGGGGTCGCGTAGCGCGCTACGTGCTGGGCACGTACTCAGCCCGACGGCTGGGGCTCGAGACCACAGGTAACGCCGGCGGCGTTCACAACCTCGACCTCGAGGGCCCCCATCGCCCGCGGCAGAAGTTGCTCGCCCAGATGGGAACCGGCTTGCTGGTGACGGAACTCATGGGACAGGGCATCAACCTGGTGACGGGCGACTACTCGCGTGGGGCAGCGGGATTCTGGGTCGAGAACGGCGAAATGGCGTACCCGGTTCAAGAGCTGACCATCGCCTCCAACCTTGCACGGATGTACCTCGGCATCGTCGGCAGCGGCGATGATCTGGACCGGCGCGGTAATCTGCTGACGGGCTCGATTCTCATCGACGAAATGACCATCGCTGCGGGCTAGGACACTAGGCGTAGGCGAGGGTCGCCAGTCCGAGGAATACGAAGAAACCGGCCACATCGGTAATCGTGGTGAGGACCACGCCGCCTGCTATCGCGGGATCGATGCTGACGGCGTTGAGGATCGAAGGTAAGACGCTGCCTGATACCACGGCAACGATCATGTTGATGATGATCGCGATGCCTATGAGTGCGCCGAGGGTTACGTCCCCGAACACCAGGGCCACGCCGGCCGCCACCAGGCTTGCCCAGAGCAGTCCGTTGAGAATCGCCACGACCAGCTCGCGGTTGAACAACCACCACAGGTTGCCTCCGCCCAGCTGACCGAGTGCCTGGCCGCGTATGACCAGCGTCAGCGTCTGGGTTCCTGCGATGCCTCCCATGCTGGCCACGATTGGCATCAGCACTGCCAGCGTAACGACTTTGGCAATAGTTTCCTCAAAAACGTGAATGACCGCCGCGGCGAGCAAGGCGGTGACGAGGTTGATGCCCAACCATACCGCTCGTCTGCGGGCAGATTTGAGCGCTGGCGTGAAGGTATCCTCGTCTACCTCCAGGCCGGCCCGGGCGAGTATCGTTTCATCCGCGTCCTCAATGATCACGTCCACCACGTCGTCGATGGTGATTCGGCCCAACAGTTTGCCCTGCGGATCGACCACGGGGGCCGAAATGAGATCCTGCTCGGCGAACAGATGCGCAACCTCGGTGTCGGGACTGGATACCTCAATGGCCTCGGCTTCGGCGTTCATGACTTCGCGCACGGTAACGCTCGGGTCCGAGGTGATCAGCCGCGTCAGCGGCAACACGCCGACGTATTCATCCCGGCTGTTGACCACGATCAGATTGTCGGTCGCCTCCGGGAGCTCGCCTTGCCGGCGAAGGTAGCGCAGCACGAGCTCCAGCGAATGACGGGGTCGTACGGTGGTGGTGTCCGTGTTCATCAGGCCGCCGGCGCTGTCCTCGGGGTAGGCGAGCACCGCCTCGACCCGGGCCCGGTCGCGGGCGTCCATGGAATTGAGAACTTCCCGGGTAATCGTGTCGGGTAGTTGCTGGAGGATGTCCGCGAAATCGTCGGTTGCGAGATCGTCGGCCGCGGCGACCAACTCTGCCGTGTCCATGGACTCCAGGAAATCCGCACGGACATCATCCACCAGATACTGGAGAACCTTGTGCGAAGTCTCTTCATCCACCAGTTCCCAGACGACGGAGCGCACCTTCCGCGGCGTCGATTCCAGAAGGTTGGCGATCTCCCGGGGCTTGAGCGCGGCGAGCAGAAAGCGCATCTCGTCCCAGGTTCCGGCGTCGAATGAGCGGATTACTTCACTGAGCTGCTTCTGGAACTCCATGCCGCCTCCTGGATAGGCGCGGCAAGATTAACCTGTCACCGGATGTGCAGCCAGCGAGGAACCCTCGATCCAATACTCGACGAGAGGCTCTCTGAACTATTCGGCCTCGCCGAACCGATCTTCGATGAGGTCGCAGAGTGCACCCATCGCCTGGTCCGCATCTTCTCCATCCGTGCAGAGCGTCAACCGGGTGTTCTGGCTTGCGCCCAACAGCATGACGCTCATGATGCGTTTGCCGTCGACGCGGATATCACCGTTGACGAGCTCGATGGTGCTGCCGAAGGTTTTTGCCAGGTTGACGAACTTCGATGCCGCGCGGGCATGCAGTCCCAACCGGTTGATGATGGTGATTTCGCGTTCCGACATGGCCGATCAGAACTCCAGTTCCCGGTGTCGGACCAGCACGTTGTCGTTGTCTCTAACGAACTGCGCGCCGAGGCGTTCGGCCATGTACACCGATCGGTGCCTTCCCCCGGTACAACCGATCGCCACGGTCATGTAGACGCGGTGGTTGGCGGCGAAGCGCGGCAGCCAGTTGGCGAGATAGCCATGGATGTCAGCGTACATTTCGCTCACGTCACTCTGGGATTCGAGATAGTCGATCACTGGCTGATCGCGGCCGGTGAGCTTACGCAATTCAGGTTCCCAGTGAGGATTGGGCAGGCAGCGGGTGTCGAAAACCATGTCGCCGTCCACTGGCACGCCGTATTTATAGCCAAAGGAGCGGAACAGCAGTGACATGTTCGATTGGTCGCGCAAGGTAACACGCTGCCTGATCGTGTCAGTGAGGTCCGCGGCTGACAGCCGCGTGGTGTCGATGTTGAGGTCGGCGATGTCGGCGATGTTCGCCAGGACGGCGCGCTCTGCTTCAATCGCTTGACGCAGATCGGTGGTTGCATCGGTCAGCGGATGGCGCCGGCGTGTTTCGCTGAACCGTTTGACGAGGGTGGGGCCAAGCGCGTCGAGGTAGATGATCTCGAAATGGACGTCGGGTTTGTCCAATGTCAGTAGAATTTCAGGGAAGCGTTCGAGGTCGTGCGCCGAATTGCGAGCATCGATGCTGACCGCCAGTTCCTGATTCGCCTGGGACGGATCCTGTCGTATATTTTCGATCAGTGCGGGCAGCAAAGCGACTGGAAAGTTGTCGATGCAGTTGAATCCGGCATCTTCCAGAACGTGCAGTGCGGTACTTTTACCGGAGCCGGATCGGCCGCTGATCACGATGACCTTCATGACTCCGACCGTTCCCCCAACCCAGTGGCGCGCTCCAGCAGGTCGAGCAGGTTGCTGTACAGATCGGTGTCGTCGGTGGGCGCGCGAAGTCGCTCTCGGCTGGTCGGATCGCCTAATACGCGCGCGACATTTTTCAGAACATCGAGGTGTGCTCCCTCGGCCTCGCTGGGCACCACGAGTACGAAAATCAGATCCACGGGTTCGCCGTCGTCTGAATCGAAATCGATGGGGCTTGCCAGATGCAGGAAAGCGCCAATAATCGAGCGCGTGCCATCGAGCCTGCAATGTGGCAGGGCGACGCCTTCGCCGAGGCCGGTAGAACCGAGCCGCTCCCGCGCCATCAGCTGATCGAACAGCTGGCGTGAGATCAGATCGGACGAACCGGTTGCGATCACTTCGGCGGCTTGCTCCAGGACGCGCTTCTTGCTGGAGGCTGGAAATGAACTCCGGGTCAGGCTGGGGCGCAGGATGGAACGGAAATCGATCATATTGCCGGCAATGGTAAGGGGCAGCCGGGTCAACTGCGACCGCGGTGATGGCGCTCCACGAGCTTTTCCTTGTGCTTGACTATCTGCCGATCGAGTTTGTCGGCCAAGGCGTCAATTGCTGCATACAAGTCGTCTTCATCGGCGTCCGCGAAAATCTCCGCGCCGCTGATGTGAACCGTTGCCTCGGCCTTGTGAACGAGCTTTTCCACTGAAAGCACCACGTGGACGTTGGTCATATGGTCGTAGTGACGTTCCAGGCGCTCGAACTTGCTGGTGACATAGCTGTGCAGGGCGTCGGTTACTTCGATGTGATGCCCGGAGACGCTGAGCTGCATGGACTTCTCCTTTTTGCGTATCGTACCGGGTCGACCGTGTCGACCCCTGTCGGACGCGTCGGAAGACATCGAGGCGCGGGGCCATCGACTGGCGCCGCTGATCCGGCCGGCGACGAGCCGCCTCAGACCAGCCGTTTCCGTTCGTTCGAGGGTGGAATCAACAGCAGGTCGCGATACTTCGCAACCGTTCGTCGCGCCACCCTGATGTCCTGCTCTGCGAGTATCGCCGCGATTTTGCTGTCGCTCAACGGTTTTCGCGGGTTCTCTTCAGCCGTGAGCTTTTTGATCAGCGCACGGATTGCGGTACTGGAGACTTCGCCACCTGTGGCGGTGCCGACGTGGCTCGAGAAAAAGTATTTGAGTTCGAAGACGCCGCGCGGCGTATGCATGTATTTGCGGGTCGTGACTCGGGAAATAGTCGATTCGTGCATGTCGACCGCGTCCGCAATGTCGTGCAACACCAGTGGTTTCATCGCTTCCTCCCCATATTCGAGAAATCCGCGCTGATGCTCGACGATTCGCGTGCCGACCTTGAGCAGTGTCTGGTTGCGACTCTGGAGGCTCTTGAGGAACCAGCGAGCTTCCTGGAGGTTGTTCTTGAGGAACTGATTGTCGGGGGAGTTGTCGGCGCGTTTGACCAGACTCGCGTAGTCGTTGTTGATGCGCACGCGCGGCGCGGCTTCGGGATTCAGTTCGACCAGCCACTTGCCTTTTTCCTTGCGGACCAGGATGTCTGGAATGACGTACTCGGTTTCGTCGGGCCCGACGCCGGACCCGGGACGTGGGTTCAAGGACTGGATCAGGTCGATCACGCTGCGCAGTTCGTCCTCGGCCAATCGGGTTTTGCGCCTCAGTGCGACGAAGTCGTGGGCGGCGAGGAGGTCGAGGTGATCGGCGACCAGGGCCTTGGCGTCGGCCAGTAGCGCGTGTCCGTCATTGAGCTGGCGCAACTGGATGAGCAGACATTCCGAAAGATCCCGGGCTGCCACCCCGGGCGGATCAAACTGTTGAATGCGTTTCAGAACCGCCTCGACTTCGTCCGGCTCGATCTCCAACTCCGGATCGAAACCCTGCAGCAGGTCGTCGATCGTCTGGGTCATCATGCCGTCGTTATTCACGGCCTCGATGATCGCAGTACCAATGACCAGGTCGGTGTCCGACATCGGCGTCAGATTCAGCTGCCAGGCAAGGTGGTCCGCGAGGCTGTCTTGAGTGCCGTTGCGCTCTTCGTGGTCGTAGTCGGACCCGGACGCCACAGGGGGCAAGGCGGGCTGATACACATCGTCCCAGGAACTGTCGACCGGTAACTCCTCCGGGATCTCGTCCTGCCATTCGCCGTCGGCTTGTGGCCCATCGGAGTCCGAGTCGGCCTCCGGATCGCCAGAGCGTTCCGAGTCGGGTTCGTCGCCAGCATCCTCATCGACTCCGGCGGTTTTTTCGGCTTCGTCGGTTAGCGCCTCGACAGAATCCGGGTCCGGCTCGTCGATACTATCGACATCATCCTCGTCGAGTTCCAGCATCGGGTTGCTTTCGATCGCCTGCTGAATTTCGAGCTGCAAATCGAGCGTCGACAACTGCAACAGGCGAATCGCCTGCTGCAGCTGGGGTGTCATCGTCAGGTGCTGCCCGAGTTTGAGCGTCAGCGTTTGCTTCATACGTATCTGCTGCGACGCCGTTCATTTAACCCTGCGGAGGCGCCCGAACCTCGAAATGGGGGCTGATTCGTCGGGGTCAGAGGCGGAACTCATCGCCGAGGTACACGTCGCGTACGGTCTCATTGGATAGTATGGCGTCCGCGTCACCTTCTGCAATGATGTGGCCCGTGGCGACAATGTAAGCCCTGTCACAGATGTCGAGGGTCTCGCGAACGTTGTGATCGGTGATCAGCACCCCTATTCGCCGTTTTGCCAGGTCGCGGATCAGACTCTTGATCTCGTTCACGGAAATCGGATCGACGCCGGCGAAGGGCTCGTCCAGCAGAATGAATTTGAGTTCTGTGGCGAGCGCGCGGGCGATTTCGACGCGCCTCCGTTCCCCGCCGGACAGTTGCTCTCCGAGATTGCTGCGTACGCCCTGCAGACCGAACTCGTCGAGCAGCGATTCGAGTTTTTCGTTGCGCGCCGACTTGTCCAGATCTTTGCGCAGTTCCAGTATCGCGCGCAGGTTGTCTTCGGCGCTCAGCTTGCGGAACACGCTGGCTTCCTGGGGCAGGTAGCCAATCCCGGCGCGCGCGCGCTGGTGCATCGGCTGATTGGTGATGCTGACGTCATCCAGCAAAATGCTGCCGCCGTCTGCTTTGATCAGACCCACGATCATGTGAAAGCTGGTGGTCTTGCCCGCCCCATTGGGGCCCAGGAGTCCGATGATCTCACCGCGGGCGACGGTCAGGCTGATGTCTTCCACGACCTGCCGTTGACCGTACCGCTTGCTCAAGTTACGCACCCGCAGCTCTGGCATGGACGACTACTCGGTTGACCGTGCCGCGGGCTTGAGGATCATTTCCACCCGACCCCCGGTGGCGTTGACTTTGCCGGCGCGCATGTCGTACTCGATGAGCGCACCCCGGAACTCGTTTTCGTTCTGCCTCAGGTAGGCCTTACCCACGAGTTCGACGCGTTCCGTTTGCGTGTGGTAGATGATCGTCTCTGCGTTCGCGACCACCGCATCATCGTCTAGGTTCAGCTGTTGTTGATAGTGCGCGAGATTGCCCTCGGCGGTGATCCTGACGACCTTCTGGTCGACCAGTTCGATGGTCATGGTGTCCGCGGTCACACGCAGAGTGCCCTGATCCAACTGCACGGAACCCCGGTAGATTGCCACTCCCTTGCCTTCGTCGAGTTCCGCGGTGTCGGCGCGAATGTTGATCGGCTGGTCGGCGTCTTCAGGCAACGCCCAGCTGACCGGGACGGCCATCAGCAGCGTTGCGACGCACAACGATGCGGCCCTACGGCTTGAACTGAAACGGCAGGACAATTGAATGCACTCGTTGGGTTTCGTTGGACGACAGTTGCAGCACGCTGCGTTCCAGATCGGCCGCCAGACCCACCGCCTTGGTGCGTCCGGTGTTGGTATCGATGATAACAGCTTGGTCCGTTTCCGCGTATTGACGTTGGGGGTAGATGGTGAGGTCGTCGGACCTGAGGCTGATGAAGCGTTCGCCGCGCGTCTGCTCCAGGTACACATTGTGGTGCAGATAGACGACCTCCTCGAGGACGTTCCCCCGGGTCGCCTGGTATCTGATCTCTCCTTCGTCGGCGCGCGCGCTCCAGGGCGGATGGTCGGTCTGGTGCATCTGCAGATCGGGTGTGTCGAGCCGCGTCAGGTCGCGATCCTGGTAATGGCGGACACGGCTCGCGGCCAGTTCGTATCTGAGCGTCCCGTCGTCCTGGTACTGAGTGATCACGGCGTCTTCCATGTACAGGTCCGGCTCGTCCGAAAGCACCTCGGATGGCGATGCGTCGATTGCGGCCTCGTCGGTATCACGCAGCAGGAAAACGATTGCAACGCAACCGGACAACAACAGCAGCCAGTTCCAGGCATTCATGAATCAACGATCATAGCGGGCCAGCGCGTCATCCCAGGTACCTTGCGCGGTCATCAACAGTTGACACACTTCGCGGACCGCGCCAGACCCCGGTTGCGCTGTGGTCGTGTAGTCGGCGCGCTCGAGTACCACGGGATGTGCACCGGGAACCGCGAACCTGAGGCCGACCCGGTTGAACAGCACCAGGTCGGGCAGGTCGTCGCCCACATGCGCCATGAGAGCCGGCGAGACACCACTGACATCCGCGAGTTGCTCCAGCGCCATGCGCTTGTCTTCCGAACCGTGATAGTAGTGACTGATGCCAAGTTCTTCGGCCCGACGAGCGACCAGCGCGGAGCTTCTGCCGGTGATTATCGCGGTCTGAACGCCACTGCCCATCAGCAGTTTCAGTGCGGCTCCGTCCTGGGTCGAGAATCCTTTGAGTTCGCTACCACTGTCGCTGTAGTAGAGGCGCCCATCGGTGAGCACGCCGTCTACGTCGAGGATCAGCAGCCGGGTCTGCAGCGCCCGCTCCGACAGCGCTTTAGTCAATACAATCATCCTTGGGCGATCATGCCTGATGGAACAGCAGATAGTTGTATCCGACCCAGGCGAGCATCAGCACGCCGCCTTCGAACCGGGTGATGATCGCTCGTGATCCCATGCCGTAGGCGAACAGTACCAGCAGCATGGTCAGCGCAAACATCATCCCGAAGTCGCGCCACAGCACTACGGACTCGAGAATCGTGGGTTGCACCAATGCCGGTATGGCCAACACCGCCAGAATGTTCAGAATGTTTGAGCCGACGACGTTGCCGATGGCGATGTCCGGGTGACCCTTGATCGCGGATCCGACCGTTGCGGCCAGTTCTGGCAGGCTCGTTCCGACGGCGACCACGGTCAGGCCGATCACCAGGTCGCTCACGCCGAGATACTCGGCGATGTCCGTGGCCGCCCACACCAGTGCCTGGGCGCTGACGAGCAGGACCACCAACCCGGTGATTAACCAGAACAGTGCACGCGTAGTCTGCATCTCGGGCAGTTCGTCCAGCTCTTCTTCGAAGGTGTCGGTGAACCCCTCCGGGGCATACTTGGGTACGCGCGTCAGGCGATAGAGGATGTATCCGAGCCCGCTAAGCAGGATGATGCCGTCGATGGTGTTGAGCTCGAAATCGGCCAGGCAGAACAGTGCAATGAGCGTCGTGCCGATCAACCAGGGTAGTTCGCCTTTCAGGACCGACGTGGCGAAGGGGAGTGGCCTGATCAACGCGGTGATGCCCAGGACTAGCCCGATGTTGGCGATGTTCGAACCGATCGCGTTGCCGATGGCCAGCGTCGGAATGCCATCCAGCGACGCCGTCAGAGAGACCAGAATTTCCGGTGCCGACGTACCGAGCGACACGACCGTCAGGCCGATCAACATCTTCGATACGCCCAGATTGTTGGCAGCGGCGGCGGCACCCGAGACGAACCGATCGGCGCTCCACACAAGCATGATGAAGCCGAAGATCAGCACCAGGATGGGAAGCCACATAGGCGTATTGGAGACGCTCAAAAGGCGAGTGATTAAAGAAGCTATTGGATACCACGTCAACCAGCGACAGGTCAGCGGAGGCTTGATCGTGCGGGCCAACGGTGCGCCAGGCGGGGATGGTATAGTTCGGCTTGCGGGGCACGGCGGCGACTGTGTATAGACGTTGGCCGGACACATGGACGTCTGACGAAAGACATGACAGATAACCTGATCGAAATCGAAGGGCTACGCTACAGCCGCGGGGACCGTCTGATCTTCGATGGGCTGGACCTCGTGGTTCCACGGGGTGAAATCACCGCGCTGATGGGTCCCAGCGGCACCGGCAAGACGACATTGCTGCAGATTATCGGTGGGCAACTCAAACCCGATGCTGGCCGGGTGGTCGTGAATGGGAAGGACGTGCCTTCCTTGTCACGTCGTGAGCTGTTCGAGCTGCGCAAAGGCATGGGCATGCTGTTCCAGTCCGCGGCGCTGTTCACGGAAATTTCGGTCTACGAGAACGTCGCCTTCCCGTTGCGGGTACACACTGAACTGCCGGAAGACATAGTCCGCGATCTGGTGCTCATGAAGCTCAATGCAGTTGGTTTGCGGGGCGCGCGCGATCTGATGCCGAGCCAGCTCTCCGGCGGCATGTCGCGTCGCGTGGCGTTGGCCCGGGCAATTGCACTCGATCCGCTGTTCATCATGTACGACGAGCCATTCACCGGTCAGGACCCGATTGCGATGGGCGTGCTGGTGTCATTGATCCGCGGCCTGAACGAATCGTTGTCGATGACCAGTCTGGTGGTGTCCCACGACATTCACGAAACGGCGAGCATCGCCGATCAGATATACGTGGTGGCGGATGGCCGCGTGATCGGCCGGGGTAAGCCGGAGATTCTCAGGGAGTCCGCGTCGACCCAGGTACGTCAGTTCATCAACGGCGATCCTGATGGTCCGGTGCCGTTTCACTATCCGGCCGACGATTTTCTCGAAGACGTGCTCGGGGATCGTTGATGTTGCGTTTTCTCAGGCTGGTGGGCCAGCGTGGCCTCGACGTACTGGCAAGCTTCGGCCGTGCCGGTATTCTGCTGTTTCTATCGCTGTGGCACGTGCCGGGCCGCCGTGAGTGGTCGCTGTATGTCAAACAGGTCTATCAGCTTGGCGTCATGTCCATGGGCATAATCGTGCTTTCGGCATTTTCGATCGGCGCGGTTCTGACGCTTCAGTTCTACACTCAGCTGGCGCGCTTTGGTGCCCAGGATTCGATCGGCCTCGGCTTGGCGCTGGTGCTGTTACGCGAACTCGGACCGGTAGTGACCGGTCTGTTGTTCGCCGGACGGGCGGGTTCCGCCGTGACCGCCGAGATCGGTTTGATGAAAGCGACAGACCAGTTGTCCAGCATGGAAATGATGGGCGTGGACCCGCTGCACCGGATCGTGGCGCCCCGGCTATGGGCCGGATTCCTATGCCTGCCCCTGCTGGCGATGATCTTTTCCGCCGTGGCGATCTGGGGCGGTTCGGTGGTGGGTATCGATTGGCTGGGAATCGACGATGGCCAGTTCTGGGCGGGCATGCAGGAAGGGGTCGAGATTGGTACTGACGTCGGTAAAGGCGTGGTTAAATGTGTCGTTTTCGGCGTCGTAGTGAGCTGGATCTCGGTGTACCAGGGCTATGATTGCGTGCCGACATCCGAGGGAATCAGCGCCGCGACGACCAACTCGGTGGTGTATTCGTCGATTGCGGTTCTGGCGCTGGATTTCCTGATGACGTTGGTGATGTACGGAGAATTTAAATGATGCGGATTCGGACCATCGAAATCAGCGTAGGGGCGTTTCTAGTCGCAGGGGCACTCGCCTTGGTGTTTCTTGTGGTCAGGGTAAGCGGCATCAATCCTGCTGCCGGCGCCGAGACGTACACCTTGCACGCGCGCTTCGATGAGATCGCCGGGCTATCGATGCGCGCCAAAGTCAGCATGGCCGGTGTCACTATCGGGCGGGTCACGGCCATTGAGATCGACAGCGAGTACGGTGAGGCGATCGTCAGCATGGCCATCGACAAACGTATCGACAACCTCAGTGTCGATGCGGGCGCCAGGATTCAGACGGAAGGAATACTCGGCGGTCGCTACGTGAGCATCGTGCTGGGCGCCGAAGACGAATACCTGGTGGACGGCGATACCATTACGGAAACCCAGGGTGCATTCGTGCTGGAGAACCTGATCGGCGAGTTGGTGACCCGGATGGGAAATTAGGATGAAGACACTGATTGCCGGTGGAGCGCTTTTCGGGCTGATGGCGGGTCAGTTGTTCGCAGGCGGACTGGCGGCGGCGGCCATTTCGGACCCTCGAGAGATGGTTCGCGATACCTCCGATGCTCTGATCGTGGTGATTGAGCAGGGCAAGCAGTATTACGAGACCGACCCTGGACGGTTCTATGCCGCGGTGCAGGACGTATTGGGCCCGGCGATCGATTTCGACGCGTTCGCGCGCGGCGTCATGGCGGCCTACTACAAGCGTGCCAGTGAAGCCCAGCGCACGCGGTTCGCAGAGGCGTTCAAAAACGGGCTGGTACGCACGTACGCCAAGGCGCTGCTCGAATTCGGTGATGAGGAGATTGTCGTTCTTCCGGAAACCAAGCCGCCGCGCGACCCGAGCAAACAGATGGTGAAGATGGAGGTGCGAAGTTCGTCTGGAAAGGTCTACCCGGCCGTGTATGCCGTTCGGCTGGACGACGATGGGAATTGGCGCATACGCAACATCATCATCAACGGGATCAACATCGGCCTGACGTACCGGAATCAGTTCGCCAGCGCAATGAAGGCACCTAAACACGGCGGTGATCTCGACCGCGTGATCGACTCCTGGTCTGAATCCATCGCGGACGTGGAGCAGGCGGCGGATTCGAGCGACGCCTCGACGTGAAGCTTCGCGAGCTTGCCGCCGGTGAGTATCAGCTGGAAGGCAGCGTCAGTGCTGCCGACGCCGCTGCCATTCGCGACGAAGTCGATGTGGTCCTGGCTCGGGAGTTGACCGATCCGGATACCGTCCATGTATTCGATCTGGGTGCGGTTGTCGACGGCAACAGTCTGGTGATCGCGTTGATGATGGGTTGGCTACGCCAGGCGCAACGGCATGAGAAACGCATCCGCTACCGCGCCGTGCCGGCACGTCTATACGAGCTGATCGAATTTTATGGGCTCGACGGGGTGCTGCCGGTGCTGGATCCGCTCGATGCTACCTGATCTGGTCCGCGATAAGATTCTTCAAGATTTCCCGGACAGCAGCGTCACCGCGCAGGGCGATGGCTCACGGATGGAGATTATCGTGGTGTCGGCGGCGTTCGATGGCCAATCGCGCGTCCTGCGCCAGCAGCTCGTGTATGCATGCATTGGCGACCTCATTCGCGAGGGCACCCTGCACGCGGTGACAATCTCCGCCCTCACGCCAGTGGAAGCGCAGCAGTCGACTGATGGATAAACTGCTTGTTCGAGGTGGCCGCCGTCTGTCGGGCGAGCTGCGCATCTCCGGGGCGAAGAATTCGGCGCTGCCGATTCTGGCCGCGACGTTGCTCTCTGCTGAACCGGTCACGCTCCGCAATGTCCCGCATCTGCATGACGTAACCACCATGATCGAGCTGCTCGGATGCCTCGGGGTCGAGGTGATCGTCGACGACGAAATGAATGTGGAGGTCCTCGGTGGTTCGCTGAGCGGCTGCCGGGCCCCTTACGAAGTCGTCAAAACGATGCGTGCTTCGTTCACCGTATTGGGACCGTTGCTGGCGCGTTACGGCAGAGCAGAGGTCTCGTTACCCGGTGGCTGCGCGATCGGTTCGCGGCCCGTGGATCAACATCTGAAGGGACTTGCCGCCCTGGGCGCCAACGTCGTGGTAGACGATGGCTATGTGATCGCCGACGACGGTGGTGGGCTCAAAGGCGCGCGCATCCTCATGGACGTCACGACGGTGGGCGGTACGCAAAACCTGATGATGGCCGCCGCCCTGGCGCAGGGCACTACGGTGCTCGAGAATGCGGCGCGGGAACCGGAAATCGTCGACCTCGCCGAATGTCTGATCGCCATGGGCGCCCATATTTCGGGGCAGGGTACCGATACGATCAGCATCGAAGGAGTCGATGAGTTGCACGGTGCTCAACATCGGATAATGCCCGACCGGGTGGAGACCGGCACCTACCTGATTGCGGTGGCCGCTACCGGTGGCAATGTATTGATCAAACACGCGCGTCCGCAAACCCTGGATGCGGTACTGATCAAACTGAGCGAAGCCGGTGCGGTGATCGAGCAGGGAGCCGACTGGGTGTCGTTGAGCATGTCCCGCGGTCGGCCGAAGGCGGTGGACATCCGCACCGCTCCTCATCCGGGCTTCCCGACGGATATGCAGGCCCAGTTCCTGGCCTTGAATGCGATCGCTGAAGGCACGTCGCGGGTCACGGAAACGATATTCGAAAATCGCTTCATGCATGTTCCGGAGATTAACAGGCTGGGCGCCAATATTGCGCTGGAGGGCGCTAAGACGGCAGTGATCGAGGGCGTTGCAAAGCTGCATGGCGCTCCGGTCATGGCCACGGATCTGCGCGCGTCGTTCAGTCTGGTGATCGCCGGATTGGTTGCGGAAGGTGAAACCCTCATTGATCGGATCTACCACATCGACCGTGGTTATGAACGCATCGAGGAAAAGCTGGTGCAACTCGGAGCATCGGTCGAGCGAATCCGAGGCGGCAGGATGGATGCATGACTGAACCGCTTACCATTGCGCTCAATCGCGGGAGGATTCTCGATGAGTTTCTGCCCCTGCTCGCCGCCAGCGGGATCGAACCCGACGAACCCATGGCGGGCTCCCGGCGACTGATATTTGATTCCAAGTGTGGTCGGGCGCGGCTGGTGGTCATGCGCGGTGCCGATGTGCCGACATATGTAGCGTATGGCGCTGCCGATATTGGGGTCACTGGTAAAGACACCTTGTTGGAATACGGCGGTGCCGGCTTCTACGAACGCATGGATCTGGGCATCGCGCGCTGCCGGATCGTGTCGGCGGCACCCATCGGTGCGGTGTTGCCCTCGGGTCGGCTGCGGATCGCGACCAAATTCGTCAACGTCGCGAAACGCTACTACGCTGAGCAAGGTCGCCAGGTCGAGGTCATCAGACTCTCCGGGGCGATGGAGATCGCGCCGCTCATGGGGCTTGCCGATCTGATTGTCGATATTGTTGATACCGGCAACACACTGCGCGCGAACGGCCTGGAGGCGCTCGACACCATTGCCCACATCAGTACCCGGGTCATCATCAATCGGGCGTCCTTGAAGATGCGCTTCGCGGAAATCGAAGCGCTGCTCGATAACCTGCGAACGGTGGTGGACGACAGTGCCGGACCGGGTGGTGAACGGTGACACCGCTCAAGCTTGCGCGGCTCGATAGCGCGGACGCGGATTTCTCTCAGGTACTGGACGCGCTGACCCACTGGGACATCTCGGCCGACGACGAGGTCACGAGGATCGCCGCCGAAATTCTGAAGCGGGTGCAACGCGAGGGTGATGCGGCCCTGCTCGAGTTGACTGCGCGCTTTGACGGGGTGCACGCCGATAGGGTCGCCGATCTGGCAATCGAAGCGGCGGAACTGAAGGCCAGCTTCGAGGCGCTGCCGGCCTTGGAACGCGATGCCTTACAGGTCGCCGCCGGTCGCATCCGGACGTATCACGAGCGGCAGTTGAACGAATCGTTCAGCTTCGAGGATGACTACGGTAATCGGCTGGGTAGCCGGGTGCTGCCGCTGGACCGGGTCGGTGTTTACGTGCCCGGCGGTCAGGCGGCCTACCCGTCGACGGTGCTGATGACCGTCATTCCGGCACGAGTTGCGGGCGTCCAGGATGTGACCGTCACCGTTCCGACCCCTGACGGGGCGCGCAGTCAACTCCTGCTCGCAGCGCTGTACGTGGCTTCGGTAGACCGGGTGTACACGCTTGGCGGAGCGCAGGCGGTCGGTGCGCTGGCGTTCGGCACCGAGACGATCTCGAAGGTCGATAAGATTGTGGGTCCTGGAGGCGCGTTCGTGGCGGCGGCCAAACGTTTGGTATTCGGGCCCGTGGGCATCGATGTCATTGCCGGGCCGAGCGAAATTCTGATCATTGCCGATGGCAGCAGCTCTCCGCGTTGGGCCGCGCTGGATCTGTTTTCCCAGGCTGAACACGATGCAACGGCTCGAGCCATGCTGCTGTCGCCCGATGCGGGATTTCTCGACGCGGTGATGGCGCAGATGCAGGAACTGATTGCAAGCATGGATCGCGAAGCCATCATCAGGCGGTCGCTTGCGGACCGGGGGGCATTGATTCGAACGCGTGATCTGGCCGAAGCGGTGGAGATCAGCAACAGCATTGCGCCCGAGCATCTGGAACTGGCGGTGGCCGACCCGGATGCGCTGCTGGTGGCCGTGAAGCACGCGGGAGCGATCTTTCTCGGGGCCCATTCGGGGGAAACAATCGGTGATTATGCGGCGGGCCCGAGCCACGTGCTGCCGACGTTCGGAACCGCCCGTTATGCGTCCCCGCTGGGGGTATACGACTTCCAGAAGCGCAGTTCGGTCATTGCGTGCACGCCGGCGGGCGCCGAGGCGTTGGGGAGGATCGCGTCAGTACTGGCCCGCGGCGAGGGCCTGGAGGCGCACGCACGCGCGGCGGAAGTCCGCATCGCCGGATTCGATCACAACGGCTGACGGGCTACGGTCACTCGGGCTGGGGGCGCACGCCAGATATGGCGACGACTTCAAGCTGCTCGCCATTGCGTATCAGATTAAGCCGAATCGGATCACCGGGTTCGGTGAGCGCGATCTGGCGCATGACCACGCGGGTCGTGACCGCCGGCTGATCGTTTATCGAGAGGATGATGTCGCCGCGTATCAGTCCGGCGGCGTTTGCCGGGCCGCCGGTCAACACGCGGGTGACCACCAGCCCCATGCCGGTACCCGCATCTCTGCTGCTGCTGCGGACCTCAATTCCCAGCCACCCACGGATTACCCGGCCCTGGGAGATGAGTTCCTCGAGCACAGCCATGGCCAGTTGCGCCGGGATCGCGAAGCCGATGCCCTGATATCCCCCCGTTTGCGAGTAGATGAGTGAATTCAAGCCGATCAGTTGGCCACGAACGTCGATCAATGCCCCGCCGGAGTTGCCTGGATTGATTGCTGCGTCGGTCTGGATGAAGTCGTCGTAGGGACTTCGACTGATTCCGTAACGACCTTTGGCGCTGATGATGCCCATCGAAACGGTCTGGCCAATGCCGAACGGATTGCCTATCGCCAGTACAACGTCACCCACCCGGGCTGTGTCGGAGGAACCGATCTGGATCGGGATGAGATCCTTGGCTTCCACGCGAATGACCGCGAGGTCGGTCTCGGGGTCGGTACCGACAACTTCCGCCGTGGCGGTCGTGCCGTCGTTGAAGTCGACAAGAATTTCGCTGGCTTCGTCGATGATGTGAGCGTTGGTGAGAATGTAGCCGTCGGCCCGAACCACCACACCGGATCCCAGTGAGTTCTGGATTCGCCGGTTTGACCCGGAGAACCGTTCGCACAGATCGCGATATCGAGGCAGCGTGCAGATTGGATGCAGCCGCTGCTGAATGACCCGGGTGGAGTAGATGTTGACCACCGCCGGCGCGGCTGCAGCGACGGCTTCGGCATACCCCGCGCCGGTCCGTGGGGAGCTTCCGAAGCTGGAGACGAGTACCACCACGACGCCGATAACCGCGCCGGCCAGGGCCGGGAGAATCAGATATCGTACGATCTGGCGCATCGCGTCAGTGTTGGTTCGCACCTGAAAGGGTTCGTCGGCGAGTGTAGCAGCGTTGTATGGACAGCGTCGCCATGGGCCGCGGCATGCACGATATTGCTACCAAGTGCGGCCGTCGGTAAAGTGCGGCGCCTCTGGCAACCCTGACCAGGGAACTCATGAATCATTCAGGCGAGTTCTGTGACGCCGCAGCAGAAGTACCAGCATTATCTCACGGGCGCGAATTTCCAGGCCGATCCCGCGCAGGCCGCAGCGGTGGTCAGGCTGGACGACTTGTATCACAGGCTCTGTGCGGTCCCCGCGAAACGCGGCCTGCTGGGGAAGATTGCAGACCGGGTATCAAGACGCCCGATCACGCCGGTGATGGGCTTGTACCTGTGGGGTGGGGTCGGGCGTGGCAAGACTTTTCTGATGGACGTGCTGTTCGATTGCCTGCCCTTTGATGCCAAAGTGCGGATGCACTTTCACCGCTTCATGCGGCGCGTCCATCATGATCTCCGGGAGCTGGCGGGGACGCCGAACCCGCTCGAACAGGTCGCTGCGCGGCTGGCGGCCGAGGCGCGCGTATTGTGCTTCGACGAATTCTTCGTCTCAGACATCGGGGATGCAATGATTCTGAGCGAGTTGCTGGACGGTCTGTTCCGGCACGGTGTTTGCCTGATCGCGACGTCCAACATCGCTCCGGACGCGCTGTATGAACACGGCCTACAGCGGCAGCGCTTTCTCCCCGCGATTGCGCTGCTCGAAAAGCACACCGAAAGCTTCAACCTGGATGGCGAGACCGACTTCCGGCTGCGACTGCTGGAACGGGCGGAGATATATCACGCGCCGCTGGACGACGCCGCCGAGGCAGTGCTTGCCGGAAACTTCGCGGCGCTTGCGCCGGATCCGGACAGCATCGAGCACGATCTGACCCTCGAGATCGAAGGCCGTCCAATCGCCTGTCGGCGCTGTGGAGACGACGTCGCGTGGTTCGAATTCGACGCGCTCTGCGATGGGCCGCGTAGCGCCAACGACTACATCGAACTCGCCCGAATTTTTCATGCCGTGTTGCTCAGCGGCGTGCCGGTATTCACGGCACGGCGGGAGGACCAGGCGCGTCGCTTCATCAGCCTGGTCGACGAGTTCTACGATCGCAATGTCAAACTGATCGCGTCGGCAGAAGCGCCGATCGAGTCGCTGTATCAGGGGAAGCTGCTGGAGTTCGAATTCCGGCGCACCCGGAGCCGCTTGCTGGAGATGCAATCGTACGAGTACCTCGGCCGCAGTCACCGCCCCTGAGCGTGGCCTGTCCTGACGGTGGCGGATCGAGCCCCGTTCTCTGGTTGTAAATGACCAGATGCTCCGCTACCATTCGCGCTCCCAAAATCCGGCGGCCCTTCCAGTAGAAGGGTCTATCTACATGAAAACTCAGAGCATTCGTTCCCAGGACGTGCGACACGATTGGCTGGTCGTGGATGCTGCAGATCGTACGCTGGGTCGTCTCGCGACCGAAATTGCGCACCGGTTGCGGGGCAAGCACAAAGTTGAGTTTACGCCCCACGTCGATACCGGCGACTACATCATCGTAGTCAATGCCGAAAAAGTGCGCGTAACCGGCCGCAAGACCACGGACAAGATCTACTATCGGCATAGCGGCTACCCGGGCGGAATCAAGGGGACCTCATTCGAGCGCCTGCGCGACACCCACCCCGAGCGCATCATCGAAACAGCGGTGCGGGGAATGCTGCCCCGCACTCCGCTGGGTCGCGCCATGTTCAGAAAGCTCAAAGTCTATGCCGGACCCGATCACCCGCATGCGGCCCAGCAACCGCAGTCTCTGGAAATCTAAGTACCATGCCTGAAGGACAGAGTTACGGGACCGGGCGGCGCAAAACGTCTACCGCCCGTGTTTTCATGAGACCCGGCCAGGGCCGGATCGTTGTCAACAAAAGCCCGCTCGACGAGTACTTCGGACGCGAAACCGCGCGCATGATCGTACGGCAGCCGTTGGAGGTGATTGAAGCCGCCGACAAGTTCGATTTCAATGTCACGGTGCGTGGTGGTGGCGGGTCGGGGCAAGCCGGCGCGATTCGTCATGGCATTGCCCGCGCCCTGGTGGACTACGATGAGGCATTTAGACCCGCGTTGCGACAGGCGGGCTTCCTGACGCGCGACGCCCGCGAGGTTGAGCGTAAGAAAGTCGGGTTGCGCAAGGCGCGGAAACGCCCGCAGTACTCGAAGCGCTGATATTTCAACGAGCAAGACTCAATCGGCGCGGCCATCGCGCGCCGAGCGTGGAGGTGAGTAAGGGGTGATTGACGGGTGAGCGAGGAGAGTGTCAGCCCGGGAGGCGCGGGTGAGAGCGAGGGCGGCGTCAACAGGCAGCGTCGTTACTTCCTGATCGGCGCAACTTCCGTGGTCGGCGGTGCCGGCGTGGTCGGCGCCGCGATCCCATTCGTGAAGTCCTGGGTTCCGAGCGCCAGAGCGAGAGCCGCCGGCGCTCCGATCAGGGTGGACGTCTCCAAGTTGCGCGACGGTGAAATGCTCGGGCCAATGCCCGCATGGCGCGGCAAGCCGGTGTTCATCATAGCGCGCGACGCTGCGGCCATCGCCAGCCTCGAGGCCGACACGGAGGGGCTGGCCGATCCGGATTCGAACCGGCAGCAACAGCCCGCTTACGCGAAGAATCCCTGGCGTTCGCGACGCCAGGAGATCGGTGTCTATCTGGGGCTGTGCACGCATCTGGGCTGTTCGCCAAAGTATTATGGCGAGG
>SMVB01078188.1_pt1 | contig 35598 bp, 35 predicted proteins | sample 2456461 | NCBI WGS metagenome assembly SMVB01 (sample SAMN11095934, study PRJNA526329) | marine sediment metagenome | biome: Marine sediment; feature: Surficial sediment; material: Deep marine sediment; isolation source: Hadal surficial sediment | place: Pacific Ocean | collected 2014-05 | depth... | reverse complement strand
TTCAGCGTCGAAAGAACCTTCACCCAGCGTCGTTCTTCCGACGCAAGCCGCCAACCAACTCCTTCTGTAGCCGAGACCATGGCATAGTAACCTACCCGACGGCGGAGGAAGTGTCCAGCTTATTGTTCTGCGCCCCCTTAGGGCCCTCAATGCGTCATCGCATAGATCACGATGTTCACGCCGAGTGGATAGGCGCGGATGGAAAAACGGTAGAAGAACTCGTCGTCTTCCGCCTCGCGCTCCCAACCGTCGGCGATGTCGGTATTGTGCGTCATGATCACCATCAATCGGTCTTTTTCATCGAAGATGCCGCGAAAGTGAGGCTCGTTGGTCTCGAGGCCGCGCTCGGAGGTGCTCGTTCCGCCGGACCGCCTCCAAAATTGAATGGACGGAATTTGCGGTACTTCCTTGATGGTGAAGAACGTCCGGAAGATCGTGTGGTCCAGCGGCACGTCGACGATCGGATACCTGTCGGGCGGCAATATTTGGGCCATCTCGTGCTTCCAATGTTCGAAGGCGCGGATTCCCCAGAAGTCGTCCACGTAGAGCGTGCCGCCGCGCAACAGATATTGTCTCAGGCGCTCGGCTTGGGACGGCGTGAACCCGGCGGTACCGACATCGGACATGAAGATGAACGGGTAGTTGAAAATCGCGTCGTCGTCGAGCGTTACCACGATGTGGTTGGGCCTCCCCTCGGCGTCTCGATTGATGTGCGCCGATGTCAGCTCGGAGAAACGGACCATGAAATTGGTGTCGGAGTCGGGGTAGTCCGTATTCCAACCGTGGCCGAGAGGCTCGTCGCGCACGCTCTCGTAAAGAACGCGACAAAAGGAAAAGGCGCGCTCCCGCAGGTCTTCTTCCGTTGGGAACTTGGGCGGGACGCGATTCCACCACCCGCGCCAGCCGCGGTTTTGCTGCCATTGCCGCCGTTGCTGCAATTGTTGCAATTGCTGCGAGAAGCCGAGCGAGACCACGAAGATGACCAGGCCCATAGTGAGGGCCGCCACCAAGCGTTGTCGGCGCGCTCGCTTCACCACGCGGTGATGGTATTACCCTTGCTAGAATGAAGCAACTCGCCATTATGCACAAAGACCGCGAATCCGCGATCGCTGGGACGCTCTTGGGAATAGCGCTCGGGGACGCTCTGGGGCTCGCCTGCGAAGGCATGGGCGCTGACGCCATCGCTCGCCGCTTCGGACGTATCGACGATTTCCATATTCTGGGACGCACCGGCTTCGTCTCCGACGACACGGAGCAATCGGCGCTCGTCGCACAGAGCCTCGCCCGAAGCGAGGACTTGGAGTCCTGCCGCCGGGCCTTTCGCCGCGCGATGCTCGGCTGGTTCTTGCGGCTCCCTTGGGGGATCGGACTCGGTACGATTCGCGCCTGCTTCAAGATCGGGCTCGGTCTCCGGCGCTCGGGAGTGATGTCTGCGGGTAACGGCGCGGCGATGCGCGCGGGCGTGGTGGGCGCGGTTTTTGCCGACGATGCCGCGGAGCGTCAAGCCTATGGCCGAGCGCTCGCGGAAGTCACCCATCGCGACGCGCGGGCCGTCGACGGCGCGCTTTTCGTCGCAGAGTTGACGGCGCTCTCTGTCGGCGCGCCATCAGACGAGGATCGTGGCGCGCTCGTCGAACGCGCGCTCTCGGTCGTGCGCGAGCAGAGCCTTGCCGAGGCCATCGCGTCCGGGCTCGCGAAGGCGCGCGACGGGGCCAGCGCGCGGGAGGCCGGCGAGGCGCTAGGCACTTCAGGATTCGTCGTCCACTCGGTCCCCATGGCCACCTACGCGTTCGTGCGGTTTGGGTCCGAGCCCGTCGGGGCGCTCACCGAGCTCATCTCGGCGGGTGGAGATACCGACACGCACGCCGCCATCCTGGGTAGTTGGCTCGGCGCGCTCCACGGCGAGGCATCGCTGCCATCGGAGCTCATCGACCGCATCCAAGACGGGCCGTTCGGGCCGACGCACTTGCGAGCGCTCGCGAAAGCTCTCGCAACGGGGACACCGCCGCCGAGCTACTCGTCGACCTATGCGCTGCTGCGCAACTTGGCGATGTACCCGGTCGTGCTCGCCCACGGTTTTCGTCGACTGGTTCCTTGATTTTCCTAGTCTGCCGTGCCGGCCCCCTTGAACTGGTCTTCTTTATCGGCGAAGAGCACGTTGAAGCTCGTGAGCGATCCGTAGCATCCGGTGATATAACTTTGGAGCTTGATTTTAACATCCGCCGGAATCTCGGAGCTATTGACGTTTTGCTCGAGGACTCTTAGCTTGTTCCGTACCATCACGATCTTGTTGAAGAAGATTTCGAGGGGAATCGTCTTTTCCTGAACCCCCTCCTTCCCTGGCTGCAATACGAGCGTTCCCCCGCGCCACTTATCGGCGATCGTGACGGGCGTCAGGCCGAGCTCTTCGCGTATCACTTGGCGCAGGACCTGCTCTAAATCCGACGGTGTTTCGAATGTGCTCATCGAGACTTCCTTCGTCCTTTCGATCGTGGGCGTCGCCGGTGTTTTCATCGGGCGAGGTCGCGGCTCGCTTTGCCGTGCGCCGCGGTAGTTATGCTGGCTTCCGCAGGTATCGCACATCACGCGAAGCGGCTGGCCGTCGCCTCCGACGACCATGACCGTGTGCGCGCGGATGGAGCGGCAAGGGCGACATTTGTCTTCGACGCGATGCCCTACGCGAATCGGAATCTGGTTCTCTTCGCTCAAAGCAACCCTTCAGGAGTCCTTACATTATCGCATTGATTCAATAATGCTTGATGCTTTACAGTAGAAATATCCGATAACCCATCGAAGCCTCGTAATCCTCGGGGCCAGAATCACCGTGATTGCGTATACCTCAGCTGTCTTTCTAGGCGCGTTCCTACTGTTTCAAGTTCAGCCGCTCATAGCGCGCTATATCTTGCCCTGGTTCGGCGGAAGCCCAGCGGTCTGGAGCACCTGTCTCTTGTTCTTCCAGGTCGTGCTCGTGCTCGGCTATGCCTATGCACATTTCGTGACGGAGCGGCTCGAGCGGAAGCGGCAAGTCTTCGTCCACGCAGCGGTACTTCTCGTGGCACTCGCGTGTCTCCCGATCACACCCAACGCGACTTGGAAGCCGGCCGGTGGGGGCGATCCACTTTTTGGAATCACAGCGCTACTGGCAGTCTCCGTCGGTATCCCTTACCTCGCACTTGCAGCCTCCGCCCCTTTGCTGCAGCGATGGTTCGTGGCGATCCATCCGGAGCGCTCGCCTTATCGTTTATACGCGCTCTCGAACCTGGGCTCCTTGCTCGGGCTCTGGCTCTATCCGTTCCTGCTGGAGCCTTTTTTCACGCTCGATACGCAAACGAAAATCTGGTCCGCGCTCTTCGCGCTCTATGCCTTTGTGAGCGGCGGTTGCGCGTGGGCGCTCACGCGCGCGCCTGACGACACGGCGGCGCCGTCGAGCGAGCCCGCCGTCGATCCGCAACCAAGATATCTTTGGGTGCTCCTTCCATTTGCTGGGTCGCTCTTGCTGCTCGCGGGGACGAATCAAATCTGTCGCGACGTCGCGGTGGTGCCGCTTTTATGGATCCTGCCACTGAGCGTCTATTTGCTGTCTTTCATCGTGGCCTTTGGCAATCCGCGTTGGTACCACCGCGGTTTCTGGAGCGTCGCCGTGGTGGCCTCGTTCGCCGGCGTGCTCTACTTGCTTCCGCTCGACTTCCGTGGCGTAGATCCCCACCTCGTGACGCAAGTCGCCCTCTATGTAGCCGCAATATTCGCCGGCTGCATGGTCTGCCATGGCGAGCTCGTCCGCACCCGGCCCCCTGCCCGTGAGCTCACGTCGTTCTATGTGCTCGTCGCGATAGGAGGTGCGCTCGGAGGCGTCTTCGTCAACTTCGCGGCGCGTTACTGGTTCAAGGGCTACTGGGAGTTTCATCTCTCGCTCGTTCTTACCTGGGTTTTGCTCGGATGGTGCGTGTATCGATCACGCCGGGCCGTCCGCTCTTTGGACGCCCTATGGGCTGCTGGACTCGTCGGGGGGCTCGTCGTCCTGGGCGGCCACATTCGTGACGAACTTGCGGGCGTCGTCCACACCAGGCGGAGCTTTTACGGTGTTCTACGCGTCTACGATGTCGGCGTGGGTGGACGCGATCATTTGCGAGGTCTGTATCACGGACGCATCGCGCACGGAGAGCAGTTCATGCACGCTTCCCGCCGCCGTGAGCCCACGGGCTATTACGGGTTGGCCGGAGGGTTAGGGGAGGCGATTCGCGTGCAGCGTTTTGTGGTGCGCCAGGCAGGCCGCCACGGGCTGAAGGTCGGCGTCATCGGGCTCGGCACAGGAACCATCGTAGCCCACGCCCGGAAAGGTGAAGAGGTGCGCTATTACGAGATCGACCCGGACGTTGTCGATATCGCCAAGGAGCACTTCTTCTATCTCGCCGACGCGGCGAGCGAGACGTCCATCGTCCTCGGAGACGCACGGATCTCACTCGAGCGCGAGCTGGCGCGAGACGGCTCGCAAGAGTTCGACGTTCTTGTCGTGGATGCTTTCAGCGGCGGCGGGATCCCCACACATCTTCTGACGCGCGAGGCGTTCGAGCTCTACTGGCACCATTTGCGCGACGGGGGCGTCATCGTCGTGAACAGCTCGAACGTCTTTATGGAGCTGGGCGGAATCGTGCGGCGACAGGCGGAGGCCCTCGGCGCCGAAGCGGTGCTCGTCCAACACCAGCGGAACATTCGTCCCGGAGAGACACGCAACAAATGGGTGCTCGTCACGAAGAACGATGCGTTTCTGAGAACTATCGCCCGCCACGTGGACCCGTGGCCGGCAGGGCCTTTGAAAAGCTCGCTCTGGACCGACGACTACACGAATCTCCTGGAAGTGATTTGGACGAATTGATTGAGGTGTGTTGGGTGGCAAAGCCTGCCAAAATTGCATTTCCTGCATGGTGAACTTGGTCCGGAACGAGTTGGAGAACTTTCCGGGCGATGGAAACAGGTCGGGCTCGAGTCAAGGAGTAGTCGCCCAGTTGTCCACGGAGAGGTGATCGACTCGCGAAAATTCGCCAATGTTGTTCGTCACCAGGGTTGCGCCTAGTGCTCTCGCGTGACCTGCGATCAGAAGGTCATAAGCGGCGATCATATTCCCGACAGCGGCAAGGTCGGCCCGGATGACTCCCGCCTCGCGTGCGGCTTGAAGTGTAAAAGGTAAGACCTCGACGTTGTCGAGAAAGGCATCAATCACCCGAATCAAGTGTTCGTACCGCTGACTCCGTCTCGCGCCGAACTCCAATTCGAACGCCGTGACCGCGGACACTTTCAGCTCGCCCGGAGCAAAGTCCGTCACCCTTGCCACGAGAGCTTTGTCCAAGCGTTTCATTACGTAGCTACTCGTGTCCGTATCGAGAAGAAACATCAGAGCTCCCGCTCCTGCGGCGCGGGGTCTTCACCAGTGTCGAAATCATCGGGCAGCACCAAGGACTCGTCGGCAAAGAATGCTTTCCAACCGCCTTGGTAGACTGGCCTTACGATGAGGGCGTTACCTTGTTTCTCCAACGTGACCGTATCCGTGTCAAAGCTCATCTCGACTGGAATGCGAATAGCCTGGTTACGGCCATTCCGAAAGACTTTCGCTTTAATAGATGACACGCCAACCCTCCCTTTGAAGCATATGCCTATAGCATATGCTTCAAAGAAGCAGCGTGTCAACGTTGAGACTAGTCGTTGTCGAGAACTGGGCGAGGGTGAGTGTGGACAGAGTGGACAGGATCAACTGGACCGCGAATTGCGATCGCACGTATAATTTCGCGCGATGTCGCTTGCTAAAGGTTCGAAGCTTGGTGGCTACGAGATCATTGCTCCCATTGGCGCTGGAGGCATGGGTGGGGTCTACTGTGCGCGCGACGGCAAACTGAAGCGTGACGTCGCGATCAAAGTGATTCTGGAGGATTTCGCGCAAGATGCCGAGCGGATGAAACGCTTCGAGCGCGAGGCGCAAGTACTCGCGTCTCTCAATCATCCTCACATTGCGTCGATCTATGGGCTCGAGGAGAACGCGCTCATCCTCGAGCTCGTTGAAGGCCCTACGCTAGCCGAGCGCGTCGCGAAGGGGCCGCTCTCTTGGGAAGAAGCTCTTGCCATTGTGCTACAAATTGCGGAAGCGCTCGAATATGCGCACGAGAAGGGAAGTTTCAGATCTCGACCGAGGGCGGCACCTACCCGACGTGGTCGACCAAAACAAACGAGTTATTTTTCTACCACACTGCCGGGCGCATCATGGTTGCGACTTACACGAGCGAGAGTGAATCGTTTCGCGCCGCGAAGCCGAGGCTATGGTCCGAGGTGGCCCGATGGGACGACACGATGAGGAACTCTCGCGATTTCGCGCTGCACCCCGATGGTGACCGCTTCGCGGTTTTTTCGCCAGGCGAGAGCGAGGAAAACAAGGTCACCTTTATCTTCAACTTCTTCGAGGAGCTCGAGCGCCTCACTCCGACTCGGTGATCTCGTGGGCGCTTGTATTGAGAGGCGTCACTCGTTGCGGAGCGCAGCCGTGGGCGGGAGCCCTGCGGCGCGGCGCGCCGGTAAGTAGCTTGCGGCGAGGCTCACCACCGTAAGCAATGTTGCGGCCCCCGCGTAGCTGATCCAATCCGTCGTTTGGACGCCGTAAAGAAGGCTGGATAGAACTTCGGCGGCAAAATAAGCCGCGACGCTTCCCACGATGGCGCCGAGGGCAGTCATCCGAAAACCTTCGCCGAGAACCTGGAGCATCAGATCGCGAGGACGGGCGCCGACGGCAGCGCGTATGGCCATTTCTCGGACGCGACGACTCACCGCGTAGCTAACGACACCGAAAAGACCGACCGCTGCCAACGATAGCGCCAGCAGGGTGAGAATCCCCATGAGCATTGAGTTGAATCGCTGCTGCCAGACCGAGTCGGAAAGGATTTGGCCCATCGCTCGTATGTTGGTGACGGCCAGAGTCTCGTCGACGTTCCAGATGGCGTCCCGCACGGGCCCGATCACCGCATCTCCCGGGACGTTCGTGTGCACGACGAGGGACGTCATTCCGTACTCCGCAGCCGGGTTCTGGCTGTAAGGAAAATAAAGCTCTGGGCGGATGGGCTCGGTGAGTGTTTGCTGCTGAACGTCGCCAACGACCCCGAGCACGCGCCACTTCGGGCCCTCATCGGAGAGGGCGCCAATTTGGATCTGGCGTCCCACGGGCGACGCGTCCGGCCAGTAGCGTTTGGCCGAGGTCTCGTTGATGAGAACCACCGGCTCCGAGGACGCGTCCGCCAAAGTAAACACGCGCCCCTCGAGAAGCGGTATGCGCATCGTCTCGAAGTAGCTAGGTGTTGCGACGCGTAGGCTTGCGCGCGGCCGCTCCGCTGCGTTTGGGGCCGGTCGATCGACGCGTGAGAACGTGATCCCCCAGAGGTCGCCGGCCGATAGGCAAGTGATTGACGAAGGCCGCGCCGCTCACGCCTGGCACGGCTACAATGGCGGTCTCGAGCTCACCTAGCAGGAGGTGTTGGCGACCTGCGTCGCCGCGGAGGTTTTGATCCAAGACGACGGTCATTGTCAACGCGCCGTCTCGCCGGAAGCCAGGCTCGATGTCTTGGAGGTGCCAATACGTACGTGCGAGAAGCCCGGCGGAAGTGAGAAGCACGACGGACATGGCGACTTCGAAAACTACGAGTGCGTTGCGCGCGGAACCTCGCCCCGAGGCTTTGAGGGCTCCACTTGTATCGCGGCCGGCGGCCGCGAAAGCAGGTAGAAGGCCGACTGCGAGTGCGGCGATGGCGCAGGTCAGAAACGTGAAAAGTACGGACGCGCCGCCGAGCTCGAGCTCCGCGACGCGGGGAAGATCGTGCGGCGCAAAGGCGCGCAGAAGCTTTAACCCAAAGGAAGCTCCGAAAAGACCGAGGGCGCCGGCGAGCGTGGACAGCACGAGCCCCTCTACGAGGGATGGCGCGGCGAGACGCCATCGGCTGGCGCCGAGCGCTGCTTGTAGCGCTGTCTCTTGCCGGTAGCGCGCGACCCGCACGGTGACGAGGCCAGCAACGTTGACACAAGCGATGAGCATCACGAGCGATACAGCGCCGAGCAAGATCAAAAGCGCGGGGCGTACGCCGGCGACGACGGGCTCTCGCAGAGCTTCTGTCTGAACGGCGGTGCCCGTATTCGCCTCTGGAAACCGCGCGACGAGTCTTTCTCCTATCACCGTCATCTCGCTCTGGGCTTGCTGCAGATCGGTGTCCGGCTTCAGGCGGGCGAAGACGCGCAAGAAGCGCGCGTTTTGCTGCGCGTCACCTTCGGTGAAGATGAGAGGCGTCCACATTTCGGCTTCGACGGCCCAGAACGGCGGAAACTTGAAACCTTCGGGCATGATTCCCGTGACCGTGTAAGGCTCACCATCGAGCGTCAAGGTCGAGCCAACGATGTCGGGGTCGGCACCAAATTGACGTTGCCAGAGCTCGTATCCGAGAACCACGACTTGACTGTCTCCGGATCCAAAACTGCGTCCTAGGGATGCCGGGACTTCGAGAAGCTCGAAAAGGTTCGCCGAAGCTTTTAGCCCGTGGAGCTGCTCGGGGCGCTCGCGTCCCTTTAGTATGGGCGCCCACGGGGTTGCGGCTGTCATCAGCTCGAGTGTCGTGGACTCTTCCCGCCAAACGTGGAAGTTGCGCGGCGAGGTGGGGGCGCGCGGGTTGTCTCGGGTGACTTCATTGAGGAAGACGGCGACTAGGCTTTCGGGATGGCCGTATTGGAGAGGGCGGAGGAGCACCGAGTCGACGACGGCGAAGACAGTGCACGTCGTTGCGATACCTAGCGCGAGCGTCAGAACGCTCGCGGTGGTGAAGCCCGGTGATTTTCTCAAGCGGCGGAGCGCCATGGGGGCGTCGAGGAAGAATCCTTCCCACCGGCGCGCGCGCGGACGCTTTTGTCGGTTGCTGCGGCGCGCGGCCCAGCGCAGCTCTGCGGCGGTCGCAAAAACGTCGAGCGTCGCTCGGCCGATGACATAAGCCTTTCGGCGCGATCGCTCGAGCGTCACGGAGAACGCCGTCTCCATCTCCGAGCCGTATTGGATTCGAAACTCGGAGGGAAGGCAGCGCAGTAGCTGTCGATAGAGCCAAAGAATCGTGCGCAGGTTCATTGCGACGATTCTTTCAGCAAGCTCTTGGCGCGGGCCGCTTGAACGAAGCGTTCGAGCCGGCGCGCCTCTTCGGCGCAAGCTTCGCGACCGGTGTCGGTGATGCCGTAGTAGCGCGGTCGTCCGCCGCCCGAATGGCCGTCGGCGGGGGCAGGTGTCTCCATGATGAGGCCCGCATCGGACATCTGTTTCAGAGCCCCGTACAGCATCCCCGGCCAAAGACGCATATGGCCTTCGGTACGCTCGAGCACGTCATCCATGATTGCGAGACCGTGTTGCTGCTGGTCCGCCAGCGTCAGAAGAACTTGAAACCAGTGTGCTTTCAACGAGCTCTTGGATTCGTTCGACGGCATCCCTTTGTCCTCCAGGTCGATGGGAGTGTATCTCGATTAGTATATACATGCAAGTATAGACCCGATGTGATTGTATCCAGTTGAACTATATCCACAGTGGATGTATAGTGCGTGCATGAACGCAAACGCACTCTTACCGTTGCCCGAAGCGACGTTTCACATTCTTCTCGCCCTTGCCGACGCCGACCGCCACGGTTACGCGATCACCCAAGACATCGCTGCCCGTACCGGAGGCAAGGTCAAGGTCGGCCCCGGTACGCTGTATCGAACCATTCAGCGCATGTTGGAGCAGGGTTTGATCCAAGAGACCCGGGATCGCCCGCCGCCGGAGCAGGACGATGACCGCCGCCGTTACTACCGGATTACCCCGTTCGGACGCTCGGTCGTACAGGCCGATCTCGCGCGATTGACAGAGCTCGTAGAGTTGGCGCGGGCGCGCGGGCTCGAGCCTGTGGCCGAGAAAGTATAGACATGGTGGCGACGCACCTATACGCGATCTTGCTTCGTCTGTACCCGGCTGCGTTCCGCGATGAGTACGGGGAGGAGATGCACCTCGTGCTTCGTGACCGGCTTTCCGCGAGCTCGGGCCTCGTTGCGCTTTTGGTGGTCTGGTTCGACGTCATCACCGATACCGTTCAGAACGCCTTCCGGATCCACTGGGACCTGCTACGCCAGGACATGCGCTACACGATGCGCACGCTTGCCCGTTCGCCGGGCTTTGCTCTCACGGCGGTAACCGTCACGGCGTTGGGCATCGGTGCCAACACGGCCGTTTTCTCGATTGCCGACCACGTTTTCTTGCGGCCGCTCCCTTTCGCGGATGGCGAGCGGCTCGTGAAACTTTGGGAGAACGTGCCGCGCTATACGCGTTTGGAGCTTTCGCCCGCGAACTATCGGGATTGGCGAAGCGCGAGCACCTCCTTCGAGTCGATGGCCGCCTTCCACATGCAATCGGTCAATCTCATAGGCGAAGGCGATCCGTTGCGGCTCAATGGCTGGGCCGTCGAAGCGGAGCTTTTCCCGATCTTGGGCGTCGAGCCTTTCTTGGGCCGCCATTTCACAACAGAAGATGCGGACGAAGGCGCGCCGGAGACGGTCGTGCTGAGCTATGGGCTGTGGCAAGGTGGCTTTGGCGGCGCGCGCGACGTGGTCGGTAGAACGATCCGCCTCGACGATTCGATGCACACGATTATAGGTGTTATGCCTCCAGATTTTTTCTTTCCGAATCGCGGTGGGGAGCTTTGGTCTATCCGGCGCTTCGTCGAAGACGATTTCCAAGACCGCGACAATAATTATCTTCAGGCTCTCGCGAAACTTCGCCCGGACGTGACGGTTGACGAGGCGCGCGTCGAGATGGACGTGATAACAGAGCGCTTGGAGCGCGACTATCCCGAGGAGAATGCTGAGACGCGCGCCACTGTCGTCGCTTTGCGCGATGAGGTGACGTACCGCTCGCGCATGCTTCTCATCGCGCTCGTTGGTGCATCGTTTTGCGTATTGCTCATCGCTTGCACGAATTTGGCAAACTTGCTACTTACGCGTGCGATCGCGCGGCGCCGTGAGCTCACGGTGCGCACCGCGCTCGGCGGAGGCCGAAAGCGCCTCGTGCGCCAATTGCTGACAGAGAGCTTGGTGCTTGCCGCGACCGGGGGCTTGCTCGGAATTGGCCTCGCATCCGCCGCGGTGCCGCTTCTGTCTCGCCTGGTGCCGACGAGGTTGCCCATCGGCGAAGTAACAGCGCTCGACCTTCGCGTGATCGCATTCGCGCTCGTTCTCACAGCCGTGACGGGGCTTGCCTTCGGTGTGTTGCCGGCGATGCGTGGGTGCCACATCGATCTCGGCGGACTCAAAGAAGGCGCTCGGAGCGGCATCGGCGGAAGACGAGGCGGGCTGCGCGCCGCGCTCGTGGTCGCCCAAGTGACGGCGTCCATCGTGCTCTTGATCGCTTCGGGGCTTCTTGTCCGTGCGCTCTGGCAAATCCAAGCCGTGCATCCAGGGTTTTCAGCCGAGGGCGTGCTCGCCGTGCACACACCTCTGCCGATGTCGAAATATGCTGTTACGACGCGCCGCGCCGAGTTCTACGATCGAGTCCTGACGGAAGTGCGAGCGACGGGCGGCGTGTTGGATGCTGCATATGTGAGCTTTCTGCCGATGGTCATGCGCGGCGGGATTTGGCCGATAACGGTGGCCGGCCATCAAGAGACCTCCGGCACGCCGGAAACCGCGAGCCTTCGATTCGTGACGCCGAGATTCTTCTCGACGATGGACATCCCGATGTGGAGCGGCCGCGACGTCGGCGAGGGGGATACGGGTGAGGCGCCCTACGTGGCGGTCGTCAGCGAATCGTTCGCCGAGCGCTATTGGCCGGAGCAAGACCCGCTGGGTCAGAGCTTTCACGTGGCGTTTCGTGATCGCCTGGTAGTGGGTGTGGTCGCCGATATCCGCGTACGCGGTCTCGAAGGGGCGAGCGAGCCGCAAGTCTATCTCCCGTACCGGCAAGTTCCCGACGGCGGGCTCGTGTTCTACGCACCCAAAGAGCTCGTGGTGCGGGTGGATCCTGAGAGAGACCCTCGTTCGCTAGGGCCGGAGATCCGGGGGATTCTGCGGGCGGAGGATGCTGAGCTACCGATTGCTGAGATGCGCACGCTCGACGAGATCGTGCGTGAAGAGACCGCACCACGTTCCACGCAAATCGCGGTAGTGGGCCTCTTTGCCGGGCTGTCGCTCTTGTTGTCGGGGATTGGCATCTATGGCCTCTTGTCGTTCGGGGTCGCGCAAAGGCGCTCCGAGCTGGGCGTGCGGATAGCGCTCGGTGCACGTACCTCGAACATACTCGCGATGGTGCTTCGTGAGGGAGCGATTCTCGCGCTTTTGGGAAGCGTGTTCGGCGCCGTGCTCGGCTACGGCGCGGGGCGCGCGATGGAAGCGCTCCTCGCCGGTGTCAGGCCGGGTGATTTGGGAACCTACACGACCGCGGCCGGCGTTTTCATGACACTTGCGGGCAGCCTGCTGCCGGCACTCCGCGCGACGCGAGTCGACCCGATACAGGCGACGCGCGTCGAGTAGGCGGGTTGCTTGCCCATTCTCTTTTTGTCGTCCACAGAGGGCCGGAACCTTCCGGATGGAGGGCGCCACATCCGGCCTCGGCGCAATCTCTGCCACCAGCTTCTGGATCTCACCCTTGGTCTTGTGGGTTGCTCGAGCCAAGAGATCTTCGCAATTGCCGTTTGTTAGATGCGGCGCCAACACCGCGAGGCCGCTCAAGTGAAGACGTCCATCTTCAAAAGCGTGGGATGTCGACGTGCCGAGCGAGCGGCGGTGATCCGTAGAAACGCTTCCGCGCCTGATAAATGCAACACGTCGGTGCAATACTTGTGCATCGATGACGACGCTTGACCCACAAACAATCGGCGTGCATCTACTTGTGGCCGTACGGGTACCACAGCCATTGTCGTCCCAGAGGGGACCTAGCTACATCGCCATGACCGCGAACTCCGCCCGGACGGAGTAGCTATGCCGAGATAGGAGTGCACTGGGCTCGAGCGTTACCCTCCGTGTAAAAACGAGCCATTCACGGTACAGTGACCCCGATGAAATGGAGACCGGAACCATGATTCTCGTCCGCTATCGTCTGGCTCTACTGGCCGCGATGTTCCCGCGAGTCTCCTCATCTGCAGGAGCTCGACGTGGGCGGCGGGCCGTCGCTTTTCGCCGGTCCTCTTCCGGACGACACATCCCTACGGGGCGGGACACACGTACTGGTTTCTCGATCGGCTGGCGCAGAGAGATGACGTCCGATTCCTGGACGTGACCAAGTTTCTGCCCGAGGAGGCAGTGATGACGACGACGAACGACACTCCTTCAAGTGACATGGACTCCCGCTGCCGGGAGGAGGTCTTCGAGCTTCATCGGTTCTTCGAAGATTGGTTCGGCGGCGTGCTGGCCAATTGGGAAGACAACTTCCTACGTTTTTCCGGCGTTGTTGCCGAGGACTTCGAGATCATCTCGCCAGCGGGCAAGTTGAGCGCGCGTGAGGAGATCCTGGAGGGCCTCGAATCCGCTCACGGGACGCAATCGGGTGAGGGGATGCGCATTTGGATTGAGGACTATCGCAGCCGTGCCCTGAGTGACGATATCCAGCTCGTCACCTTTGAAGAGTGGCAGCGGGTGGGCGGCAATACCCGCGTGCGCTTGAGCACCGCGATTTTACGACGAGCGCCGTCAACACCGAACGGTGTCGAGTGGGTTCGGGTGCACGAAGTTTGGCTACCGGATAAGAGTAGGTAGCGGCTCGCCGCTCGGATCGAAGAGCTCGAGGACTTGGCGTACTAAATACACGCTTGACGCGTGCACGCCTTAGGCGTAGAGTTGCGTCTCTATGAGCGACCCCGCATCTTTTCTGCCGCTGACGAATACGGCCTTCGAGATTCTGCTGGCACTTGCCAAAGAAGACCTCCACGGCTACGCCATCATTCAAAGTGTAGTGAAACGCACGGGCGGAGGGGTCAAGCTCCATCCGGGAACGCTCTATCGGGCCCTTGCCCGATTGTTGGACATCGGCCTGGTCGATGAGCTGGACGAGCGGCCCGATCCCGAGTTGGACGACGAGCGGCGGCGTTACTACCACCTCTCCGAGCTCGGGCGGCGTGTCGTGCTTGCGGAGGCGGAGCGTCTAGCGGGTCAAGTGCGCGCCGCGAGAAAGCTGAAGTTCAGGGAATCGTCTCGATGACGGGCTCGTTCGCACGCCGCTGTTACGAGCGGGTTCTTGGGCTCTATCCGAAGGCGCATCGACTCCGTTTCGAGAACGAGATGCTGCAATGTTTCGAGCAGCTGCAACGTGAACCGCGCACCGTGGTTTACGGGGGCGCTTTAGACTTTGGCTCCGAGTCCTCTCGGACGTTTCCACGAATGCAGCTCTCATGCGCCTGTCGCGTCCGAAAACACGGCGCACCCAACCCACTCGCGGGAGAAACAACATGCTCGATAGCACCTGGCGTGAGCTCGTTTTCGGAGCCCGAAAGCTTCTGCGGCGGCCTGGTTTTACCATGGTTGCGGTCATCACGATCGCCGTCGGCATCGGCGCGAACGCTCTCGTGTTCACCGTGGTCCAGGGCACACTCCTGAATCCGCTCCCTTATCCGGAGCCCGGGCGCGTAGTCTCCGTGTGGCCGGATCATTGGTTCACTCGCGGGGAGCTCGCGTATTTCGGGGAGCGCGCGGAAACGATGGAGCTCGCAGGAGCGCTCTCGGACAGCATCGTCTACCTCGGCGCCGACGAGCCGCTCCAACTGGACGGCCTTCATGTCTCGTCGAGCTACTTCTCGGTTCTCCAGGTCCCTCCGGTCATCGGACGCACTTTCGAGGGCACCAGCTCGGACGCGTCGACGGTCGTCCTCAGCTTTGGGCTTTGACAGCGGCTCTTCGGCGGGGCCGAGAGCATTCTGGGTGAGACCGTAATTCTGGACGACCGACCCTTCGAGGTCTTTGGCGTGATGCCGAGCTCGTTTGCTTCGCTCCCGATTGGCGGAGAGCTGTGGCTTCCCATGGAGATGGATCCGAATGCGGGGCGCTACGAAGGGATTAACGAGATCCAGACGATCGGGCGACTTTCGGCGCAGGCAACACCGCGGCAGGCGACGGATGAGCTTCGGCGGATCGTGGAGAGTCGTGGTCGCGACTTTGCACATCTCTACTCAGGAGATTTCGGGAACGATGTCTCGCTGATACCGCTGCACGAAACCGTGACGAGCGATTTTCGGAAGCCGCTGCTGGTTTTGCAGGTCGCGGTCGTCTTCGTCTTGTTGATGGCGTGCGTCAACGTCGCCAACATCGCGCTCGCGGGCGCCTCTACCCGAACGACCGAGCTCGCGCTTCGCTCGGCGCTTGGCGCGAGCCGCGGACAAATCGTTCGCCAGCTCACCACGGAAGCTGCCCTCATCGCGACGCTGGGCTCGGGGGTGGGGTTGATGACGGCGTTTTTTTGCCTTCCGTTGATGGTCTCCGCCCTGCCCATCGAAAAGCCCGGCTGGTTGACGATCGCGATCGATGGCAAGGTGCTTCTGTTCACGGCGGCCCTGGCCCTGCTGAGTGTGGTGGCCTTCAGTGTGCTGCCCGCGTTGTGGAGCTCGAGGGCAACTTCCCAGCCGACACTCAAGACGAGCAAGAGCGCTTCCAGAGGCTCGGTGCGATTGCGCGCGGTCCTCGTCGCCTCCGAAATGGCACTGGCCGTGGTCCTCATCGTGGGCGCGGGATTGATGCTCAAGAGCTTCCTCGCTGTGCTCGAAGAGGATCTGGGCTTTACGACCGAGCGCGTCGTGACGATGCGGCTTCACCCTTCTCCCGCGAAGTATCGAGAATCCGAGCAGAATCGGATCTTCTACCGCGAGGTCCTCGAACGGATCCGGTCGCTTCCAGGGATTGACGAAGCAGGCATTGCTCGGCGCCTGCCACTCCAGGGAGCATGGTTCACAAGGGTGCACGTGGAGTCCGTTCCGTCGACGAACGACCGAGGGCATGCGGTCCAGTGGACGCCGGCCGATCCCGGTTACTTCCGCGCGCTCGGGTTGGACGTCGTCGAAGGAAGCGGTTTCGACGGATCCGAGTATGCGGATACGCAGCCGGTCGCGCTCGTCAACGAGACCTTTGCGACACGACTCGGGCAGAACGTGTCGCCTGTCGGCCGCAGGATTCGCTTCACGGGTTCAGAGGACGAGTGGATGACGGTGGTAGGGGTTGTGAGGGACGTCAAACAGAACGGCCCGCGCGGCTTCGCTTTTCCGATGATCTTTCGGCCCTTCGAGCAGTCGCCCATTCGCAGCATGCGGATGGTGGTGCGAACAACGGGAGAGGCGCTTGCCGCTTCGGCGTCGATACGCGGGACGATTTGGGAAGTCGATGCCAGCGTCCCTATCTCGGAAGTCTCGACGATGGAGCAAATCTTGTCGAGCTCACTAGCGGAGCCCCGACTACCTGTCTTGGGTCTCACGATATTCGCGGCGATCGCACTGCTTCTTGGAATCGGTGGGCTCTATGGTGTGGTGTCCTTCGTCGCCAGCCAGCGCACATTCGAAATCGGGGTTCTGTTTGCCCTTGGAGCTCAGCGAGGGCCCGTTTTGCGCGTGGTGATGTCTGCAGGCATGAAGCCCGTTTTCATGGGTATGTTCGTGGGACTTGCCGGGTCCGTCGTCTTGTCACGGTTCATCGCGTCCTTACTCTTCGAAGTGAGCCCCACCGACCCGATGGTTCTCGCGAGCGTGATCGCGGTTCTTACGCTTGTGGCGCTCGGCGCTTGTTACGTTCCCGCTCGACGCGCGAGCCGGATCGACCCTACGACGGCGCTGAGATCCGAGTAGCGTTTGCCAACGTCAGAGGCCCTGGCGGTACTCGTTCCAGAGTGCTACGAGCTCGGCCCTCACCTCGGGGTAGCGGGCGGACAGGTCCTCCGTCTCTCCTGGATCTTCGGCAAGCTGATACAACCGCCAGTCAGGTGGCGGGTCGCTGGGACGACTCTCTTTGATGATCTTCCACTCTCCCCGAACGAGCGCGGCCTTACGGTCTGTGGTCATCCACGGGATCGTTTCGAACTCTTGATGGACGGGCCGCCGGCTGCCGCGCACACGCGGCCAGAACGATCGGCCGCGGATCGGTAGAACCTCTCGGCCGTGAAAATCCACACCAGGATGTCGTGTTCCGGCGAGGTCCAGGAGCGTCGGCAAGACGTCCATCATCGTCAAGTAGCTGCGATCCACGCTGCCCGGCGCGGCGACAGAGCGGTGCGTGACGAACGCCGCCGCCAAAGTGCCGCCTTCGTACAAAGAGCCTTTCACGTCGCGATAAGGCGCGGTCGCCGCTTCCGCCCAGCCGCGGCCAATGGCGACGAACGAGCCTTCGCGTCCCATGTTCGGCAAGCTCGAATCCGTATCCGTTCTCGGGATCGTTACCGTCCGAAAGCTCGCGTCGCTTCCCGAGGCACCGTTGTCGGAGAAGAAGAGAATCACGGTGTTCTCGTACTGTCCGCTCTCTTTCAAGTAGTCGACCACGCGGCCGATGTGAAAGTCCATGTTCTCCACCATGCCGGCGTAAATCTCCATCGAACGGATGTTGATGCTCTTGGACTCCTCGTCCAGCGCGTCCCACGCTTCGGCGCGTCCTCGAAAGCCTTCGAGCTCGAGCGCCTCGGGAAATACGTCGAGCTCCCGAGCGCGCGCGTTGCGAGATTCTCGAAACACGTCGTAGCCGCTGTCGTAGCGACCGGCATGGCGGTCGATCCAGTCTTCTGGTAATTGGTGCGGCCAGTGGGGCGCGGTGAGCGCCAAGTAGCCGAACCAGGGTTGGCCATCGCCTTCGTTGGCTCGGATGTGCTCGAGAAGCTTGTCGGTGTAGAGCTCTGTGGAGAACCAGCCGTCTGGAAGGTCGACGGGCTCGCCGTTCTCGCGATAGGGGACGTCCTCGTCGGGAAAGACGCTGGCGCCGAGATGGTTGTCACCCGCGCGTACGAGCGCGAAAGAAGACTCGAAGCCGCGCGCTCGAGGGCTTTGAGCGGGCTCGTGTCCGAGATGCCACTTGCCGGCCATGTAAGTGTGATAGCCCGCGTCGCGAAGGAGCTGCGGAAGCGGCGCGACGTGGTCGCCGAGAGCGCCGCCGCGTTCTCTGACGCCAGCCTCCCAGCTCGTCATACCCGAGATCAGCATCGCGCGGGACGGACCACAACTAGGCGCGGCATGGAAGTTCGTGAAGCGCATACCGGCGAACGCCAAGGCGTCGAGGTTGGGCGTCGGAATCTCGGAGCCGAAGGAGCCGAGATCGGTGAACCCCATGTCGTCCGCCAAGATTAGGAGGATGTTCGGACGTGTGCTCGGGGGCTCGCTCGGGCGGCAGCCGAGCAGAATCAAAAGGACAAAGGTCACTGCACGCCGGACTGTTCTCAACGGAAACCTCCTGAATACCCCGCGTAGCCTATACCAGCTTGACCCAAAGAGCCCATCTGTTTGCTACACTAGAAGTAAGGCTCATCGAAGCCCACGTGCCTACAGCACAGCAAACCCCCAACAAAGAATAAATTCTCCGGAGGTGGACATGAAGTTCACTGGGATGTTTCTCGCAACTCTCCTGCTGGTGGTAATGACCGTGCCTTCCGCGAAAGCTCGATCGGAAGGCGCTGAACAGGGTGAAGCTGCCGATGCCATTGTGCATCTGAAGAAGGCCTGCGAGGTCGTATGGACGCGCGGAACGACTTACCAGATCGATCGCTGCACCAGGCGTGCGATGGCGGCCCTCGGCGATGAGAATCGGCTGCGCGACAACGAGCTCAAGCGCATGCTCATGCAGTCGGACCGAGAGCTCGAGACGTGCTCGGACGCGCTGGAAGAGCTAAAGGCCGAGGGCTCGAACGCTGATGGTGTGGCGCCGCGCACCGCAGCGCGCCGCAAGCCGTAGACTCACACCCGTCCCGAACGGCCAGCGGTCCGTGCTACGCTCGCGCGGCACCGCCAATGAAGACGCGCGTCGACATCCTTCGAAACGTCTACGGCGCGGCTCTGACCGTGCTCGGCGTGCTCTGGATCACCAGCGTCCCGCAATATCTCCAGATTACCGTCGTCACCGCCGAAGTGATCGGCGTCATGCTGGGCCTCGCCGTGGCGGCGGCGTTTCTCCGCCACCCCTATCGCGCTAAAACGGGTCTGCTCGAGCTAGCCCTCGGAGCTGTCGCGGTCGGCTGCTGGCTCTGGATGGCCCTCCACTACATTGATGGGCCGTGGTCGAGCGTCGCGCTCGTCACCAGCACTGCGGTGGTTGCGGGCTGGGTGCTGACGCGAAAGGGAAGGCTTCTGCCGTTCGTGGGTGCTTTGATCGTGGGAAGCGCCACGTTGTGGGTGGGAGCTCAGTCGTGGTGGGCTTTGGCGCCGAGCGCGGTAGCTCTCAGCGTTCCGCTCTGGAAGCGCTGGAGACCCTCGCTCAACAACGACAGGGACTGAAATAGCGGCTCGGCTCGTGCCGGGCCTGGTCTCCGCCGAAAAGAACCGGCCGAGGCCGGTGATCTGAAGGTGTCCCTACCATCGCGGCGGTTTGTGGAATTTGCCTCCGCTGTCCTTCAGCTGGTGCGGAAATTGGCACTTGGATAGAAGTCCACGGCGGATTTTTTTTACGAAGGAAGGTCGCGCGAGAGTCCCGCGGCAGGAGGAGACGGAACAACTCATGGAGGTCCAGCCACTTGTCCGGGGTTCTGCGAAGAGCGCCGTAGTACAGGTTGAATCCATCAACGTAGATATAAGCGCGCAAAGACTGGCCCAAAAACGCGGAGGCCGTCCCGAAAGACGGCCTCGCACCCTACCCCCGAAGAGAATAGGGGTAATCTCAAAAAATCTTACAGTCTATCGAACGGCGCGTCAAATGCGATTGCCACGCCATCGCCACTGGCATAATAGCATCGCGAATTGTCTGTGCGGACCAAGCGCTCAACGTTGCGAGTGAAGCTGGCCTCGCCGCTTTCTTACCTCGTTTTTGCTTCCCGAAAGGCGCGCCCAATGATGGGGAGGACGTAGCGGTCGAAAGCGCGCTGGGCGTCACGGCGAGATCGGCGCGGAAGTCGGCAAGCTCGACGGAGGCTTCGGTCTCCTCTAGGCTGAGGCTCCGCGCCCGTGCTCGGGAAACTTGGTCGACGATGCTTTGAAGCAGCTCGCGGACGAGACGGAGATGGGCCTTGCCCTTGTGGATGCGGCCATCCGAAAGTACGAGCTCGGCGTCTGTGCCGCGCCGCCCAACGGCGCCTGGAGGAGGAAACACAACATCGCGGAAGTCATCGCGATTCCCACGAAGCCAAGTAGCGTGCTTTAGCCTGGAGCGAAACCGCAGCATCAGGGGGCGGTTCAACTCCGCCTGGACAGAGTTCAAACGACGGCGCGGTTCGCCGACACGGTCAGCAGCGCGGCGGTACGGGTCCATTTTCTCTTTGCCGAAGTCCAGCTCGGCCATGTACAGGTTGTGGCATTTGCACATCAGCCGAATATTGTTCGCGCTACGATCGCCACCGCGCCCGTATGGATCGTCGTGGTGGTACTCGAGCCGGTGGCGCTCGGGACATCGTCTGCCATTGTAATTTACGTACGTGCACTGCCCACCATCTCGGGCCCACACGAAACGCTTCACCGCGGCCGCGATGCCGCGCACACCCGGTGACGTGTCGGCGTCTTTGGCATGCGTTCTCGGATTCTTCGTTTTGCCGAAACGTTTTGCTTCGAGCCGCTCGAGCTTTTCGCTCACGGCGGCGTCGATGATCGAAGCTAGGTCGCTGCCGGGAATGAGCGCCTCGAGGCGCTCGAGCTTGTCGCGAAGCGCGGCGCTAGCGGTGAAATTTACTTGATAACGGGCCGGAGACAGCGGCGCCACCGTAGGCCGTTTTTCAGTGGCGGCCGGAGGAGTCGGTGGCGGCATCTTCCCAAGCTCCTCAACTCTGCCCGGGCAGAGCTCGTCGGACGACTTGGACGATTTGAGCTGGACTTTTGGTTGCGGCGTTTTCCGAATCGTGGGCGGAACGTCCGGTTTCGGAACCAGCTCCGCCACGAGCTCTTCGAGCGCGCGTCTGCTCTTGTGAGTGGCTTTTGCCAAGACCTTCTCGTAATTAGCTTCGGTGAGATGCTTCGAGATCACGGCGATGCCACATAAGTGAATGCGTCCATCCTCCAGCATTGTGAGGAGCACGGGGAATCTGCGTGACAGCCGAGCCGCAGTGATTCGCCGATAGGCGTCCGCTTCCGATAAATGTAAAACGTCGGTGCAGAAGCGGAACATCGACGGCAAAGCTTCTCTGGCATAGAGACGGCGTGCATCGACTTCAGCGATGTGTGCGACGAGCACTGCCTCGCCACGCCGCGATTGTTTCGAGGCATCCGATAGTCGAACAAGAAGCTCATCATCCGATAGGGCGGCGAGCCATTTCAATTCGTCCTTTGTGCTCATACGTTCTTATAGCATGGACTTTTTCGACGCTCAGGGTTCGCGCGTGACGAGCACAAACGCTTCGAAACGCTTTCAAAGTCTCCTCGAACGAGAGAGCGCCACTGTCGCTTCGTTAGCGTACGCAGAGACCCCAACCGCGCGAGCGCAAGCTCTTCTTTCAAGTCGCGTCTAGAAAACTGTCCAGCACAAAATGAGCTCGATGTAACTTTTTTTGGGTCTCCCCGGGAAGAGTTCCGTCCCCGCGCCGTCCCCGCGGCCGCGTTTCGTGAAACTCGCCGCCGTAGCTGCACGCTCGATACAGAAGGGCACTACCTGTATCATGGGGCGTCGGTTCGACAATAAAAAGGAGGGAAGGCGATGTTTTGTAGTTTTGCAGCCATGGTTCTACTCGGCCAGGCGGGTGCGGCCGTAATGCCCGCCGCCGATGTGACCGCGCAAGTGATTCACTCTGTTGCCGAGCGCGCGAAGGCGGAGAACATCGTCGACACGCCGATTCGCACCGTTGATGCGGGCGGGCACCATATCGGCGTCGCCCTCGTCTATCGGCCGGCGGCGACCAACATCGCTGGCGGCGCCGTCCATAACGAAGTCACGGAGATCTACCATGTACTCGAGGGCTCGGCGACGCTCGTGACGGGCGGAACGTTGGTCAATCCCAAAGTGCGCGAGAACACGCCGCGCCGCATGGCGCTCAACGGTCCGGGTGTCAGCGGCACCGCCATCGAAGGCGGTGAGAGCCGTTCGATCGGCAAGGGCGACATCATTATTATCCCCGCCGGCACGCCGCATGCGTTTCCGGAGATCCAGGAAGATATTACCTACACGGTCGTGCGGGTCGACCCGGGCCAAGTCATGACGCTGAAGTAGCTCTCTGCCGCTCGAATCAGGCACCCGCCTAGGCCCGTACGAAATCCTCTCGCCGATCGGTGCGGGAGGTATGGGTGAGGTCTAACATCCACCCGCTCTCAACCTCAAATGATCGGGCCTACGACGTCGCGCCCGACGGCGAGCATTTCCTGATGATCAAGTTGAACGCGGCTGTCCAGGATTCCACGCCAGAGCTCATCCTCGTTCAGAACTGGTTCGAAGAGCTCGAGCGACTCGCTCCGACGGATAACTAGCGACGACGATTTCGAAGAAAGGATCGCACATGGCCGCCATCGAAGACGCCATACTCCTTGCGGTTACCGCGCACAAAGGCCAAGTTGACAAGGGAGGCGCTCCTTACATATTTCACCCTCTGCGTCTCATGCTTCAAATGGATGACGACAACGAGAGGATGGCTGCCGTCCTTCATGATGTGGTTGAAGATACCGAGGTCACCCTGGATGACATTCGTGAGGCCGGGTTTCCCGATGCGGTCATCGAAGCTGTAGATCTTCTCACCCACGGGGAAAACGTCCCCTACGAAGACTACATTAACCGGTTGCGGCCGAACCCCGTCGCGCGCAAAGTCAAGATGGCGGACTTAGTAGACAACATGGATGTCCGTCGGCTCACCGTCGTCGATGAGAAAGCCCGAAAGCGTGCGAAGAAATACAAAGCCGTGCTGGAATCTCTTCGATCGGGTGCGAGCCTGAACCTGAGCTGAACACACGGAATTCGAGCGGCTTGTCCCAAACGGAGAATTGAAACCTCGTTCGAACGAGGTTATCGTTGGTACGCTCGTTTATGAGCGGGGCGGTGAGCTCTGGCGTGCCTCCATAACGGATGCCGGCCCGACAACGGGTGACAGAGCTCGATGTATCGCAGAGTGAGCTGGGCCATCGACACCCATACGTGCTCCCGATGGCCGTCATGTCCTCTTCACGGTTGGCTACCAGACGTCGGACTCTCGGGATGACGCCAGTATCGCGCTGGCGCCACTGGACGGCTCCCAAAAGTCCAAACGAGCCCGTTGACCGGCGGCGCCCGATACGCGGTGTCGGGCGACGGCACTTTGGCTTTCGTACGCGGTCGCGGTCAAACAGTGCTCGCCAACTGGTCTGGGTTGATCGTCAAGGGCAAGCCACACCACTTCCTCTTGACCCGGCTCCCATCGACAGAATCGACCTTTCTCCCGACGGCGAGCTCATCGGTCTCGACATCGAGTCGGCGAGAGCTGACCTGTGAGTCTACGAGATCCGCCGTGAGGTGCTCACCCGTCTAACCCACGAAGGCACCAACATTATGGTCGATTGGCACCCGGACGGGGAGCGACTTCTCTACCGCACGAATATCGCGGGCGAAAGGCACCTCAGCGAGATCCAAGTGGACGGGACCGGAGCGGCCGTACTGTGGGCCTCTAACCACGGCGTGCGACTGGGGTCGTGGTCACCGGACGGAACGAGCATTGTCTACACCGAGGTCCGCCCGGCGACAGGATTGGATATCCTGGTCCTCTCTGTCGGAGAGGGAGAGCCAAAGCCTCTTGTGGAAACGGCGTTCGATGAGCAGCAGCCTAGGTTCTCGCCCGACGGGGACTGGATCGCCTACGCATCCAACGAAACGGGTCGGATGGAGATCTTCATCGAACCCTTCTCCGGTCCCGGCCGCAGGTGGCAGATCTCGACCAACGGCGGCCGGAGCCTTTGTGGAGCCCTGACGGGACGGAGCTTTTCTACCGAAACGTGGAAGGCGACAGGATGATGGTGGCCGAGATTCGCCGGACGCCGGAGCTTCAGCCTGAGAAAGCTCGTATCTTGTTCGAGGGGTCCTTCTCGTTATACGCGAGCTCCGGCCCGACCTACAGCCTCCACCCCGATGGGGAACGTTTCCTCATGATGAAGGACATCGTGCCCGACCCCGCGCCCATCGAAATCACGCTGAAGTGGTTCGAAGAATTGAACCGCCTCGTTCCACCGAACGACTAACCATTGCCCTTCAACCCAAGTTCTGCCCCGGAGCCTGCTTTGAAGGAGGCGCCAGCCGTACGAAACAATCAGATGGGACTACCGGGACTACCAACTGGAATACCATAGTATTCCTTAGCGTGTTACAGTCAGTGTCATGAAGATAGGCGTCTCCCTTCCCGAGCACCTGATCGCCTTTGCCGACCTAGAGGCGAAACGCCGTGGGCTATCGCGCTCGGGATTGCTCGCCAAGCTCTTGGAGGCAGAGAAGGTCCGCGAGCAGACGCGCCGTTACATCGACCAATATGGTTGGGACGTCGCGGAAAACGAAAAATCGTGGCGGACGCATCAGAAGAGGCGGATGGCCGAAGAGTACGGTGACGATGAGTGGTGAGCGACTCCCGAGCCGCGGCGAGGTCTGGTGGGTTCGTGTCGACAAGCGCCGTCCCGCCATCGTTGTTCAGACGGACCGCGTTCGCGAGCCACGAGTGAGCTCCTTTCTCGTCGTGCCCTTGACGAGTCGTCTCCACCTCGAAGGTTTGCCAGGTAACGTTCGCTTACATCGCCGCGCGACGCGTCTTCCGAGGGCGTCCGTGGCCAACGTCTACGACGTTCAGAAGGTGCTTCGGCCTGATTTTTTGGAATGTCTCGGGCTGCTACCTGCCGAGGATGTCTCCGCCATTGACGACGCGCTTCGCCTGGTCTTCGACGTGTAGACGCTGGTTAAAAAATAGCCAAAGGGTTGACCGCGGAGCCGGTTCCGTTTCGGAACGGAAGAGGCGCTGCCACGAACAGAAACGTCCACCTCTCGCGCTCCCGCGCTTCTCGCGCGACGGCCTGGAGACCGAGGTTGTCGAATAGCGGCATGCCCATGGAGTTAATCGCCAGAAGGTGCATCGGACCGCGGTTGTCCGGGACGACCGAGGGATAAATCTCGTTGGCGACGTCGCTGCCGAGCACCGCGACGCCGCGCTCATGCAATAAGGTGGCGACTTCTGGATGCGGCCCCGCCGTACCGTCCTGAACCTTCCACAAACCGTGTTCCGCTTCGCGCGCCTCGCGACCCGTGCGAATCAGCACGACGTCTCCCTCTTGAATCTTTTCGCCGGTGCGGTCTTCCCATGCTTTGATGTCCTCGAGGGTGATGGGCGTGCTCGGCTCGAGGTAGGGGACATTCTTCAACCAGGGTACGTCGATCAGCACACCGCGGGTGACGATCCCACCGCGCATGTTCTCGATGCCGAGTTTGCTCGCGCCGTTCTCTTTGGAGAACGAAGATTCGGGATAGCCGTTATATAGCTCTCCGTGTGACGCGAGGTGAGCCAGCGCGTCGAGATGACTATAGGCCCAGCCGTGGTAGAGGATCGTGGTCTTGTCGCCGAAGAAGGACAGCAGGCCGCCGCCCCCATCGCCGGTGTATTCCACTTGGAGCGGAGCGATCGCGTTTAGGTTCTCACCAGGTTTCAGCTCACGACTGAGGGAAATCGAAACACCGTCGCGGACTAGCTCGGCTGCTTTGCGGGTTCGCTCCGGTGTGATGAAGTTCAGCGTTCCCAGCTCGTCGTCGGGTCCCCACCGCCCATGGTTCGAGACTTGCTCGAACCACTGCTCGAACTGCGCAGTGGAGGTTTGAGCGGACGCCATCGAGGAGGCAACGTTAATGGCCATGAGGAAAAGCAGGCTTCGTTGTTTCATGAGCGACTCCTTTATGCAGTGCGCTGCGCTCTCTGTTGCAATCAGAATCCAGAAGCGAGAGCATGGCGCAAGGACGATGGCTATGTCAATGGATTCTCGTGGCGGTCTTCTGCCAGCTTTCTGGGTGCTCTTGTTTGCGTGGGGCTGTTCGACGGTCAACGCGCCGACCCGCCCTCCCAACGTTATCCTCATTCTTGTCGACGACCTCGGCTGGACGGATCTCGGTTTCATGGGCAGCGATTTCTACGAGACTCCCAACATCGACCGTCTCGCGAGTGACGGGGTGCGGTTCACGAACGCCTATGCCGCCACGACCGTGTGCTCGCCGACGCGCGCGAGCGTTCTCACCGGAAAGTACCCGGCCAGGCTCCACGTCACAGACTGGATCCACGGTCACGCGCGGCCTTGGGCCAAACTTCGGGTTCCAGAGTGGACCGAGTATCTGCCGCTAGAAGAGACCACGCTCGCCGAAGCGTTGAGGCCCTTGGGCTATGCGACGGCTTCCATGGGTAAATGGCATCTCGGCGACCCGCCCCATTACCCGAAGGAGCAAGGCTTCGATATCAACGTTGCGGGCTACTTTCGAGGGCAGCCGCCGAGCTATCACGCGCCGTATCAGATCCCGACCCTCGAGGAGGGTGCCGACGGGGAGTATCTGACGGACCGCCTTGCGCGGGAGGCCGTGGCGTTCATCGAGAAGAACCAGGACCGGCCGTTTTTTCTCTACCTTCCTTTTTATACCGTCCACACACCGATTCAAGGTAAGGCGGAGAAGATCGCGCGCTACGAAGCGAAAGCCGAAGCGCTCGGTGAAGGTCGCCACCGCAATCCGGGCTACGCGGCGATGATCGAGAGCCTCGACGAAGGTGTCGGGCGCATCCTCGATGAGCTCGACCGCCTCGGTCTCGCGGAAGAGACGTTGGTTCTCTTTACGTCCGATAATGGAGGCCTCGTATTGCCTCTGTCGGATTGGGGGACCATCACCTCGAACGTGCCTCTACGGGAAGGCAAAGGCTCGAGTTACGAAGGAGGCGTGCGTGTGCCGCTCGTCATACGTTGGCCGGGCAAAGTGGAGCCGGGCCGTGAGGTTGCCGTTCCGGTGATCAGCAACGATTTCGTGCCGACGATTCTGGAGATCGTAGGGGCTCCCGAAGCGGCGGGCATTGATGGAGAGAGTCTGGTGCCGCTGCTCGCGGGAAGCGGCCGTCTCGAGCGCGACGCGCTCTTTTGGCACTACCCGCATTACCACCCGGGCGGTGCTACGCCTTATGGCGCTGTGCGTGTCGGCGATTTCAAGCTGATCGAGTTTTACGAAGACGAGCGGGTCGAGCTGTACAACTTACGAGACGATCCGGGGGAATCGCAGGATCTCGCCGCGGAGCTGCCGGAAAAAACGCGTGAGCTCGAAGAGCGCCTCGAAGATTGGCGTGCGCAAGTGGGAGCGCAGATGCCGCTCGGCAATCCCGATTACGATCCGGAGCGCGCAGCCACGTTTACTCGTTGATGAGTGATTTCGGCGGAAGCTGCGGCACCGGGCTTGGGTGCGACGCCAGCCTCGCCGCAAGTGCCACGGCCACACGAAGGGCTTAACTTTGGACTCCGTCCAGAAAGAGCTTTGGGTGCTTGACGTAGCTCACATGGGGACAAGGGTGACCCGCCGACCCGCTGCTTCGATCAGTCGTTCGATATCGTTCGGATCGCTGGTCGCGATACGGTCACCACTGCGCGATAGGAGCACGACAGCTGCATCGATCGGGTCTGACATTCCAGCTTTACCAAGAAGAGCACCGCAGGCGCGACCCATGGAATCGTCGATGCTGATAATGTCGACGGCTTTGAGAAGTCGAGCGAGATTGACCTGGCGCCCACGGTAATCGCGCCACACCTGGCTTACGACGAGGGGATGGGTTCGCAACTCCATACCGTGTGCCGCCGCTACTTGAAGTCGCGCCACTGATGGCGAGCGCTTTCTGTTCATCTGTCCGACCGAGGAAACGCTCACCGACCAGATCGAAATCGTCGTGAATTGGGCGAGTCTCCTGGAGGAGGGCTAGAGGCTAGTTCGCGCTAGGGGCGAGTCGTTGCAGCTCCTTGCTCCAGTTTAGAATCAATCGGATTTCGGTCGGACCCTCGGGGTCTTCTTGTCGAATCATCACGAACTTGTCGCCGTCACGGGAAACGTCATAGTCGGCCCACGGCGCGCTAGGAACCGAAAGCAGGTAGGGTGCTTCGAACAGGAGGGCAGGCCTTCCGGGCTCGGCCTTGCCCGCGGTATCGAACGGGACCGCCATCATTTTCTGCTCCGAACGATAGAACAGCTCATCACCTTTGGGTGACCACATCGGCTCGCTGCCTCCCCCGACCGAGACTTGCACCTTGCTCCGCATGTCAGGAAATGACCGCAAGTAGACTTCGCTCCGTCCGGATTCGTCAGATACGTAGGCAAGCCATCGGTCGTTGGGAGATAGCACACCCGTTTCCTCTTTCTGTGCCGTTGCTAACAACAGCTCAGGAGCACTCGTCCCGTCGAGCTGGACGACGCCGATATCCGTATTCCCATTGTCGTTTCGTTGAACGAATATGACGCGGCGTCCATCCGACGAAATCGCTGTCGGCTGTCGGACTTCACCCGTCGTGAGTCTTCGGGGCTCGGCACTCGCGTCGGCTGACACCTCATAGAGGTCGTAGGCGCCGGCACGATTCGAAGCAAAAACGAGTGATTGCCCGTCCGGCGTCCATAAAGCTCTCAAATCTCCAGCCGGGTCGAAGGTCACTCGCGCCAAAGTGTCACGACGCAGATTAAGAACCCAGACGTCCAACTCATCCGAGTCGATGACGGTCATGGCGAGCCTCTTCCCATCAGGAGAGAGTCGCGGGTCCATATAATGTTGTGGCGGCGCTCCCGCAATCGGGACGGCATCCCCGTTTCGATCGACCCAAACCGGCGCCTCCGCCGCGCCCGCGCTGCTTGGCAAGTAGGCGAGGGTTCCGTCTCTCGCCATCCCAAAGTGAGCGTGCAGTCTACCCGTGTACGGTATGCCGTCCAATACCTTCGTGGGTTCGACGGCGGCCGCCGCAGATGACGGCTCGAAAGGCACGGCAAACAGACTCGTTCCTGAGTGAAAAACGAGGTGCCCTGTTTCGACAAAGTAGAGTCCCCGAATATTTTCTTTGTCTTCCGTGATGCGTTGGTGAGAGTCCGCGGCGGACACCTCGGCACGTGCGACGAAATGGCCGGCGGGCCCGTGCGCATTAAAGAGAATGGACGTGCCGTCTGGCATGACGAATGGATATGAGTGTCTTCGCTCCGTTGCACTCGAGTCCAGTGTTGTGCCCCGGCGCACGTCCCCTCCAGTTGCAGAGACCCTTTTGAGCGGACCTTCTCCGGATGAGAACCAAATCGTTCCGTCCGCCGCCCACGCGCCTCCACCCGGGCTCGGCGTCGGCTCCGCGATGATGAGCACCGGCCCGCCATTCACCAATACGCTCTTGAGTTGCTCGTCGGCGAAAAAAGCGATGCTCGCTCCGTCCGGTGAAAAGAAAGGCTGGCACGCACCTGCGGTGCCGTCGATCCGTCTCGCAACAGGCTGATCGAGCGGCCGAACGAAAAGGACATTCTTCCCTTCGCCCATGCCGACATAAACGAGAGTGCTCCCGTCCGGAGACAGTGCCACTGCGGAGCCACATGTAATGCCGATGCGAAGTTGGTGCTCGGGCGGGACCGCTACGGAAACATGTCTCACGAATCCCGTGCTCGCGTTTTCGGGTGTCTTAGACAGCCCAACGAGCAGCCCAGCGATCACGGCGCTTCCGATGGAAACGCCGATGAACACCTTCGTGCTCCAAGTCCGAGGCGAGGGACGTTGACGCTTTGCCGTGAGCGAATCTTCTAGCTCGTTGCGGACGTCGCCAATGTCGCGCCGCCGCTTTTTATGATCCTTGTCCACGCAGCGCTCTAACAATGCGCGCAACCGCAGCGACACGGTGCTCGGCAGAGCTTCCCAGTCGGGCTCGGTGTTGATCACGGCGGCGAGCACTTCTGGAATGTCCTTACCGGGAAAGGCCTTCTTGCCGGTAAGCATTTCATACACGAGCGCACCGAAGGCGAAGATGTCGGTCCGCTTGTCGACGCGCTTGCCTTTGGCCTGTTCGGGACTCATGTACGCGGCCGTTCCGAGAATTACTCCAAGAGCCGTTCCCTGCCTCGTCAGAGTTGGCGATTGGGACATCGCGGAATCGTCGATGGCTGCTTCGTCGCTATCGAGCGCCTTCGCCAAACCAAAATCGAGCACTTTGACCGTACCGTCTTCTTTGATCTTGACGTTGGCGGGTTTGAGGTCGCGGTGCATCACGCCGGCTTCATGAGCGGCGTCGAGAGCGTCGGCGATCTGTCGCGCGATCGCCATGGCTTCCTCGAGTGGGATGGGGCCTTGTGCGATGCGCTCGGCGAGCGTCGGGCCTTCGACGAGCTCGAGGACGAGCGCCACGGTGCCATCCACATTCTCGATCCCGTGGATGGTCGCGATGTTCGGGTGATTCAAGGACGCGAGGAGTCGGGCTTCGCGCTCGAAACGCGCCACGCGGTCCTTGTCCGCGGCGAAAGCTTCCGGGAGAACTTTGATGGCCACTTCGCGGCCAAGCTTCGTGTCGCGAGCGCGGTACACCACGCCCATGCCCCCACGTCCGAGCTCATCGAGGATCTCGTAGTGAGCAATCATCTTTCCGATCATGGCGTCTTTGTGGAAAGAAAGTATGCCAGCGGGGTCGGAAAGTAAAGCCGGCCACCGAATCGTCGGCACGGCTATCCTTCATGGTCGGCAAACGAACACCGAATGTCAGACGCCGACGGCACTCCGTCTGGAAAGAGTCATCCGGTCGCTGAGACCGGTCCCGTCCGCGAAGCCGCCGATCATCGCGGCGCTCATGCCCGGTACCGATCTCGTTTCCATGATCGAGGCGGCCGTGACGGAAAAACTGCCAGCAAAGATTAGCGGGACAAACGTGTCATACCGCCACGGCGATCCATGACTGGACGCCACCGTCAGCCGGTCGAATTCACTCATGAACCGATGGGGCTCCAAGACCGAGATAGTCCGTGGCGGGAAAGCTGACGGAGAGGTAGTCGGTCACGTCGTCCTCGCCAATGGACTCGGCGGCAATGAGGGTTTTGGCGAAGTCCAAGGTTAACGCGTCGCTCAACGTCGACACCAGAATGTTGGTAGGCGAGCGGCCGGACGTCCTTGCCTTTTTCTGGGTTGGATCGATCTCGGTTTTATCGTTCACGTCGGCATCGGCGGAGAGCAAGGGGTGGATAAGTTTTGGCGGCGCCGACTGCGCCGTCGCCGTCGGGACGCTCCCGAGAACCGTCGTGAAAAGGAAGATGCGGTAAATGATCCTTCATTTGAACCAAATCTCCGGGGCCTCATGCCCAATAGCATGGAGGACAGCGCACAATAGCACGCGCCCGTGCCAGAATAGGGCCTTTACTGCCGGCTTCTGGCAGCTCGAGAATAGGAGAGACGCATGATCCGCAACTTCTCTTGGCGCCCCACGGCCTGTGTTGTGGCGTTCGCTGTGTTTGTCTGCGGCACTCTCATCGCCCAGACCCGCGTGGAGTTTCACCTCTTGCCGGCCATATCGACGGGACCGCTCGACCCCGCGTTCAGTCCCGACGGCCAGTTTCTCGTCTTCGCCATGCGCGGAGACATTTGGAAAGTGCCCGTCGAAGGCGGGGACGCGGTCGCTCTCACGCAAGGGCCCGCGTATCATTCCGAGCCGCGCTTCAGCCCGGACGGAACGCAGGTCGCGCTCACGATGGACGTCGACGGAAATCTGGACATCGGCATCGTCGACGCGGCAGGCGGCACCGTCGAGCGTCTCACCGACGATCCCGATGTCGACATCGAGCCTACCTGGAGTCCGGACGGCGAGAGCTTGTATTTCGTGAGCCGGCGGAGCGGCAACCTCGACATCTATCGGCTGGATCTCGAGACCCGCACCCAGACCGTGGTCGTAGCGACGCGTCGCAACGATTTTCAACCGGCGGTCTCACCCGATGGTACGAAGCTCGCCTATGTGTCGCCGGTCTCTGGACGAAGCGGGTCGGGCGGCATATGGGTCCTGCCGCTGCCTTCGGGCGAGCCGACGCTGGTGCACTACGAAGAGACGAGCTATCGAGCCAAGCCTGAATGGTCTCCCGACGGCAGCTCGCTGACGTACTCCACCGACGCGGCGGGCTCGAACGATATCGCTGTCGTTCCGGCAAAGGGCGGCAATCGCGTGCGCCTCACCGAGGATCCTCTTGACGAGTTCGACCCGGCGGTGAGCCCGGATGGCTCCATGATCGCCTTTGTGTCCAACCACCGCGGGCCGACGACGCTCTATACATTGTCATCAGCGGGCGGGGCTAGAGGCGCTTGGAAAGCTGTCCGTATTGATTCGCGTAAGCCCCGCTTTGCAACCGGACGCGTGCGAGGTGTCGTGCGCGGTCCCGATGGCGACGTCGTTCCTGCGCGGCTCATGGTCGTTGGAAGCGACGGGCGCGGCTATACGGAAGATGGCGGTTTTCATCGGATGGTGCCGGCGACGAGGACGCACTTTCAGCACTCGAGCGGATCTTTCGATGTGGAGGTACCGGCAGGGATCACGGTCGTCGAAGCGATGCGGGGCTTCGAATATCTTCCGGCGCGGGCGAGCGTCGAAGTGCCCGAGGGCGGCGTCGTCGAAGTCGAGCTTCAGCTCACGCGGATTATCGACGCGCCCAGCGACGGCTGGTTCTCCGGAGACATGCACACGCACGATCTTCACGAAGGCCGGTTCGGGCTGACGCAGGAAGGTTTCTTCCATCAAGTCGTTGCCGATGACTTGCACGTTACGAACGCGCTCATCCACATGGATGGCACGAAGCTCATGGGGCGGTGGAGCGACCTTACCGGCAATCCTTATCGCCTTTCGAACGACGACTACATTCTGCGCTACTCGCAGGAGTTTCGCGGCTCCTTCGGGCATGTCGCGCTCGTCGGCGTGAACGCGTTCATCATGCCTCTGCTCGGCGGTGCGGCGAACACACCTTATGCGCCCGACGTTCTCAAGATTCGGCACATCGACGGCGTGCACGCGCAATCAGGCATTGCGGGCTTCGTCCACCCGTACAATCAGCGTGTCGAGACCCCGGAAGATGCGGCGACCGCGGACATCCCCGTTCACGTAGCTCTCGGCAAGGGAGATTTCTACGACGTAGTCTCGATCGCGTCTCTAGAGGAAGACTCCACGAGTGTTTATTACAAGTTTCTCAATTGCGGCTTTCGTCTCGCGGCCACCGGCGGCACCGACAACTTCTCCGACGTCTGGTACGACCCTTCGGGCGGGACAGCGCGAACCTACGCGCAGGTCGAGGGACCGCTCACGTTCGCGTCGTGGATCGACGCGGTGGCGGCTGGCCGTACTTTTGGGACGAGCGGACCGCTTCTCTTTCTGACCGTCAACGGGAAGCAGCCTGGCGGCGAGATCGTTGTGGAAGCGACGGACGCGAAGTCGTTTCACGTCGAGATAGAGCTTGCGTCGATTTCACCTATCGATCGCGTCGACGTGATCGTCAATGGGGAAGTGGCGCATTCGTGGCAGCCGAGCGGCGACGGTCCTCGGTGGGAGCTCGAAGCGTCGGTCGACATTCCGGAAAGCGGCTGGGTTGCGGCCCGTGCGGTCGGACCGCAAAGTCGTTTCGTGGGTGATGCTTACGCATTCGCGCAGACATCGCCAGTGTACATCGTGCGGGACGGCGTGACCTTTACGTCGGCCACGGATGCCCGCTTTCTGCTCGAATCCGTCGAGGCGCTCTGGCGGCGGGTCGAAGCGAGAGACACGTGGCACACGGCGGCACAAAAAGAAGCTTACCGTGACGGCATCGATCGAGCGCGCGCGGTGTATCAGCGCATCCTGCGCCGTTAATCGAAATCGGACTTCAACGGATCCATGGAGGGTTCAAATGAAAAAAAGTACACTGCTGGTTTTCGTGGCCTTGACCATCCTTTCGATGGTGACTTTCGCGCAAGACGTCGAGACACCGGATGGATTTCGGGCGAATAGCGCGACCTATTCGCCCCTCATGGACATGTTGGCGAGCTCGCGCGACGTCCAGGTCACCGACGCCCAGCTAGAAGCGCTCGAGACGCTCCAGCTCGAGGCGATTTGGGACGCGCTCGGAGAGCACAAGGCGAACTATGTTCTTGGGCTTCGTACGACGCAACCGGGCGAGCGTGTCGTCGGACGCGCGCTCACGATGCGTTTTTTGCCGCCGCGTCCCGATATCCGCGAGGCGCTCGATGCGCTGGCCGAGGAGGGCGACTGGGATCGACGCTTTTACGGACGTGCCGCGGATCAAGGGAAACCGGGAGATGTCGTTGTCGTCGAGCTCGGAGGAGCGTCCGGCGACCAGATGTTCGGTGATGTCGGCGCGCTGGGAATGAAGCTCTCGGGCATCCGTGGCGCTATCGTGGACGGTGGCAGTCGCGATCTCGCCGAGCTCGGAGATTCGAGCTTTGCGGATTTTCCTGTATTCGCGAGGTACTTCGATATCGATACCTCTAAGTGGCTCGGCGCGGAGTGGAACGTGCCCGTGCGGATCGGCCATGTGACCGTGTTGCCAGGAGACATCGTCGTGGCCGACGAATCAGGAGTACTCTTCTTCCCTCCGCAGCTCCTCGAGCAGGTGCTCAGTCGAGCGCGCGCGAAGATCTCGATGGAGAACTATCAGCGTGAGCTCTTGAGGAAGAAAGAGCACCGCTTCGGCGAGGTGTACCCGGTGCTGTCGCCAGAGCTTCTCGAGGAATACGAGCGTCAGAAGAAACGGAGCAACTAGCGGCTGCCCATTACACCGATCCCACGATGACATAGCCGACCAAAGCAACCGCGGCCCCCGCCATCGCGTAGGGATCTGGGTCTTCACGTGGTCGATGTGGTCGCAAGCGGCGCCCATCGAAGAAAGTACCGTTGTATCCGATAGAGGCGAGCAGTGGTCGCCGAAGACGCCGCCGCCCAGGACGGCGCCAAACGAAGAGTACACGAGTGTTCCCACCTCTTGGCCGCCGAATTGGTACGCGAGCGGGACCACAATTGGAACCATGATGGCGTAGGTGCCGTAGGCGCTTCCGGTGGCGAAGCTGATGAAAGCGCTCATGACAAAAGCGAGAACCGGGATCAGGTTCGGCGTCATCCACCCTTCAGTCATGCTCACAACATAGGCAGCTGTCCCCATGTCTTGGCTCAGCGTATTGATGCAGTAGGCGAGGGCAAGGATAACGACCGCCGGCATAACGCCCTTCATTCCGGCGTAAGCCGTGTTCATGATTCCGGTCAAATCGTCGACCTTCTGAAACCACATGAGAATACCCAGGAGCGTGCAGGCCAGCAGAAAGCTCTCCATGACGATGGGCCTTCCGGTGAGGAAAAAATACCCCAGGTTCATGGTGATAATGAGAAAGACGGGGAACAAAAAATGGGTCTTCGGCAAAATCTGTGGGTAGAAACCGTCTGCCATCGCCCCCTCAGCAGACCACGGTGCTCGCCGGCGTAAAGGCTTCCCTCGCTTCGCTCGGCGCTTCGCGGCCTTGACCCCGGCTCCGCTCCGTGGTCCGAG